>Ga0335075_10000853_pt1 | contig 51666 bp, 32 predicted proteins | sample Lox_Sample_24_FD_206723 | JGI IMG/M metagenome (GOLD analysis project Ga0335075, IMG submission 206723) | Soil microbial communities from Loxahatchee National Wildlife Refuge, Florida, United States - Lox_Sample_2.4 | ecosystem: Environmental > Terrestrial > Soil > Wetlands | place: USA... | reverse complement strand
CATCTCCAACTCGCAGACCGCAGCTCCGCCAACGAAACCGCGGCAAAAATCCATTGCCATCCCAACCTATGGGGCACCGGCAGCGCCGCATGGAAGAGTTGACTGGCCGATCAGCGTAGCGGCCCAAAGACGTCGCCAAGCTCGGGCTTGCATTCGAGGTCAAGCGGCGACTGCCCTAAGCGACGCGGTTCACGCATTCAGCCGGTGGCGAACCTACAACGCGCTGATGCCGTCCATGATGCCAATGACAATCAGCCAGCAGCCAGCGTGTCAACATCGCCACCATCGGTGCAGCTCAGTTGCGGCGCCGGCGTCGGCGCTCGACCCGTGGTTGACATATCCGTCTGCTTGTCGTACGAATAAGACATGATGACGACTTTGTCTCATGACCCCCGGTTCGAACTCGCGACCGCCGAGACCTGGCCCAACCCGTGGCCGATGTACCGCGCGCTGCGCGATCACGACCCGGTGCATCACGTGGTCCCGCCGAAACACCCCGAGGACGACTACTTCGTGCTGTCCCGGCACGCCGATGTCTGGTCGGCGGCCCGCGACCACGAGACGTTCTCCTCCGCCAAGGGGCTGACGGTCAATTACGGCGATCTGGAAATGATTGGGCTGAAGGACAACCCGCCGTTCGTGATGCAAGATCCACCGGTGCACACCGAGTTCCGCAAACTGGTGTCCCGTGGATTCACTCCGCGTCAGGTGGAAGCGGTAGAGCCGAAGGTGCGCGAGTTCGTCGTGGAGCGCATCGAGCAGCTGCGCGTCAACGGCGGCGGCGACATTGTCACCGAATTGTTCAAGCCGCTGCCGTCGATGGTGGTCGCGCATTATCTCGGTGTACCTGAGGAGGATTGGACGCAGTTCGACGGCTGGACCCAGGCGATCGTCGCGGCCAACACGGCCGAAGGCGGCGTGGCGGGCGCGCTAGAAACGGTTGGCGACGCGGTCGGGTCGATGATGGCCTACTTCACCCAGCTGATCGAGCGCCGCCGCACAGATCCCGAGGACGACACCATCTCCCACCTGGTCGCCGCAGGCGTGGGCGCCGATGGTGACATCGCCGGCGTGCTGTCGATTCTGGGTTTCACGTTCACGATGGTCACCGGCGGCAACGACACCGTCACGGGCATGCTGGGCGGCTCAATGCCGCTGCTCCACCAGCGACCCGACCAGCGAGAGCTTTTGGCGGACAGCCTCGAACGCATCCCGGACGCCGTGGAGGAGTTGCTGCGGCTGACCACGCCGGCGCAGGGCCTGGCGCGCACCGTCACCCATGACGTGATGATCGGTGACACCACGATCCCGGCCGGGCGACGGGTATTGCTGCTCTACGGGTCGGCCAACCGCGACCAACGTGTCTATGGACCGGACGCCGACGAACTCGACGTGCAGCGCAAACCGCGCAACATTCTGACGTTCAGCCACGGCGCGCACCACTGCCTGGGCGCAGCGGCCGCCCGGATGCAGTCCCGGGTCGCGCTAAATGAATTGCTAACCCGCTGCCCGGATTTCGAGGTCGATGAAGACAACATCGTCTGGGCCGGCGGCAGCTATGTCCGGCGACCGCTGTCGGTCCCATTCCGGGTCAAGTCCTAATGACTGCCAACGGCTGGCTCTCGGACCGTCGCACCGAGGTCGCCGCCGACCGGATCCTCGACGCCGCCGAGGAACTGTTCACCCACCACGATCCCGGTTGGGTGGGCATGAACGAGATCGCCAAGGCCGCAGGGTGTTCCAGGGCGACCCTGTACCGATATTTCGAGAACCGTGACGCGCTGCGCAGCGCCTACGTGGCCCGCGAAACCCATCGGCTGGCCGAGTCGATCGATGTCGACGACATCACAGACCCACAGCAACGCCTGGTCACCGGGATCGTCACAACGCTTCGCCTGGTCCGCGAAAGCCCCGCCCTGTCAGCCTGGTTCGCGACGACGTCGGGGTCGCTCGGCGCCGAGTTGGCCGAGCAGTCCGACGTGATCACCGCCCTGGCCACCGCATTCGTCAACTCGCTCGGCGCCGACCACCCCGCGAACGTCGCGGGCCGCGGTCGGTGGCTGGTTCGGGTAATCACGTCGCTGCTGATCTTCCCGGGGCACGACGAAGCCGACGAGCGGGCGATGCTCACCGAGTTCGTCGCCCCGGTCGTTGCGCCCGCGGAACAGGTCAGTCGCGCACTCGGGTGAACCGGTGCAACAACCAGGCCAGCGGAATGGTGACTACCATCGTCGCCACAAAGAGGCCGGCCATCGAACCCGTGTAGACGTGGTCCTGCAGAATGTAGTCCATCGCGAATTCCATTGTGATCAAATGAATCAGGAAGATCTCGTAGGAGATCTCCCCTAGCCACACCATCGGCCGGGTCGCGAGGAACCGGGCGTACCAGCCCGCATTGCCCAGCGCCAGCGGCGCCACGGTCAGCGCCGCGATCGCCGCGTAGAACACCGCTTTGTACAGCGCTTGAGACATGCCGAGCGGCGACGTCGTCGGATCCCCCGCGATCGGGGTGGAAGCGATGAAATAGCAGATGACGGCCAGCGGCAGGGCGACGAACGCGTAGCAGCGCACGCCCATCCTCTGCAGCACAGTCAGGCCCATGCCCGCGAGGAACCAAATCAGGTAGGTGGGTAACCACAGCCGCGCGCCATTGGGAATCGAGGTGATGAGGTGAACTCCGACCAGCCATGCCGGTGTGATCAACGCCAGTGCAGCGATGCCGAACAGCAACAACTTTGGGCGCCACTGCCGCCGGCACAGGGCCACCAGCAGCAGGTAAGCCAGCAGCGGAAGAATCACGTAGAACGACGCTTCCACCGCCAGGCTCCACATCTGGGTCAGACCCTGATGCAAATAACCCCGCATGTAGTTGAAGGTGTAGATCTGGGTCAGAGTCAGGTTGCGGAACAGCCCGAACCAGGTGTGTCCGAAATTCGGCCCGACATGGCGGAAGTGGTAGATCACGTACGAAATCAGCACCGTGACGACATACGCCGGCATGATGCGTCGCACCCGATGCCAGGCGTAACGTCGGATCGACGGTTCCGGACCGCCCGTCGCGGCCGACTTCACCCACGGCCTGAACAACAGAAAACCCGACAGCACAAAGAAGATCGGGACGCCCATCTCCATCCGTGAGCAGAACAGGCCGTAATAACCCTCGATGTATTTCCCGGTGGTGTAGGCCGCGTGGGTCGCGACGACGAGCAGGGCGGCGACGCCGCGGATACCGGTCAGGGACGCAACCCGGTCCGGCCCGGAAACCTGTTCGAGTCCGCCCTGGTCGGCGGCGGTCTTCGCCTGCGTCATCCGGTGTCTCCCCGCCGCGGCGCGGCGCGGCGCCGGGGGTTGTCTCGTACTCGATCCGGCTGCAGGTTGATCAGCACACCGGAAATACGGGTCTTTTCAAGGGCTTTCAGCGTCTCGCGGGGCAACTTGGCCGGCAGCTCCACCAGCGAGAAGTCGGGCTTGATGGTGATGTGGCCGAAATCGCTGCGGTGCAGACCGCCTTCGTTGGCGATCGCGCCGACGATCGCACCCGGACCGACCTTGTGCCGCTTGCCGACGGCGATGCGATACGTGGCGAACCCCTTCTTGGGGCCCTCGCCCGGTTTGCGGGGCGACTTGACGGGCCGGTCCTGATGCTGTTTGGGACGACGGTCGGGCGGCGGCTCGGGCGACATCAGGAAGGCGTCGCCGTCCCGCGATTGCAGAGCCAGCGCCGCCGCGATATCGGCCATCGGCACGTCGTGCTCGCGCTCGTAATCCCCGACCAGACGGCGGAACAACTCGATACCGGGCGCACCGAGGCTGTCGGTGATCGAATCGGCGAACTTCGTCACCCGTTGCGCGTTGACGTCGTCGACGCTGGGCAGTTGGGCTTCGGTGAGCTTCTGCCGGGTCGCCTTCTCGATCGACTTGAGCAGGTGCCGTTCTCGCGGCGAGACGAACAGCAGTGCGTTGCCCGACCGCCCTGCCCGGCCGGTTCTGCCGATCCGGTGCACGTAGGACTCGTTGTCGTGCGGGATGTCGTAATTGACGACGTGCGAGATCCGTTCGACGTCCAGTCCGCGGGCCGCGACGTCGGTCGCGACCAGGATGTCGATACCTTTGGTGCCGCCTTTTTTCAATGCGGCGATGGTCCGTTCACGAACAGCCTGCGGGATGTCGCCGTTGATCGCCAACGCGGAAAACCCTCGGGCACGCAGCTTTTCGGCGACCTCTTCGGTGGCCTGCTTGGTGCGGACGAAGACGATCATCGCCTCGAACGGCTCGACTTCGAGCACCCGCGTCAGCGCGTCCATCTTGCGCGGGCCGGCGACCTGGATGTAGCGCTGCGAAATATTATCGGCGGTCGCGGTTTTCGCCTCGACCTTGACCTCGATCGGGTCGTGCAAATACTTGTTGCTGAGCTTGCGGATCGCCGGCGGCATCGTCGCCGAGAACAACGCGACCTGTTTGTATTCCGGCGTCTCGGCCAGGATTCGCTCGACTTCCTCGGCGAACCCCATCGTCAGCATCTCGTCGGCCTCGTCGAGCACCAGATAGTCGACATGGGACAGATCGAGCGTCCCACGCTCCAGGTGATCGATCACCCGGCCCGGCGTACCGACGACCACCTGCGCGCCGCGCTTGAGCCCGGCCAGTTGCACCCCGTACGAGGACCCACCGTAAATCGGCAGGACATTGATCTGCGGCAGGTGCGTGCCGTAACGGCTGAACGCCTCGGCCACCTGGAGCGCCAGCTCCCGAGTCGGGGCCAGCACCAGCGCCTGGGTGGCCTTGCTGGCGGTGTCGATCTTGGACAGGATCGGCACCGCGAAGGCTGCCGTCTTACCCGTGCCGGTCTGAGCCAGCCCGACCACGTCCGACCCCGCCATCAGGGCCGGGATCGTCGCCGCCTGAATCGCTGACGGCGACTCGTAGCCGACGTCGACCAGCGCCTGCAACACCGAAGGGTGAATGTCCAGGTCGCCGAAGGTCACCGTGGCATCGTCTGGGGAGTCCATTTGGACACGAAGTTTAGTGGTCGACCGCCGCTCGGCCACGCCTGCCGCGTCGACACGCCTGGTCAAGGTACGGTGCGGCGTTGTGTGGATACGACATCGCGGTGCCGGGCGAGCGACGGGGTTCACCGCTACCGCACTGCTCGCGGCCGTGCTGAGCGGCTGCGGATCGGGTGATTCGACCGTCGCCAAGACGCCGCAGCCCACAACGGCCCAGCCGACCACAGCCCACGCTTCGGCGCCATCGGCCACGATCGCCACCCCGACGACTTCGGGGCCCGCGGACCCGTGCGCGGTCAACCTCGCCGACCCGTCGATCGCCCGAGGCGTCTCCGAGCTACCCAAGGACCCGCGCAGCCAGCAGCCGTGGAATCCCGAACCGCTGGCCGGCAACTACAACGAGTGCGCGCAGCTGTCCGCGGTGATCGTCCGAGCCAACACCAACGCCGAGAGCCCCAACACCCGCGCGGTGCTGTTCCATCTCGGCAAGCTGATCCCGCCGCAGGGCGTGCCCGACACCTACGGCTTCAACGGCATCGACCACTCGCAGTGCACCGGCGACACGGTCGCGCTGACGTACTCGGGCGGCATCGGCCTGCCGAGCGTGGTGAAGTTTCGCTGGAACGGCAACGGGGTCGAGCTGATCGCTAACGCTCCGGCCTGATCAACCCGGGCCTGTCGGTCCGTCCGCATACAGTGGCTGCTGTGTTCATGGCAGGCGAAACCATCATTTACAGCGCGTCGGATCTCGCATCCGCCGCGCGCTGTGAATACGCCCTGCTGCGGGCATTCGACGCGAAGCTCGGCTGGGGTCCCGCCGTCGACGTCGAGGACGAATTACTGCAACGCACCGCAACTCTCGGCGACGAGCACGAGCAGCGCCGTCTCGACCAGCTCCGGGAGGAGTCCGGTGGCGAGGTAGCGGTAATAGGCCGTCCCGTCCCATTCACCGTCGAGAACATCAATGCTGCCGCCGCGCAGACCCGGCGGGCCATCGACCGCGCCGCGCCGGTGATCTACCAGGCCGCGATGTTCGACGGCCGCTTCGTCGGGTTCGCCGATTTCCTGGTGCGCGACGAGGGCAAGTACCGGGTCTCCGACACCAAGCTGGCCCGCTCCGCGAAGGTCACCGCGCTGCTTCAGATCGCGGCCTACGCGGACACGTTGCGCCGCGCCGGTATCGCCGTGTCGCCGGAGGTCGAGTTGGTGCTCGGCAACGGAACGGCGGTGTACTACCAGGTCGACGAGCTGATCCCGGTGTACCTCGAGCAGCGCGCGCGGTTACAGCAGCTGCTCGACGAGCACTATGCCGGCGGCGCCCCGGTGCGCTGGGAGGACGAACACGTGCGTGCGTGTTTCCGATGCCCGGACTGCGAGGAGCAGGTGCGCGCCAACGACGACCTGCTACTGGTCGCGGGCATGCGGGTGGCTCAACGCGCCAAGCTGGTCGACGCGGGTCTGAGCACGCTCGCCGAACTGGCCGAATTCACCGGCCCGGTTGCCGACCTACCCGCCCGCACGTTGGACAAGCTGATCGCGCAGGCGAAAATACAAGTCCGCCAACGTGATACCGGAATGCCCCAGTTCGAGGTTGCCGACCCGCAACCCTTGGCCCTGCTGCCCAACCCCGACGAGGGCGACCTGTTCTTCGACTTCGAGGGCGACCCGCTGTGGACAGCCGACGGCAAAGACTGGGGGCTGGAATATTTGTTCGGCGTCCTGGAAGGAGGCCGGTCGGGCGCTTTCCATCCGCTGTGGGCGCACGATCGCGCCGACGAGCGCAAGGCGCTGATCGACTTCCTCGCGCTGGTGGCCAAGCGGCGCAAGCGGTTTCCCAACATGCACATCTACCACTACGCCGCGTACGAGAAGACGGCGCTGCTGCGCCTCGCCGGACGCCACGGAGTCGGGGAAGACGAGGTCGACGACTTGCTGCGCAGCGGCACGCTGGTCGACCTGTATCCCATTGTCCGCAAGAGCATTCGGGTCGGCAGCGAATCGATCGGGCTGAAGGCCCTGGAGCCACTGTACATGGGGGCGCAGCTGCGCTCCGGCGACGTGACCACCGCCGCCGACTCGATCACCCAGTACGCGAAATACAGCGAGCTGCGCGGCAACGGTCAAGTCGACGAGGCGGCGACGGTGCTTAAGGAAATCGAGGGCTACAACCAGTACGACTGCCAGTCCACTCGCGGGCTGCGCGACTGGCTGCTGCTGCGGGCGTTCGAGAGTGGCATCACACCGATTGGCGCCCAACCGGTTTCGTCCGAAGGCAGCATCGAGCCCGCCGACCTGCTGGCGGCCACCCTGGACGAGTTCGCCGGGATCGCGGCCGCCGGAGACCGCACCCCGGAGCAGACGGCCGTTGCCCTGGTGTCCGCCTCCCGCGGCTATCACCGCCGCGAAGACAAACCCTACTGGTGGGCGCATTTCGATCGACTCAACTATCCCGTCGAGGAATGGTCCGACGACACCGACGTCTTCATCGTCGACAAAGCCGAACTCGCCGTCGACTGGGACACGCCGCCGCGCGCAAAGAAGCTGCAGCGACGGCTGCGGCTGACCGGCGAACTGGCCCGCGGCGCACTCAACCACGAGGTCTTCGCGCTCTACGAGCCACCGGCCCCGTCGGGCCTGACCGACAACCCGGATCGGCGGGCCGCCGGCCGCGCCACCGTCGACGCGGCCGACGATTGGTCCGCACCGACCGAAGTTATCGTCATCGAGCGAGTACCCAAGGACGGCAACACCTTTCACCAGCTCCCGTTCGCCCTGACTCCGGGCCAGCCCATTTCGACGACGCCGCTTCGGGAATCGATTCACGCGGTGGCCACCGACGTCGCCGCAGGACTCCCGCGACTCCCCCGCACCGCGGTGTTCGACGTTCTGTTGCGCCGTGCGCCCCGCACCCGCGGCGCCGCCGCCCTGCCTAAAAGCGGCGACGCCGTCGACGACATCACGGCCGCCCTGCTCGACCTGGACTCGTCCTACGTCGCGGTGCACGGACCGCCCGGAACCGGCAAGACTCACACCGGCGCCCGGGTGATCAAACGGCTGGTGGCCGAGCACGGCTGGCGGATCGGCGTGGTCGGACAATCGCATGCGGTGGTGGAAAACCTGCTCGAGCGCACGATCAGCGCGGGCATCGATCCGCTGCGCGTGGCAAAGAAACGCTCCGACCGCGACGATGCCCGCTGGCAACAGATCAAGGAGAACGAGTACGCCGGATTCATCACCGGCACACCAGGATGCGTGATCGGTGGAACCGCATGGGATTTCGCCAACCCCAACCGTGTCCCGCCGCAGAGCCTGGACCTGTTGGTGATCGACGAGGCCGGTCAATTCTGTCTGGCCAACACCATTGCCGTGGCGCCGGCCGCCGCGAACCTGCTGTTGCTCGGCGACCCTCAACAACTCCCGCAGGTCAGCCAGGGCACCCATCCCGAGCCCGTCGACGGGTCCGCGCTGGGCTGGCTGGTCGAGGATCACCAGACCTTGCCCGAGGAGCGCGGCTACTTCCTCGACTGCACATATCGCATGCATCCAGACGTGTGCGCGCCGGTGTCGGCGCTGGCCTACGACGGCCGGCTGCAGTCATCCAGCGACGTGACTGCCGCGCGCCGACTCGACGGATTTGCACCGGGGGTGCACGTCATTCGCGTGCACCACGAGGGCAACTCGACCGAGAGCCCGGAGGAAGCCGACGCGATCGTCGATCAGATCAAGCGTCTAACGGGCTCGTTGTGGACCGACGAGCACGGCAGCCGGCCCTTGACCCCCGCCGACGTGCTGGTGTTGGCGCCCTACAACGCCCAGGTGGTGCTGCTGCGCCAACGCCTGAGCGCCGCCGGGTTTGACGGCGTCCGAGTCGGGACCGTCGACAAGTTCCAGGGCACCGAAGCGCCGGTCGCCATCGTCTCGATGACGGCCTCGTCAGTCGCCGATATTCCGCGCGGAATCCCGTTCCTGCTCAACCGAAATCGCCTGAATGTGGCGATCAGCCGCGCGCAATGCGCGGCGGTGATCGTGCGTGCCGAGGCGTTGACCGACTACCTGCCGCCCGCCCCGACGGGCTTGGTGGAACTCGGTGCGTTCCTGGCCCTGACGTGCTCGGCTACGCCGGTGGCCTGAAAGGACCGCTAGAAGCCGGGCGACGAATGCCGTCCCAGTCCGGGCGGGTCATCCGGATCGGCCCGGCGGTGCCGTCTTTCGGTAGGCGGTTCGGGCTGCGACGGCAGGTGATACCCGTTGCGCTGCCCACCCGGCGGGGTCACGGTGCGCGGACGTGACGCCCGGTCGCCGCCGCCGCCGTAGGTGTCGATGTCGTCGAAGAACTCGTCGTGGCGGTCAACGCGGTTGCCGGACTGCTGATCCCGCGGCGAGAATTCCTCGACCGACCGAAACCGCTGCTCGTTGTCGACATGGAAACCGTTGTGGGCGAATCCGATTGGCTCGGCCTCCGGCGCCGGAGCGGGCTGGCGGGACACCGCTCGCAACTGCTCGGTGGGAAGGGTCAACGGTTCGGTCAGGCCCTCGTTGGGATACCTGGGCGGCCGGACCGCGGCAGGCGACGGGCGCGGCGAAGTCGCCGACGAGGGCCGCAGCGTGTACTCGACGTAGTCGTCGTCATCGTCGAAGCCGTCCCGGAAGCCGTCGAAGCCACCGGCGAATCCCTCTGCGGCACTGGGTCTTACCCGCACTCGCCGGGTCGGCGCATCGGGTGTCGCACCACCGGCGGCCCGCCCGTCGCCGCGGGACGCCGAATCGCTGAATCCGAGCATGAACAGCGCCGCCGCCACCCCGAACAGCGCGATGAACGCCGGCAGCAGCATCGACTGAGACATCGCGGCGGCGAATGGCCCGCGCAGGAAGCCGGGCATCTGCAACGCGGCGCCCTTGCCGCCGTGTGGGCCCATCGACCCGCCGTCGGGCATCGGCGGCATCGTCGAGCTGATCCTCGAGGTCATGAACGAGGCCATACCGGCACTGCCCAGCACGGCGCCGACCTGACGGGCCGCGTTGAACACGCCGGAACTGGCGCCGGCCAGCCGCGGCGGCAGGTTGCGGGTCGCGGTGGCGGCCAGCGGCGACCAGATGAATGCCATCCCGACGCCCAACACGATGAACGGCAGGACCAATTGCCAAATCGGGGTGCTCGACGTCATCACGATCGACAGCCAGGTCAGCGCGATCGCCACGGCGGAAAAGCCGAATCCGATCACCGTCCGCGGGTGCGACCGGTCGGTGATCTTGCCGACGGCCGGCGCAAGCAGACCACTGGTGATCGGCATCGGGGCGATCAGCAGGGCCGAGCGGGTGGGCGACAAGCCGCACACGGCCTGCGCATAGAACATCAGCGGCAAGATCATCGCGGTCGTCGTGAACGCAATGACCACCCCGCCCAGGTTGGCAAGGCTGAAGTCGCGGTCGCGGAAGATCTCCAGCGGGATCAGCGGCTCGTCGGTGCGGATCGACTGCCAGTAGACGAACCCCGTCATGAAACCGATGCCCGCGACCAGCACAGCCCAGATCCACGGCGCCCAGCCGTTGGACTGCCCCTCCTGCAGAGCGAACACGATCAGGAACATCGCCACACCCGACAGCGCCACGCCAACCAGGTCGAATCGGTGTCGATGCGTGTCCAAGACCGGCACCAGCCAGAACGCCAGCCCCAGACCGACGATGCCGATCGGGACGTTGACGAAGAAAATCCAGGCCCAGCCCAATGTGTCGACCAGCACGCCGCCGGCCAGCGGCCCCACCAGGGTGGCGACGCCGGCGGTGGCGCCCCACACGCTCATCGCCATCCCGCGACGCTCGGGCGGGAAGGTGCGCGTGATCACCGACAGCGTCTGGGGAGTCAGGATTCCGGCGCCGATGCCCTGCACCACCCGGGCGGCGATCAGCATGCCGATGGTGCCCGACAGGCCGCACCACAGCGAGGCGGCGGTGAAAACGGCCAGGCCGATCAGGTAGAGGTTCTTCGGGCCGTAGCGGTCACCGAGTCGACCGGCGACCAGCAGTGGCACCGCGTACGCGAGCAGATAGGCACTGGTCACCCAGATCACCGTCTCGTAGCCGGTGCCGAGGTTGGCCATGATCCGCGGGTTGGCGACGGCGACGATCGTGGAGTCGAGCAGGATCATGAAGAAGCCGACCATCATGGCCCACAGCGCGTTCCAGGGATTCGCGGCGTCCGGGCGGTTCTGCAGGCCCGATCGCCCGCGAGCAGTCGCCGTGCTCATATCCCCACCTCGTCCCGGCTCCCGTTGTCGGATGCCGCCCGCCGACCGGATCGCATCGAGTCGGCGAACCCCCGCAGCCAGGACAGCTCGGCCCGAACCGTCGCCAGCAGGTAGTCGAACGCCACCAGGTACCCGGCGGGCGTGACACCGGCATCACCAAGGGCCATGATCTCGGCGGCCCGGGCTTCCAGCGCCCCGACGCGCTCGTCGACCGCGTTCGCCGCGGCATCTGCACCCAGGGTATCGATCTCGGCAAGCGCGACGACGAACTGCGGAAACTCGTGGACCGGTGTGGCGATCAGTTCGCGCACCCGCTCGCCGAGCGCCTCGGCGCCGGCGTCGGTGATCTCATATATGGCCCGCTCGGGCCGCTTCCCGTCCCGCGCCGTTGCGGCCCGCCGAATCAGCTTCTCCTCGGTCAACCGGTCGACGACGTGATACAGCGACCCCGGCCGGACCTTCACGATCCGGTCCGCGTGCCGTTCGACCAGCGTCTGGAACATCTCGTAGCCGTGCATCGAGCGCCCGCGGAGCAGCGCCAACACCGAGATACCCAAAGAGGTCAGTTGGTAGGACAAGAGACCATCCGTCTTGCTTGGCAGGCTGCCCCAGCGCTTCGTCGGGCTGGGCACGACCCCGCATCATCAGCGAACTATCCAGTTCGCCCGGCTGCTCCTCGGGCCGATGTACGACCCGCATCGTTACCGAGCGTTCGCGGCGGATTATTCCTAATGGAGTAATCGCACGCACACTTGGCCCCACCTTGCCCGGCGGCGGCGCTAGCCTGAAGGCACGCAAACTGCCCGCTGAAGCAGCCGGGCAGTTGGATTCGGAGGCATCCATGAGCGCGCGATGGAACCGGTCGGCGGCCGACTCGCTGCCGGAGACGACCAACGGCAAGCCCAAGGCGTCCGCACGAGCTTTAGCCAGCATCATCGAGCGCAGCTCGAAGATCCAGGGTCCCGCCGCGGCGGCCTACGTGGAGAGGCTGCGGCGCGCGGACCCGGGCGCCGAGCCAGCCGCGATCGTCTCGAAGCTGGAGAAGCGTTACCTGGCCGCCGTGACGGCCAGCGGCGCGGCGGTGGGTTCGGCGGCGGTGCTGCCCGGGTTCGGCACGATCGCCGCACTGTCCGCGGCCGCGGGCGAGACCGCCGTGTTCCTCGAAGCCACCGCGTTCTACGCCCTGGCGATCGCCGCGGTGTACGGCGTTTCGACCGACGAGCGGGAGCGTCGGCGCACGCTGGTGCTCGCCGTGTTGGTGGGCGAGGACGGCAAGCACGCGATGTCCGAGCTGATCGGCCCGGGCCGGACCGGCGGCGCCTGGCTGTCGGAGGGCGTGGCCTCAATGCCGATGCCCGCGTTGTCGCAGTTGAATTCGCGGTTGCTCAAGCGGGCCATGCGACGGTTCGCGCTGCGACGTAGCGCCCTGATGTTCGGCAAGCTCCTGCCGATCGGTATCGGCGCCGTCATCGGCGCGATCGGCAACCGGATCGTGGGCAAGAAGATCGTGCGCAACGCCCGCACGGCGTTCGGCAAGGCGCCGTCGCGGTGGCCGGTGACCCTGCACCTACTGCCGACGGTCGACGACTCGGTCTAGCAGCGCAGCGCCGGCTTATGCCGCGCCGATCAGGCCCTGGCCGGACTGGTTACAACTCACATGGCGGATCGCTGGCTAAGGGTTAGCCTTTATGGGGGCGAGACCGTCGGGGCCGCCGCATGCGTTGACGTCGCAAGCGTGGCGTAGCGCTTTCCGGACAGAGGAATCGAGGCGAGCAGCTGCCGTGAGCAGTACGAGTTCACCATTCGGCCAGAATGAATGGCTGGTCGAGGAGATGTATCGCAAGTTCCGCAACGACCCCTCCTCGGTCGACGCGAGCTGGCATGAATTCTTGGTCGACTACAACCCCGAGGCCACGGGCGACGCCCCCGCCGACACGCAGCCGGCCGCACCGGCTCCGACTCCGCCGCCCCCAGCGCGCCCGGCGCCCGCGCCGGCAGCCCCGTCGGCGACCGCGCCGTCGCCGGCCCCCGCCGCGTCCGCCGCGGCCGGCAACGGCGCCCCATCGACACCCGCAGCACCCGCGGCCCCGGCCAAGCCGGCCGGTCCCCCACCCGCCGACGGCGACGAGATCCAGGTGCTGCGCGGCGCGGCCGCCGCCGTCGTCAAGAACATGTCGCAGTCGCTGGACCTGCCCACCGCGACCAGCGTTCGGGCCATCCCGGCCAAGCTGCTGATCGACAACCGCGTTGTCGTTAACAACCAGCTCAAGCGCACCCGCGGCGGCAAGATCTCGTTCACCCACCTGCTGGGTTACGCGTTGGTGCAGGGGCTCAAGGCGTTCCCGAACATGAACCGGCACTACGCCGAGGTCGACGGCAAGCCCACCTCGGTGACGCCGGCGCACATCAACCTCGGTCTCGCCATCGACTTGCAGGGCAAGGACGGTAAGCGCGCCCTGGTGGTCGCCGGCATCAAGCGTTGCGAGACCATGAGTTTCGCGCAGTTCGTCGGGGCCTACGAGGACATCGTCCGCCGGGCCCGCGACGGCAAGCTGACCGCTGAAGACTTTGCCGGCGTGACGATTTCGCTGACCAACCCGGGCACCATCGGCACCGTGCACTCGGTGCCGCGGCTGATGGTCGGCCAGGGCGCGATCATCGGCGTCGGCGCGATGGAGTACCCGGCCGAATTCCAGGGCGCCAGCCCGGAACGCATCGCCGAACTCGGCATCGGCAAGCTGATCACGCTGACTTCGACGTACGACCACCGGATCATCCAGGGCGCGGAATCCGGTGACTTCCTGCGCACCATCCACGAGATGCTGCTCGCCGACGACTTCTGGGACGACATCTTCCGGGAGATGGGTGTCCCGTATCTGCCGATCCGGTGGAGCACCGACAACCCGGACTCGATCGTCGACAAGAACGCCCGCGTGATGGAGTTGATCGGGGCGTACCGCAGCCGCGGGCACCTGATGGCCGACATCGATCCACTCCGGTTGGATAACACCAGGTTTCGCAGCCACCCCGACCTCGAGGTGCTCACCCACGGGCTGACGCTGTGGGACCTGGACCGGGTCTTCAAGGTCAACGGCTTCGCCGGCTCCGAGTACAAGAAGCTGCGCGACATCCTGGGCCTGCTGCGCGACGCCTACTGTCGTCACATCGGTGTGGAGTACACCCACATCCTCGACCCCGAACAGCTGGAATGGCTCGAGGAGCGGGTCGAGACCAAACACGTCAAACCGACGGTGGCCCAACAGAAGTACATCCTGAGCAAGCTCAACGCCGCCGAAGCCTTCGAGACGTTCCTGCAGACGAAATACGTTGGGCAGAAGCGTTTCTCGCTGGAAGGCGCCGAAAGCGTCATCCCAATGATGGATGCGGCGATCGACCAGTGCGCCGAGAGCGGGCTCGACGAGGTCGTTATCGCGATGCCGCACCGCGGCCGGCTCAACGTGCTGGCCAACATCGTCGGCAAGCCCTACTCGCAGATCTTCAGCGAGTTCGAAGGCAACCTGAACCCCGCGCAGGCGCACGGCTCCGGCGACGTGAAGTACCACCTCGGCGCCACCGGCGTATACCTGCAGATGTTCGGCGACAACGACATTCAGGTGTCGCTGACCGCGAACCCGTCGCACCTTGAGGCCGTCGACCCGGTGCTGGAGGGCCTGGTCCGGGCCAAGCAGGACCTGCTCGACAAGGGTGAGGGTGAACGCGGCAACTCGGTGGTGCCAATGATGCTGCACGGTGACGCGGCGTTCGCCGGTCAGGGTGTGGTCGCCGAGACGCTGAACCTGGCCAAGCTGCCGGGCTATCGCGTCGGCGGGACCATCCACATCATCTGCAACAACCAGATCGGCTTCACCACCGCTCCGGAATTCTCGCGGTCCAGCGAATACTGCACCGACGTCGCCAAAATGATTGGCGCACCGATTTTTCACGTCAACGGCGACGACCCGGAAGCCTGCGTCTGGGTGGCCAGGCTGGCCGTCGATTTCCGGCAGAAGTTCAAGAAGGACGTCGTCATCGACATGCTGTGCTACCGCAGGCGCGGTCACAACGAGGGCGACGACCCGTCGATGACGAATCCGTACATGTACGACGTCGTCGACGTCAAGCGCGGGGTCCGCAAGACCTACACCGAGGCTCTGATCGGCCGTGGCGACATCTCGATGAAAGAAGCCGAAGACGCGTTGCGCGACTACCAGGGCCAACTGGAGCGGGTTTTCAACGACGTCCGGGAACTGGAGAAGCACGGCGTGGAACCGAGCGCCTCGGTGGAGTCCAACCAGATGCTCGCCGCGGGACTGGACACGGCGGTGGACAAGTCACTGCTGGCCCGCATCGGCGACGCATTCCTCGCGCTGCCAGACGGGTTCACCCCACACCCGCGCGTCACTCCCGTCCTGGAGAAGCGCCGCGAGATGGCGTACGAGGGCAAGATCGACTGGGCGTTCGGCGAGCTGCTGGCATTGGGTTCGCTTGTGGCCGAAGGCAAATTGGTGCGGCTATCCGGACAGGACACAAGGCGTGGCACGTTCTCGCAGCGGCATTCGGTGATCATCGACCGGCACACCGGCGCAGAGTTCACCCCGTTGCAATTGCTGGCGGTCGACAAGGACGCCGTCCCGACCGGCGGCAAGTTCATGGTGTTCGACTCGCCGCTGTCGGAGTACGCGGCAGTCGGGTTCGAGTACGGCTACACCGTCGGCAACCCGGACGCACTTGTGCTGTGGGAGGGCCAATTCGGCGACTTCGTCAACGGTGCGCAGTCGATCATCGACGAGTTCATCAGCTCCGGCGAGGCGAAGTGGGGCCAATTGTCCAGCGTCGTGCTGCTGTTGCCGCACGGGCACGAGGGGCAGGGCCCGGACCACACCTCCGGCCGCATCGAACGCTTCCTGCAGTTGTGGGCGGAGGGCTCGATGACGATCGCGGTGCCGTCGACCCCGGCCAACTACTTCCACCTGTTGCGCAGGCACGCCCTCGACGGCGTCCAGCGCCCGCTGATCGTGTTCACGCCGAAATCCATGCTCCGCAACAAAGCCGCGGTCAGCGACATCAAGGACTTCACCGAGGGCAAGTTCCACTCGGTGCTCGAGGAGCCCACCTACGAGGAGGGCATCGGCGACCGCAGCAAGGCCACCCGGATGCTGCTGACCAGCGGCAAGGTCTACTACGAGCTGGCCGCCCGGAAGGCCAAGGACAACCGGGACGACGTCGCGATCGTGCGCATCGAACAGCTTGCGCCGCTGCCGCGCAAACGACTCGCCGAGACGCTGGACCACTACCCCAACATCGGCGAATACTTTTGGGTGCAAGAGGAGCCGGCCAACCAGGGCGCGTGGCCGCGGTTCGGCCTCGAGCTGCCCGAGCTGTTCCCGGCCAAACTGACTGGGATCAAGCGGATTTCGCGGCGCGCCATGTCGGCGCCGTCGTCGGGCTCGTCAAAGGTGCACGCCGTCGAGCAACAGGAAATCATCGACGAGGCGTTCCGCTGAGGCGCTGAACTACCGCCGGTGAGCCGCGTGCCGGTACATCGAGCCGTAGCCGGCGGTCGCACCATCCTCGGCCGTCATCAACGGCGCGGTAATCGGTGAATCCTCTTGAGCGGGTACGGGTTCGGGTCGGAGTGCCGCCTGCCGCGGCCGGGTGCGCGGTGGACGGGTGTGGACGTGCACCGGCCACCAGAACCACCGACCAAGCATCGTGGCGATCGACGGCATCAGGAACGAACGCACCACCAGCGTGTCGAACAGCAGGCCGAGACCGATCGTGGTGCCCACCTGGCCGACAGCACGGTTGTCGCTGACCACCATCGAGGCCATGGTGAACGCGAACACCAGGCCGGCGGCCGTGACGACTTTGCCGGTGCCGCCCATCGCACGGATGGTGCCGGTCTTCAAGCCCGCGCCGATCTCCTCCTTGAACCGGGCGACCAGCAACAGGTTGTAGTCCGAACCCACGGCCAACAGGATGATCACCGACATCACCATTACGAGCCAGTCCAGTCTGATCCCGATGAGGTATTGCCAGAGCAGCACGGACATTCCGAACGACGCGCCCAGCGACAGCGCCACCGTGCCGACAATCACCAACGCGGCCACCAGACTTCGGGTGATCAGCAACATGATGATGAAAATCATGCACAGCGATGAAATCCCGGCGATCAAAAAGTCGTAGTTCGACGCTTCGCGCAAATCCTTGAATGTCGCTGCGGTGCCGGCAATGTAGACCTTGGAGTCTTCCAGTGCCGTGCCCTTGAGGGACTCGTAGGCGGCCGTTCTGATCGCGTCGATGCGCGACATGCCCTCGGCCGTCGCGGGATCGTCCTTGTGCGAGATGATGAACCGCGCCGCCTTGCCGTCTGGGGAGATGAACAGCTTCATCACCCGCTGGAAGTCGGGGTTGGCGAACACCTCGTGGGGCAGGTAGAAGGAGTCGTCGGTCTTGGCAGCGTCGAAGTCCTTGCCCATCGCGGTCGCGTCGTCGCTGAGTTCGTTGGCCTGATCGAACATCCCGGAGATCGTGCTGTGCATGGTCAGCACCATGGTCCGCAGGCTCTTCATGGTTTCGATCTGCGGCGGCAACAGCGCGACCAGCTGCGGCGCCACGGTGTCGACGGCATCGACGTCTTTGCTGAGCTGCCCGAGCTTTTCGGAGAGCTTGTCGACGCCGTCGGTGGCGTTGTAGGCCGACCGGATTCCCCAGCAGATGGGGATGTTGTAGCAGTGTGGATCCGCGTAGAAGTAGCTGCGCAGCGGCCGGAACGTGTCGTCGAAGTTGGCGATGTCGTCGCGCACCTGGTTGGTGATCGCGACGGTGTCCCTGGTGACGCCGGCCACGTGATGAGTGGTGCCGACGAGCTGGTTCATCAACCCGTTGACGCGCTCGAGCGACTTGATGGTTCCATTCAGCTGGTCGGCCAGCTTCGTCATGTCATCGAGCCGGCTCTCGGCAACCTGCAAGTTCTGCAGCTGCCCGGCGTTTTGCATGCTGAGCAGGAACGGGATCGACGTGTGCTCGAGCGGCGTGCCCTGCGGCCGGGTCACGCTCTGCACCCGCGCGATGCCCTCGACGCGGAAAATGCCCTTGGCCAGTTTGTCTAGGACGAGGAAGTCGGCGGAGTTACGCAGATCGTGGTCGGACTCGACCATCAGGATCTCGGGCATCATGCGGGCCTGCGAGAAGTGCCGCTCCGCGGCCGCCATGCCCACGTTGCCCGGGACCGTCTTCGGGATGTAGTCGCGGTCGATGTAGCTGACCTTGTATCCGGGAAGCGCCACCAGACCGACCATCGTGACGGCGGCCGTCGCGGCGAAAATCGGCGCGGGCCAGCGCACCACGGCGGTCCCCACTCGACGCCACCCGCGAACGTCGAACTGCCGCTTGGGATCCAGCAGACCAAAACGACCACTGACGGCGATCACCGCGGGAATCAGGGTCAGTGCAACGGCGACCGCGACGAGCATGCCCACCGCGCACGGCGCGGCAAGCGTCTGAAACACCGGCAGGCGGGCGAAGCTCAGGCAGTACGTCGCGCCCGCGATGGTGAGGCCAGAGGCCAGGACCACATGCGCGACCCCGCGGTAGGCGCTGTAATACGCGGTCGTGCGATCTTCACCGGCGTGCCGCGCCTCGTGATACCGCCCGATAAAGAAGATTCCGTAGTCGGTGCCCGCCGCGATCGCCAGCGATACCAACATGCTGGTGGCAAACGTCGACAGCTTAATGATGTCGTGCAGGCCCAGAAACGCGACAATCCCTCGGGCAGCGGCCAATTCGATGCCCACCATGGCCAACAGCACGACAACCGTGGCGATCGAACGGTAGACGAACAGCAGCATGATGAAGATCACCGTGACCGTGGTGACCATGATCTTCACGATTGTCTTGTCGCCGCTGCTGTTTCCGTCGGCGGCGATCGCGGCCGGACCGGTGACGTAGGCCTTGACGCCCTGCGGCGCGGGCGTCCGGTTCACGATTTTCCGAACGGCATCGACGGACTCGTTGGACCGCGTCTCGCCCTGGTCGCCGGTCAGGTTCAGTTGTACGTAGGCGGCCTTGCCGTCGGCGCTTTGCGCACCCGCGGCCGTCAGCGGATCACCCCAGAAGTCCTGGATGTGCTGTACATCCTTCGAGTCGGCCCGCAGCTGACCCATCAACGCGTTGTAGTACCGATGAGCGTCCGCACCGAGGGGCTTGTCCCCCTCGATGACGATCATCGCCATGCTGTCGGAATCTGACTCCTTGAATTTCTTTCCGATGCGCGCCATCGCCTTGATCGACGGCGCGTCGTTGGCACCCAGCGACACGGCGTGGTCGCGGGCGACCTGCTCGAGCGACGGAACCCCGATACTCACCAGAACGGTGATCGCCAGCCAGCCCAGAATGATGGGCAACGACAATTTTCGGACCATCGTCGCGATGAATGGCCGTTTCGTTTCCACGCTGCGCCCGTGGTGGTTGATCATGCGCCTCTGACCAGACAGTGCGTATAGGCGTTCAACTCGTTCGAGATCCTCTCGGCCTTGACCTGACCGTTCACCATGATCCGGCAGCCAATACTGTCACTGTCGCCCTGCGCCACAACATTGCCTACGACCGCGGGCACGTTCGCCGTGATCTTCAATGACCACGGTAGTCGGGCCCCGTCGACACGTTGCGGGTCAGAGTTCACATCAAAATAGCTGATGTCCGCAACCGTGCCTACCGGACCGAAGACTTCGTAGACCAAGGACTTCGGATTGAACTGCATGGTGTCCGATGTGGTCGATTTCGAGTAGGGCGTTTTCTGCTCCGCGACGAAGTCGGCGCGGACCCGCGACACGGTTAATCCCACGGAACCAATCACTGCCAGTACCACCATCGGTATCCATACCCGCTTCAGCACTCCAGTGAACGCCATCAGCTTGCCCCGTCCCGAACGCCAGCGGCGGCTCGTTACGAGCGCGACCAATGGTGATGAGTAAACCATGCTGCCGCCGGAATATGTTGAGATCTGTTGATGCATTATCTGAGAAATGGACTTACCGCTTAGTAACTGCTCTAGCTGCGGTTATGCCCTTTTATGACGCCCCTAATTGTGGATCATGGGACGGGATCCATTTAATTCGGGCCGTTGCAATTTCATGAGCGAAAAGGCGCTTATGCGCGGCCGAAGCGCAATCATTGCGTCGGCAAATTCATCGCTTCCGGCCGAATAGCGTTGTCCGCCAATGATTTCCGAACTTCCGTCGGCCTGCTGGTTGTCAATGCCCACGTCCGAATTATTGGACGCGAAGCGACTCGTTCCCCCGATGTACCTGCGGTTTTCGTGAACTCGACCGGTCGTCGACGGTGACCGCGTTGCAGCGCGCGCAGGCGCGCATGTCATACTTCCGCGATGGCCACCACGAACCGTCTGGCACCGAACCGGTTAGTTCACCGTCTGGTGATCAACCCATTCATGTTTCGACTGATATTTACGTCGTTTGCCACCACCCGGTTCGCCTCGCAAACCCGCCTGCTCGGCGGTGACGACTGGTTGTTCTTCAACTACGGATACGAGGAAGACCCTGCGATGGGTATTCCGCTCGACGCGGCGGACGAGCCCCATCGGTACTTCATCCAGCTCTACCACCGCACGGCGACCCAGGCGGACCTCAGCGGCAAGAAGGTGCTGGAGTGCAGCTGCGGGCACGGCGGCGGGGCCTCATACCTGGTGCGAACCTTGCACCCGGCCTCCTACACCGGACTGGACCTGAACCCGGCCGGCATCGAGTTCGCCAAAAACCGGCACCACCTGCCCGGCCTGGACTTCGTCGAGGGTAACGCCCAGGAACTGCCCTTCGCCGATAACACCTTCGACGCGCTGCTCAACGTCGAAGCCTCGCACCTCTACCCCGACTTCCCGCGATTCCTCAGCGAAGTGGCCCGCGTGCTCAAGCCGGGCGGGCATTTCCTCTACACCGATTTCCGCCCCCGCCAGGAGGTCGCCGAGTGGGACGCGGCGCTGGCCAACGCCCCGCTGCGGCAGCTCTCCATGTCGGTCACCGATCAGAATGTGCTGCGCGGCAACGAGAAGAACGCACCCCGCAAGCACGCGCGGATCAGCCAGCACGGCTCGGCGATCCCGCGCACCTTCGCCCGCTATGCCAGCGACATGACCGACTGGGCCTTCAACGGCGCACTGCGCGGCGGCGAGTACACCTACCGCGTGTATTCGTTCGTCAAAGATTAAGGCGCGCAAGAGCGTCGACAAGCGCCGGTAGGAAAGGGGGCGACATGGCGACGGAAACAACGGAGCCGGTACGGCTGCCGCCCGCGCTCCGGCTGCCAAAGATGGCCCAGGCAGCGGTGTTCTTGACCGCGCTGCAGTACTGGATGGTTCCCCGGTTGAGCCGGCACTACGGCGGCCCGTTCACCGCCAACCTGCCGGTGTTCGGCAAGACCATCGTCATCCACGACCGTGACCTGGTCAAAGACGTCTTCAGCACCAGCTTCGATCTGATCGAACGTCCGACCAAGGTGCTCGGCCAGGCGTTCGGGCCCGGGTCGACGTTCAGCCTGCTCGGCAAGGAGCACGCCGAGCGCCGCAAGCTGGTGCTGCCCAATTTCCACGGCAAGAAGGTGAAGAACTACGAGGGCATCGTCGAAGAGGAGGTGCTGCGCGAAACCGCGAACTGGCCGCAGGGCCAGGAGTTCGAGACGCTGCCGACGATGACCCACCTCACCCTCAACGCGATCATGCGGGCCACCTTCGGCGAGCGGGCGGACGCGCTGGACGAACTCAAAATCGTCATACCGCGGTTGATCACCCTGGGCTCGCTGCTGCAACGGGTACATCCGGTCGCGCGGGCGGAATACGGTCGCTGGAGTCCGGGCAGCATTTTGGCGGGCTATCGGCGACGGTTCGACGCGGTCATCGACTCGCTGATCGCCGAGGCTCGGGCGGACTCCGCGATGGCTGACCGCACCGACATGCTCGCGCTGCTATTGCAGGCGCGATACGAAGACGGCCAGCCGATACCCGATCGGCACGTCGCCGACGAGTTGCTGACGTTGGTCGCCGCCGGCCATGAGACGACTGCCTCGCAGTTGGCGTGGGCGGTCGAGCGGCTGCGCCGTCACCCGGAGTTGATGGCACGGCTTGCCGACGAAGTCGACGCGGGCGGGTCCGAGCTGCGGCAGGCGACGATCTACGAGGTGCAGCGCGTCCGGTCGACCATCGCGGCCTCGTTGCGCACTACGAAGGCGAAAGTCCGCCTGGGCGATTGGGTTCTTCCGGCGGACACCAACGTGATGATCGATTTTCAACTCGCCCACGAGTCGGACGTCAACTACGCCGACCCCGAGGCGTTCAACCCGGACCGCTTCGTCGGTGCTACACCGCCATCGTTTCGCTGGCTCCCGTTCGGCGGCGGCGTAAACCGTTGCGTCGGCGCATCATTCGCGAATATGGAGATGGATGTCACGCTGCGCACGCTGCTGCGTGAATTCCGCTTCGCGCCCACCGACGCGCCCGACGAAGGCCGCAAGTTCCGTGGTGTGGCGATAGCGCCGTCGCGGGGTGCACGCGCGGTGGTCTACCGGCGAACGGCCGCAACCGCGAGCGATCGCAGCTCGGTGTCGACAGCCGACCACGGGCGCTGACGCCAAACACTCGCCTGGCATACTGCCTGCCATGCCCACGACTAAGGAACGCGTCACCGACATCGGCTACCGCGGCTACAAGGCCTTCATGAACAAGGTCTGGTACCCGTTCCTCACCCGTCGGCTCGACACCCAGGACGTCACCTTCCTGAACTACGGGTACGAGGGCGACCCTCCGCTGAACCTTCCGCTGGACGAGAACGACGCGGCAAACCGGTACTCGATCAACCTGTACAACCAGGTCGCCTCTCAGATCGACCTGGCCGGCAAGAAGGTGCTGGAGTGCAGCTGTGGCCACGGCGGTGGCGGCTCGTACATCGTGCGGACGTTCAAGCCGGCCGAATACATCGGACTGGACTACAACCCGGACGGTGTCGCCTACTGCACCAAGCACCACAAGCTGCCTGGCCTGAGTTTCGTACACGGCAACGCCGAGGATCTGCCCTTCGGCGACAACACCTTTGACGCGATCGTGAATGTCGAAGCCTCGCACGCCTATCCGAACCTGTCGAAGTTCCTGTCCGAGGCGACGCGCGTCCTGAAGCCGGGCGGCAGCCTGCTCTACGCCGACTTCCGTGGCCGCCCCGAATTCCCGGCGTGGGAGGGCGCGCTCGAGGCAATGCCGTTGCGTCAGGTATCCATGCGGGTGATCAACGACGGCGTGATCCGGTCGATGGACGCCAGCGCACAGCACAAGCTGGACCTGATCAGCGCGCAGCTGCCAAAGTTGTTTCGGCCGTTCGGCCGCCACTTCGCCGGCGTTCCGGGCACCGGGATCTACAACGTCATCGAGAGCGGCGGCGCGGAATACCGCATCTACCAGTTCATCAAGGACTAATCGCCGCTCAGGCGATCGCGTAGTCCGACAACGGGAATCGGTCCTGCTCTTTGACGGCGCTGCGCACCGACGTCGGCCGGAACAACGGGGCCTCGCCCTTGCCGGTGTGGTCGCGGAACCAGTACGAGCGTGAACCGACGCAGCTGCCCAGCTCGAACGCCGAGTCCTCCATCAGCGTGAGCATCCGATCGAGGAACCGGGCGTTGGCCTCTTCGGTGACCTCGAAGGTGCGGGCACCGCGCCGCTGCATCTCACCGAACAGCCGCTCCATGTGCTTCATCTGATATTCGACGGTGTTGAACCACGACAGACCCACCCACGCGTACGGGCTTGCCATCGACAAGAAGTTCGGGAAGCTCGGCATCGAAATGCCTTCGTAGGCCTGGAATCGCGTTTCCCGCCACCACTTTCCGAGATTGCGGCCGTCGCGCCCGATCACCTCGATGGCCGGCAGGTTGGCCTCCCAGACGTCGAACCCGGTGGCCAGGACCAAGGTGTCGATCATCCGCTTGGTGCCGTCTTTGGAGACGATGCCGTCGGGCTCGATCCGTTCGATGCCGTTGGTGTCCAGGTGCACATGCTTTTTGGTGAAGGCCCGGTAGAAGTCGTTGGAGATCGTCGGGCGCTTGCAACCGAAGTCGAAGTCGGGGTCCAGTTTTCGAGACAGCTCCCGGTCGCCGCGGACCAGCAACAGCCGGTACAGCCGGGAGAACTGCGAGATGGCCTTGTTGAATACCTTGAAGTAGCGGTACTTCCACATGGTGATCACCATCGAGAATTCCAGGATGGCGTCAGTGTACGCGCGGACCAGCCGCTGAGTGAACGGGAACCGCGCGAAAAGCCTTTGCACCGCAGGGAAGAACACGACGTCGAACTTCGGCAGCACCCAGATCGGCGTGCGCTGATAGACGGTCAGCTCGGCGACTTCCTTCGCCAGCTCGGGAACGACCTGCACGCCGGTGGAACCGGTTCCGATGACAGCCGCCCGGCGGCCGGCGAGCGGATAGCTGTGATCCCATGCGGCGGTGTGGATGACGCGTCCGGCGAAGGTCTCGATACCGGCGATGTCCGGTGTTTTCGGCTGGCACAGGAAGCCGGTCGCGGCGATCAGGTACTGGGTACTCAGCGTCTCGCCGCCGGCGATCGCAAGCCGCCACACCTGGGCGTCGTCGTCCCACCTTGCGCCTTCGACGGTGGTGTTGAAACGCATGAAGCGGCGCACGTCGTACTTCTCGGCAACGTGCACGGCGTAGCTCTTCAATTCGGCACCGGGGGCGTACATCCGGGACCAGTACGGGTTCGGCTCGAACCGGTAGGAGAACGTCGGCGAGGGCTGGTCGACGGAAAGACCGGGATAGTGGTTGACGTGCCAGGTGCCGCCGAGGTCGTCTTCGCGGTCGACGATCAAGATGTTCTGGTAGCCCAGGTCGCGCATTTGGATCGCAGCGCCGATTCCGCCGAATCCCGCGCCCACGATGATCACATCGAACTGCTGGTCACCCATAATTACTAAACGGTACCTTCTGCCCCACCGCCGCGATTGACGCTGGGTGCTCGCGGGTGCCCAATTGTATCAATGCCCAACAGGATCGGGTCTCGACGAGTACCGTCCGGACGTCACCCGGAAATCTCGAAGGACTCGGATGCGTTGCCTCGCCGGTGTCGCAGTCGCCGGCTTCATCACCATTGCTCAGCTGTCGCCCCCATCGCCAGCGGCGACTCCGCGGACTCGTTGCTCGGCGACGGCACCGCGCTGGTGATCGGCGGCAGCGGCATTCCGACGCCGCCGGACAGCAACTCGAGAGCCAAGGCGTCCCGAGCGACGACGTCCACTTCGTCATGGTCGGCGATACCGCCGCCCCCAACGGGGGGCTGCTCGAACGCTTCGATCTGCCTGGCAACGACCTGTCCGTGCCGAGCTTCGGCATCACGTTCGGCGACCCGACGCCCGACAGCCTCTACCCCACCGACGTCTACACGCTGGAGTACGACGGCTTCGTCGACTTTCCGCAGTACCCGATCGATCCGCTGTCCGACCTCAACGCGTTTGCCGGGATGATCTACGAGCACCTGACCTACCTGGCACTGAGTCCGGAACAGATCCAGAACGCTTTGCCACTGGAGACGGTCGGCGACGGCCTGACGAACTACTACATCATGGCCGTGGACGATCTGCCGCTGCTGGACCCGTCCCTGCTGACCTTAACGGGACTAATCCCGTAGCGTAGGGAGCCGAGCGGTCAGCCAGCGGCCGGGACTTGCGTCCTGTCTAATGGATCGGGCTGCTCAAGGGGCACAACCGACGGCGATCGTGGGGGCGCCTGGCACTGAAATGGTCATGAGAATGAGGCCATCCTGTGCTAGGCCTTTCACCCTCCCCCCGGTAAAGTCTGGACCCAACTGTGCCCGTAGAGCGCATGTGCCCACCAGGCGCATGCAAAACAGAGCCAGAGGGGAGGGTTCGGGTTGCCGGTCATGCTGAGCATTATCTGCTGGCTGCTAGGCGCCGGACTGCTGGTGGGCCTGTTGTTGCTTGCTGCGACACGCATGGTCAAGCGGTGGAAACGCAACATGGATGTCAGCGGCGACGTCGAATACGCCGCGACGCTTGCGACCCTCTCCGAAGCCTCGGTGCGCCATTTCAACCCGTACACCGACCTCGACTGGCAAGCGCCGGTTTTTTCCGTCACCCAGAACGACCCACGCTGGGTGCTGTCGGCGACCGATCCGCTCGGCGGCCACACGTGGTATCAGGCCCAACCCCCGCACAAGCAGATCGAGATCGGCATGTGGCGGCAAGCCAACATGGCCAAGGTCGGCATGCAGTTCGAGGGGATTCTGGTGCGCGGCCTGCTGCACTACTCGTTCTGGGTGCCGAACGGCTCACCCGAATACCGCTACTGCGTGCACGAATCCATCGAAGAGTGCAGCCACAGCCTGATGTTCCAAGAGGTCGTCAATCGGATCGGCGTCGACGTGCCGGGGATGCCGCGCTGGCTGAGGTGGCTGTCGGTGTTCGTCCCGTTCTATGCGGGTCCGCTGCCGAACGCGTTCTTTTTCGGTGTGCTGGCCGGCGAGGTGCCCTTCGACCATCTCCAGACAAACCTGCTGCGGGAGCCGGAGCCCCGATCGGTGCACCCGATCATGGAGGACCTGATCGCGATTCACGTCGCCGAGGAGGCCCGCCACATTTCGTTTGCTCACGAATACCTGCACCGGCGGGTGCCCCGCCTGTCCTGGCTCAGCCGGCTCTGGCTGTCGCTGTACGTGCCGGTCGTCATGCGGATGCTGGGTCAGGCGATGATCGTGCCCCCGCGCAGCTTCTTCAGGGAATTCGATATTCCACGGTCGGTGCGTAAAGAGTTGTATTCCGGCGCCGCCGACTCACGTCAGACGCTGCGCAACATGTTCGGCGACATCAGAATGCTTTGCTACGAACTGGGGTTGATGAACCCGTTCGCGTTGTTGATGTGGCGTGCCTGCAGAATAAATGGCAGCCCGTCGCGCTATCGCAGCGAGCCGCAGCGCGCGCACCCGTCAAGCTCCGCAACAGCAGCCTAAATCGCCTGTCGCACAACACATCAGGTCGTCGTCGGGTACACCCGCGGCTGTGCAGTTATTGACGTCGCGTCAATCGCCGAATTATCAAATCGCGTCATCGGTAAAAACGGACACGCCACAACAGCCGCATTCGGCGCTGTGCGATACTTTCCAGCATGGTTCGTAGCCCTTCATTGGACAACGTCGGCGCAAGCTTGGTTTACCGCATTGGCTCAACGGCGACGTACAAAAAGATTTTCCGGTACTGGTACCCGTTGATGACCAAGCGGCTGCACAACCAGGACGACGTCCAGTTCCTGAACTGGGGCTACGAGGAGGAGCCGCCACTGGGTCTCCCCCTCGACCCGGCCGACGAGCCCAACCGGTACAGCATTCAGCTCTACCACCAGTGCGCGACGCAGGACGGCGTGGACCTCGCGGGCAAGAACGTTCTGGAGTGCAGTTCCGGCCACGGCGGCGGCGCGTCCTACCTGTCCCGCACGCTGAAGCCGGCCTCCTACACCGGTCTTGACTTCAACGCGGCCGGAGTCAAATTCTGCAATGAGCGGCATAAGGTGCCCGGCCTGAGCTTCGTGCACGGCGACGCCGAGAACCTGCCGTTCCCGGACGAGTCGTTCGACGCGGTGGTCAACGTCGAGGCCTCACACATTTACCCGCACTTCGACCGCTTCCTCGGCCAGGTCAGGCGGGTGCTGCGCCCCGGCGGGCACTTCCTGCACGTGGACTTCCGCAACCGCGACAACTTCGGCAACTGGGAGTCGGATCTGGCGAACTCGGGTTTGCGGCAGGTGTCGTCGCGCGTGATCAACGAAGAGGTTCTCCGCGGCCTCAAAAAGAACTCCGCCCGCTCGAACGAGATCATCAACACCCGGCTGCCGGCCTTCCTGCGCAAGTTTGGCCGTGAGTTTGCCGTGGTGGACGGCTCGTGGTTCTACAACGACCTGGAACGCGGTGAAATCGACTACCGCGCATACCATCTCACCAAGGACTGACGTTCAAGTATGACGTTGGCTCGCAGGCTGCGATTTCGCGCCAGCCTGATGAAGGTCGGCGTCGACGGGGCGCTCGGCGTGGCCAGGGACAAAGCCACCTCGTACGGATACACGTTGACCGGCCGGAAGACGGCGCCCGCCACTGACTTCGACCCGTTCTCGCCCCAGATCATGCACGATCCGTACCCCGGCTATCAGACCCTGCTGAACGGGGCTGAGGTACCTAACGTCTGGTACAACCGCAAGCGCGGCATCTGGATCATCGCCGGCTACGACGACGTGCGAAAGGCGTTGCGCGACAACGAGGCATTGTCCTCGGCGCAGAGCCAGAGCCGATTTCGCGTCTACTTGCCTTCGATGAACGCAGCCGACCCGCCGGAGCACACTCGGCTGCGCAAGTTCGTCTCCCGCGCTTTCACCGCTCGGGCGATGGCGGCCTGGCAGACCAACATCAACCAGGTCGCCGACGAGCTCGTCGACAATGTGATCGCGGCGCGCCATGCCGAGGCGGTCACCGGACTCGCCAAACCCCTGCCGACCCGGCTGATCGCCAGGATGCTGGGCATCCCGAAAGGTGATCAGCCGCAGTTCGTCGCGTGGTCGGACGACATGGTTGCCGGCGCGTTCGCGCCATTGACCCCGCACGGCATGCGCCTCTCCGCGCGCTCCGGCGCCGCGACCGCGGCGATGCGCCGCAGCCTCGACCCGCTCATTGCGCAGCGACGCCGCAATCCCGGCGACGACCTGATCTCGATGATGACCCCCGCCGACGCCGACGACGTGCTCACCGACGACGAGATCTTCTGGAGCGCCGCGATGTTGATCGGCGCCGGCAGCGAGACCACCACGAACATGTTGTCCGGCTTGCTGTTGACGCTGGCTCAGCGGCCTGAGCTGTATCACCGGCTGCGCGCGCAGCCCGAGCTGATTCCCGCCGCGGTCGAGGAGCAGTTACGCATGGGCTCCCCGGTGCAGGGGTTCTACCGGACCGCGACACGCGATTACGCCGTCGGCGCCAACACGATTCCGGCCGGCGCGCGGGTGCTGCTGCTGTTCGCCGCGGCCAACCGCGACCCGCGCCACTACGAGGATCCCGACACATTCAGCCTGGACCGGAATCCGACCGACCACCTAGCTTTCGGCGGCGGCGTGCACTACTGCCTGGGTGTGCCGTTGACCCGCCTGGAGGGCGCCAGGGTGTTCTCCCAACTGCTGCCCAGGGTCTCCGAGATTCGCCTCGCCGGCGACTACCGGTATCTCGACAACCCGACGATGCGTGGGCTGGAACATCTTCCGCTGGAGTTCGTACCGTCCAACGGGGCGTGACGCGCGGCCTTACAGCCCGCGCCCGCTAAGCCAGCCGTCGATTCGTTCGGCGACGGCGGCCCAGCCCGGCTCGAGCATCATGTTGTGTCCCATGTCCGGGAAGAACTCCGCCTCCGTGCCGTAGGCGCGTGCGGTGGCGAGGATTTCGTTGCGGGTGTGCGCGCCGTCCTCGTCGGCACCGAGCACCAGGATCGGCGCCTGCACGCGCTTGGGCCGCGGTAGGCGCAGCAGCAGGCAGTCGATGCCGATGCGCGAGCTGTCCTCTTGCAGCCGGGCCGCGTACTTGCGGACATCGGCTTCCGGCGTGTGCGGGGAGAAGAATCGCTGACGGGCAAGTTCGGGAGGGTTGATGTACGGCAACGCCTTGCCGGTGACCGTCATCTTGGCGAAGTGCATCGGGTACTGCCTGATCCAGCGCAATGCGTTGCCGAGGTTTCCCTGCGGCGGAATGGACGTCATCAACACCCCCGCCGGCGCCTCGTGCTTCTCCAGGTACTTCTGCACGATGAGGCCGCCCATGGAGTGGCCGATGATCACCGGCGGGCTCGGCATGCGGTCGGCCACCGATCGGACGTCCTCGACATAGTCCGCGACCGAGCAGGCACGCAGCGGCTTGTCGGTGGGACTTTCGCCGTGGCCGCGGAAGCTCAACGCCGCTGCGCGATAACCCTTGTCGGCGAAAAAGCTGAGGAAGTTCTCGTCCCAACACCAGGCCGCGTGCCACGCCCCGTGGACAAAGAGCAGCGGGACAGGATGGGTCTCGCTGACGCTGCCCTTTTCGATCACCTCGAGCACGGCGATAGCCTATCTGTCCACATAACTGGACCCTTGCCGTGTCCAATAATCCGTATGCCGCCGCCCCCGCGCGCCATGCGCTATCCGGGCTTCGCTCGCAGGTTGCGTCGCGCGAGCAGTGGCAGCAGCCGGTCGTGCGGCACGACACGCACGAGGGAGGCGGCAAGCCTGTTGGCGGGTCCCGGGACGACGCGACTCTTGCCCGCGGCAAGGCCGTCGAGCCCGGCTCGGGCGACCTCTTCCGCGGACTTCCACATGAAGCTGGGCAGCACCGCCGCGCGCTCCCCGGGCCCGAACCCGGACACCTCGTCGAAGCCGGTGGCGACCGGTCCCGGACATAGTGCGGTTGCCACCACGCCGGTGCCGCGCAGCTCGCTGCGCAGGCTTTCGGTGTACGACAACACGAAGGCCTTGGCCGCGCCGTAGGCGGCTTGGCCGGGGGTGGGCGAAAAGCCGGCCAGGGATGACACGTTCAGCACGGCACCGCGGCCACGATCCACCATTCCCGGCAGGAATCGGGAGCACAGGTCCACCACGGCGACGACGTCGACTTCGACCAGGTTAAGTTGTTGCTCTGGAACCGATTTCGCCACCACGGCGCTGACCGACAAGCCGGCGTTGTTGATCAGAATGTCGGGCACCACGCCCAGCGCCGCGACGCGGTCGGCAAGCGCCGCACGGTCGGTTCGGCTGGATAGATCGGCCGGCAGGACGTGCGCCTTAGAACTCAGGCTCGACGCGAGCGAGTGCAGGCGGTCGGTGCGGCGGGCGACCAGCACCAGTTGATGGCCGCGCCGGGAAAGCTCCAGCGCGATCGCCTCGCCGATGCCTGACGACGCGCCGGTCACTACCGCGGCGCGGTCGTCTCCCGGTGCTGGAAAAACCACGCCGTCACGGTACCCGGCTTGTTAACGATGGAAACGTGAAACGTCTCACCACCGTCCGTTTATTAGACAGGCTGAGAAGGCCCTCAGAAAACAGCCAAACGTAGTAATTTGTAGGCGGAACGCGGGCGGCGGGTTGAATTTAGGGTTCGGGGGGTTCGATGACATCGTGGAAAGCCCGCGGGCTGAGTATCGGGCTGTTGGCCGGCGCATGTGCCGGTCTCCTGGACTTATCATCGGCGCTCAACGCCGCGCCGGCATTCGCCGACAACTCGGACGCTGACGTCGCGCTGATCCTGGGCCACGCGTTGCTGGCCACGCCGGACCAGTCCTACATCGACCAGGTGATGAACACCTACATCGACCCCACGCCGCCATACTTTCCGGGTCAGCCGGTGTACGACGACATCACCAGTGCGCTCGGGGTGACCACGCCCGAGACCGATTACACGACGGGCCTCACCACCGGCGTGACTGACCTGGACCAGGCGATTTCGCAGCAGCTTGGGGACGGCAACGACCCGGTCGTGTTCGGCTACTCGATGAGCACCTCGATCGAGACCCAGGAGATGATCAATCTCGACAACCTGGGCGCCAGCGCACCCAGCCCCGACGATTTGAGCTTCATCCTGGCCGAGGACCTCAACAACCCGGACGGCGGAATCTTCGAGCGGTTCCCGGGGATGTTCGGCGTTGACCTGCCCGCGACCCCGGCGAACACGCCGTACACCACCGACATCTACACGATCGAATACAGCGGGGCGTCCGACTTTCCGCAGTACTACGGCGACTTCTGGGCGGATGCCAACGCCGCGGACGGCTACATCGACCTGCATCCCTACCTGTTGCCCGACTGGCCGGCGTACTTCACGCCGTCGGAGCTGTCCGGTGCGGTGCTCGACCCCAACGTCTCGTTGGCTGACGTCGCGACCAATTACTACACGATTCCCACCCAGGATCTGCCGTTGCTCGACGGGCTTCGCGGCACCCCCGGCGCGGAATCGTCTTACGCCGACATGATCCAGCCCGACATGCGGGTGCTCGTCGACCTGGGCTACAACTGGACCGGTGACGCGGATGTCAGCACTCCCGCGACGATGACAGCTCCGGACATCGACACGACCGCCGTCGACGCCTACCTCGCCGCCGGCGCCGACCAGGGCATGATCGCCTCCCTGGTCGACGACGGGATCCTGCCCCAGAGCGATCTGGCGGGTCTCTCGGACCTGTACCCGTACGTGCCGGACGTATCAGATCTGGACGCCGGCGCCCTGTCGAACGACACCTTGGCACAGACAGACGCGACGGAATCGGCCAACCTGCTGGCCAGTGATCTGGCTGCCTCGTCGAGTCCCCTCGCATCCGAGCTCAGCGCGTATTTGCCCGGCGCGGCAACGGATATGGCCGACTTCTTCCAGAATTCGCTTGGCTTCCTTTTCTTCTGACGTTCCCTTGACACCCAAGCCAATCGCGTTGATCACGGGCGCGACCAGTGGCATCGGCGAGGCGACCGCGTACCGGCTGCAGGACCGCGGCTACACCGTTTTCGCAACCGGCCGCAACCCGGAGGCCCTGGATACCTTGCGCGCCAAAGGTTTACAGGCACGCACCCTCGATGTCACCGACGAGGCCGCCGGGACCCGACTCGTCGACGAGATCAACGCCGAGCATGGCGGTGTGGATGTTTTGGTCAACAGCGCCGGATATCCGCTCCCCCGCCCGCTCGAGCAGGTGGCATTGGACGACCTGCGGCGGCTGTTCGAGACCAATGTGGTTGCCACACTTCATTTGTCGCAGGCGGTGTTGCCGGGCATGCGTGCTCGCGGGTCCGGGCGGATCGTCACGATCGGCAGCACCGGAGGTCGCTTCACCAGCCCGGGCGCCGGCGCGTACCACACGGTGAAATACGCCGTCGAGGCGCTGTCGCTGTCGTTGGGCGCCGAGGTCACCCGCTTCGGCGTTCGCGTCGTGCTGATCGACCCGACCGGGGTTCGCACGCCGTTCGTCACATCCCAATTCGAGACCGTGCACTCCTACCCCGACGACGACCCCTACGGCGAGTTCAAGGTCCGCTACGCCGAGACCACCCGCAGGTTGACCAAGACGCCGGGGACGATGGTCACCGCCGACACCGTCGCCCGGGCGGTCGTGCGGGCGGTCCAAGCCAAGAACCCGAGACCCCGCTACATCGTCGGGGCGTCCGGCAAGGCCTCGGTGCTCGCTCGGGCACTGCTCACCGACCGGATGTGGGACCGCGTCATGAGCACGGGCCTTAGCGGTTAGCCTCTGCTAAACGCATAAACAATTAATCCATTTATTGGACGCGCGAATTATTGCCGTTTTTGCTGACATCTGACAATTAGCGCAAATGCTCGATCGCAGCTAATTAATGGCGAATAACCGGCCGCCGACACAGACATCGGACCCCCAGCCATGGGCTGAGGGTCCGACGGTCTCGACTGCGATTGTGCGAGCTTAGAACGAACTTGCCAGCAACGACGGCAGCGAAGTGCCGAGGTCGGCGGCCAGCGCACTGCTGAGCTCCGTGCTCAACTGGCTCAGGAGGTCTGAGCCGGTCGTTGTGCCGAAGCTGGCCAACAGGTTGCTCAGGTCCGTCGAGAACCCAGGAGTGGCCTCGGCGGCAACTGTCGGCGCGACAGCGCCGCCGCCACTGAGGATGCTCTCGAGGTTCGCCATGTTGCCCGGGAAGGTGAAGTCGGTCGCTAACGTCTGCAGGTCCGTCGACAATGTCGGATCGACCGGGTTGGTGCCGGCGTCCTGCAGCATGGTGACGAAGTCGCCGAACTCCAGGTTGGGGTCGTAGCCGCCGTACACCGAATCGATTTGACCGGTCGTCGGGTCGGTGACCGCACTGGGATCGCTCAGGTACTCCAGGTAGGCGGGGTCGGTGATGATCCCACTGTTGGTGTACAGCGCCGGCAGTTCGGGGTTGATGTTGGCCAGCGCCTGGTCGACCTGTGCCAGCTCGGTCGGGCTGAAGTTGTACTCCCCGGTCTGCAGCAACGCGATCGCATCGTTGATTTCGGGCTGCGTCGCGTTGTTCTGCTCGGCGAAATCGCCGACATAATTCGCCAGCGACGTGTTGGTCGGGTCCCAGGCCAGCACGTCTTGCAACAGCGCCAGCTGGGTCTCGCTGGTCGGTATGTCGCAGGTCGCCGGGCAGGCCGGGCTTCCCTCGACGTACGGGTCGAAGGCAACGATCGAACCCGCGGTCAGGTTCTGGAAGGCGTCGAGCACCTGCGTCGCAGTCGGAAGGCCGTCGATACCGGTGTTGTCGATGCCGCCGGACACCGGGTCCTCGAAGTTCTCGAAGGGCCCGAGCAGGTTGAACGTAAGCGTGTCGCCCGCCCATGGCATGTAGTCACCAGTGCCGGTGCCGTCGACACCGGTCGTGCCGTCGAAGCCCAGCGAGCCGGTCACGCCGGGAGCATTGGCGCCAAGGTCGGGACTCGGGTCCACCAGGCCTGGGTCGTCGGCGGGGGTGAAGGTGAACCCGTTGGTCAGGTCGGAGAACGGCACCTGGAACCAGTTCGAGAACAGTCCGAAGTCGTTCCCGTTCGAGTCGGTGGCATTTCCCTGGAGCGCCTCGAAGAAGCCGATGTCGCGGTCCCACCCGGTGCTGCCGGTGATCACTTCCGGCGGAGTCATCGGGCCACAGGACTGGGCGTCGCAGGAGGAGCTCACCGGCAGCTCGGCCGCGGCCAGCAGCCCAATCTGCTGCGCCCACCCGGCCGTGCCGTCCGCATCGAGCGTCGGGTCGATTTCCGGCTGGTCAAGCCCGGAAAGCTGTGGCGCAAACGGAAGCAACGTGTCCAGGATGCCCATGTAGTGCCCCAAGTCGCCGGGGTCGGTGCCCCAGATGTTCGTGGCGCTGGGCACCCACCAGTCCCCGCTGAAGAGCAGCGAGTTGCCTAGCACATCGAGGCCCTGGACCTCGTTGTACGGGGTGTTGAGGATGTCGTCGAAAATGTTGATCGGGATGTCGCTGGCGTCGACCAGGCGGACGTCCATGCTTCGGACCGGGGGCTGTGCGGGCTTGGCGGACTGTGAAACCTGCGGCACAAACGGTGCCGCGACAAACGCGCCGGTCGCCGCGAGTGCCGCGGCGGCAAGGACATGACGCGAAGCAGCCTGCATGACCGCCCCCCTTCTGTTCGACTGGCTCAGCAGGGACTGAACATACACTAAGAAAAACTAAGTTCGTAAGAAAACTGAACAAAGTCACTCGTAAAGATTCCGTGATGCCTTTCACAGAAATTATCACGGAGCGGAATAAGTAAACAATACGTCCAACAAATTGGACGAAGTGGCCAGCCGTTGCTGGCGCCGCGTCGAACAACCGAGCGGTTCTCGCAGGTGCACCGCCTGCACGGCGCTACCTTTTGGTCGACGCGGAGGTGCCGAATCTGAACCTGAACTCAAGCCTCAGCTCACCCTCTTAAGGCACGGACGCCTTTCAATCTCGTGTTTAGCTTGGTATCCAACTAAACGGCGGTACCGCCGATCGGCTTTAGAGCCAGGCGCGGTTGCCGTACGCGTCGAGATGCACCACTTGCTCGACCGGCACGCGGCTCGTCGGCCCATATCGCCCCCGCGGCCAGCCGAGGGCCACCACGCAGCACGGTGTCACCGAGCGCGGCAGGCCGAGAATCTTGCGGGCACGCGACACCCCCCACAGCGGCAAGGTGATCAGCGACGCGCCCAGGCCCATGGCGCGGGCCGCCAGTAAGAGGTTTTGCACGCTGGGGTAAATCGATCCCCAATACCCGGACAGCGCAGCATGGGGCATCAGCGAATACGGCGCGCGGCCCTCGCGGACCGTGAGTCGCAAACAGGCCACCACCAGCACGGGGATCTCGGTGAAGTGGTCGACCTGCCATTGCGCAGCGCGGATGACCTTGGCCAGCGACTCGTCCTTGTCGCCCGCACCCCTCAACAGGCCGCCGTAGGAGAACTTCCAGCCTTTGCGGTAGCGCCCGGCGAGCTTCTTGATCACCTTCAGGTCCTTGACGACGATGAACTCCCAATTCTGGCCGTTGGCGCCGGTCGGCGCGTGCAGCGCCAACTCGATGCATTTGAGCACCACCGCGTCGTCCACCGGGTCGGGGTGGACGCGTCGCACCGCACGCTGGGTGAGCATCGCGTCGACCATCGGCATGCTCAGGCCGGCGAGGGCGTCGGATGTGGTTGGCGCAACCCGAAATGCATCGGCGTAGGGAGAGTCGGCGGTCATTCGCTCAGGCGTTCTCGGTGACCCACTTGGCGGTGAAGTCCTGGACATCCGGTATCCCGTGGGCGAATTCGCGCGCGATGAAGCTCTCGACCGTGCCACCGACCAGCGGAACCTTGAATTCCACCGTCCCGTTCAGCGTCAGCACCGATCCATTGTCGGCGGGCGCGACCGAGGCGGCAGCCGAACCGGCGCCGGGTGCACCGGTGACCGCGACGGTGATCTCACCGCGAAGTTGATCGCCCGACGGCGTCCACGTCTCGGTGTGCCGGACCTTGAGATCGCGTCGGTAAAACCTGGCCACGATGCCCGGCAATAGGTCACTGCCCAGGTCCTGGGTGGTGGCCACCCGCACCGTCCGGTCGTCGTCGACGCTCAGAGACTCCAGCGCGGTGCTGCCTTTAAGCGTCGCGATCCGCGCCAGCCAGTAATCCTCGGTGCTCAACGCCGCGTAGACCTGGTCGACACTGGCGGGCGAGTCGACCGAGACATCGAAGGAACGCGGCATTGCTACACCGGTTCCTGGCCCGCCACCGCCGGGCCCTTGGCGAGTAGGCGATCCGCCAGGCGCCCGGCGAAAGTCCGAGTCTGCTCCAACTGCTCGGGCTGCACGTTCGTCGGCGGCAGGCGAAGACCCAGGGACTTTTTCCGATACTCTCCCGAACCCAGGTAGCTGGTCAGCGCCAGCATGGAGCGAAGGTTGTCGCCCGGGTAGGTGAAGTGGATTTCGTCGACGTAGCGCCCGCCTTGTTCCTCGGCGAGCTCACGGACCCCTTCGAGGTTCTCCCGCCAAAACGTGCGGCACACCACGAAAACCGCAAAAGGCTTGCCGGACAACAACTTCCCTGCCTCATCGGATTTCAAGAATGAGCGCAGCGGCATGCTGACGTTGTCCCACCAGGTCGGCGAGCCGATCAAGATCAGGTCGTAGTCGCCGTCGCGCACGGTGTCCGGGGTTTCGATCTCACCGGTTTCGTTGCGTTTCTGTGCACCCAGCACGCTGAGCATGTCGGGCCACACCCGCCGCATCGGGAAGCGGGAGAACTTCTCGGAGTACTTCTTGTCGGTGAACTTGATCTCGGCCTCGTACACCTCGGCGCCCCGATCGCGGAACACCTCCCCCGCGGCGTCGAGCACCTTTTTCGACTGCCCGGTGTAGGAGTAGTACAGCAGCAAGACCCTCGGCGGCCGTGCGCCGCCGCCAGTGCTGGTCGTATCCGTCATGGCACCTCCATCTTCACATTTGCGCACACTAGGCTTGGTCGCCGTGACCGACAAAGTTTCCGTCGACCTCAGCGGTCCCTCGCAGACGATGCTGACCACGTTGTACTGCAAGGCGCTGGACGCCGACTGGGAGCGGCCCATCCTGGGCGACGGGTTCGCCAAAGAGGCGGTAGCCCGAATCGACTACGACTGGACCGAACTCAAGGTCGCCGACCGCTGGACGCCGCTGGTGACGGTCCGGACCGCGCAGTTCGACGTCTGGGCCGCCCAGTTCCTGGCCGCCCATCCGGACGCCACGGTGATCCACCTGGGTTGCGGTCTGGACAGCCGGGTGTTCCGGCTGAACCCCGGGCCGGGGGTCGAGTGGTACGACGTCGACTACCCGGCGGTGATCGCGTTGCGCGAGAAGGTTTTTCCGAGCCGGCCGAACTACCACCTGGTTGCCACGCCGGCGACCGACCCGTCCTGGCTCGACCAGATCCCGGCCGACCGCCCGACCCTGCTGCTGGCCGAGGGCATCAGCATGTACCTTCCCGAAGACGACGGGATCGCCTTGCTGCAACACGTCGTCGACCGGTTCGGGACCGGCGAAATCCAGATCGACTTCTACAGTCGGCTCGTGGTGCGGTCGCAGAAGACGCACCGCCTGCAGCGGCAGTCCGGTTCGACGTTGTACTGGGCCGTCAACAAGCCGTCCGACGTCGTTGACCGCCTGTCCGGGGTCCGATTGCTTTCCGCCGTCACGTTTTTCGACGCGAGCACGTTCGGCCGGGCATCGGCGGTATTCCGGTTGATGAGGCAGCTGGTGCGCCCCCTCCCGCCGCTGCGCCGAACATTCCAGTACCACCGCTACGCCTTCGGGCCGGCTAACTGACACCGCTTGCGGCGCGCTGCTCGGCAACGCTGCACAGTAGCGACCGAATGGCCTCGATCTGCTTCTCGGGCTCCGGCCCGTGCGAGTGGTATTCGACGTTGAGCTGTTCGGCATAGATCTGGGTGAAGTAGATCTCGATTCCGGCGCTGACGGCGAAGTACAACTCACCGTGCGTGGCGGTCACTTCCACACCCGGTGGTGTCCGCACCGGGGGCACCAGACCGTTGTCGGAAAGCAGCACCACATCGGGCAAACCCGGTGCGTTGCCGACGTATTGCGGGCTGAAGTGCAACCGGGACTGCTGGATCACACCTTCGTCCAGGTCACCCTTGAACGTCGCGGCGATGTCGCGGGCCAGGTCGACCACGGTGGTCTTGTGGTTGATCTCCGCGAGGTAGGTCCCCAGGCCCACCGGGTTGGTGCACCCGGTCGCCGACACCGGCGGTGAGAGGAAGTAGCGCAGGTCCACCGTGTAGATGAACGGGACCGGGATGTTGAGCTTGCCTCGAACTTCCCACTCCGCCATCAGTATCGCGGCGGACAGCACCGAGTGCAGACCGATCTTCTCGGCGCGGCAGAGTTCGACGATGGCGTGCGTCTGGCTCTCGGTCAGCCGGCAGGACACCATCGGAACGCGCACGGGCGAGGCGGGTTTGACGCCGGTTTCGCCTCGACGCGACGGCGGAAGATCATAGGCGAACAGCGCGGGCATGAACCGCTCGATGCCCGAGCGCGGGCCCTTCTGGATGCCCCGGTCGGCCAGCACGGTCTCGATCGACTCCGGCGCGGGTTGCGCGGTGACCGGACCGGTGCGTCCGTTGGTGACCAGATCGGTGTAGAAGGACAGCAACTCCTCGATCAGCCCGTACATGTGGTGCCCGTCGGCCAGGGCGTGATGCACATACAGCGTCGGGTGCGCCTGTCCGTCGCGGATGAACACTCGAAGGTGAACCAGCGACTCGCTCTGATCGAAGTGCGGGGGCGGATTTTCGGGCCCGTCGACCTCGATCACCTCGAGACCCGAGTGCAGCAGATCGTCGGCAACCAGTTCGTGCCGCCCGTCGGCACCACGCTCCAGGCGCGCGGTGAGCACCGGATGCGCCTCGAGCAGTGTGTCGAAGGCGTCCGTCAGCGCGTCGACGTCGATCGGGCCCTCGAGGTGCGCGGAGAGCCCCACGAAATTGTGTGTCTCGGCGAGCATTTCCTCGCTGAGCGCCAGCTTGCGGATGACCGACGATGGAAACACGTTCCGCCTTTCTTAACCGAACGTATCGGTCTACGACAAGTCCACCAGTTCCAGTTCGTCGCTCCCGGAGTCCATTTCGTCCTCCTCGAGCGCTTCCCTGATCAGCTCCAGCAACGCCGCCGAGAACCCGTCGGCCAGCGACTGCACTTTCGCCGCGTCGACCCTGCGGGTGTCGTGCCACCAATCCAGGTGCAGCACACCGGCCGTGCGGAATACCCGCAACTCGATCGGGTGACCGAGTCCGGGGATCGCCTCGCGGACCGGCAACGCGGTGTCGGAGTCGAATCGGACGGCGACGTCGTCGCCCAGCGGCGGCAGATCGGGAATCGTACCGATGTAGGAGAAGTAGACATCGGCCGGCGCCGTCGCGTTCAGGCGCGCCGCTGTCGGCGCATACAGGTAGCGCAGCAGCCCGTAGCCGATTCCGTAGTGCGGCACGGTATTCAGCGTGGTGTGCACGTCGTCGATCGCCTGCTTGGCACCGTCGCCCTTGGCGCAGGCGAGCGGGACCGGGTAGACGGTGTTGAACCAGCCCACCGTGCGGCGCACGTCGATGTCCGGTTTGAGCACCGAGCGGCCCTCCCCGCTGAGGTCGACGGCGAGTGTGCCGTCGCCGACGATGGCGGCGATCGTCCGGCTCAATGCGGCCAGCAGCATTTCGTCGATCGGCACCTTGAGCCGCCGCCGGGCGTCGTCGATCTCGGTGGTCTGCGCGACGGTCAGGGCCGACGCGATCCTCGCCAGGTCGGCCACGCCGGGTGCGCCATCGACCTGGTCGCTCGCAACCCGCAGGTTCGCCGCCGTCGCGCTCTGGAGCCAGAAGTCGCGGCTTTCGACGACCGCCGGGTGGACGGCCAGCGCCGCGCAGCGCTGTGACCATTCGGACCACGGTGTGGTGATCGGTTGCAGCTCAATCTCTTCCCCCGCCAATCGTCGACCGAACGCGGTGAAGATGTCGGTGAGCAGGATGTCGCGCGACGCGTTGTCGGCCGCGATCGCGGGCACGCTGATCGCGAGGTAGCAGGAACCACCCGGCACGCCGCGGACATAACTGGCGACCAGCGGATTGGACGGATCCCGTTGCCGATGCAGTTCGATCAGCGTCGACAGCAGCGCGTCGCGCTCCCGCGTGCTGCCCGGTTCGATGTCTTCGGGAAGTGCGCGTGTCGGCAGCTCGGCCAGCTCGCCGGGCTCGCCGATGACCTGCTCCCAGGTGCCGGCCCGTTGGACGAGTCGCAGACGCAGCGCCTCATGGTGGTTGCTGACGGCGGTGAGCACCGCACGGATGTCGTCGACCTGCACGTCCGGGCGCAGCTGCAGGATCAGCGGCACACGCCACTGGTCGTGTTCGCGCAGCCCATGCTCAAGGAAGTACGAGATGTTCGGCGGCACAGGCGGATGCGTCACGTCACCCAGTGCCTGCCGGGCCAGGCCGCCGGCCTCGTAGCGGGCCGTCAACGCCTTTGCGAGCGCGGCAACGGTCTGGTTCTCGTACAGGTCTTGCGGCGTGAGGTCGAGGCCCTCGTTGGACGCGGTCATCGCGACGCTGATGGCGACCAGCGAGTCGCCGCCGAGTTCGAAGAAGTTGGCGGTGCGCTCGACGGTGCCGAGTCCCAGGCACTGTCCCCAGATGCGCTGCAGCGTGGCTTCCATTGGCGACTTGCCGGATTTGGCCGCTTGGGTAGCGTCCGCGGCCGGGGCCGCTCCATTGGCCGCCGCGGGCTCGCCTGTCCACGTTGTCTGGCGGTGCTCGATCCAATGCCGTTGACGTTCAAACGGATAGCCGGGAAGCGTGAGCAGCCGACCTGACTGGCCGCCGCGCAGCGGTGCCCAGTCGACGTCGACGCCGGCCGACCAGAGCTGACCCAGCGCCAGATGGAACGCGTCGCGGTCGTCGCGGTTCTGCGCGTGGTGGCGCATCAGCCGAACCGCGTGATGTCCGCTCGTCCACTTCGGGTGCCGCGCCGCCGACGCGGTCAGTGTGCCGCCCGGGCCGACCTCGACCAGGACGCGGCGCGGCTCGCCGAGCAAGATGTCGACTTCGTCGGCGAATCGCACCGTGGAACGCACCTGGCGCGCCCATGTCGCGGGGTTGGTGGCCTCGCTGGCCGCCAGCCAGGTCCCGGTGACGTTGGACAGCAACGGAATCTGCGGCTCGCGCAGCGTCTGGCGGGACAGGAAGCCGGTGAACTCCGGAATCATCGAATCCATCAACCGCGAGTGGAAGGCGTGCGAGGTCCGGACCCGACGCGCGACGATCCCCTTCTCGGTAAGACGGTCGCTGAATTGCTTGATGCTCTCCTCGGATCCGGCGACGACGCAGCCGCCCGGCTCGTTGATCGCAGCGATATCGACGTCGCCGGTGAGGTGCTCGGCGACGGCGTCGGGTCCCAACGCGACCGCGACCATCACTCCGCGCGGTGCGGCATGCATCAACCGGGCCCGCATCGACACCACTTTGATCGCGGTGTCGACGTCGAACACACCGGCGATGGTGGCGGCGACGTACTCGCCGATGCTGTGCCCGACCATCGCCGCCGGACGCACGCCGTAGCTCTCGATCAGCTTCGCCAGCGCGTACTCGACGGTGAACAGCGCCGGCTGGGTGCGGTCGGTGCGCTCCAGGTTGCGTGCGGTTCCCTCGAAGATCTCGGCGCGCAGGTCGACGCCCAGCTCCTCGCCGAATCCCGTTGCGCAACGGTCGAAGTGCTCGGCGAACACCGGCTCGGAGTCGTAGAGGCCACGCGCCATCCCGATGTGCTGCGCGCCCTGACCGGGAAACAGGAAGACGACCTGATCCGAATTGTCGCCGCTCTGCTCGAACTCGCCGATGACCACATTGTCGGGCTCGGCGGCCTCCAGCACCACGGCGGCATCCTGCTGATCCTTGACGACGGCGGCCATCCGGATCTTTTCTTTCCGGCGACGAGTCAGGGTATAGGCGACGTCGGGCAGGCTGATCTGCTGCTCGCCGGACAATTCGGCCGCCAGCGCCGAACGCGACTGCTGCAGCGCGTCAGTGCTTCGCGCCGACATGAGCAGCACCTGCGGTCCGGGGTTCGGCGTCGACACCCCAACCGGCGGCGCCTCTTCGAGCACCACGTGCGCATTCGTGCCGCCAACACCGAACGAGCTGACCCCGGCGCGCAGCACACCGTCCCACTCCCAGGGACCGTATTCGCTGCGGACCCGGAACGGGCCCTTGTCGAGGTGCAGTTCGGGGTTGGGGCTGGTGTAGTGCAGCGTCGCGGGGATGGCCCGATGCTTGAGGCACAGGATCGCCTTGATCAGGCTGGCGATCCCCGCAGCCGACTCGAGGTGGCCGATGTTGGACTTGACCGATCCGACGTAGCACGGCCCCGGGCGGGGCTCGTCGGAAACCGCGAATGCCTGCCGTAGGCCCTCGATTTCGATCGGGTCACCCAGCGGGGTGCCGGTGCCGTGCGTCTCGATGTAGCTGATCTCAGACGCGTCGACCTCGGCGATCGCCTGCGCCTCGGCGATGACGTCGGCCTGACCGGCGGCGTTCGGCGCGGCGTAGGTCATCTTCGTCGAGCCGTCGTTGTTCAGCGCGGACCCGCGGATCACCGCGTGAATGCGGTCGCCGTCCGCGACGGCTTCCTCCAACGACTTCAGCACCACCACACCGACGCCGCTACCGAAAATCGTTCCGTCCGAACGGACGTCGAACGGCCGGCAATGGCCGGTCGGCGACACCATCGATCCCGGGGCGTACCAATAGCCGACGTGGTGCGGGATGCGCAGCGACGCGCCGCCGGCCAGCGCCATCTCGCACTCGCCGTTGAGGATGCTCTGGCAGGCCAGGTGCACCGCGACCAACGCCGACGAGCAGGCCGTCTGCACCGAGAGCGCGGGCCCTCGCAGGTTGAACGCGTGAGCCACCTTGGTGGCCAGGTAGTCCTTGTCGTTCTGCAACGACAGGTTGACCATATCGAAGGTAATACCTTGTCCCATCACCACATTCGGGTCATGGTTGGACATGATGTTGTGCAGCAGATACCCGCTGGTGGTGCTCGTCGCGTAGACACCGATCGAACCCTCGATGTTGGCGGGGTCGTAACCGGCGTCTTCGATTGCGTGCCAAGCGGTCTGCAGGAACAGCCGATGCTGCGGATCGGTCGAGCGCGCCACCTGCGGGGTGAAACCGAAGAAATCGGCGTCGAATTCGTCGATGCCGTCCACCAATGCGGCCCGCCGCACATAGGCGGGATTCGCCAACGACTTCTCCGGGATGCCCTCGGCCAGCAGGTCATCTTCGGCCAGCGTGACGATCGACTCCTCGCCGCGGCGCAGGTTGTCCCAGAATGCCGACAGCGTGTTGGCGCCGGGCAACCTGGCCGCCATGCCGACAACCGCGATCGCGTTCGGCGGCAGTTCGCTGTTGCTGGTCACACTCGGTCTCCTACCCTTCGCCGCGCAGCGGCGCGCTGCCGGGCCGCGGCACGCTGCTTGGCTCGATCACGAACTCCGCCTGCGCTTTCGGCCTTGTCTGTCGCCTCGAGGCCCAGTTGACGGATGAGGTCGGTGGTCAGATCGGCCAGCGAGGCGCCCTGCAACAGCAGGGCCACCGGCGGCTCGACGCCGAAGTCACCGCGAACGGTGTTCCGGATCCGCACGGCCATCAGGGAATCCATGCCCAACTCGGTCAACGGTTGGCCGGCATCGATCGTGCTGTCCTTGGGATAGCCCATGATCGCCAGGATTCGTCCACCCAGCCGCGCCGTGACAACCCGGTTGACCTCGGTGGCGTCCAGCTCGCGCAACGCATCCGGGCCCGCCCAATCGTCGTCGTCGCTGTCGATGTCGAGTTCCTCGGCCAGCTTGGCGAAGTAGCCGAGCTGCTGGATCTCCGGGAACGCGGCCGCTGCCCGGTCCAACCGCAGCCGGGCCACCCCGATCCGCGCCGGATTGTCGGCGAGGATCGCGTCCAGCGCCTCGATACCTTCAGCAGGCGCAATGGGATCCAGAGCACTGAACGTCAACGACCGCGCGACGCCGATGTCGGACCACTGACCCCAGTTGATCGTGCTCGCGGGCAGACCCGACGCCCGTCGCCAGTCGACCAGACCGTCCAGCCACGCACTCGCGGCGGCGTAGGCGCCCTGTCCGGGGGCGCCCAGCAGCGACGACGTCGAGGAGAAGCCGACCCACCAGTCCAGCTCACGGTCGGCGGTGGCGACGTGTAGCCGCAACGCGCCGTTGGCCTTTGGCGCCCACACCTTTTCCAGGGCGTCCCTGCTGAGACCGGCGACGATCTGGTCGTCGATCACCGCGGCGCCGTGAATCACGCCGCGCAACGCCAACCCGGTCTCTTCAGCGGCCTTGACAAGTCGCTCGGCGACGCCGGGTTCGGCGATGTCGCCGGAGACCACAGCGATCTGTGCGCGCTGCTCGAGTTCGTCGAGGGCGGCACGCTGTTCGTCGGACGGTTGCGAGCGACTGTTGAGCACGATGCGTCCCGCGCCGCCGTCGGCCAGCCACTTGGCGACGACCAGGCCGAGACCTCCGAGTCCTCCGGTCAGCAGGTAGGAGCCGTCGCTGCGGATGGTCTCCCGCCGGCCGTTACCCAGAGATGCGCGGGAAAGCCGCCGCGCGTAACGGTTTTCGCCGCGCCATGCGACCACGTCGTCGGTGGATACCAACCCCAGCTCGGTGGTCAGCGGCGCGACAACGTTGTCGGGGAGGTCGACCAGTGTGGTGCGCAGGTCCGGGTGCTCGTAGGCGAGAACCCGGATCAGCCCGGTGAGGGCGCCGATCGACGGGTCGCCCCGTTCGTCGTCGCTGACGGCCAGACCGTTGCGGGAGACCAGCCACAGCCGGGGCGACTTCCCGTGCCAGCCACTGATGACCGCGCGCACCGTCGACGCGATGCCCCAGGTCAGGTCGCGGCCGCGGGCTGGCGCGGCGCCGGCGTCGGTGCCGTCGAACGAGTGCTGACCGGCGAAGACGACGATGCCGACCGGCGGAAGCTCGGGGTCGTCCGCGGTTCTCGCGAATGCCTCGAGGACCTCGGACTCGTTGGAAAGGTCGGCGCTGATCACCCGTCGGGTGGGCGAGCCGAAACCGGTGATGAAATCCTGTGCGACCGAGGCTGTCTCGGCGCCCTCGGTCAGCACCAGCCAGCTGCCGTCGGTCGGTGGCGCGGCGCTGACCGTAGTTTCCACCCATTCGATGTCGAAGATCTTCTGCGTCAACGGCATTGGCACCGTGCGGCGCTGCACGCGTTGCAGGTAGATCCCGGTGATCTCGGCGGTCGGCGTGCCGGTGTCGTCGGTCAGCAGCACCCGGCCCAGCAAGCCAGGGCCTTCTAAAACATTGCCATCGGGGTTGACCAGCTCGGCGCGGCACCGGGCGCGCCGGCCGACGTCGCCGAACACCCGGATCTTCTCGAACGAGACCGGCAGATAGGTGGCCTCGCTGGAGTCGTTGAGCGACTCGGCGGACATCGCGGCCGCGAGGCCCTGCAACGCCGCGTCGAGCAACACGGGGTGGATCCGATAACCGCGGTGTCCGGTCGCCTCGTCCGGCAGCACGATCTCGGTCTCCGAGGAGCCGTTGGGCCTGCGGACGATGCGGGTCAATGCGGCGAACGCCTGCCCGTGATGCAGACCGGTGCTGCGCAGCGCGGAGTACAGATCCGCGGGCGAGACGACGGTGCCGGCCTCCGCGGAGGCGCTCGGCGCGGCCGGTGTTTCGGCTTGCGCCACCTCGGCTTTCGCGACCGCGTGGCGGATCCAGGCACCGGTGGCCGAGCGCGAATGGATTTCGATGCGAATCTCGTCGCCGTCGTGCTCACCCCGGGTCAGTTGAGTGGTGAGCTGGGTTGAGGTATCGAGCGGCAGCATCTGCTCGACCTCGACGCCAACTGTCAGGGATTGCACGGGCAGACCCAGGGCTTCGCTGGCCGCCGCGAGCGCGATCTCGCCGAAACCCGTGCCGGGCATGACCGGTTGGCCGTGCACCTTGTGGTCGAGCATGTACGGGACGAGATCCGTCCCCACATCGGCAGTGAAGACGTGCTCGCGACCGGACGGCAACTCCACATGGGTGCCCAGCAGCGGATGCGCGCTGGCCGACTGCCGGGTCGCGGAGAACGGCGCCGCCCAGTAGCGGGCATGCAGCCACGGCGTCGGCGGCAGGTCGACGAGTCTCTTTGTGCCGTGGGCGGTTTCGGCGGCGGCGGTCGACGGGGGCCGCACCGTAGCCAGCTGGGTATGGAACGCCAGCGTCTCCGAGGCTTCCCGGGTCAGCGTCGCGGCCACCAGGGTGCCGCCGCGCGGACGTGCCGCTTCCAGCGTGCCCGTGATGGCGTGATTCAGCAGTGGGTGGGGGCTGACCTCGACGAAGCTGCTGTGCTTTTCCGCAGCGGCGGCGACCGCCTGGCTGAACCGCACCGGATTACGAAGGTTCACCATCCAGTAGTCGGCATCGAACACCGGCGCCGCCCCGCTGGCCTGAGTCAGGCCGACGGTGCTGATCAACGGAATCTTCGGCTCGGCGGGCTTCAGGTCCGCGAGGGCATTGCGCAATTCCACGAGGATCGGGTCGACCGTCGGATGGTGCGAGGCCACATCCACCTCGACGCGCCGCGCCAGCCGACCCCGGGCATCGACGATGGCGATCACCGCGTCGACCTGCTCGGGCGGACCGGCGATCACGGTCTGCTCCGGCGCGGCGTACACCGCGACCGTGATGTCCGGATGCTCGGCGACCAGCTTCTCGGCGTCCTCGGCACCCAGCTCGAGCAGCGCCATCGCACCCTGACCCGATAGCCGCGACATCAACTTCGACCGCGTCGCAATCACTTTCAGGCCATCGGCGGGGCTCAACGCCCCGGCCACCACCGCCGCGGTCACCTCGCCCATCGAGTGCCCGATCACCGCGTCGGGCTCGACCCCGTAGGCGCGCCACAGCGCCGTCAAGGCCAGCTGCATCCCCACCAGCACCGGCTGGATGCGCTCGATGCCCACCACCGGCTCGCCGGCCAGCAGCACATCGCGCAGTGAAAATCCCACCTGGGCAACAAAATCCGGTTCCAGCTCGGCCACCGCCGCCGCAAACGCCGGCTCATCGGCCAACAACTGCCGGCCCATGCCGGCCCACTGCGAACCCTGACCCGAATACAAAAACACCGTGCCCGAACCGCGGGGCGCCTCGCGGGGGCCCACCACTCCCGGTGTCGGCTGGCCGGCGGCCAGCGCCCGCAATCCGGCCACGGCCTCGTCGCGGTCGCGCGCGGAGACGGTGGCGAATTTGTTGTGGCGGCTGCGGTAGAGGTTCACGGTGTGCGCGATGTCGGCCAGCGGCACATCGGCACCCCGGCCCGTCATCCAATCCGCCAGCGCCGTCGCCCAGGACGCGATCCGCTGCTCGCTCTTGCCGGAGATGGTCAGCGTCGTCACCGGCGCCGCCGCGTCGGACGTGGCGACCGGCACCGGGTCCGGCCCCTGCTCGATCACGACGTGTGCGTTGGTGCCGCCGATGCCGAACGACGAGATGGCGGCCCGGCGCGGGCCTTCCTCCAGTGGCCACGGCTTGAGCTCGGTCGGGACGAACAGCCGGGTGGATTTGTGGTCGATCGCCGGATTCCATTGCGCGAAGTTGATGTTGGGCGGAATCTGGGCCCGCTGCACCGACAGCGCGGCCTTGATGAAGCCGGCGATGCCGGCCGCGGCCTCCAGGTGACCGAAGTTGGATTTCACTGCGCCCAAGGCACAGTCGCCGTCGCCCTTCCCGTACTGGTCGGCCAGCGCCTCGAATTCGATCGGGTCACCCAGCCCGGTGCCGGTGCCGTGCGCCTCGATGTAGTTCACCGAGCCCGCGGTCACGTCGGCGCTGCGCAGCGCATTCCTGATGACGTCTTGTTGCGCAATGGTGTTGGGTGCGGTCAGGCCGTTGGACCGGCCGTCCTGGTTGACCGCCGAACCCCGCACCACTGCCAGCACGCGGTCGCCGTCGCGCACCGCGTCGGTCAGCCGCTTGAGCACCACAACCCCGCAACCCTCGCCGCGGACGAATCCGTCGGCGCGAGAGTCGAAGGAATAGCACCGGCCGTTGGGAGACAACATTCCCCACTTGGCCATCGCGATCTGGGTTTCCGGCCGCAGGATCAGGCTGACCCCGCCGGCCAGCGCCAGGTCGCTCTCGCGCAGCCGCAGGCTCTGGCAGGCCAGGTGAATCGTCACCAGCGACGACGAACATGCGGAGTCGATCGCCACCGCAGGACCGCGCAGACCGAGCAGATAGGCGATGCGCCCGACGGCTACGGCGTGGGCGTTGCCGGTAGCCGAGTAGGCGTCGATGCTGTCCGGGTTAGCTGCCGAAATCGTTTGGTACTCGCCGTAATACACGCCCATCATGACCGCGGCCCGCACACCGGACAGGTCCTCGGTCGCGATCCCGGCGTGTTCGAGCGCTTCGTAGGCGACCTCGAGCATCAGCCGCTGCTGGGGGTCCATCGCCTCGGCTTCGCGCGGCGAGATCCCGAAGTAGTCGGCGTCGAAGCCGGCAACGTCGGACAGGAACCCACCCCACTTGGACTGCATCCGGCCGGGCGCGAACTGATCCGGGTCGTAAAACTCGTCGGCGTTCCAGCGATCGGCCGGTATCTCACTGATCCCGTCGCCGCCGCGGGTCAGGAAGTTCCAGTAGCCCTCTGGGCCGTCGGCGCCGCCCGGGAAACGGCAGCCCATGCCGACCACCGCAATCGGTTCGGCGGCGGCGATCCGCGACGCCTTGTCGAATTGCTGTGTCAGCGCGTCCCGTTTCTCACCGGGCATCGCCGAGACTCTGTCGTAAATCGTTCCCATCAGAAGATACCGCTCTCACTGCCCGCCGAAGCGGACTCAACGCTGTCGAACAACTCATCCAGCACGCTGCTCGCGGAGTCGTCCGCCAGATCGGCGGCGTCCTCCTCCGGCAGCTCCGGGGGCGCCAGCAGGCCGGCGACGTAGGCGGCCAACGACGAAATGGTCGGGTGGTTGAACAACATGTTCGCCGATAGGTCGATGCCCACCAGCTTCTGGGTCTCCTTCAGGACCGTCATCGCCATCATCGAGTCGAGTCCCAGTTCGGGGAATGGCTGGTCGAGGTTGACGGCCGACGGCGACATCCGCAGCTCGCGCGCCAAGATCGCCCGGACCCTGGTCTGCAGTTCGCTGATCCGGTCCTCGGTGGACAGCTGCGACCAGTCCGGGGCGGCGGCAGCCGTCGCGTCGGCTTCCGCAGCGGCCGACCGCTGCTCGACACCGGCCGCGTCGAATTCCTTGGCCAGTTCGGCGAAGTAGCCGAGCTCATGGAATTCCGGGGTCGCGGCGACGGTTCGATCAAGGCGCAGCCGTCCGACGCCGACCCGCCCGATCGGCCCACCCACCAGCGACTGCAAGGCCTCGATGCCTTCGTCGGGCGTGATGGGGTCGAGAACGCTGTACGTCAACGCGCGGCTCATGCCGACACCCGACCATTGGCCCCAGTTGATCGCGGTCGCGGGCAGCCCCGACGCGCGGCGCCAGGCGACCAATGCGTCGAGCCAGGCGTTGCCGGTCGCGTAGGCCAACTGGCCCGGCAAGCCGAGCAGTGTGGCCATCGACGAGAAGCCGACCCACCAGTCCAGCTCGCGGGTGAGCGTGACCGCGTTCAGCCGCAGCGCGCCGGCGACCTTGGGCGCCCAAACCCGTTGCATGCCTTCTCGGGTGAGCGCCGTCACCAGGCCGTCGCCGGTGACCCCGGCGCCGTGCACGAGCCCGCGTAATGGCCGGCCAGTTTCCTCGGCGGCCTCGACCAGGCGCTCGGCCACACCTGGGTGCGCGATATCGCCTGCCACGAAAACGATTTCGGTGTTTCCCGCGAGGCTGTCCAGGTCCGTGCGTTGGGTTTCGGAGGGTTCGCTGCGACCGTTGAGGACAATGCGACCGGCGCCGCGGTCGACCAACCATCGGGTGACGACGGTGCCTAGGCCGCCCAGCCCGCCGGTGATGATGTAGGAGCCGTCGGAGCGGACGGTCGCCTCGTCGCGGCCGACGTCCAGCCTCGCGCGCACCAGGCGCTCGACGTGACGACTGCCGTCGCGCCAGGCGACCACGTCATCGTCGGCCGGTGCCGTCAATTCGGTTGTCAGAGAAGCGATCAGCCGCTGCGGATCGCCTGCGTCAGCCAGGTCGACAAGCGTGGCACCGAGATCCGGTTCGCCGGCCAGGACGCGCGCCGCTTCGCCGGGGAAGCGCCAGTTGCGGATCAGGCCCCTGAGTGCGCCGATCGCCGGATCGCCCGGCTCGTCGTCGCGGACCGACAGTCCGCCGCGGGCGACCACCCACAGCCGCGGCGACGCGCCCTTCCAGCTGTCGACGGCGGCGCGCGCCGCGGTCGAGATGTCGGAGATCAAATCCTGCGCGCGGGTCAGCGCGGCGTCGGTGTCGTCGCCAAATGGACGCTGCGCCACCAGCACGACGATGCCGACCGGTGGTAAGCCAGGGTCTGCCGCGGCCGCGGCAAAGGCTTGCGACACCTTGGACTCGTCCGACAGATTCTCGGTGACAACTCGCCGCGTCGACGAACTGAGGCCCGTCGCGAGTTGGTTCGCGAGCGCCGTTGTCTCGTCGTCGGATTCTGCCAGCACCAGCCAGGTACCCTCGGCTACGGTGCCGCCCTGCGGGACCGGGCTCGACACCCAGGACGTGTCGAAGATCTTCTGCCCGAGCCCCATTGGCACGGCGGCGAGATCCACCGGCCGAAGTTCGACACCGGTGAGCTCCGCGGTCGCAGCACCGG
>Ga0335075_10000852_pt1 | contig 51682 bp, 47 predicted proteins | sample Lox_Sample_24_FD_206723 | JGI IMG/M metagenome (GOLD analysis project Ga0335075, IMG submission 206723) | Soil microbial communities from Loxahatchee National Wildlife Refuge, Florida, United States - Lox_Sample_2.4 | ecosystem: Environmental > Terrestrial > Soil > Wetlands | place: USA... | reverse complement strand
CCGCGACGCGAATGCGCGCGAGCAGGGCTGCACGCCGGTGAACGTGTTCGGCGTCAACACGATGTCGCCGGGCGCGATCAACTACATCCAGGCGCCGGGATCGCTCGCGACGTTCACGTCGCAGCGCGTGCTGGGCGTCAACGTGTCGGGCGAGGTGTTCGACCTGCCGGCCGGACCGCTGGGCATCGCGGTCGGCGGCGAGTACCGCGAAGAGTTCAGCAGCAGCGAGTTCGATCCGCTGACGCAGGCCGGTCTGAACGCCGGCAACGCGATCCCGCCGACGCGCGGTCAGTTCGACGTGCGCGAGGCGTACCTCGAAGCCTCGGTGCCGCTGCTCAAGGAGCTGCCGGCCGTCGACCAGCTGACGCTGCGCGGCGCCGTGCGCTTCTCCGACTACTCGACGGTGGGCAATACGTTGAGCTGGAACGGGGGCGTCGAGTGGTCGCCGATCCCGTCGTTGCGGTTCCGCGCGATCAAGGCGCTGTCGACGCGCGCGCCGAACATCAACGAGCTGTACTCGCCGCCGAGCCAGACGTTCCCGACCGGCATCCAGGATCCTTGCGTCGGCGTCACGGCGACGTCAGCCGGCGCGGTCTCCGATGCGTGCCGCGCGGCGCCCGGCGTCAACGCGAACATCGCGAGCAACGGGGAGTTCACGCTGAACCAGGCGGACTTCCAGGGCATCTCGGGATTCGACCGCGGTAACCCGGATCTGCAGGAAGAGAAGGGCAACTCGTGGACCATCGGCGCGGTCATCCAGCCCGAAGGCATCCCGGTACTCGACAACTTCGACTTCACGATCGACTACTACCGCATCGACATCGCGGACGCGATCGTGCAGACGGACCGCAACTTCATCCTCAGCCAGTGCTACGGCGGCGGCAATCCGGCGTTCTGCAACTTCATCACGCGTCGTCCGGCGCAGGTCGGCGCGAACAGCGCCGGCTCGATCGACCAGCTCGATGCGGGCGTGACGAACAGCGGCGGTGAATTCGCCGAGGGCGTGGACCTGACGGTGCAGTACTCGCAGGAGGTCGGCCCGGGCCGCCTGAATGCGCGGCTCGCCTACACGCACCTGCTGGATCACTACCAGATCCCGCTGCCGGGTGAGGACAAGGACTATCTCGCGGGCGAGGTGGGCGATTCGAAGGATCGCGCGTATCTCACGTTGAACTACGAGATGGGCAAGTTCGCCGCGACGCTGCAGACGACCTGGTTGTCGGCCGCGGATCTCGACGACCAGTTCCTCGCGGCGTTCGAGGATCCGGAGAATCCCGGCCAGGGACTGCCGCGCGGCTGGGCGGGCGTGAGTGCGACGACGTATCTCGATCTGCAGGTGTCGTTCTCGCCGATGGAGAACTACGAAGCATTCGTCGGCGTGAACAACCTGCTCGACGAGGAGCCGCCGCTGCTGATCACCGGCCTGCCCGGCGACGTGACGGGCGCGGAGACGGATGCGGGCACGTATGACGCGATCGGTCGGCGCTTCTACGCCGGTGTGCGCGTGAAGTTCTGATCCGGAGAGATGGGCGAATGAGGAGGGCGATCCGCGAGGGTCGCCCTCTTTTTTTGTGGAGGGTTCGCCCGCGCCGGGTGCCCGATGTCGGACGCGATTCAGCGCACGCGTTTCACGCGCGTCGCGATGCCGTCGCGCGTCACGAGCAGGAACGAGCCGAGCAGCGCGCGCTTGATCGTCACCGTGTCGCCGGCGGCGACGACGGCCTGGCTCTGGAGCTCGGACTGCGACCAGACCTGGCCATTGTCGAGCGTCGCGACGAATCGCCCGTCCTTGCGCCGTTCCACCTGGCTGACCGCAGCGCTGACGCTCGCGACGGCGTCCTTGGGCGGCGGCGGTTTCACTTTTCCGAATTCCTTTTCGCGATCCGACGACGTGGCATTCGTCGGTGGCGGGAAGGCCGCGTCGTAGCAGGCGAGCCTGGCCTCGCGATCGCCGAGAGACGCACACGGATGTGTAATCCGGACATCCGCGGCGGCCGCGACGCCCGTTCCCATCAATAAGAGTAAGAAGAGTCGCATCGTTTGCCTCGAAACAGGGCGTGATGTGGTCTTGCTACAACGTTCTGGGGCCCCGCGATGGGGCGGAAAATCCAAGTCATTGAATCGGCGAACAAACTAATCGAAATGTAGGCCCGAATCGACTCGTCGCATTCTCGGTTGTTTGTTGCGTAGACGCTGTAGTAGGCTTCGCCGCACTGCAGGGGTCGAAAGCCGGGATGAAGCGTAAGTCATATACGCAGGCTGTGTTGGTTCTCAGCCTCGTGATGACTTATCCAAGCGCTTCCTCCCGTACGTCGGTTCCTGCTACCAGATTCATAAACCTATAAGGGATAAGTCATGGCTAAACACCTATCAGTGCGGCAGGCCGTTCGACTTGCATTGTTCACCTCCGCGATTCCGGTGGCGCTCGTCGCGCCGGCCGTCGCGCAGGAACAGGATGCAAGCAACTCCATCGATGAAGTCGTCGTCACCGGTTCGCGCATCGTCTCGCCGAACCTGCAGAGCATCAGCCCGATCACCGCGATCGGCGCCGAAGAGCTCAACATCGCGGGCAAGTCCCGCATCGAAGACGTCCTCAACCAGCTCCCGCAGGCGTTTGCCGCGCAGGGCTCGAATCTTTCCAACGCTTCCGACGGTACCGCGACGGTCGACCTGCGCGGCCTCGGTGCGCGTCGCACGCTCGTCCTCGTGAACGGCCGGCGCCTGATGCCCGGCGACCCGAGCGGCGGCAGCGCGGCCGACTTGAACCAGATCCCGCTGTCCCTCGTGAAGCGCGTCGACGTGCTCACGGGCGGCGCCTCGTCGGTGTACGGCGCGGACGCCGTCGCCGGCGTCGTGAACTTCGTGATGGACACGGAGTTCGAGGGCGTGCGCATCGACTCTAACTACTCGTTCTACAACCACAAGAACGACAGCGATCGCACCCAGCAGCTGAACGAAGACCGCAACTTCCCGCTGCCGGACAGCACCTCGAACGTCGGCTACGGCAAGGACTTCTCCATCGCCGTCGGCATCGGCGGCGCCGAAGGCCGTGGCCACGCGACCTTCTACGCGGGCTACCGCGAAGTGAAGCCGGTGCTGCAGTCCGAGTTCGACTACAGCTCGTGTACGCTGAACCTGGCGGCCGCGGGCACCGACTACGCTTGCGGTGGCTCGGGCACCTCGGGCGCCGGCCAGTTCCTCATCATCAACCCGGCCACGCAGCTCCCGCAGGGCGGCCGTACGATCAACGCGGACGGCACGATGCGCGCCTTCACCGCGGCCGATCAGTACAACTTCGGTCCGGTGAACTACTTCCAGCGTCCCGACGAGCGTTACACCGCCGGCGCCTTCGCGAACTTCAAGCTCAGCGAAAAGGCCGAGGTGTATGGCGAGTTGATGTTCATGGATGACCGTTCCACGGCCCAGATCGCTCCCTCGGGCGCGTTCCTCGGCGCGGTGACGTTCTCGCTGAACTGCAACAACCCGCTGTGGACCGCGGACGAGCGTCAGCAGTTCTGCGGCCAGTTCGGCCTCGGTGACGACGACTTCACGGACGTCCTCATCGGTCGTCGCAACGTGGAAGGCGGCGGTCGCCAGGACGACATCGGTCACTCGTCGTATCGCGTCGTCACGGGCGTCCGTGGCGAGCTCAACGACTTCCTGAGCTATGACGGCTACCTGCTGCACGGCGAGACGAAGCGCAACAGCACGTACAACAACGACTTCTCGAGCCGCCGCACGGCGCTCGCGTTGAATGCCGGTCTCGACGACGACGGCGTCGCGCAGTGCTTGGTCAACGTCGACGCCGATCCGGCGAACGATGACGCGAACTGCGTGCCGTGGAACATCTGGGTCCCGGGCAACGTGAATCCGGCCGCCCTCGGCTACCTGCAGACCCCCGGCTTCCAGCGCGCGACCGCGCGCACGGAAATCGTGCACTTCGACATGACGGCCGACCTGACGAGCTTCGTCAAGCTGCCGTCGACGGAGACGGGCCTGGCGTTCAACGTCGGTGCCGAATACCGCGACGAGAAGACGAACTTCACGGTTGACGAAGCCTTCCGCACCGGCGACCTGTCCGGCCAGGGTGGCGCGACGCTGCCGGTGTTCGGCCGCTTCGACGTCAAGGAAATCTTCGCCGAAGGCCGCCTGCCGCTCGTCGAGGGCAAGACCGGCGCGAAGGCGCTGTCGGTCGAAGTGGGCTACCGCTTCTCGGACTACAGCACGGGCTTCAGCACGGACACGTACAAGGCCGGCCTCGACTGGGCGCCGATCGACATGCTGCGTTTCCGCGCGAGCTACCAGCACGCGGTGCGTGCGCCGAACGTCGGCGAGTTGTACTCGACGGCGTCCGTCGCGCTCGACGGCGCGTCGGATCCCTGCGCGGGCATCCTGGGCAACCTGAACGCCATGGGCGCCCTCGACACCACCGACGATCCGGAAGCCACGCTGGCCGAGTGTCAGCTCACGGGCATGACGGCGGCGCAGTACGGCAACGTTCCGCAGAACCCGGCTGGCCAGTACAACGGCTTCCTGGGTGGCAACCCGGACCTGCAGCCCGAAGCGTCGGACACCTATTCGTACGGCCTCGTGTTCCGTCCGGACATCGGTGACCTGAGCGTCGCGATCGACTACTTCGACATCCAGGTCGACAAGACGATCAGCAGCACGGCCGGTGGCAACGCCGACACGTTCATCAACAACTGCATCGCGACGGCCCTGCCGGAGTTCTGCGACAAGGTGCATCGTGACTCGTTCGGCTCCCTGTGGCTGAGCGCGACGGATGCGTACGTCGTCGACACCGCCCTGAACCTGGGCACGCTGAAGACGACCGGCGTCGACCTGCAGGCCAGCTACACGTTGAACCTCGGCGAGCATCGCCTGGGCTTCAACCTGGTCGGCACGAAGCTGTTCGAACTGAGCAACGCGCCGCTGCCGGGCTTCCCGTCGTATGACTGCACGGGCTTCTACGGCAACACCTGCGGCGTGCCGGCTCCGACCTGGCGCCATTCGCTGCGCACGAACTGGCGCACGCCGTGGAACGGCCTCGACGTGGCGGCCACGTGGCGCTACTACGGCAAGTCGAAGACGGAGCGTCTCAGTGGCAACGACCAGCTCGCGGGCCCGGTCAACGTCAATGGCATCTCCAACGGCGTGCCGGCGTACAGCTACATCGACCTCACGGCCAGCATGACCTTCGCCGAGAAGTTCACGCTGCGTGTCGGTGCGAACAACCTGCTGGACAAGTCGCCCCCGCTCATCCCGAGCGGCGGTGTGACGGACTGCCCGGCCGGTCCTTGCAACGGCAACACCTGGGCGCAGGTGTACGACGCCCTGGGTCGCCAGGTGTTCGCGTCGGTGACGATCGACTTCTGATCGAAAGATTGGTTGTTTGACGATGGAACGGCGGGCCTCGTGCCCGCCGTTCTTTTTTTTGAGATATCGTCGCGACTGCAGGATGGTCCAGGTTCAGCCTTTCTTCGCGGTGCCCTTCGGCTTCGCGCAATTGGAGAATTGCGCGGCGCTGAATGCCGACCTGCGCGCGTTGTTCCTGCAACGGGAAGCGGAGGGCGCGAAATACGCCAACCCGCGGCCGCTCACGCAACGCAACGGTCAGGTGTTCGAGAGTGAATTCCAGTTGTTCCGTGCAACGGATCCGGCCGTACAGCAGCTCAAGCAGTTCTGCTGGAGCAGCCTGCTGGGTTTGATCGCGGAGCTGAACAAGTACGACCCGGCGATGATGCGTCGGCTGCTGATCTACTCCGACTCGTGGTTCCACGTGACCCGTCGCAACGGGTTCTTCGGGCTGCACAACCACCCGAATGCGAGCTGGTCGGGGGTGTATTGCGTGAGCCCGGGCGCGCACGACGCCGACAAGCCCGACAGCGGTCTACTGAGCTTCCTGAATCCGGCGACGCTGGGCGCGATGCATACCGATGCGGCGAACGCCAACCTGCGTGGTTCGTTCGGCACGGGAATCCGTCACGTGAGGTTCGAGCCCGGACAGCTCGTGCTGTTTCCGTCGTGGGTGCTCCATGACGTGAAGCCGTTCGAAGGCGACGGTGAACGGATCACCGTGGCTTTCAACTGCTGGTTCAGCCTGCAGGGAGATTCCGCGCCAGGCTGAAGAGGTGGACGCCCCGGTCGGGGCGCCCACTCGTCTGATCAACCGCCGGTGCAACCGCCGGTCTGCACGCAACCGCCGGTCGAATTGCGCATCTTGCGACGCAGCTCTTCGGTGTTCTCGACCTGGTTGCGCAGCTGGATCTCGGTCAGGCACTGCATCGACGGGATGGTGGTGCCGATGACCTTCTCGCGCTTGCAGTACAAGGTCTTGCCGTCCTTCTCGACCTTCTTGTAGCTGCGGGCGGCATCCTGGAATTTCTTCTCCATGTTCGATGCCGCGTCGGCTTCCGTGGCGGCCGCTGCGGCCGGAGCCGGCACGGATGCCGTGGCAGCGGGCGCGGGCGACGAGGCCGGCTGCGAGGCGCAGCCCGTGGCGAGCACGGCGGCCGTGGCGAGTCCCAGGGTGATGACGATGTTTCTGAAATCCATGATTCTCATACCTCTCAGCGCACGCGTTTGAAGCGCGCAAATCTTCCGGTCTTGTCGGTCAGCTTGAACGTGCCCATCGCCGCGCGGACGATCGTGACCTTGTCACCGACGGCGATCGCGGGGCGGACATCCGCGTCCTGCTGACGCCAGATCTGCCCGTTGTCCAATTCGAGCTGGATCATCCCATCGTCCAGCCGGCGCAGGGAAGTGACGGATCCGCTGATTTGCCTCAGTTCTTCTCGCTTGACCTCGACGGCCTGGCCCTTGGGCGTGGACAGGTCGGTGTTGGCACCAAACATATTCTCGGCGGTGGGCGCCGCTTGGGCGGCATCCCCGGAGCGGATCACCGCGACGGCGCGGTCGTAACAGGCCAGCCGCTCGGCATCGCGCTTCAGCGCGGCGCAGGCCTCGATGGGCGCGGGCAGCACGTCGGCCGCCGACGCCAGAGACGTCAGGCCTGACAAGGCGGCAATGCCCAGGATCAATCGAATGTTCATTCACTTCCCGTGATCGCGACTTCGTCGCGGTAAAACCCCTTGATCGCCGGCACCGCCGTGCGCAGCACGTCGCGCTCGCCCTGGGTCAGCGCCGGATGCCAGACGTCGAAGATCAGGATCGCGCGCGGCGAGTCGCTGTCGTTCCAGGCCTCGTGCTCGATCGTGTCGTCGAACACCCAGGCTTTGCCCGTCTCCCATTCGCGGGTTTCGGACCCGACGCGGAAGCGGCAGTTCCCGGGCACCACGAGCGGCAAGTGGACGATCAGGCGTGAATTGGTAACACCCGTGTGCGGCGGAATGTGTGATTTTTTGTCGAGGATGGAGAAGAACGCGGTGGGCGCGTAACCCGGCACGTTGGCATGCGGCAGCTTCGCGAGCAGCGCCGCCGTCTTCGGGCAACGGTCGGCATGGGCGTCGACGCGCAAGCCGTCCCGCCACAGGAAGAACGCGCTCCAGCGGCGCGACTTGTTCAGGTCCTTCCACTGGTCGAGCGGCACGCCGTCCGGGTAATCGATGTATGGCACGGCGCCGCCGGCATCCTCGAGCACCGCGCGTTCGAACTCGGCGCGGATCTCGCCGGTCGCCGCCTCGAGTTCGGGCAACCAGGGGAATTGTTCGCGCGAATAGAACTCGTCGGACGGCAGCCGCGGCACGTGCAGGAACGTCGGCTGCGGTAGATAGATGCGCTTCGCGCCCGTCAGCGCGGCCAGCGCGTGTTCGGCACGCGCCAGCTCGCCGGCCGGATGTCCGGCGCGCACGGGCTCGAGCGAGGCGGCGAGGTGCGCCGCCAGTTCCGCGTCGTTGCGCTGGACGACATCCACCGCGTGCTTGAACGCCGGTTGCAGCGCCGCCGGCAGCATCGTGCTCGGCGATACGGTCTGCAACGCGTTCTGGTAGACGCTCGCCGCCGCGCGGATCTTGCCGCGCCGTTCGAAGAGATCGCCCTTCTGCAGCAGCGCGAGCAGGTTGCGCGGCTCGATCTTGAGCACGGCCTGCAGCGCGCGTTCTTCCTGTTCGCCGTCGCCGAGCGCGCGCCATGCCGTCGCGAGGTTCATGCGCAGCGCGGCGTTCGCCGGCTCGCTGCGGATCGCGCGTTCGAGCAGCTCGCGCGCCCGTGCCGGATTGCCGCCCTGCAGCTCGCGGATCGCGCGCGCGTTGAGCACCAGCGGGTGCGCGGGACCGGCGCCCTCGGCCCGCACCAGCAGGCGCTCCGCTTCGTCGCGCTGACCCGCGGCGTGCGCCCGCTCGGCCTGCTGGATCAGCCCGCGAATCAGCGATTCGTCGGTCGCGGCCAACCGGTTCAGTTCAGTACGCGCAGCACCACGCGACGGTTGGCCTGGCGGCCTGCGTCGGTGTTGTTGCTCGCGATCGGCTGGCGCTCGCCGTAACCACGCGAGGTCAGCGCGTTCTGGACGCCGCCATCGTGCAGGTACTTGAGCACCGTCTCCGCGCGCCGCGCGGAGAGATCGAGGTTGTATGCATCCGAGCCACGGCTGTCCGTGTGACCGGCGACCTCGAGGTTGAGCTCGGGATAGCGCTTGAGCGTCGCGATCGCACCTTCGAGGACCGGGATGCTCTCGGGCAGCAGATCGGCCTTGTTGGTCTCGAACACGACACCCGGCAGCTTGATCTCGTCCTTGAACGAGCAACCGATCGCGTCCACGCGATCGCCCTTGGGTGTGTCGGGGCACTTGTCCTGGCTGTCGACCACGCCGTCGCCGTCCGTGTCGAGCTCGCAGCCCTTCTCGTCGACCTTCGCGCCGGCCGGCGTGTTCGGGCACTGGTCGCGGCTGTCGCCGACGCCGTCGCCATCGCTGTCGAGCTCGCAACCGGTGGCGTCGACCTTGGCACCGGCGGGCGTGCTCGGGCACTTGTCGATGTCGTTGGTCACGCCGTCGCCGTCGTCGTCCTGCGGCAGCGGGCATCCCTTCGAATCCACCGGCGTCCCGGCGGGCGTGCCGGGGCACTGGTCGGCGTCATCGTTCACGCCGTCACCGTCGGTGTCGACGACGCGGCGCGCGGGCGAGCCGCCCCAGGAATACTGGATGCCGAGGCCGGCGACGTAGTCGACCGCCTTGCCGATCCCGGAGTTGTCGCCGAGGCCGCGGCGTGCGCCGAGGTCGGCGCGCAGCTGCATGGTGCTGCCGTCGTCCTTCGGCGTGCCCAGGCCGATGAGCAGGCCGACGCCGCCGAGCGCGGCGAGATTCGTGTCGTCGTCGGCACCGGGCTTGAAGAGTGTCTTGATGCGCGCCAGGCCGAGGCTCAGGAACGGATTCACGCGACCTTCACGGTAGAAGATGCGGTTCGCCGAGAGGCCGAAGCCCTGGATCTCGAGCGAGTTGTTGTTGCCGGCGCGGTCGTGCTCGGAACCGAACAGGGAGATCTGCGCGTCCCAGTTGGTGTTCAGCGTGCGGCCGAAAGCCAGCGTGACGCCGGCGTCGTCATCGGCCAGGCGGTCGTCGTCCAGCCACAGCGCGTTGAGCTGCGGCGCGATGTACCAGCTGCCTTCCGGGGCGCCCGCCAGCGCCGTGCCCGTCATGGACAGGCCGACCAGCAAAGCGAGCATCGCCTTTGCGAATGTCTTCATGATTCTTCTCCGATCCCTGTGTACCGGGGCCGTCTTGCCGGGCCCCTAGCAAGTGCCCGGAATCATACGCGAGCCCCACGGGGGCCGGTAATCCGTCAATGGCTTACGAGAGCCGGATGGGTGACGAGCTGTCCGGCATGCAGGCCGAGTCGGCGCGCCTCGCCGCCCGCGATCTCGAGCACCGCGCGGGCCGGCTTGTCGCTGCGGATGAGGTCGAGCGAGTGCGGCACCGCGTTCTCGTGGATCTGCTGGATGCGGTTGTCCGAGTCGATGAACACCATGTCCAGCGCGATGTAGGTGTTCTTCATCCACATGCTGATGTCCTTCGGCTGGTCGTGGACGAACAACATGCCGCGCAGGTCGGGCAGGTCGCGCACGAACATCAGCCCCTGCGACTGGCGTCGCGGGCTGTCGGCCAGCCAGACCTGGAAGGTGTACTTCACCTTCTTGCCCTCGGAGATCTCGAGCTTGTCCTGCGGAAACGCCGCGAGATCCTCGATCGGACCGCTCTGCGCCTGCGCGCAGCCGGCGGCGAATCCGAGGGAGACGACGAGCGCGACGCAGGCGGCGCGCAGGAACTCAACGGGACGGTGCTGGGGCTTCATGGCGGTCATCGTCCCCGAATTCGACGCGGCCTGCAAAATCGAAGCTCGTGATCACGACGCGTTCGGTCTGCGCCGGGTTGGCGGCCGGGCCGACACAGAAACCCCGCGCGACCACGCGGTACACGGCGCGGTTGCCGCCCAGCGTCTCGACGCGGCGCTGGCTGGCCGTGTCCGTGGTGCACTTGTCGTCGCCGCGCGTGGCGAACAGCCGCTTCTCGCCCTCGAACAGCAGCGTGACGTTCGTACGCAGGGCCCGCCCGTCGCCGCCTTCCGCGAGATCGGCGATGCCGAACACCAGCCGGATCCGGCGGCCGTCGCCGCGCAGCGGTCCGCCGATGCTGACGCGCACGCCGTGCCCGGACGGCCGCGGCGCGCCTTCGCACTCCATCTGCGCATCCTTCCAGTCGAGGTCGAGGTCCAGGGCACCGCGGACGCGCGCGCGCAGGTAGCCATCGCCGGCCACGAGGCAGCCGGTCGGTTTGGGTGTCGGATTTCCGGAAGAAGCCTCTCCGGCCAGCGACGGCGCGACGAGGGCGCAGGCGAACAGCAGCGCGATGGCGCGATCTGACATGCGGGTACGGTAGCACGCACCCTATACTTCGAAAAAACGAGGGGACCCAATGGCCAAGCGACCCGCACGCGCAACTTCCGGACGATACGTGAGCCGTCTAACCAGTGGCACGCTCGCGGTCATCATGGCGGGCGGCCGTGGCGAACGGTTGAAGGGCCTGACCGAGAACCGCGCCAAGCCGGCCACGCCGTTCGGCGGCAAGTTCCGCATCATCGACTTCGTGCTGTCGAACTGCGTGAACTCGGGCATCCGCCAGATCACCGTGCTGACGCAGTACAAGGCGCAGTCGCTGATCCAGCACATCCATCGCGGCTGGGGTTACATGCGCGGCGAGTTCGGCGAGTTCGTCGAAGTCATCCCCGCGCAGCAGAAGACCGGCAACCACTGGTACCGCGGTACCGCGGACGCGGTCTACCAGAACATCGACGTCATGCACGCGCACCGCCCGAAGCACGTGCTCGTGCTGGCCGGCGATCACATCTACAAGATGGATTACGGCCCGATGATCGCGTACCACGTCGAGAAGGGTGCCGACATCACCGTCGGCGTCGTCGAAGTGCCGATCGCAGACGCGAAGGAGTTCGGCGTCCTCACGGTGACCGAGTGGAATCGCGTCACGCGGTTCGTCGAGAAGTCGCCGACGCCGGACCCCATGCCCGGCCGCCCCGACGTCGCGCTGGCCTCCATGGGCATCTACGTCTTCAACCCCGACCTGCTCGAGAAGATGCTCATCGCCGACGCCGCGAACGAGAACTCGAAACACGATTTCGGCAAGAACATCGTCCCGGACGCCATCGAGAAGCTGCAGGTCTTTGCGTATCCATTCCGGGACGTCAAGACGCGAGCGCAATCGTATTGGCGCGATGTCGGAACAATCGACGCCTTTTACGAAGCCAACATCGAGATGGTCTGGGTCAATCCCGAGCTCAACATCTACGACGAGGACTGGCCGATCTGGACCTACCAGGCGCAGACGCCGCCCGCCAAGTTCGTGCTCGACGACGAGGGCCGCCGCGGCGTCGCCATCAACTCGCTGGTCTCGGGCGGCACCATCATCTCGGGCGCGACCGTGCGCGAGTCGCTGCTGTTCTCCGGCGTACGCGTCGAGGAGCGCTCGAACGTCGAACGGTCGGTGATCCTGCCGAACGTGCGCATCGGCCCGAACTGCCAGATCCGCAATGCGATCATCGACGAGGGCTGCGAGATCGCGGCCGGCACCCGCATCGGCCACGACCGCGACGAGGACTCGAAACGATTCCTGGTGACGGAGAAGGGCGTCGTGCTGGTCACGCCGGACATGCTCCACCATGCATAGGACGGCCCGCGTCCTCGCCGCCACGCTCGCGACGGCGCTGCTCGCCGCCGGCTGCGCGACGACGAAGCTCCAGGCGCCGCAGCTCACCGTGATGTCGATGCAGGTGCAGTCGGCGGACCTGTTCTCCCAGCGCATGCTGGTGCACATGCGCGTCGTGAATCCGAACGCGCGCGAGTTGCCGGTGAAGTCGATCGACTACCGCATCGTCGTCGACGGTGCGGACCTCGCGCAGGGGATGGCGGACAAGCCGTTCGTGGTTCCCGCGATGGGCGAAGCGGAGTTCGACGTGCAGGTGACCGCGAACCTCGCCACGGCGCTCTCGCAGATCCTCGGCCGCAAGGGCTCGAAGGACACGCTCGACTACCGCCTGATCGGCAGCGTCTCTTTATCCAGCGGCTTTCTGCGCCGGATTCCGTTTGATGAGCGCGGCAGCGTCAAGCTGAAGTAGCTCCGCGAACAGCTTCAGGTATTCGTTGCACTGGGTTTCCCACGAGAAATCCATGCGCATCGCGTTCTTGACGATGCGCTCCCACAGCGGCGGCTGCAGGTACCACTCCATCGCGATGCCGAACGCCCAGTCCATCGCGGCACTGTCGAAGTCGTTGAACACGATGCCGGTGCCGGCGCCCGTGGCTGGATCGAAATGCTGGACGGAATCCGCCAACCCGCCGGTCCTGCGCACGATCGGGATCGTGCCGTAGCGCAGGCTGTACATCTGGTTCAGGCCGCAGGGCTCGTATTGCGAGGGCATGAGGAACATGTCGCTCGCGCCCTCGATCCAGTGCGCGAGGCTCTCGTCGTAGCCGGCGAAGAACCAGACGCGGCCCGGATGCCGCGCCGACAGCCGGGAGAAGAAGCTTTCGTAGGTCGCGTCGCCGGTGCCGACGACCGCCACGCGCACGTCGTGCGACGACAGCAGCCTGGGCAGCGTATCCGTGAGCAGGTCGAAACCCTTCTGCGAGGCGAGTCGGCTGACGATGCCGAACAGCGGCACGCGGCCCTGCGTCGCCTTCATGTTCTGGCGCAGCAGGAAATTGCGTTTCAGCTCGGCCTTCGGCGTCAGGTCGTGCGGGCCGAAGTGGATCGGCAGGTACTTGTCGCGGCGCGGATCCCATTCCTCGTAGTCGACGCCGTTCAGGATGCCGCGCACGTCGCTGCCGCGCGCCGCGAGCGCACTCTGCATGCCCATGCCGTAGCGCGGCGTCGTGATCTCGCGCGCGTACGTCGGGCTGACGGTGGTCACGCAGTTCGCATGCAGGATGCCGTGCTTCAGCGCGTTGATCCGGCCGGCGCGCAGGTCGTCCTGGTGGAGTAGATAGGCATCGCCGGCCAGGTCGAGGTCGGCGACGTCGGCGGCGCTGAACTCGCCCTGGTAGCCGATGTTGTGGATGGTCATCACCGACTTCGCGGCGGCGAAGACCGGATCGTTCTTGTAGTTCGAGCGCAGCCACAGCGGCGCGAACGCCGTGTGCCAGTCGTGCGAGTGCACGATGTGCGGCCGGAAATTCATGCGCCGGCAGCATTCGAGCGCCGCGCGCGTCAGCACGAGGAAGCGGCGGTGCTCGTCGGCGTCGCCGGTGTACAGCGTGGGCCGCGCGTACAGGCCGTCGGACTCGACGAGGTAGACCGGGGTGGTCGAGCCGGGCAACACCGCGCGCCAGATGTCGACGACGTATTCGTGCCGGCCGGTGACGATCGGCATCCCGATCAGCGGTTCGACGCGGTGCAGGTCGAGCTTGTCGCGCGCGATCTGCCGGTAGAAGGGCACGAACAGCCGCACGTCGTGGCCGCTCGCGGTGAGCTGGCGGGACAGGGCGCTCGCGACGTCGGCGAGGCCGCCACTCTTGGCGAGCGGGATGACCTCGGAGGCGATGGCGCAGATGTTCAGTTTCACGGCGGCGGGCATTCTAGCCGCTGTTTCCGGCTGGTAGCATTGCACCAGGTCTCCCTTCCCATGCGTCGCGTTCTTACATACCTGGCGGCTCTCGTGCTCGTCGTGGGCTCGCTCGGCGTCGGCGTCTTCACGGCCGACCTGCCGTTCTGGCAGCGCGCCTTCCAGTTGCCGCTCGCGCCGGACGATGCCTACCTACCGATCGCGACGCTGGGCGCCGACGCCGTGCCCGCGCCGCTGGCCACGGTGCCCGCCGCCGAGTCCGCCTTCGACGCGGCCACGCTCGACAACGTCGCGGCGCAGGCGCGCGACGCGGGCTCGCGCGCCTTGTTAGTCATGCGGCGCGGCCGGATCGAGGTCGAGCGTTACTTCGGCGCCGACGACGAGAACACGCTGATGCCCGCCGCGCTGATCGCGAAGCCGCTGGCCGCGATGGCGATCGGCCGCGCGCTGGCGGACGGCCGGATCGCCTCGCTGGATGCGCCGCTCGGCCTCGCGCTCAACGAATGGAACGACGAGCCGCGGGGCCGGATCACGCCGCGCCAGCTGCTCGAGGAGACCAGCGGCCTCGAGACCGGCGGCGACATCGCCGGGCTCTACCAGCGCTCGCCGTGGACAAATCTTTCGAAGCTGCCCGCGTTCGCCACCAGCCGTGGCGTGCGCCTGATGCTCGGCAACGATTTCCAGCGCACCGCGCTCGGCTTCCCGCTGAAACACGAGCCCGGCGGTTTCTACAACGTGTCGCCGGCGAACGTGCAGGTCGCCGCGGTGCTGATCGAGCGCCGCACCGGCACGGCCTACGAGAAATATCTCGACGAGAAACTGTGGCGGCCGCTGGGCGCCGGGCGCGCCGAGCTGCAGCTCGACCGGCGCGCCGGCATGCCGGCCGCGCATTGCTGCTGGCGCGCGACCGCGCGCGACGTGTTGCGCGTCGCGAATCTGCTCGCGTCGGACGGCGTGGTCGGCGGTCGCGCGGTGTTGCCGCCCGGCTGGGTGCGAGAGATGGCGAAGCCGTCGCGCGTCAACGCCGAGACCGGCCTCGAGCTCACGCGCGTCTCGCGCTCGGGGGTGCCGCTGTTGACCGCGGAAGACGACCAGGGCAGCTCGTTCTGGGTGCTGCCGGACCAGGGTCTCACCATCGTGAACATCGCCGGCCCGGGCGGCGAAGCCATGAGCCGGACGATGTCGCACCTGCCGGACGCGATGATCGCGGCGCTGAAGTCGGATTCGACGACACCCTAGCCCCGCCGCAAGCTTCGGGTCGCAACGCCGCGGCCGCCTGTTCAGAATGCGCGCCATGGACGATTTCCTCGACAGCCGCGAATTCGCGCGCATGACCCGCGCCATCGCCTTCATCGACCGCGAGTACCAGCGGCAGCCCCGCCTGGCCGAGGTCGCGCGGCACATCGGCCTGTCCGAGTTCCACTTCAACCGGCTGTTCCGCCGCTGGACCGGCCTCACGCCCAAGCAATACCTCGCCGAGGTCACCAGCCGCGCGGCCGGCGTCGCGCTGCGCGACGAGCCCTCCGTCATGGACGCGGCACATTCCGTCGGCCTGTCCGGCGGCGGCCGGCTGCATGACCTGACGGTCACGCTCGAGGCGATGTCGCCCGGCGAGATCCGCGCACGCGGCGAGGGCGTCGAGATCCGCCACGGCCGCACGGAGACGCCGTTCGGATCCGCGTTCGTCGCCGAGACGGCGCGCGGGCTCATGCGCCTCGCCTTCCTCGATGGCCGCTCCGACGCCACGGAAATCGCGGCCCTGCGCGTCCTTTGGCCACGTGCGAGGTTCGTTCGTGACGACGCACGTGCCCAGGCGCTGGCGGCGACGATCTGGTCCCGCGGCGCCGGTCACGAATCCGCAACACTGCCGTTGGCGGTGACGGGGACGAACTTCCAGGTCCAGGTGTGGCGCGCATTGCTCGAACTGGAGCCGGGCGCCACGGTCACATATGGCTCGCTGGCGCGGAAGCTAGGCCGACCGGACGGCGCGCGCGCCGTCGGGAACGCGGTGGGCGCGAATCCGATCGCCTGGGTGATTCCGTGTCACCGCGTATTGAAGGCGAGCGGCGAGCTCGGCGGTTATCGCTGGGGCGCCGCCCGCAAACAGATGATCCATCGCTGGGAAGACAGGCGCATCGGCGCCTCATAAGGGAACGGCATAAGGCAAAGGCCGGCCCCTTATGGGCCGGATTTCCGGGCGATGCCATACTCGCGACCCCCCGGAGAGACCCCTGCCACCGATGTCGACGCCCCGCAATCTCGTGACCCCGATCAGCCTCGGCGTGGCCGTCGTGTGCGCCGCGTGGGCGTTGTACGCGACCCAGCATCGCGCCGCGCCGGGCTCGGGCGCGCCGGCGGCGGCGCAGTCGCGCGGCGGCGGACAACCCGCGCACGTCACGCTCGCGCCCGTGCGCCGCGAGAACGTCTCGCAGAAGATCGAGGCGCTGGGCAACGCGCGCGCCAACGAATCCGTCGACGTGAGTTCGAAGAGCTCGAACATCGTCACCGCCGTGCGCTTCCGCGACGGCGAGACCGTGAAGCGCGGCCAGGTGCTGGTGCAGCTCGACGACGCGCAGGTGCGCGCCGACGTGGCGGCAGCCGAGGCCGCGGTCACCGAGAGCCAGAGCCAGTACGATCGCAGCCGCGAACTGTTGTCGACGCAGGTGCTGTCGAAGTCGAGCTTCGAGCAGCTCGAGGCGACGCTGAAGGCGAACCGCGCGCGCCTCGCCGCGGCGAACGCGCGCCTCGAGGACACCGTCATCCGCGCGCCGTTCACCGGCCGCGTCGGCCTGCGCCGCGTCAGCGTCGGCACGTTGATCAGCCCGGGCGCGGTCATCACCACGCTCGACGACACCAGCGTCATCAAGCTCGACTTCTCGGTGCCGGAGAATTTCCTGGCCACGTTGCGTAACGGACTGTCCGTGCGCGCGACCGCGCCGGCGTTCCCGGGCCGCAGCTTCGCCGGCAAGGTGGCCAGCATCGATTCGCGCGTCGACCTGGCGACGCGATCGGTCACCGTGCGCGCGCTGCTGGCGAACGAGGACGGCGCGTTGCGTCCCGGCATGTTCCTCAACGTCTCGCTGGCGAACGACGAGCGGCAGGCGCTGATCATCCCCGAGGAGGCGCTGACCCCCGAGGCGGAGCGCCAGTTCGTGTTCGTGGTGGCGAACGAGAAGGCCGAGCGGCGCGAAGTGCGCATCGGCAACCGCCGTCCCGGCAGCGTCGAAGTGGTGTCGGGTCTCGAGGCCGGCGAGCAGGTGATCGTCGAGGGCACGCAGAAAGTGCGCGACGGCGCGGCGGTGCGCGTCGCGCAGAAGACGTCCAGCCTGCTGCCGGGTCCGCTCGAGGCCGCCTCGCACGAGGCCAGCGCGTCGCCCGCGAGCCTGCGCCAGTGATGATCTCGGACCTGTCGGTCCGCCGTCCCGTGTTCGCCACGGTGATGTCGCTGCTGCTGTTCATCCTCGGCATCGGCGCGATCACGCGGCTGTCGCTGCGCGAATTCCCCGACGTCGAGCGGCCGGTCGTCAACATCGAGACGCGCTACCGCGGCGCGTCGTCGGACGTCGTCGAATCGCGCATCACGCAGATCATCGAGAACGAGATCTCGGGCATCGAAGGCGTCGAGCGGCTGAACTCCTCGAGTCGCGACGAGCGTTCGCAGATCAACGTCGAGTTCACGCTGGAGCGCGATCTCGACAGCGCCGCCAACGACGTGCGCGAACGCCTGTCGCGCGTCGCCGCGAGACTGCCGCTCGAATCCGATCCGCCGCAGATCACGAAAGTGGACAGCGCCGCGGACCCGATCATCTTCCTGAACGTCGCGAGCACGCAGCGCAGCGTGCTCGAGCTCACCGACTACATGCAGCGTTACCTCGTCGACCAGTTCTCGACGCTGGAAGGCGTGGCGTCGGTGCGCATGAACGGCGCGCGCCGCTATGCCATGCGCGTGTGGCTGTCGCGCGAGAACCTCGCGGCCCGGCAGCTGACCGTCGCGGACGTGGAGAACTCGCTGCTGCGCGAGAACGTCGAGATCCCGGCGGGGCGGCTCGAATCGCGCGAGCGCGAATTCTCGTTGCGCACCGACACGAACCTGCGGACCGAGGAGGACTTCCGCGCGCTGGTCGTGGGCCGCGGACCGGATGGTTATCTCGTGCGGCTCGGCGAAGTGGCCGAGGTGCGCCTCGCGTCCGACGACGACCGCAGCCTGTCGCGCTCCAACGGCGCCATCGGCCTGTCGATGGGCATCATTCCGCAGTCGAAGGCGAACGTGCTCGCCACGTCCAAGGCGGTCAAACAGAAGCTCGCCGAGATACAGAAGACGCTGCCGGCGGACATCAAGGTCGACATCAACATCGACAACGGCGTGTTCATCGAGGCATCGCTGAAGAACGTGGTGAAGGCACTGACCGAGACGCTGGTGCTCGTGCTGATCGTGATCTTCCTGTTCCTCGGCACCGTGCGCGCCACGCTGATCCCGGCGGTCACGATCCCGGTCTCGATCATCGCGGCCGCCATCGTCATGGCGACGCTCGGGTATTCGATCAACACGCTGACGCTGCTCGCCGCCGTGCTGGCGATCGGCCTGGTCGTCGACGACGCGATCGTCGTGCTCGAGAACATCGTGCGGCGCGTGGAGCAGGGCGAGCCGGCCGTGCTCGCCTCCATCACCGGCGCGCGCGAGATCGGCTTCGCCGTCATCGCGACCACGCTGGTGCTGATGGCCGTGTTCGTGCCCGTGTCGTTCATGACCGGCGACACCGGGCGATTGTTCGGCGAGTTCGGCGTGACCGTCGCCGCGGCGGTCGGTTTCTCGGCGTTCGTCGCGCTGAGCCTCACGCCGATGATGACGTCGAAGCTGTTCGCGAACGGCATGCCGAAGTCGTCGATGACGGGCGGCATCGACCGGCTGTTCCACAACCTCGACGATCACTACGCCGCGAACCTGCGCAGCGCTCTGGCCGGCCGGCGGCCGCTGTATTTCGTCGCCGGATCGCTGGCGATCTTCGGCGTGCTGGTGCTGCTGCTGGTCAAGGGCTGGCCGTTCCCGGGGCTGCGCATCGCGACCGAGCTCGCGCCGCAGGAAGACCGCGCGTTCGTGCGCATCTTCATCACCGCGCCGGAAGGTTCGAGCATCCAGTACCTCGACCGCCAGCTGCGCCAGGTCGAGGCCATCGCGATGGACGAGGTCGCGAACGGCAACGCGCGCCGCGTGAACGTGCGCACCGGCGGCTTCGGGCGCAGCGGCGACGTCAGCACCGGCATGGTGATCCTGCCGCTGAACCTCTGGGACCAGCGCGACGAGAGCGCCGGGCAGATCAGCGATCGGCTGCGTCAGCGCACGCAGGACATCTCGGGCGCGCGCATCAACGTGAACCAGGCGTCGAGTCCGCTGACGCGCAACAGCACGCGCCCGCTGGCCATCGCGATGGGCGGCGGCGACTACGCCGAGATCGTGCAGTGGCGCGACAAGGTCATGCAGCGCGTCGCTGCCGAGAACCCGCGCATCCTCAACCTCGAGTCCGATTACCTCGAGCGCCAGCCGCGCGTGATCGTGCAGATCGACCGCAACAAGGCCGCCGATCTCGGCGTGTCGCTGCAGTCGGTCGGACGGACGCTCGAGACGATGCTCGGCTCGCGCATCGTCACGACGTTCGAACGCGCCGGCGAGGAGTACGACGTGATGCTGCAGGCGCGGGACACGCAGCGCGCGTCCATCGGCGATCTCGACAACCTCTACGTGCGCTCCGACAAGAACGGCGAGCTGCTGCCGCTGTCGGCGATGGTCCGCATCGACGAACGTGCCGGTCCCACGGAGCTGCGCCGTACGGACCGCATGCGCGCCATCGAACTGGCCGGCTCACTCGCGCCGGGCTACGCGCTCGGCGACGCGGTCGAGTACATGGAGAAGGTGATCCACGAGGAAGCGCCGAACGCGCAGATCATCTACAACGGGGAGACCTACCAGTACAAGAAATCGGGCGACGCGTTGTGGATCACCTTCGCGTTCGCGCTGCTGGTCGTGTATCTCGTGCTCGCGGCGCAGTTCGAGAGCTTCATCCACCCGATCGTCATCCTGGTGACCGTGCCGCTGGCGCTGACCGGCGCGATGCTCGGCCTGTTCCTGTTCAACTCGACCATCAACATCTTCAGCCAGATCGGCTGCATCATGCTGATCGGCATCGCCTGCAAGAACGGCATCCTGATCGTCGAGTTCGCGAACCAGCTGCGCGATCGCGGCGTCGAGTTCTTCGACGCGGTGATCCAGTCCTCCGCAACGCGCCTGCGCCCGGTGCTGATGACCAGCCTGTGCACCGCCTTCGGCGCCGTGCCGCTGATGCTGGCGCATGGCGCCGGCGCGGAGAGCCGCATGTCGATCGGCGCCACCGTCTTCTTCGGCACCGTCGTGTCGCTGGGCATGACGCTGTACGTCGTTCCCGCGCTGTACCTGCTGATCGCGCGGAACACGCGGTCGCCGGAATACATGTCCCGCCTCGTCGACAGCCTCACCGGTCGCGACAAGGCCGGGGACGCCGCGGCGCCGGGCGCCGCGGCGCGCGAGTCCGGCGGCGCCTGAGCCCGGCCGATTTGACATAGGCCACCCGCTCCACGGTCGTCGGCCGGTTCGCTGTCAACCCGGACGTGACCGATTAAGTCCTTGATGCGTCGACGGATTGCGGGTCCGTGACAGGGCCGTGAAAGGGGTCGCTGGTAGACTGGCGCCCGTTCATTTCTCCGCCACCCGGCGCCTCTCGCATGGCCCTGACCCCCTACAAGCAACTCGAGCAGGAATGGAAACGCCTGCACGCCTTCCGTGGCGCCATGGCGGTCCTCCGCTGGGACGCCGCCGTGATGATGCCGCGCGGCAGCGCCGACATCCGCGGCGAACAGCTCGCCGCGCTCGAGACCGAATACCACGCGCTGGTCACGGCGCCGCGCATCACGCGCCTGCTCGACCGCGCCCAGGCCAATGTCGACGGCCTCGAGGACTGGCAGGTCGCGAACCTGCGCGAGATGCGCCGCCAGCGCGACTTCGCCATCGCGACGCCGGTGGCGCTGGTCTCGCGACTCGCCAAGGCCGCGTCGAAAGCCGAGGCCCGCTGGCTGGCCGCGCGCCAGAGCGGCAAGTTCGAGGACTTCGCGCCGCATCTCGAAGAAGTCGTGCACCTGGTGCGCGACAAGGCGCAGCTGCTGGGCCAGTCGCGCAACCTCTCGCCGTACGATGCGCTGGTCGATGAATTCAGCCCCGGCCTAACTTCCGCCGAGATCGACGCGATGTTCAAGGCGCTGGGTCGCCGCCTGCCGGGCCTGATCCGCGAAGTGCTCGCACGCCAGGAACAGCAGCCGCTGCTGCCGATCACCGGCAAGTTCAGCGCCGGCAAACAGCGCGCGCTGGCCATCGAGGTGATGAAGGCGGTCGGCTTCCCGTTCGATCGCGGCCGTCTCGACGAGAGCGAACACCCGTTCACCGAGGGCGTGCCCGGCGACGTGCGCGTCACCACGCGGTTCGATGCCGCGGATCCGTTCACCGGCCTGCTCGGCGCGCTGCACGAGACCGGCCACGCGATGTACGACGTGGGCCTGCCGGCCGAGTTCGCCGACCAGCCGGTCGGTCGCGACCGCGGCATGGCGCTGGAAGAAAGCCAGTCGCTGATGATGGAGATGGTGGTGTGCCGCAGCCGCGCTTTCGTGCGCTACCTGAAGCCGCTGATGGAGAAGCACTTCGGCGTCAGCGGTCCCGAGTGGTCGGAAGAGAATCTCTACGCGCACCTGACGCGGGTGAAGCGCGGCCCGATCCGCGTCGACGCCGACGAGCTCACCTACACGCTGCACATCCAGCTGCGCTACGAGCTCGAGAACCAGCTGCTCGACGGCCGGCTCGCCGTGCGCAACCTGCGTGACGCGTGGAACGCCAGCATGGAGCAGCGACTCGGCGTGAAGCCGCAGAACGATCTCGAGGGCGTGTTGCAGGACGTGCACTGGGCCGTCGGCTCGTTCGGGTACTTCCCGTCGTACGCGCTCGGCGCCGTGATGGCCGCCCAGTTCTTCGAGGCGCTGCACGCGGCGGTGCCGGACATCGAGGAGCAGATCGGGCGCGGCGAATTCGCGGGGCTCATGGGCTGGCTGCGCGAGCACGTGCACGGCCAGGGCGCGCGGGTCAGCGCGCAGGAGCTGCTGAAACTCTCCACCGGCAAGCCGCTCTCGGCCACGGCCGCGTTGCGCTATCTGGAGTCGAAGTACCTCGACAGCGGTTCGGTGGCCGGCAGCGCCGCCGCCTGAGCGGCGCGCCGCAAATGAACACCTGGCGAGGCTGGCTGCTCGGGGCCGTCACCGCGGTCCTGGCGGTGGCGGCGTTCGTCGTGCCGGCGATGCCGCAGCCGCTGTCGTATCACCAGTTCGCCGACTGCCGGACCTTCTGGGCCATCCCGAACTTCTTCAACGTCGTCTCGAACCTGCCGTTCCTCGTCGGCGGCGGGCTCGGTCTCGCGCTGATCTGGCGCGGCGGCGGTCGTTTCGTCGACGGCCGCGAACAGCTGCCGTACCTCGTGTTCTTCCTCGGCGCGCTGCTCACGTGCCTGGGCTCGGCTTACTACCATGCGGCGCCCGATAATCCGCGCCTGGTCTGGGACCGCCTGCCGATGACGCTCGGCTTCGCGGGGCTGGTCGCGGCGGCGCTCGCGGAGCGCGTGGATTTCCGGCTCGGCCTGCGGTCGCTGTGGCCGCTGCTGCTGCTCGGCGTCGCCAGCGTCGTCTACTGGTACGGCACCGAGCGGGCGGGCGCCGGCAACGTGATCCCGTACGCCGCCTACCAGGCCTGGTCGATCGCCGTGATCGTGCTGGTGATCGCGATCTTCCCGGCACGGCGCTACACGCACGGTTCACTGCTGCTGTGGGCGGCGGTGTTCTACGGCGTGGCCAAGGTCTTCGAGACCTTCGACCTCGCGGTTTACAGAATGCTCGGCGGCACGCTGAGCGGGCACACCATCAAGCACCTGTTCGCGGCGGCCGCGGTCTTCGCGATCGTCCGGCAGCTGCGCCAGCGCACCCCGCTGTAGAATCGCGCGCGCATGAACGCGACCCCCGAAACCGCGCTCGATCCGGTTCCCGTCCAGGAACCCAGCGCCGCGTGGCCGTCGCAGACCGCGAAGAAACTCGGCGCGCACCTGCGCGGCCTCGTCGGCAAGGCGATCGAGGACTACGCGATGATCGAGGCCGGCGACCGCGTCATGGTCTGCCTCTCGGGCGGCAAGGACTCGTACACGCTGCTCGACATCCTGCTGTCGCTGAAGCGTTCGGCGCCGATCGATTTCGAGCTGGTCGCCGTGAACCTCGACCAGAAGCAGCCGGAATTTCCCGCCGAGGTCCTGCCGAACTACCTGCGTGCGCTCGGGGTGCCGTTCCACGTGATCGAGCAGGACACGTACAGCGTGGTCAAGCGCGTGATCCCGGAGGGCAAGACCATGTGCGGCCTGTGCTCGCGGCTGCGGCGCGGCGCGCTGTATCGCTGGGCGTCGGAGAACGGCATCACGAAGATCGCGCTCGGGCATCACCGCGACGACATCGTCGAGACCCTGTTCCTGAATCTCTTCTTCGGCGGCCGACTGAAGGCGATGGCGCCGAAGCTGCGCTCCGAGGACGGCCGGCACATCGTGATCCGGCCCCTGGCCTACGTCGCCGAGTCGCAGGTCGAGCGCTACGCGCGCGCGCGGAATTTCCCGATCATCCCGTGCAAGCTGTGCGGTTCGCAGGACAACGCGCAGCGCAAGGAAGTGAAGCGGATGCTGGCCGCGTGGGAGAAGGAATATCCCGGCCGCACCGAGTCCATCTTCTCGGCGCTGCGCAGCGTCGAGCCGGCGCACCTCGCCGATCCGCAGCTCTTCGACTTCGCCGGTCTCCGCTCGCTTGAACCGCCCGTTGATTAAGCCGCTCGCCGAGTCGTACTGGGTCATCCCGGAGCGGTTCCTGGCCGGCAAGTATCCCGGCGGCAAGAACCCGCAGGAGATCGAGCGCCGCCTCGGCCCGCTGCTCGACGCCGGCTTCGACGCGTTCATCGACCTCACCGAGCCCGGCGAGCTGCCGCCGTACGAGCCCTATCTACCCGAGGAGGTCTACTACGCGCGCAAGCCGATCCCCGATCACGGCGTGCCGCGCCAGGCCGCGCACATGGCCGAGATCCTGGCGACGCTCGACGCCGCGCTGAACGCCGGTCGGCGCGTGTACGTGCACTGCCGCGCAGGTATAGGCCGCACCGGCACCGTCGTCGCCTGCCACCTGATCGACCGCGGCATGGCGCCGCGCGAGGCGCTGCGGCACCTGAACGATCTCTGGCAGCAGAACGACCGGTCCGACACCTGGCCCGAGGTCCCCGAGACCGACGAGCAGCGCGACTACATCCTGAACTTCGCACCCGAGGTCGACCCGACGCAGGCGCCGGACGTCATGGACGCCGCGCGCAGCCTGCGCGACCGGTTCCAGGGCGCGCTGATGGGCCTCGCGGTGGGGGACGCGCTGGCGGCGAACACGCAGTTCCGCAAGCCGGGCACGTTCGCGCCGGTGGGCGACCTGCTCGGCGGCGGCCCGTTCGACCTGCCGCGCGGCGCCTGGTCCGACGACACCGCCATGGCGCTGCTGCTGGCCGAAAGCCTGGCCGAGCGCGAGGGCTTCGACGCGCACGACCAGGTGCAGCGGTATGCGCGCTGGCAGCGCGAGGGTTATGGCAGCGCCACCGGGCAATGCGTCGGCATCACCGCCAGCGTCGCGCGCTCGCTCGCCACCGCGCAGTACAAGCGTCAGCCGTTCGCCGGCTCGCACGATCCCGATCAGCTCGACAAGGAGCCGCTGTCGCGCGTGCCGCCGGCGGTCATGTATTTCTTCGCCGACCCGGCGGCGGCCGTGGCGCGCGCCGCTGAGTCCGCGCGCATCACGGCGCAGGCACCCATGGTCCTCGACTGCGTGCGCCTGCTGGCGGCCATCCTGCACGGCGCGCTGGCCGGCAAGGACAAGGCCGCGCTGCTCAAGCCGCCGCGCGACTGGTGGGTGACGCCGAGCACGCGCGCCGAAGTGCTGGCCGTCTACGAAGGGTCGTACGTGCATCGCGACCTGTCCGAGATCTCGGCCGGGGGACACGTCGTGCAGGCGCTGGAGGCGGCGTTGTGGTCGTTTCAACGCAGCGCAAATTTCCGAGAAGGGGCACTGGCTTGCGCCAATCTCGGCCGTGATTCCGATGTGGTCACCGCCGTCTATGGCGCCATCGCCGGCGCGCACTTCGGCGTCAGCTCCATTCCGGGAGTCTGGCGTAACAGCCTGATGAAACAGGAGGCGGTCATCGACGCCGCCGATCGACTTCTCACTCATGCGCTGGTGACGCTCGGAACCGATTCCTAGCGGGCCGCGTCTCCGATAAATTCCGGGTCATGTCGACCACGCGTGCCACCCGCGTCCGACGGGCTGCGCGCTCCTGGACGCGACTGTCCGACGACGAATTGCTGGGAATGCGCTTCTGCGATCTGAAACTGAAGATCGAGCGCTCCCCGGTCGCGCGCCGCGTGCGTCGGCTGTACCGCGAGCTCGACAAGCGCCAGATCTCGTTCCGGCCGCACGTGTGGCTGTCCGAGGAATGGTTCTCGCCCGACGGCGTGCCCGGCATCGCCGTGCCGTTCTATCTCGCGCATCCGCGGCTCGAGAAGCTCGAGCGCCGCATGATGCGCAACGTCGAAGGCGGCAGTGCCGAGAGCGCGATGCGCATCCTGCGTCACGAGGCCGGACATGCCATCGACACGGCCTATCGACTGCGCCGCCGGAAACGCTGGCGCGAGGTGTTCGGTCCCGCGTCGCTGCCGTATCCGGATACCTACCGCGCGCGACCCGGCAGCCGCCGCTACGTGCAGCATCTCGGCGAGTGGTACGCGCAGTCGCATCCCTGCGAGGACTTCGCCGAGACCTTCGCGGTGTGGCTCAAGCCTAACTCCTCGTGGCGCCGCACCTATGCGCAGTGGCCCGCGTTCCACAAGCTCGAGCTCGTCGACGAGCTGTTGAGCGCCGTGCGCGCGCGCCGGCCGCCGGTGCGCAACCGCGAGATCGTCGAGCCCCTGCGCGAGAACACGCGCACGCTCGCGGATCACTACCGCCGCAAGCTGCGCCGCTACAACATGTATCGCCGCACGGTCACCGACCACCTGCTCGAGCGCGTGTTCACGGCCGAGCGCAACGGCGCGCGGCGCCCGGTGCGCGCGAGCACGTTCCTGCGCGCCAACGAGGTCTCGCTGATCAACGGCACGATGCGCGAAGTCCCGGCCGCGAAGTACAGCATCGAGCAGATCCTGCGCATCGCCGTCGAGCGTGCCGACAAGCTCGGACTCTGGGTGCGCGGCAGCCGTCGCGACGCCACCCGGCACGCCCGGTGGATGCTCGTCTATCTGACGCGCTTGTACGCGCAAGGTGAAAGTCCCACACTCTCGCTGTGAAGCGACTTCGCACGCTCGTCGTGATGCACGCAACGCTGGTGCCGCCGGACACGCTCGACGGACACAGCCAGAAAGAGATCGAGGAATGGCGTACCGAGTACGACGTCGTCTCGACTCTCAAGAAGTCGGGGCACGAAGTGCGTTGCCTCGGCATCTCGGACAGCCTCGAAGAGCTGCGCAACGTCGTCGCCGAGTGGAAACCCGAGATCGTCTTCAACCTGCTCGAAGAGTTCGACGGCATCGTCACCTACGACCAGCACGTGGTCGCCTTCCTGGAGCTGCTGCGCCAGCCGTACACCGGCTGCAATCCGCGCGGACTGCTGCTGTCGCGGGACAAGCCGCTGTGCAAGCAGCTGCTGAGCTTCCACCGCATCCCGTCACCGCAGTTCGCCGTGTTCCGCCGCGGACTCAAGCTGCGGCTGCCGCGCAAGATCAAGTACCCGCTGTTCGTGAAGTCGACCACCGAGGACGCGTCGCTGGGCATCTCGCAGGCGTCGATCGTCACCGACAAGGCGCAGTTGAAGCAGCGCATCGAGTTCGTCCACGACCAGGTGCAGACCGATGCGCTGGTCGAGGAATACATCGAGGGGCGCGAGCTGTACGTCGGCGTCATGGGCAACGACCGCCTCACGCGCCTGCCGGTGTGGGAGATGAAGTTCGGCTCGTTGTCCGAGACGTCGGCCGGCATCGCGACGCGCCGCGTGAAGTGGGACAAGAAGTACCAGAAGAAACACGGCATCGACACGTACGAGGCGAAGGACCTCGCGCCGGCGGTGGTCGCGCGCCTCGACAAGCTGTCGCGCCGCATCTATCGCTGTCTCGGGCTCTCGGGTTGCGCGCGCCTCGACTACCGCATGAACGCCGACGGGCAGATCTACGTCATCGAGGCGAATCCGAATCCGAACCTCGCCGAGGAAGAAGACTTCGCGCAGTCGGCGCGCGCGGCGGGCGTGAAGTACCCGGAGCTGCTCGAGAAAATGCTCACGCTGGGCGCCGGATATCAGGCAGAGTGGCGCGCCTATTACGGGTAGCGACACCGCAGACGTCGGGCGAGAGGGACCGCGCATGAATCCGAAGAACCTGCTGGCCTGCGTGATCGCGGGCATCCTCTCGGCGACGCTCGCCGCCTGCGTCAACCAGCAGGAGAAATCGAAGCGCGAGATGCAGAAGTTCATGTCGTACGTCGCCGGCGAATTCGTCAGCGAGGACGGCGACACGCTGGTCATCGCGCCCGTCTATGCGCGCATGATCGCGCTCGACACCATCTACGTGGAACGCACCTCGGGCAACGGCACGTCGGGCCGGCTGATCGAGCTCGCGCCGGGCAAGGACGGCAAGATCCTGCAGCTCGCTTACGGCTTCACCCAGCAGAACCAGTGGCGCAACCTGCGCGAACAGCCGGAGCTGTTCACGGCGCTGCTGCCGAAGGACGTGCGCGCGGCCGGCACCTGCGACATCAAGCTCAGCGACGACAAGAACAAGGTTTCGTACAGCTGCGGCGGCAGCAAGCCCGAGGACTACTCGCGCGTGCAGCACGGCGCGCCGAACTAGTCGGGCGGAAGGCGCGCCCCGCCGGCGCGTCAGGAGCCGGCGAGCTCCGGCTTGCCGTCCTTGAGGACGAACTTGACCTTGAACTTGAGGCAGCTCTGATCGAGCGGCGTCTTTCCGTCGACGTCTTTCCCGGGCGAGAACTTCGACGCCCGGGCCACTTTCAGCGCGGCTTCGTCGACCTCTGCGATGCCCGAGCTCTTCACGATGTTCACGCTCAGCAACTGACCGGTCGCATCGACACAGGCGAGGAGGATGGTCGCGGGCTGTTCGCGGATCTCGTCCGCGACGCCCGCCGGCAAACCACCGGCGAGCATCGCGATCGGGAAGAATTGGGCGAACGCGTGCATCGCGCTACTTCTTCGCGTGCGCGTCCAGCCAGTCGAGCACCTGCCCGTACCAGTAGATGCTGTTCGCCGGCTTCAGCACCCAGTGGTTCTCGTCGGGGAAATACACCAGCCGGCTCTCGATGCCACGGCGCTGCAGCGCGGTGAACGTCGCGATGCCCTGCGTGTCCGGCACGCGGAAGTCCTGCTCGCCGTGGATCACGAGCATCGGCGTCTTCCAGTTCTTCACGAAGCTCGCGGGGTTGAAGCGCTCGTGGATCTCGGGGGCGTCGTAGTAAGGCCCGCCGTTCTCCCACTCGGTGAACCACAACTCCTCGGTCGAGTAGTACATCGAGCGCGTGTCGAAGATGCCGTCGTGGTTGACGATGCACTTGAAGCGGTCCGGCCAGTTGCCGGCGATCCAGTTCTGCATGTAGCCGCCGTAGGAGGCGCCGAGCGAACAGGCGCGCGTGCCGTCGAGCCACGAATATTTCTCCGTGGCCGCCGCCAGGCCCTTCTGCAGGTCCTCGAACGGGCGGTCGCCCCAGTGCTGGCTGATGGCGTCCGTGAACGCCTGGCCGTAACCCGGCGAGCCGTGGAAGTCGATGAACACGACGCCATAACCGCGCGCCGCGAACGTCTGCGCGTTCCAGCGCCAGTTCCAGTGGTTGGCGAAGCTGACCTGCGGACCGCCGTGCACGACGAACGCGATCGGGAACTTGCGATCCGCCGCGAAGCCGAACGGCTTCACGACGTATCCATAGACCGTGTCGCCGTTCCAACCCTTGAAGCTGAACTGTTCGAACGCGGACAGGTCCCGGTTCGCCAGCAGCGTCGCGTTGACGTTCGTCAACCGGCGCGGCTCGCCCTTGCCGGCGAGTAGATAGAGGTCGGGCGGCGTCGCGATGTCGTGCCAGACGACGACCGTGCCGCGGCGGCCGGTCGAGTACTCGGCCACGTAACCGTCGCGCGACAGGCGCGTGACGTTGCCCGTGGCCGGGTCGATCGAATACAGCGGGTGCTGGCCGGTGTCGCTGGCGGTGGCGAGCAGCGCTCTGCCGTCCGACGTCACGCCGAGGCTGCCGGCGGAGACGTCCCACTTCGGCGCGAGCTCACGCGCAACGCCGCCGCGCGAGATCATGATGCTGAAACGATCGGCCTCGAAGCCCGGGCGCTTCATCGCGAGCCAGGCGAGATCGCCGTTGCGCAGGTAGACGGGCTGCGTGTCCCAGGCCGGGTTGTTCGCCGTGAGGTTGCGCAGCGCGGCGCGGCCGTCGCTCGACGCCTCGTAGAGATCGAAGTTCGTCGACCACGGCTCGCCGCGGCCGGCGACGCGCGCGCTGAACACGATGTGGCTCGAATCCGGGCTGAACGTGAATTCCTCGTCGCCGCCGTCCGGCTTCGAGGGGACGTCGGCGTCGAGCGCGCGGCTGACGTCGGTGGGCGCGCCGGCGCGGCCGTCGGCGTTCATCAACGCGACGAACAGGTGCGAGCGCGTGTGGTTGCTCCACGTGTCCCAGTGGCGGATGAAGAGCTGGTCGTACGTGCGCGCCGACGTCTTCGACTTGCCCTGCGCCTCGAGCCGGTCGGCGGTGCACTTCATGTCCGCGCAGTCGGGCAGCATCTCCATGGCCAATGCGATGCGCGAGCCGTCCGGCGAGAACTTGAACGTGCCAACCTCGAGTGGATAGTCGGTGATCTGCACGGCCTCGCCGCCGGTCAGCGGCAGGCGCCACACCTGCATGCTGCCGGCGCGCGACGACAGGAAGTAGATGCTGGTGCCGTCGGCGGACCAGCGCGGATGCGTGTCGTTCGACGAGTGCTGCGTGAGACGACGCGGCTTCGCCGCGCCGTCGAGGTCGACGAGCCACAGGTCCGTGCGGCCGCGGTTCGCGTCGAGATCGGTTTCGCGCAGTGCGTAGACGACGTACCGGCCGTCCGGCGATACCTGCGGATCGGAGGCGCGCGCCAGCTGGTTGAGATCCGTCGGCGTCAACGCTCGCGACGATTCGGCGGCGTGCGCCGGGACGGCCAGGACGAGGACACCCGCAACCGCGATGCCCGCGGCGCGCAACTTCATGAACATCATTTATCTCCCGATCTCGGATGATTCGATGACCCAGCTCTCCGCCCTCGCGGCGTCGATCCATTCGCGCAGGTACGCGTCGGCGAGTGCCGTGGCCACGTACGTCGCCGCGGGTGCGCCGAGGCGCGCGCCATACGTGCGGAATCGCAATACCACCGGCGCATACATCGCGTCGGCCACGCTGTATTCGCCGAACAACCACGGGCCGCCCGCGCCGAAACGCTGGCGGCAGTCGGACCACAGCTCTTCGATGCGCGCGATCTCGGCGGTCCGCTCCGGGTTGGGCGCGGTGTGTCGACCTTCGGCGCGCGCATTCATCGGCCATTGTGAGCGCAGGATCGAGAACCCGGCATGCATCTCGGCGCAAACCGAGCGCGCCACGGCGCGCGCGGCCCGGTCCGGTGGCCAACCGCGGCCGGCGAGATCGCTGACGTATTCGCAGATCGCGAGGGAGTCCCACACCAGCAACGCGCCGTGCTTGAGGATGGGCACTCGCTTCGTCGGGCTGGCGGCCGCGATGTCGCGCGCGAACTCCGGCGTGTCGAGCGGCATCAGGCGTTCGTCGAAGGCGAGCCCGAGATGTTTCATCAGGATCCAGGGACGCAGCGACCAGGACGAATAGTTCCTGTTCCCGATGGTCAGCAGCAGGTCGTTCACGCATTCCCCCGTTTAGACTGGCGCCATGAATCCCGGCACCGTTCGCGCGATCTGTTTCGATCTCGACAACACCCTGTGGGAGATCGAGCCCGTGCTCCAGCGCGCGGAGCGCATTCTCGCCGATTGGCTCGCCGCCCGGTATCCGCGCATTCCCGCGGCATTTCGACCGGCCGACGTGCAGAAAGTGCGCGCCGCGCTCGAAGCGGAACGGCCCGACCAGGCACACGACTTCACGTTCCTGCGCCGCGAGACGTTCGCACGCGTGGCGGCGGGCGCGGGCTATGAGCGGGACATCGCCGCCGCGATCGCCGAGGAGGCGTTCTCCACCTGGCACGCCGCGCGCAACGAGGTCACGCCGTACGACGAAGTGATCCCGGCGCTGCTGCGTCTCGGCCTGCGGTATCGCCTCGCGACGCTCAGCAACGGCAACGCCGATCTCGATCGCATCGGGCTCGCGCACCATTTCGAGGTGCGGTTGCACGCCGCCGCACTGGGTTGCGCCAAGCCCGACGCCCGCGCCTACGCGCGGCTCGCCGACGCGCTGACGCTCGCGCCCGCGGAAATCCTGTTTGTAGGCGACGAACCCCACGCTGATGTCGTGGGCCCGCGTGCCGCTGGCATGCAAACTGTATGGGTGAATCGGGGAAGGGTTGTTTGGCCCGACGCGTTGCCCGCACCGGACGCCAGCATCACCGACCTCACGGAGCTCGAAGCGCTGCTCGCCGGAACGTGAACCAGCGCCGCGGGCGCCGCAGTGGTTAGCAGTGTGCACCGATGGCTGCCAGCGGTGCGATGCGCGAAACGGCTCCTGCGTCACGGAACCCGCGCCCGCATCGCGCTCAACTGGCCCCGGCCGCACGCCGTTACAGGAGTGTGGAACAGCTCGGGGGTGAACGATGACCATCCAGCCGGTTGTGAGCCTGAAGGAATTCTTCCGCGACGCGCTGCACGACGCGTTGTCGCATCAACACGTGGCGGTCGAAGGCGAGACCGAGCACTACGTGGTGAACCTGCTCACGCTGTTTTCCAATCCCGACGCGTTGTACGAGCGACAACCCAACGAGACCGCGCCGCGCGCCGGGTTGAAGCCGCTGGTCGTCATGCTCGGCGAAGCGCTCGAGGCGCCGACGCCGGAGGCGCGCTGCCGCGGACTGCAGCGGCTCGGCGACGTCTCGTTGTTCATCGCCGGGTTCTTCTCCGCGGGTTTCGCTCGCAAGCTGGTCGACGTCGACTATCACATCGCGATGGGCGGGCGCGCCTACGGCACGCTCGCCGAAACCTGTCCGCCGACCCGCGGGCGCACGCTGCGCCAGGTGTTCGGCGAGCTGGCCGCGAAGTTCGTGCCGGTGGTGGACGCGCTGAACGAGATCAGCGAGAGCTCGTACCAGCACAGCGACCGCGATCGTCTGCGGCTCTACGAACTGTGGGTGAAGACGGGCAGCGAACGTTCCCGGCGGCTGCTGCGCAAGCTGGGCATAGAACCCGCGCCGGCGGCGCGCAGCGTGCTGGCGCACTGATGAGCGCCGCCACGCTGGCCGCCCTGCAGGCCGCGCTGGCCGACATCTACGATCTGCCGGCGACGCCCGACGTCGCCGATTTCCTGCTGACCGATCGCGCACGTCTCGCCTCGTTCGACGCGCGCGCCAGCGACGAGCAACTGATCGTCGCGCAGGACGGCGACACCGTGTCACTGGGCCTGTTCATCGACGCCGCGGTGCTGGAACGTCTCGCGCAGCGCGATCCGTACCGCGAGCTCACCGGCGGCAATCTCGCGGACTACCTGACCGTCGCGGAAGGCGTGAGCCATTTCGTGTACGTGGCATGGAATGCCGGCCACGACAAACCCGTCACGCTGCTCGAGCTCGAGCTGCAGGCCGAGGTGGACAAATACGTCCTCGCGGCCTGGCTGCTGCGCGAGCAGGGCGCGGGCCGGTTCCCGAGCGAATTGCACCGCGCGCTGTTCGAGCGGGCGCGCGTGGATCCGGCGGCGGCCGGCGGGCGGGCCGGCATGTACCGCACGGCGTCGAACTACGCGGGCCGGTTCTGCCGGCGCATCGCGGCCGGCTTCGAACATGGCGCACGCCGGATCTCGCGCGAGCTGCTCGCGGATCTGCGGCGGTTCTATCGCTTGGGGAATGCGCGCAAGCTGGCGTTCATCGAACGCCACGCGTGAGCGTCGGGCGCGGAGGTTCTACTCGACGTCGTCGCCGGTCGACTTCTTGGCGTCGAGCTCGCGTTTCAGCTTGATCCACTCGCCGAGCTTGCGCAGGTCGCGCTTGCCGGCGGGCTTCTTGTTCTCGGGAACGCCGGCGCTGCCGACGCGCTGATACGGATCGAAGCCACCGGCGCGACCGCGTTCCATCGTCAGCTTGGCGGGCTCGCCGCGGGCCGGGGTGCTTTCGATCGTCAGCGGGGCGCGCTCGAGCGGCTCACCGGCGTAGCCGGCATCGATCCATTCCACGTACGCGTTACCACGATCGTCGTGGACGATCTGAGACGCACGCCGCCGGTTGGGCGAGGCAGGGGGTCTGCCGTTGGAGTCGTTATCGTTCACGGCCCCAGTATGACCGACGAGGCTCGCCGATTGTTTGACATAGCCGCCATTTTCCGGGGTGCCCGTCGCGGATCGTGAGCCGCTTCACGCAATTTTTTTATGCGCCGCGGCGCGCAGGATTCCGATGATCGTCTTGCCATCGGTGAGCTCGCCGTTGCACGCGCGCTCGACGGCCTGCGCCAGCGGCCACCACTCGACCTGGAACACTTCGCCGGCCTCGGGCGCCGACGTCGCCGGCGAGAGCCCGGTGGCCAGATAGAGATGGATCACCTCGGTGAACACGCCGGGCGAGCTGAAGTAGGCGCCGAGTGACGTCCAGCCACTGGCCTCGGCGCCCGCTTCCTCGGCGAGCTCGCGGCGAGCGGTCACGTCGGGCGGTTCATCCGGCTCGAGCTTGCCGGCGGGCAGCTCGTGGATGAATCCGCCGGCCGCGTGTCGGTATTGGCGCAACAGGCAAACCCGGTCCTGGGCGTCGATCGCCACGACGGCGGCGCCGCCGGGGTGGCGCACGATCTCGAGCGGCAACCGATGGCCGTTCGGCAGCTCCACCGAATCGACGCTGACTTTGATGACGCGGCCGTCGTAGATCGGTTTTCGTTCGAGCAACATGGCGGCGAGTGTACCGAAGCGACCCGCGGGCGCTCATAATTGCGGCCCCCAAAAAGGCGTCACATTCCGGGACTTGGACGCGTGACTCACGTCACGGGTCCTTCCTGTCTGGAGTCGGCGACCGCACCGCTTTCGGTTATTGTTGTATCGATGTCCACGGCCGAAAAACTCGGAACTCTCAACGCTCCGCAACGCAAGGCGGTGACGCACGGTGAAGCGCTGCCCGGCGGCAAGGGCTTTCGCTCGGGTCCGTTGCTGATCGTCGCCGGCGCGGGCACCGGCAAGACGAACACGCTCGCGCACCGCGTCGCGCATCTCGCGCTGTCCGGCGTGGACCCGGCGCGCATCCTCATGCTGACGTTCACGCGCCGCGCGGCCATCGAGATGAAGCGGCGCGCCACCGACATCATGCGCGAAGTGCTCGACGACAAGCTCGGCAGCAAGGCGCAGCAGCTCTCGCAACGCCTGACGTGGGCGGGCACGTTCCACTCGATCGGCAATCGCCTGCTGCGTCACTACGCGAAACACGTCGGCCTCGATCCGGCGTTCAGCGTCATCGATCGCGGCGACGCCGCCGACCTGCTCGACACCGTGCGCACCGAGCTCGGCTACTCGGGCAAGGGCCAGCGCTTCCCGCGCAAGGACACCTGCCTCGGCATCTACTCGTATCGCGTGAACACGCAGAAATCGCTCAAGGAGACGCTCGAGACGCAGTACTCCTGGTGCGCGAACTGGGAAGAGGACATCGGCAAGCTGCTGCGCGGCTACGTCGAGCGCAAGTCCCAGTATCGCGTGCTCGACTTCGACGATCTGCTGCTCTACTGGCACGCGATGATGGGCGAGGAGCGCATCGCGAAATCGGTGGCGGCCAACTTCGATCACGTGCTGGTCGACGAATACCAGGACACGAACAAGCTGCAGGGCGACATCGTGCAGGCGCTCAAGCCCGACGGGCAGGGCGTCACCGTCGTCGGCGACGATGCGCAGGCCATCTACTCGTTCCGCGCCGCCGCGGTCGAGAACATCCTCGGGTTCCCCGACCGCTTCCGGCCGAAGGCCGAGGTGGTCACGCTCGCGCAGAACTTCCGCTCGAGCCAGAGCGTGCTCGATGCCGCCAACGCGCTGATGGCGGACGCGCCGCGCCAGTACCGCAAACACCTGCTGTCGATGCGCGGCCAGGGCCCGCGGCCCAAGCTCGTGACCGTCGACGACCTGCCGACGCAGGCCGAGTTCGTCTGCACGCGCATCCTCGCCGCGCGCGAAGCCGGCACGGCGTTGCGCCGCCAGGCCGTGTTGTTCCGCTCCGGCTCGCACAGCGACATGCTCGAAATCGAGCTGGCCAAACGCAAGATCCCGTTCGTGAAGTACGGCGGCCTCAAGTTCCTCGAGGCCGCGCACGTGAAGGACCTGCTCGCGGTGCTGCGCTGGGCGGACAATCCGCGCAACCAGCTAGCCGCGTTCCGCGTGTTGCAGTTCATGCCGGGCATGGGCCCGGCGAACGCCAAGCGCGCGCTCGATCACTTCGTCGCCGGCGACTACAAGTGGAGCTCGTTCGAGAAGTTCGACGCGCCGGGCGATGCGAAGGTCCCGTTCCTGCGCTTCATGGATCTCTTCTCGTCGCTGGGCGAACCGAACCGTGAATGGCGCGGCCAGATCAACATGATCCGCGAGTGGTACAAGCCGCACATGGAGCGCCTGTACGAACACGTGCACACGCGCATCGGCGATCTCGATCAGCTCGAGCTGCTGTCGTCGCAGTACCCGTCGCGCGAGCGCTTCATCTCGGAGCTGACGCTCGATCCGCCGCACGCGACCAGCGATCTCGCCGGTCAGCCGCTGCTCGACGAGGACTACCTGGTGATCTCGACCATCCACTCGGCCAAGGGCATGGAGTGGGATCACGTGTACGTGCTGAACGTGGTCGACGGCAGCTTCCCGTCCGAATTCGCGACCGGCAAGGCGGAGATGATCGAGGAAGAGCGTCGCCTGCTGTACGTCGCGATGACCCGGGCGCGCAACGAGCTGACCTGCGTCGTGCCGTTGCGCTTCCAGATCACCAGCCAGCCGAAGACCTCGGATGGCCACGTCTACGGCGGCCGCAGCCGGTTCCTGACCGAGAAGGTCATGAAGTGCTTCGACGAGTCGACGTTCCAGGGCTCGAACACCGAAGTGAAGATCGAGGAGTCGGGCGCCGATTCCGGCACGATCGACGTCGCGTCGCGCCTCAAACAGATGTGGTGAGGGGTCTGAGGCCGTTTCCTACCGCGGCTTCCTGAACCGCAACGTCATCCGGTCACTCTCACCGATCGCCTCGTACTTCGCGCGATCGCGGCTGCCCGCCCGGTAGGTAGGCGGCAGCGCCCACACCCCCTGCTCGTAGTCCTTCGTGTCCCGCGGATTCGCGTTGATCTCCGAGCGCGCCTCGAGCACGAATCCCGCCGACGTGACGAGATCGATGGCGAACCGCTCGGTCACGTAGCCGCTGTCGGCGCGCGGGTCCTGCGGCTTGTCGGCCGCGCCGCGATGCTCGACCACGCCCAGCACGCCGCCGGGCTTCAGCGCGCGATACATCTCGGCAAAGGCTTCCTTCGCGATCCCGAGGTCCATCCAGTTGTGCACGTTGCGGAACGTGACCACGAGATCCGCGCTGCCGGGCGGCGCGATGTTGAAATCGCCGGCGCCGAGTCGCGTGACCGTGACCTTGCCGTAGAGGTCGGGACGCGCGGCGAGCTTCGCGTCGAACTGCGCAAGGCTGGCCGTGACGTACTCGTTGCCGGGTGCCGGCGGCATCATCGCGGTGTACAGCTTGCCGCGCTCGGCGAGCAGCGGCGCCAGGATCTCCGTGTACCAGCCACCGGCGCCGGGCCACACCTCGACCACCGTCATGTCGGGTTTGATGCCGAAGAACAGCAGCGTATCGACGGGATGCCGGGACGCGTCGCGAGCCCGGTTCTCCGCCGAGCGGTGTTCGCCGGCGACGGCCTTTTCGATCGCCGCGGCGGTGACGGCGTCGCGGGGCGGACCGGCTGGCGTGTGGATCGCCGGCGGCGTCGCCGGCCCGGTGGCGCAGGCGGCCAGCAATGCGGCGGCGCCTGACAACAAGTACTGACGGATGCGCCGCGCCATGGGCCGGTCTCCAGAAAAACGAAAGGGGTCCCCGACGGCGGACCCGCCATCGCGGAAAAAAAGAACCCCGCGAGAGCGCGGGGTTCTTCGTGTCATCGGGCCGTCAGCGAGTCCGGCGTCGGATCAGCGGCGGAACGGACCACCGCCACCCTGGCGCGGACGCGGCGGACGTTCCTGCGCTTCGTTGACGCGCAGCGGACGGCCGTTCATCTGGTAGCCGTTGAGTCCCTGGATGGCGGCCTGCGCCTCGCCAGATCCCATCTCAACGAAACCGAAACCCCGGGGCTTGCCCGTCTCGCGGTCGTTGATCAGCTTCACGGAGTCGACTTTGCCGTGGCGCTCGAAGAGCACCTTGATGTCTTGCTCGGTCGCGGAGAAGGGCAGATTGCCCACATAGATCGTCGTCATCCCGGACTTCTCGCTCAGATGGCGGACAGCGGCAGGTAGTTTGGGCTCCCTGCATGAACCGCGGGAAATTGAAAACAGGTCAAGGCTGCTCGAGGCACCACCGGCCTGCACCGTCGTTCGTTGCAAATCCCGAACGCGGCCGATGCTACTCCTCGTTTCGAGAAGCTGTAAACGTCCGGGTGGTTTGATCGGTGCCGGACCGCGCAACACCGGTGATTACCGTGCTTTTTCAACCATTTCGGCGCTTGTGAGGGCCGGAATGGTAGCGCTCACTTCCGGTGCAATGGCACTTATTCTAGATAGGCGTAGCCGTTCAGCTCGCCTTCGTAGAAGCGCTTGATCGCCTGCGACTCCGCGACCGACATGCGCCCCTCGCGCACGGCGCGTTCGCAGTCGCGCGCCAGCGCCGGGTGCAGGTCGGCCACGTCGTATTCCATGTACTCGAGAACCTTGTTGGCCGTGTCGCCCTTGACCACCTCTTCTATCCACCAGCCGCCATCGTCGTGGAAGCGCACGTGCACGACGTGCGTGTCGCCGAACAGGTTGTGGAGGTCGCCGAGGGTTTCCTGGTACGCGCCGACCAGGAAGGCCGCGAGGTAGTACTCGTCCTGGGCCGTGATCGAGTGCAGCTCGAGCGTCTTCTTGACGTCCCGCTGGCTGACGAAGCGGTCTATCTTCCCGTCCGAATCGCAGGTGATGTCCGCGAGCACGCCCTTACGCGTCGGGCGCTCGGTGAGGCGGTGGATGGGCATGATGGGGAACAGCTGGTCGATGGCCCAGCTGTCCGGCAGCGACTGGAACACCGAGAAGTTGCAGAAGTAGATGTCGGAGAGGATGGCCTCGAGCTCCTCGAGCTCCTCCGGCACCTCGTCGAGCTTGCGCGTGAGGTCGCGCACCTTGGCGCAGGTCGCCCAGTACAGCCGCTCGGCGAGACCGCGCTGCTCGAGCGACAGCAGGCCGATGTTGAACATCTGCAGCACTTGGTCGCGGGCGGTCTGCGCGTCGTGATAACACTCGACGACGCGACGTTCGGTCACCGAACGATAGGCATCGAGCAGGTCGCGCACCGGCGGCGCCATCGTCGGATTGCCTTCGTCTTCCTTGCCCGTGACGCGGAACTGGTCCAGCGCCTGGCTGCCGAGCGTGTTGAAGATGAGCACGCTGTGGTGCGCGGCGATCGCGCGGCCGGATTCGCTGACGATCATCGGGTGCGCGATCTTGCGCGCATTGCACACGTTGGCGATGCGGTACACCACGTCGTTCGCGTATTCGTTCAGCGTGTAGTTCATCGACGACGAGAAGTTCGTGCCGCTGCCGTCGTAGTCGACGCCGAGGCCGCCGCCCACGTCGATGTAGCGCAGGTCCGCGCCGAGTAGTTTGAGCTCCGCGTACACGTGCGCGAGCTCGTTGATCGCGTCCTTCACGCGGCGGATGTCCTGCAGCTGGCTGCCCGGGTGGCAGTGCACGAGCTGCAGGCAGTCGAGCATGTTCTTCTCGCGCAGGATCTCGACGGCCTCGAGGATCTCGGTGATGAACAGGCCGAACTTCGACTTGTCGCCGGCGCTCTCGCGCCACTTGCCCGATCCTTCGCTGGCCAGCTTCACGCGTACGCCGATGCGCGGCCGCACGTTGTATTTCTCGGCGATGCGCAGGATGGCCGGCAGCTCGCTGAAGTTCTCGACCACCGGGATGATCGTGCGCCCGAGCTTGGTCGCGATGATCGCGGCCTCGAGATAGCTGTCGTCCTTGAAGCCGTTGCAGATGATCAGGCGATCCGGCGCGTCGGCCGTCATGCCCATCACGCTCAGCAACTCGGGCTTGCTGCCGACCTCGAGCCCGAACCCGAACGGCCGGCCGTAGCGATACACCTCTTCAACGACGAGGCGCTGCTGGTTCACCTTGATGGGGAACACGGCCGTGTACCGGTTCTGGTAGTCGTTCTCGGCGATGGCCTGCGCGAACGCGTCGTGCAGATGCTTGAGCCGATGCGCGAGGATGTCCGAGAAACGCACGACGACCGGCGCCGTCAGCTCGCGTTCCTTCAACCCCTGCACGACTTCGAACAGGTCGATCTCGCGTGCGGGATTCATGTCCGGCCGAACTACCAGGTGGCCGGCGGGGTTCACGCAGAAGTAACCCTTGCCCCAGGCGTTGACCTGGTAGAGCTCCGCGGAATCGTCGGTCGACCAGGCGATGGTGCGATCGGCTCGGCGCTGGGTTTCCTGCGCGCCGGACAGTGAGTTGGGGTCGGCTGCCACGATGGCGCGCACGATATCAAATAGAGACTGCAGGTCTAGTACGTGCCGGTCGCAATCGGACGCTCGGGATCGCGGATCCACTCGCTCCACGACCCGGCGTACAGACGTCCACCGCCGAGTCCGGCGTGTTCGAGGGCGAGCAGGTTGTGGCAGGCCGTGACTCCCGACCCGCACATCGCGACGACCGACGCCGGGGGCAATGCGCCGAGCAGCGTCGTCCAGCGCCGCCGCAGCGCGTCGGCCGGCAGGAACCGTCCGTCGGCGCCGAGGTTGCCGGCGAACGGCAGATTGCGCGCTCCCGGCACGTGTCCCGCGACCGGATCGAGCGTCTCGTTGCGGCCGGCGAAGCGGTCCGTGCCGCGCGCGTCGACGAGCAGCGTGCCGGCGCGCGTCCGCGCCGCGTTCACCTGCTCGCTGGTCAGCCAGGCATCGGGCACCAGGTGTGCCTCCAGCGTCCGCGGCGTGCGCGATCGCCGGGCATTCTCGAGTGGCAGACCGGCGGCACGCCACGCCGCGATGCCGCCGTCGAGCACCGCGACCTTCGTGAGACCGATCCAGCGCGCCAGCCACCAGAAGCGCGCGCCGTATGCGCCATTGCCCTGGTCGTAGGCCACGAGCTGACAACCCGCGTCGACACCGAGCGCGCCGAGCCGCCGCGCGAACACGTCCGGATCGGGCAGCGGATGTCGGCCGGAAGCGGCGTCGATCGGACCCGACAGGTCGCGGTCGAGATGCAGGTATTGCGCGCCCGGCAGATGCTCCGCGGCGAACTGGTTTTCGCCCCAGCTCGTGTTCGCGAGATCGAAACGGCAGTCGAAGACGACGAGATCGTCGCGGGCGATCTCCCGGGAGAGCGTGGCTGCGTCGATGAGCGTGGTGAAATGAGTCATGGCGCATCTTACAATCGCGCCAACTCATGGCCCACTCATGGCAATAGACGTCTACTGGGGCAGCGGCTCGCCGTACTCGTGGCGCGTGCTGCTCGCGCTCGAGCACAAGGGCCTGCCCTACACGAGCCACCTGCTGTCGCTCGACATGCAGGAGCACAAGTCGCCGCACATGCTCGCGCTGAATCCGCGCGGCCGCGTGCCGACGCTGAAGGACGGCGACTACGTCGTGTTCGAGTCGCTGGCCGTCATGTACTACCTCGACCGCAAATATCCGGCGAAGCCGTTGTTCGGCGAGTCCGCGGAAGAGGGCGGCGTGATCATGCGCGTCTGCTGCGAGTTCCAGGCGTACATCGAGGATCACGTCATGCGCGTGGCGCGCGCGGTGCTGACGCGCCGCGAGGATCCGAACTCCGACCTCGTGACGAACTCGATGCTGGTCGCCGCCGGCGAAGCGCGCACCATCGAGATGCGCCTGTCGAAGGGCGACTGGATCGTCGGCGATCGGCCGGGTGCATCGGACTTCATGATCTACCCGTGCATCAAGTTGCTGCTGCGCGCGCTCGCGCGGCCCGAGGCGCGCGCGCTCGCGGCGCGATTCATGCCCGTCGACGCGAACTATCCGTCGCTCGATCGCTGGTTGAAGCGCGTCGAATCGCTGCCCGGCTACGACAAGACGTTTCCGCCGCACTGGCGCACGCGCGACTGAAAACGTGACAACCCGTCATCGGTGGCAACGCCGGATGATGGTTGATACCCTCTCGGCCCTGATTTTCGGTCGAGTGATACGGGGTCAATCATGGCGGAAGAAAAAGTTCACGTAGAGTTTCCGGGCCGCATCGTCTTCATCGGCATGGGCAGCATCGGCCAGGGCACACTGCCGCTCGTCTTGCGCCACATCGGCATCCCGAAGGAACGCATCACGATCGTCACGTCGGACGAGCGCGGCAAGAAGGTCGCGGCCGAATACGGCGTCAAGTTCGTGAACATCACGCTGACGCGCGACAACTTCCGCCGCGAGCTCGACCCGTACATCGGCCGTGGTGACTTCGTACTCAATGTGTCCGTCGACGTGTCGTCGATCGCGTTGATCAAGTTCTGCTGGTCGAAGGGCGCGATGTACCTCGACACGTGCATCGAGCCGTGGCCGGGCGGCTACACCGACGCCACGATCCCGCACGCGCGCCGCACCAACTACGCGCTGCGCGAAGAGGCGCTGGCGCTGCGCAAGGAGAATCCGCGCGCGCCCACGGCCGTGCTCACGCACGGTGCGAACCCGGGCCTGGTGTCGCACTTCGTGAAGCAGGCGCTGCTGAACGTCGCCGCGGACACGGGCGTCGATGCCGGTTCACCGAAGACGCGTGAGGACTGGGGCCAGCTGTCGCGCAAGCTCGGCGTGAAGGTCATCCACATCGCCGAGCGCGACACGCAGCTCGCGTCGAAGCCGAAGCAGTTCAACGAATTCGTGAACACCTGGTCGGTGGACGGCTTCGTCAGCGAAGGCCAGCAGCCGGCCGAGCTCGGCTGGGGCACGCACGAGAAGAATTTTCCGCGCGACGGCAAGCGCTACGACTTCGGCAACGGCTCGTCCATCTACCTGATGCAGCCCGGCGCCGCGACGCGCGTGCGCACCTGGACGCCGAAGGCCGGTCATTTCCACGGCTTCCTGATCACGCACGGTGAGGCGATCTCGATCTCCGACTACCTGTCCGTGAAGCAGGCCTCGGAAACGGTGTACCGCCCCACCTGCCATTACGCCTATCACCCCAGCGATTCCGCCGTCGTGTCGGTGCACGAGTTCGCCGGCCGCAACTGGCACCTGCAGGATCGCCAGCGCATCCTGATGGACGAGATCATCTCGGGCACCGACGAGCTCGGCGTGCTGCTCGCCGGCCACAAGAAGAATGCGTACTGGTTCGGCTCGAACCTCTCGATCGACGAGGCGCGCAAGCTCGCCCCGCACAACAACGCCACCAGCCTGCAGGTCACGGTGTCGTGCCTGTCGGGAATGATCTGGGCGATGGAGAATCCGAACGTCGGCCTCGTCGAGCCCGACGAGATCGACTTCCGTCGCAATCTGGAGATCGCGATGCCCTACCTGGGCACGGTCGCCGGTGCGTACACGGACTGGACGCCGCTGCACGATCGCGAGCGCCTGTTCCCGGAAGATCTCGACAAGACGGATCCCTGGCAGTTCAAGAACGTCCGCGTCTGAACACGAGCGGGGGCGGACGCGGGTCCGCCGCCGCGCCTCCGGTCGGTCGAACTACTCGCCGACGAGCTTCGCGATGCGCTCGCCCATGCGCATCATCTTCAGCAGCGTCTTGCGCGGCATGCTCTTGATCGCGTCGAACCAGCGCGTGACGGTTTCGAGGAACTCGAGCTGGCTCACGATGCGTTCGCGGACCGCGGCCGGCGTCTCCTTGTCTTTCTGCAACTGCGCGGCGCACTCGCGCAACGCCGCCAGCGTCGGGTCGAGCTCGCGTTTCTTGCGGCCTTCAATGATGGCGCGGATGACCTCCCACGTATCCTGCTGCGCAGCGAAGTAGTCACGCCGGTCGCCGAGCTCGTGCGTGATGCGCACGAGGTCCCAGGCCAGCAGCTCCTTGAGTCCCGTGCTGATGTTCGAACGCGCGATGCCCAGCGTCTCGCCGATCTCGTCGGCGTTCAGCGGCTCCTCGCTGAGGAACAGCAGCGCATGGATCTGCGCGACCGAGCGGTTCATGCCCCAGCGGCTGCCCATCTCGCCCCAGTGGACGATGTAGCGTCGCATCGTTTCGGTGAGCTGCATATTGTCATGACCGTAATTTCTGTAGTCACAGAAATTATAGACGGCTAAGATCGGCGCGCAAGACGGAAGAAACGCATGAACAACCCGTACGCACCGCCCGAATCCAACCCGCGCGACGAATCCTCCGAACCCCGCACCGGCCGGCGCCTGCCGTTCAGCGGCTGGTACGCCGTCGGCGGCGGCGTCGCCGCCGGCCTGCTGCTGCGACTCGCCTTCTCCGGCAAGGCCGGCGACGCCTACGGCGCGATGCTCGCGTCGTTCATCTTCGGCGCGCCGATCGCGGTCGCCGCCGTCACCGTCTGGCTGGCGGAGCGCATCGAATCGCGCAGCTGGGCTTACTACTTCTTCGCGCCGATGCTGTCGGTCACGTTGTTCGTCGCTGGCACGCTGGCGCTGAACGTCGAGGGCTGGATCTGCGCCATCCTGATCCTGCCGCTGTTCGCCATCGTCGGCGGGCTCGCGGGCCTGGTCGTGGGCGCGATCTGCCGTGCCACCGGACGGCCGAAACGCACGCTGGTGAGCTGCCTCGCGATGCTGCCGCTGCTCGGCGGTTCGTTCGAACACCTCATCCCGAACGCCGCGCGCGAACGCGTCCAGACGCGCGAGGTCTTCGTCGCCGCGACGCCCGGCGCCGTGTGGCGCGAGATCGTCGACGTGCCCGACATCCGTCCGGAAGAAGTCGGCGGCGCCTGGATGTACCGCATCGGCGTGCCGCTGCCGCTGGCCGCCCGCGGCGAGACGCGCGGCGACGAACACCTGCGCCACATCGCGATGAATCGTGGCGTGCATTTCGACCAGGTCGCGAGCACGTGGCAGGAACCCGGCTCCGGCGAATCCGGGTCCCGCGAATCCGGCGTCGTCGTCTGGCGCTACCGCTTCGCCGCCGATTCCTTTCCACCCGGTGCACTCGACGACCACGTGCTCATCGGCGGCGAATACTTCGACATCCGGACCTGCACGTTCACGCTGACGCCCACGACCGGCGGCACGCGCGTGTCGCTGTCGACGCGTTACCGCGTCAGCACGCACTTCAACTGGTACGCCGGCTGGATCGGCGACGCCGTCGTCGGGGATTTCGTCGAGACGTCGCTCGGCCTGTACGCGCGCCGCGCCGAGCGCGCGGCCAGCGCCGCTCAGCCCGCGTCGGCGCCGTAGCGGATCGCGACGATCGAATACAGGCGCTCGCCGCCGGGCAGCTGCACCGTGACCTCGTCGTCGAGCGCCTTGCGCATCAGCGCGCGCGCCAGCGGCGCATCCATGCTGATGAATCGCGGCTCGCGGTCGAATTCGTCGGGCCCGACGATGCGGTAGGTCTCCTGCTTGCCGTCGATGTCCTCGAGCGTCACCCAGGCGCCGAAGAACACGCGCCGCGGATCGGACGGCGGCTGATCGACGACCGTCATTCCGTCCAGTCGTTTGCGCAGGAACCGCACGCGGCGGTCGATCTCGCGCAAACGCCTTTTTCCATAGGTGTATTCGGCGTTCTCGGAACGGTCGCCCTGCGCCGCGGCCTCCGACACGGCCTGAGTCACCCGTGGCCGTTCGACGCGCCACAGCTCGTCGAGCTCTAGTTTGAGACGGGCGGCGCCCTCCGGCGTGATGAACTGGGACCCGGGTTTCTCTGACGGTCGATAGCGGCTCATGAACGAAATCATATGTGTGAAGGCGGTCACGCTCACGGCCGCGGTGCGCCAGGGGGTTCCGTGAGCCCCCTCACAGCCGTCGGGACCCCCGAAGCCCAAACTGTCTACCCATGGCAGCCCGCTACTACACGCACTTCGTCACCAGCGCCGAGCCCGCTCATTCGAGCGAGTGGAGCGGGGTCATCGAGCTGACGCACCCGCTGGGTGAACGCCGCGATTCGAAGGAACTGCGCCGACTGCTGGCCGCGAACTTCGAGATCGAAGCCGAGGACATCAAGATTCTGCAGGTTGCGCGATTGCACTGATTCTTCTCCCCCGTATCCCCTAGCGGACTTCTTTCCCTTCATCGAAAGTCCGCCTTCCGAGCCCCGAGCCCCCAAAGCTTGGGGCTTTTTTTATACTCCGGCCCTTCGCACCGAATCCGGGGTTTTCCATGCTTCGTCGAACTGCCGTGACGGCCACCGCCACGATCTCGCTGATTGCAGTGGCGGTCGCCACGCTGGCGGCGTGCACGTCTGCCGCGTCCAAACCCGCTCCCGCCGCGCAAGCCGTGGCTCCGCCGCCGCCCCCGCCGCCGAAGTCCGGCCTCGATCTCGCCGGTTTCGATCGCACGGTGCGTCCGCAGGATGACCTCTATCGCTTCGTCGACGGTGGCTGGCTCGCGAAGACCGAGATCCCCGCCGACAAGTCGAACTACGGCTCGTTTTCCATCCTCGACGACCGCGCGCAGGACGAGGTCCGTCAGCTGATCGTCGCGGCCTCTGAGAAGGCCAACAACCCGCCCGGCTCCGACGCGCAGAAGGCCGGCGATTTCTATCTCTCGTATCTCGACACGGCGCGCATAGAGAGCCTCGGCCTCACGCCGCTGGCCGCGGAGATCGCGCAGATCGACGCCATCGCGACACCGCGCGACGTCGCGCGTTACATCGGCTACTCGATGCGCATCGGCGTCGCGCAGCCGTTCGTCTGGTACACGTCGCCCGACAGCAAGAATTCCACGGTGTACCTCGCCTCGCTGCAGCAGCGCGGCCTCACCATGCCGGACCGCGACTACTACCTGAGCCCCGACGCGAAGTTCGCGCAGTTCAGGGCGAAGTTCGCGACCTACGTCGAGCAGATGCTGGCGCGCGCTGGCGAGCGCAACGCGAAGGCCGCGGCCGTGCGCATCGCCGCGCTCGAGACGCGCCTCGCGAACGAGCAGTGGACGAAGGTGCAGAACCGCGACCCGGTGAAGACCTACAACCCGATGATGCTGCCCGAGTACCAGAAGCTCACGCCGGGCTTCGACTGGCTGGCGTTCTACGACGGCCTCGGCGCGCCGCCGCAGAAGATGGACGTGAGCCAGCCCAGCTTCTTCAAGGGCGTGGGCCAGCTGGTGAAGACCGTACCGGTCGCCGACTGGCGCCTGTACTTCAAGTTCCACCTGCTCAACGAGTACGCGCAGGTGTTGTCCAAGGACTTTGCGGACCTCGAATTCGACTTCAACCAGCGCACCATCGCCGGCGTGCCGGAGCAGAAACCGCGCTGGCGCCAGGCCGTCGAGCTGATGGGCGACACCATGGGCGAGCTGGTCGGCCGCATGTTCGTCGACGCGCATTTCAAGCCCGAGTCGAAGCAGCGCGTGCTCGCCCTGGTCTCGAACCTGCTGAAGGCGTTCGACACCTCGATCGACGGCCTCGAGTGGATGAGCCCCGACACGCGCGTCGAGGCCAAGCGCAAGCTGTCCAAGATCACCGTGAAGATCGGCTACCCCGACAAGTGGCGCGACTACTCGACGCTCACCGTCAAGCGCGACGACCTGGTCGGCAACCTGATCCGCGCGGCGGAGTTCCAGCACCAGCGTTACGTGCAGCGTGCCGGCGGCCCGGTCGACAAGGGCGAATGGCTGATGACGCCGCAGACCGTCAACGCGTATTACAACCCGACGACCAACGAGATCACGTTCCCGGCCGCGATCCTGCGTCCGCCGTTCTTCGATCCGGAAGCGGACGACGCGGTGAACTACGGCGGCATCGGCGCCGTCATCGGCCACGAGATCAGCCACGGCTTCGACGACTCCGGCCGGCAGTTCGACGGCGACGGCAACCTGCGCGACTGGTGGACGGCCGACGACGCCGCCAAGTTCAAGACGCGCGCCAACGGTATCGTCGCGCAGTTCAACGGCTACACCGTGCTCGACGACCAGCACATCAACGGCGAGCTGACGCTGGGCGAGAACATCGGCGACCTGTCGGGCCTGGCCGTGGCCTTCAAGGCGTACAAGATCGCGCTGAACGGCCAGCCGGCGCCGGTCATCGACGGGTTCACCGGCGACCAGCGCTTCTTCTGCGGCTGGGCGCAGGGCTGGCGCCGCAAGTACCGCGACCCGGAACTGCTGAAACGCGTGAAGGCGGATCCGCATGCGCCCAGCGAGTTCCGTACGAATGGTCCGACGAGCAACATCGACGCGTTCTACGATGCGTTCGGCGTGAAGTCTGGAGATCGGTTGTATCGTCCCCAGAACGAGCGCGTGAAAATCTGGTGATGCCCGCCGGGCGAACGGGGAGATGACGATGCGGAAGTGGATGCTGGGTGTGATCGTCGTGCTGGTGGGCAGCAGCCTCTCGGGCTGCGGCTACAACAACCTGCAGCGCGAGGACGAGTCGGTGAAGGCGGCGTGGTCCGAGGTGGTGAACAACTACCAGCGGCGCGCGGACCTGATCCCGAACCTCGTCGCGACCGTGAAGGGTTTCGCCGCGCAGGAAGAACGCGTGCTCGTCGAGGTCACGGAGGCGCGCGCGAAGGTGGGCTCGATCCAGCTGACGCCCGAGCTCATCAACGATCCGGGCGCATTCGCGAAATTCCAGGCGGCGCAGGGCGAGCTCACCGGCGCGTTGTCGCGCCTGATGGTGACGGTCGAGAAGTACCCGGAGCTGAAGTCGAACGAGAACTTCCGCGACCTGCAGGTGCAGCTCGAGGGCACGGAGAACCGCATCGCCGTCGCGCGCAAGCGCTACATCGACGCGGTGCAGTCGTACAACGTCACGGTGCGCCAGTTCCCGACCAACCTGACCGCGAAGATGTTCGACTTCGAGGTGAAGCAGAACTTCAGCGTCGAGAACGAGAAGGCGATCTCGACCGCGCCGGCGGTCACGTTCGATACGTCGACGCCGAACGCCACGGCCGCGCCCGTCGAGAAGCCGGCGCCGGCCACGAACTGAAAACGTGAAAACGCTGCTGATCGCGCTGGCGTTCCTGGTGCTGGGCGCGCCGGCGGCGCGCGCGCAGGTCGCGGTTCCGAAGCTCGAGGCGCGCGTCACCGATCTCACCGGCACGCTGACGGCCAGCCAGCAATCGACGCTCGAGGACAAGCTGCAGCAGTTCGAGGCGCGCAAGGGCTCGCAGGTGGTCGTGCTGATCGTGCCCACCACGCAGCCCGAGGACATCGCGCAGTTCGGCATCCGCGTCGCCGAGGCGTGGAAGATCGGCCGGCAGAACGTCGATGACGGCGCCATCCTCATCATCGCGAAGGAAGACCGCACGCTGCGCATCGAGGTGGGCCGCGGCCTCGAAGGTCCGCTGCCCGACATCACCGCCGGCCGCATCATCAACGACACTATCGTGCCGCTGTTCCGGCAGGGCGATTTCTACGGCGGCGTGAATGCCGGCGTCGACCGGATGATCCGCGTCATCGACGGCGAGCCGCTGCCCGCGGCCGATCAGCGCTGGCAGAACAAGCCGCGCGCCGTGCCGTGGCCGTTCATCCTCATCGGCTTCCTCGCGTTCGGCGGCGCGTTCCGGTTCCTCGGCGGCCGCGCGGTCAGTGCGCTGATCGCCGGTTTTTGCGCCGGTATCGTGATCCACTGGTTGTTCTCGCGGATCGTGCCGTCGGTCGGCGCAGGCGCGGGAGTGTTCCTGTTCTCGCTGCTGATGCAATCGGCCGGCGGCGGTGGTCCCGGCGGTGGTGGCGGTGGTGGCGGTTCGTCGCGCCGATCACGCGTGTTCCGCGACCGCGGCGGCTGGGGTGGCGGCTTCGGCGGCGGCGGGTTCGGCGGTGGTGGTGGCGGATTCGGCGGGGGCTTCGGCGGTGGCGGCGGGTTCAGCGGTGGCGGTGGCGGCTTCGGAGGCGGCGGTGCGTCCGGCCGCTGGTAGTTAGCTCATGGATCTCGCCAGGTTCCTGCGGCACGTCTTCGCCTCGCGCTGGCTGACGCGGCGCCGCTTCAGCGACGCCGTCGATGCGGCGATCGAGTCGGCCATCGAGTCCGCGGAGAAACGTACGGGCGGCGAGATCCGCTTCGTCATCGAGACCGCGCTGCATCCCGCGGCGGCCTGGCGCGGGCAGTCCCCGCGCGACCGCGCGCTCGACGTGTTCGGCCAATTCCGCGTCTGGGACACCGACGAGCGCAACGGCGTACTCATATATGTATTGGTGGCGGACCGGGACGTGGAGATCGTCGCCGACCGGGGCGCCGCCGCCGCGGTGTCGCCCGCCGGCTGGGAAGAGGTGGCGCGCCGCATGGAAGCGGAGTTCCGCGCCGGACGGTTCGGCGACGGTGCCGTCGCCGGTGTCGCGGGCGTCGGCAGCTTGTTAGAGAAACACTTTCCCGCGCGACCGGTGAATCGCGACGAACTGCCCAATCAGCCGACGCTGCTGTAGCAGAATGCCGACATCCTGAAATGAATCCCCGGTGTCATACTCCCGCCATGAGAACTCCCGCGCCGCGGACGCTCGTCGCCGCCACGCTTTCCCTCGTCTTGCTCGCCGGTTGCTCGCTGTTCCAGGACGGCGGCGGCTGGAACAAGAAGAAGAACGAGGCCGAGCAGCCGCCTGCGCCGCCGGCGCTGCCGGAGCCGGTGCAGACGCACCAGTTCGACATCGATCCGAACGTGGACATCGTCGGCGTCGTGCAGAAGACGGTCGTCGGCAAGGACGACACGCTCACCGACATCGCGCGACGCTTCAACGTCGGCTACGAGGAGATCGTCCGCGCCAATCCGAAAGTGGATCCGTGGATACCGGGCGAGGGCAAGGAAGTCGTCATCCCGTCCGAGTTCATCCTGCCGAACGCGCCGCGTGAAGGCATCGTCATCAACGCCGCCGCGATGCGGCTCTTCTATTACCCGAAGGTGAAGAAGGGCGAGCAGCAGGTCGTGCACACGTATCCCATCGGCATCGGCAAGGTGGGCTGGAAGACGCCGGAAGGCGCGACGAAGATCGTGCGCCGCCAGGCGGGTCCGACGTGGCGGCCCACGCCGTCGATCATCAAGGAGCACCTCGAGGAGCGCGGCGAGAAGCTCGATCGCGTCATCGGGCCGGGCCCGGACAATCCGCTGGGCAAGTACGCGTTCTATCTCGGCTGGCCGACGTACATGATCCACGGCACGAACAAGCCGGCCGGCGTCGGCCTGCGCTCGAGCCACGGCTGCATCCGCCTCTATCCGGAAGACATCGCGGCGCTGTTCGAGATGGCGCCGATCGGCACCACGGTGCGCGTCGTGAACCAGCCCTTCGTATTCGGTTTCCGCGACGGCGCACTGCACGTGCAGGCGTTCGACGTGCTCGAAGACGATCCGCGCGACTGGAAGAAGGCGCAGGCGAAGCTGCTGAACAAGGCGCTGGCCGAGCGCATCCAGAAAGAGCTCGCGGAACGCAAAGAGAAGATCGACTGGGATGCGGTGGCGAAGCTGACGCACGAGCCGCGCGGCATTCCCGTGTCCGTGTCCGGCGGTCCCGATCAGCTCGATCACATCGTCGCGACGGCGACGGTCGTGCAGAACAAGGTCGCGCCGGGAGCGACGTGGGATGGGATCTCCGACCTGCCGGTGGATGAAGCGACGTTCCAGGAGCTGGTGTCCGACCGCGAGCCGTCCGTCGAATCCGCCGCCGCTGCCGCGGCTCCGGAATCTCCGCCGAAGAACGGGACGCGCTGACGCTCTCACGTCCTTGGTCCACGGGGACATTCCTGATTTCCTAGGAAAGAGGGACAGGGCTCGAGCGAGTCGCGGGCGGTCAGCGACGTGTGTGTCTCTCGCGCGCGAGTCGAGCGCGCTTCGAGGAATTCCGGACGGAATTCCTCGGCGTTCGCTCGTCGTTCACTGCGCGCCTTCACATCTTCTCGGTGGCCAGTTGTCGAGTTCACGACAGCGGCGCGCGGCCGTTCACTCCTCGCCGCTCTCCACGCGCGCTCGAGACACCCACGTCGCTGACCGCTCACGTTCATCGAGCCCTGTCCCTCTTTCCTAGGAAATCAGGAATGTCCCCATTAACCTCTGGGGCATGAAAAAACTCCTCGTCTCGCTGATCGCGAGTATTCCGACGTTCGCA
>Ga0335075_10000851_pt1 | contig 51769 bp, 42 predicted proteins | sample Lox_Sample_24_FD_206723 | JGI IMG/M metagenome (GOLD analysis project Ga0335075, IMG submission 206723) | Soil microbial communities from Loxahatchee National Wildlife Refuge, Florida, United States - Lox_Sample_2.4 | ecosystem: Environmental > Terrestrial > Soil > Wetlands | place: USA... | reverse complement strand
GACACTGGCACAAATGCTCACCCATCATGCGAGCAACGGCTGCAATCTGCAATCGGGCGATCTGCTGGCCAGCGGGACGGTCTCCGGCGCCACGCCTGATTCTCTCGGCTGCATGCTCGAGATCACGCGGCGCGGCGCTGAACCCCTCCAGCTGACGAACGGTGAGACGCGGAAGTCTCTCGAAGACGGCGACGAGATTACGCTCCGCGGATATTGCGAGCGCGAGGGCTATCCACGCATCGGGTTCGGAGAGTGTCGAGGCGTCGTGCTGCCGGCCCAGCGTTGCTAGTCGCTACTTCGCACGCTCAAACTCGACGTAGTTGCGCCCGAAATAGAGCCGGTATTTCCCCGGAGCCTCTGCCTCGGTTATCTGCAGCGGAGTCGGCCGGTGGAACTTGGCGTCATTCGCAGCGTCGGTGGTGAATAAATCGTGTGCCCCAATGTCGAGCACGACGAACTGCAGCCCGTCGGCGTTCTTGATAATGCCTGTCCCGTAGGCTCCCGGAGCGAGCGCATGCCCGCCAATGACAATCGGAACTTCTGTGATGAAGTACGCCTGGTACTTCTCCTGAATGCCCGTGGAATAGCCGGAATTATCGACCAGCGTAGCAAAGGTGAAGAATCCGTCAGCGTAGCGAACGCCTCCGGAGTTGCGCCCCTGAGTCGTCGCTGATTGGCCGCGGAAGAAGACGGAACTGGGCAGAATCTTTGCCAGGTCGGCCGGGTGCAGCACCGTGTCCGTGTGATCGGCCGCGGCCTGTGCGAGCGCAAGCGGAGCAGCGGCGAGAATGGCGAGCACTAAAAGAAGCGAAGCGCGGAGACGCGAGACTGCTTTCATCCTTCGGGAATCCCTCCTGAATGTGCGCAAGTATAAATTGCCTGCGTGGAGATAAACAGCCACGGACTCCGCGGGCTCATGGGCTAGACGTTGAGGTGATTGGCGGCGGCGACGCGGCCATACCAGTAGCCGGAATCTTTGATGGTACGTTTCTGGTCGCGGAAGTCGACATACACCAATCCGAATCGCTGGCTGTAACCCTCTGCCCATTCGTAATTGTCGAGCAGGCTCCAGGCGTGGTAGCCGCGAACGTCGGCGCCGTCCTTGATGGCGCGCGCAAGCTCGGCCAGATGCGCCCGGTAATACTCCGTTCGTCTCGGATCGGGAACCTTCGAGGGATCCTCCGGCAGCGGGCCGTCGGAGTAGGAGCAGCCGTTCTCGGTGATCTCGATTATCGGGCGGTTGTACTCCTTCGATATGCGGGTAACAATATCGTAGAGACCCCAGGGCCAGACTTCCCATCCGATGTATGTGATCGGCCCCACGGCCGGCATCACATCGTTGTATTGCGTGAAGGGAACCGACGGCGCGGCCGAGATGAGATGCCGGTTGTAGTAGTTGATGCCGACCCAATCGAGCGGCGCCTGCATGATCTTGCCGTCTCCGGACTCGAAGTCCATGACCTCGTAAGGCGGTTCACCCACAAATGCCTTGGGGTACTCGCCATGGAACGCCGTGTAGAGGAAGTAGACGTTGTTCATGGCATGGTAGCGCTCGGCTGCAGCCTTGTCGGCTTCGCTGTCCGACGCGGGAGCACCCGGCGACATGCTGTAGGCGCCGCCAATTTTGCTCTTGGGCGACGCCGCCTTCATCGCGCGGAAGGCCTCGCCCTGCGCCAGGTTCACCGTGTGAGCCGCTTTCAGAAAGAGTTTGGGGTCCTTCTTTCCCGGCGCATGAATGCCGGTGCCGTAACCGAGATAGGTGAAGATCGCCGGCTCATTGAAAATGGCCCAGGTGTCTACGCGGTCGCCCAGGGCCTTGGTTACGATCGTCGCGTAATCGGCAAAGTACTTGTACGTCTCGCGGTTTGGCCAGCCGCCCTGGTCTTCGAGCGCCTGCGGCAGATCCCAATGGAAGACCGTGCACATGGGGCGGATACCCGCCTCGAGCACCGCGTCGACGTATCGGCTGTAGAAGTCGAGCCCCTTCTGATTGACGGCTCCTCTGCCCGTCGGCTGGATGCGCGGCCACGCGATCGAGAAGCGGGCACTCTTCAAATTGAGCTGTTTCATCAGCGCAATGTCTTGCTTGTAGCGGTGGTAGGAGTCGCAGGCGACATCTCCAGTGTCGCCGCCCTTCACCTTGCCGACGGTGTGAGCAAAAATGTCCCAGATCGACGGCCCTTTGCCATCCTCTTTCCACGCGCCCTCGACCTGATAGGAAGCCGTTGCCGATCCCCACATAAACTTGGCTGGAAAATGTGCGCCGGCCACATCGATCGCCGGCTGGGAATCGCTGCCTGGGGGAAGGACCGACACGGGCACGGCGCCGGCATAACGGGAAACGGCGGCGCTGCCGGCAAGGGCCATGGAGCGTGTGAGGAATTGTCTACGGTCGATCAAAGATACCGCTCCTTATCAACGGAAGACACATCCTAGCATCCGCCGCAGATTGCAGTAAAACTGTTTACTTCAGGGTAAAACCGCACCTGCTTCACTGCGTACGGCAGGCAGTGCGCGCTCGATCAGGGCAAGAAGCAGAACAGCTCCCATAGCGGCAAACGGAACCAGGAAGGCAGCGCGCAACGATCCCGAGTGCGCCGAATACAGTCCCATCACCCAGGGCAGTACCGCTCCGCCCGAGCTGCAGATGGCGAAGATCCAGCCCACGTGGCGTGAGTAGCCGATGCGGGCAAGTAATCGCGCGACAGCCAGCGGAAAAATTGGTCCGCAACCCATCCCGGCAAGGACGACAGAGACGAAGCTGGCCGCCGCCCGGTGGGGAAACAGCAGAAACGAGATGCCGATGAGCGCTATCAGCACCCCCGCGATGAGCACCACGAATTCAGAGGCGCGCCTGACCAGCGGAGGTGTCAGCACCCTCCCAAGAACAATCGAAATCCAGAAGATGGAGACGTAAAGACTCGACCTCTCCGCGCTGAGAGAGTCGAAGCGATGGATATAGGTTGTAATCCATCCCGAGACACATGTCTCACCGCCCACGTAAAGAAACAGGAGCAGGCTGAACAGAATGAAGATCGGGGGACTCAGTCTTTCATCCGGCCTCTTCCTGGTCTCCGCCGCTGCGCCAGAGGTGCGCCGGATGAAGAACGCCAGAGCGGCGAAGACTCCCAGCGCGCACAGCGAGAGCGTCAGCAGCAGAAGGCGGAGGGTCCCTGGTCCGACTGCGGCCGAAATAAACGGAGGGCAGGAGACCGCACCGATAGCCCAGAAGAGATTCACCCGCGTCAACATTGCCCCCCGTTGTTCAGGGCGCTCCGTACCAAAGAGCAGATTGGTAGCCGTCGTCGACGATCCCAGTCCGACACCCAGCAACGCCAACGCCGGAAGAGCCACTTCATAGTTGCCCATGGCCAGCGCCGCCAGGCCTGCTGCGACCGCGGCATATCCGAAGACGAGGCAGCCGCGCCTGAAGTGCGACGCCAGAACGGCGCCGAAAGTCGAAGCGGTGAATTGCGTCGCGAAAAGCGATCCAGCCTGCAGATCCGTCAGCGCCCAGCGCCCACTCAGCATCGGCAGGATCGGCCCCAGCAGGACCGTCGCCATGCCCAGGATCACAAATCCCGCGTAGAACGGGGCAGCCGGCAGCGACTCAAGACGGATTGCAGAGACGCGGGAGGGCATGGGCTAAGGCCTGACTTCAGCCGTGACGGGGGATGCGCCTGGGATTCGGCGGCATGGTCGACTCGCGGATGATCAGCTCCGGAACAATGTCCATGTGGCCGGGATCTTCTTTGGGGTTGCGAAGCCGCTGCAACAGGATGCGCGCGGCAGTCGTCCCCATCTTTCGCAGCGGCTGGCGAATCGTGGTCAGGCTGGGATTGTGGTAGGCCGCGCCCTGAATGTCATCGAAGCCGATGACCGACACATCCTCCGGAACGCGCAGGTTATGATCGCGAAATCCGCGAATCGCGCCGATCGCCGCGATGTCGTTGAACGAAACCAGCGCCGTGAAGGGCTTCTTCTGCGCGAGCAGAAATTGCGCCACCGGATAGCCGAGCTCGGGCGACGAGATATTCACCTCGAGCCTCACCACCAGTTCCGGCAGAACTTCGATGCCGAGTTCGCGCGACACCGCCATGAAGCTTTTCCACCGGTCATCCGAATCGGAGCTGAAGGTCTGGCCGCGCATGAAAGCGATATGGCGGTGCCCGAGCTGATGGAGGTGGCGCATGGCCAGCTCGGCTGCGCGCCGGTGATCGAGGGCAATGTTGGTGACGCCTTCGATCTGGCGATGTCCGGCGACCGCGACCACGGGAAGCGGCAGGCTGTGCTGCAATGCGGTATCGATGGCGATGAAGCCCTCGACCGAGCGGTCCATCAGCAGCCGTGGATATTCCTCGACCAGATCGGCTTTCCGGCGATGGCTGGCGGCCAGGTAGAAATATCCCTCCTCCATCAGCACTTCTTCGATGCCGTCCATCACCAGGACCGAGTAGCCGTCGCTCAGCTCCGGAACGAGCACCCCGACCGAAAAGCTCTGCTTGCGTCGCAGGGATCGCGCGTAAAAGCTCGGCCGGTAGTCGAACTTCTGTGCCGCCGCCAGGACGCGGTCCCGCGTCTCCTGCGGAATCGACCGCACTCCGGGAGCGTTGTTGAGGACGAGCGAGATGGTAGCTGGCGACAGGTCCAGATAGTCGCCCAGCACTCTCAGGCTGATGGGCCGGCTATGCAGAAACGGACCCTTGTCCTCAGGGGCTTGGCCTTTCGTGTCCACAGGAGGTTGGCCTTTCGATGGATCGGCCCCGGAATTAGCCGGCTTGCGCTTGGGCATATCTGCCCTTCTTTGTATCGGGTAGAGGATTGCTTAGGCAAATGGATTCATTGGCTGATCCACCACGCTACCTTGTCGTTTCGTGACGACACGGTAAAAACTACCCGACGGCTGAAATCGTGTGATGAAGGTAAGTCTTTTGATTGCAATAGATAGGTTTGGCATTCCGTTTGCATCGTCGAAAGGTAGCAAAAAGGGAGATAGGTCAATGGATGACCGATATACAGGCATCCTGCAGATGCCAAAACACGGGAGCATAGGAGAAATGCGGAAGCCGCTTGTGGCCATCGAAAACTGGGCGGTTGTGGACAGCGTTCTTTCCCCCGGGTTCCAGGAGTTGCGTCCGGGAAAGCACCTTATGGGGAATGTCCTGGGTCACGCCAGCCTGCGCAAAACCAAGTTTGTCTACACCTCCCGCATTGTGAACGTCTATGGCGGGGTGGTCGAAACCCTGAACACGCTCTACCAGCTCGGAGAACCCAGCGAAGAGTACAAGGCCTGGGAACATCAACGGAATATTGCCGCGGCCTGACAAGCTCAGCGAAATCGCCGCCGGAGTCGAGATCGGGATGGGGGACTGCCCTCATCCCGATTTTGTTTTGATCCGCACCCTTGTGTCCGGGAATGGACACCCGACTCCGCAAATGATCAGCCCCGATCCGCTGCCGTCTCCGAGGAATCCCGATAAATTATTGAAATTACTGGAACTATCCGCGACGGCATAATGGCGCGCAGCGTGCAATTGTCTGTGTGCGATGGATATTTCCCGGCCTGATATTAGAAAGAAGAAGCTACGCCGCAACGTGATCTGGGCGGTGATGGGGCTTGTCGTTGTTTCGGCCGCCGCGATCGGCGTTTATCGCCTGAAGCCGGCGGCTCCTACCGTGGACGCCAGTACGATCTGGCCTGACACCGTGAAGCGTGGTCCGATGGTCCGCCAGGTACGCGGCCTGGGCACGCTCGTCCCCCGCGAGGACAGCATTCAGCTCATTCCCGCACAGACCGATGCGACCGTCGTCCGGATCCGGGTACTGCCCGGCACCATGGTCACGCCGGACACCATCCTGATGGATCTGGCCGACCCCCAGCTTGAGCAGGAGCTGCTCAACGCGCAGCTCGCTGTCAAGGGAGCCGAGGCGGACTATAAGAGTCTCCAGGCCACTCTGCAAAGCACCATGATGGACAAAAAAACCTCGGCTGCCCAGGTCAACGCCGACTACACACAGGATGCCTTGCAGGCGCAGACGGACAAGAAGCTTTACGAACTGGGGGTGATCTCCGGTCTGGCTTATAACAAGTCGAAAAATACCGCAGACCAGCTGACCACCCAGCACCAGCTCAGCCAGGAACAGCTCGACGTGAATCAGAAGGCCATTGAGGTCCAGCTTGCATCCGCGCAGGCCAAGATCGACCAGGCCAAGGCCCAGCTCGCCCTTTACCAGAAACAGACGGACGAACTTCAGATACGCGCCGGCATCTCCGGCGCGCTGGCTCCTCTCGCAACTCCGGTGCAGGTCGGTCAGCACGTCACCGCCGGCACTTCTGTCGCCGAGGTTATCCAGATGGATAAACTGAAGGCCGCCCTGCAGATCGCAGAAACCCAGGCCCATGACATTCAGCTTGGTCAGCCCGCTGAGATCGACACCCACAACGGCATCGTGCCGGGGCACGTTACCAGAATTGATCCCGCCGTAGTGAACGGAACGCGCACCGTTGACGTAGCACTGGATGGGCCGTTGCCTCCGGGGGCGGTTCCGCAGTTAAGTGTGGATGGCACTATCGACCTGCAGCGGTTGTCGGATGTCCTTTACGTAGGCCGTCCGGCGTTCGGCAACGAGAACAGCACGATCACGCTGTTCAAGATTGATCCGGACGGCAAGACCGCAAGCCGGGTGCAGGTTAAAGTGGGCAGGGCATCGGTTACGCAGATTCAGATACTCGAAGGTTTGAAGGAAGGCGACCGGGTCATTCTTTCCGACATGTCGAGGTACGACAACACAGATAAGGTTCGGCTTGATTAAAGACCCGGCAGAAAATTTTCAAGGAGCGCGAGGCAATGATGGAGAACAGGCAGTCGTTGATTGAGATCGAGGGTCTTACCAAGGTCTTTTACACCGATGAAATTGAGACGCATGCGCTTTCCGGCATTCATCTGACGATCGCGAAGGGCGAATATGTGGCGATGTCCGGGCCGTCTGGCTGCGGCAAATCCACGCTGCTCTCGATCATCGGCTTGCTCGACACGCCGACGAGCGGCAAATATCTGCTCAACGGCCACGCCGTCGAGAACCTGAATTTCGCCCAGCGCTCGCGGATTCGCAACCAGGAGATCGGCTTCATCTTTCAGAGCTTCAACCTGATCGGCGATCTCACGGTCTATGAAAACGTCGAGCTCCCCCTGACTTACCGCACCGGCATGTCTTCGACCGAGCGCAAGCGCCGCGTGCAGGAGTCGCTTGAGCGCGTCAGCATGGCGCACCGCATGAAGCACTATCCTTCGCAGCTCTCCGGCGGTCAGCAGCAGCGCGTCGCCGTGGCGCGAGCCCTCGCCGGATCGCCCTCCATCCTGCTGGCCGACGAGCCTACCGGAAACCTCGATTCGCGCAATGGCGAAGCGGTGATGGAGCTGCTCCAGAACCTGCACCGTGACGGCGCGACGATCTGCATGGTGACCCACGATCCACGCTTTGCGCGGCACGCCGAACGCAATATCCACCTCTTTGACGGCAAGGTAGTCGCCGAGGGAGACGCGATCGAGCCGGCTCTGGAAGCACGCTGAGGCAGGGATCAGGGATTCAGGAAACAGGGATGAGCAACCGGGCTCTTGCAGCTGGAAGGCGGCTTGCTGCGCGTAGGATTTCTATGCACGCGCAGCCGCCCACGCGGCAAATCGGCGCCTCGCTGAGGTAGGAAGATGATTCAACTAAGAAACGTCGAACGCAGTTACAAGACGGGCGCGGGACAGACCTGGGTGTTGCGGCGCATCACGCTCGACATCAAGGAAGGCGAGTTCCTGACCATCATGGGGCCGTCGGGAGCAGGGAAATCGTCGCTGCTCAACGTGCTGGCCCTGCTCGACGATCAATGGCTGGGCGAGTACTGGTTCAAGGATGAGCCCGTGCACGCGATGAATCGCAAGCAGCGCGCCGAGCTGGCCAAGCGCAACGTCGGCATGGTCTTCCAGAGCTATCATCTGCTCGACGATCTGACCGTGCAGGAGAACATCGACCTGCCGCTTTCCTACAAGAACATGCCGCGCGCCGAGCGCCAGGGACTGGTGGCCGATACCCTCGACCGCTTTCAGATCGTGGGCAAGAAGGACCTCTATCCATCGCAGCTTTCCGGCGGGCAGCAGCAGCTGGTCGGCATCGCCCGGGCTGTAATTCACAAGCCCGCGCTGTTGCTTGCCGATGAGCCCACGGGAAATCTGCACTCAAGCCAGGCAAAAGAAATCATGGAGCTCTTCAAGCAGTTGAATGATCAGGGAACGACGATCATCCAGGTCACGCATTCGGAGGCGAATGCCGCCTACGGCAGCCGGATTATCGAAGTTCGCGATGGATGGATGACGCACGACACGTCGAATCCTGAGCTGAATGCGGGGGTGGGAGTATCTTGAGCGGTTTTCGCATGCATGAAAAGATTTGCGCGGCTCTTTTGTCCGTCGCGCTTGCGCCTTCGGGCTTTGCTCAGGCCGCGCCTCAGTCGGGCTCCCCGCAGCAGGCAGCCCCGGCTCCGGCCCCCGACGCGCCGGCTCCGCCAACTGCGCAGCCCGCCGACTCGCAAACCATCGCTCAGCAGGCGCAACAGGCGCAGCAGGTCCAGCCGGTAGCGGCACCCCAGACTCCGTTCCACGTCGAAATGCCGCACTCGCGTAATCCGTTGAACCCTTACAAGCCCACTCCGGTGCCACCGATCAATCTGGTTAACTCGCCGCGCCTGCAAAACCTTGAACGCGACGGCAAACTTTACATCTCGCTCCGCGACGCCGTTGCACTTGCGCTCGAGAACAATCTGGACATCGCCTACTTCCGTTACAACTTTCCGACTGCTGAGGCTGACCTTCTGCGTACCAAGTCCGGAGCTTCGGTGGGCGGCGTCAACACCTCGATCGTGCAGGGAACGCAGGGCGGCTTCAGTTCTTCCGGCGTCGGCGGAGGCGGTTCAAGCGGCGGCGTCACCGCGGCCGGCGCTGGAGGCCTTGTAACCTCAACCCTCGGCAACGGCGCACCTGTCCCTTCCTTCGATCCTTCGCTCTTCGTCCAGGGCTACGTTGACCACACCGTCCAGACCCAGATCAACCCCATTCAGAGCGGCGTGCCCATACTCAAAAACAACACGATCGAATTCCAATCAGGTTACTCGCAGGCTTTTTCCACTGGTACAAATTTCACCATCTACTCGATTGGCTACCGGCTGACCTCAAACAACGTCTTTAACGTTCTCAGCCCGCAAATCAACACCGGGTTTAACCTCCAGGTGAACCAGCCGCTGCTTCAGGGCTTCGGGCTCGCCACCAATCAGCGTTACATCCAGATTGCCAAGAAGAACCTTGTAATCACTGACCTCGCGTTCAGAGCTCAGGTGATTGCCACCATCAGCCAGGTTGAAAACATCTATTGGGATCTCGTCAACGCCTATCAGGATGCGCAGATCAAGGAGCGTTCCCTGGCCTACGCCAACGAGACTCTCGCCGACGACCAGAAGCAGCTTGAGCTGCAGAACATACCGACCATGCAGGTCATGAAGGACCAGTCCGCGGTGGCTTCTGCCGAGGGCGATCTCACCGTCTCCAAAGCGACTCTCCGGCTCAACGAACTTCTCATCAAGGACGCGCTCACCAAGACCATCGCGGATCCCGCGCTGGCTGAGATGCCGGTCATTCCGCTCGACCTGACGGGCACACCCGATCCCAACGCAACGCAGCCGATCGATCAACTTATCGCCGAAGCCGAAAAGAATCGCCCCGACGTCTCCGAGGACGCGATCGCCATGCAGATCGCCGAGAATAACCTCAAGACCATCAAAAATGAACTGCTGCCGAGGCTTTCGCTCTACGGAATCTTCGCCGGCAACGGCTACGGCGGCCTGCCCAACCCCGCCTGCGCACTTGGCGCGGACGAATGCTCCACTACCCTCCCCACCGGTTTTTCCGGAGCCTTCGAGGATACCTTCAATTACTCCTCCCCCGAATACCAGGTCGGCTTTTCGCTCAACGTTACGCTCCGCAACCGCCAGGCCAAGGCCGACCAGTTCCGCGCCGTTCTTGACTTCCGTCAGAGACAGTTGCAGTACGAGCAGCGGAAGAAGAGCATTCTGCTCGACGTGCGCAACTCGCAATATACGCTGGAGCAGCGGCAGGCCCAGGTCACTGCGGCCGAGAAGGCCCGCGATCTGGCGCAGAAAACCTTCGACATCGCCAAGCAGGAACAAAAGCTCGGAGCCATGTCCACCTACGACACGCTCACTGCGGAGCAGGCGCTTGCCGTTTCTGAATCTGCGCTCGCCATTGCCCAGAACGCTTTTGAAAAGGCCAAAGTCTACATCGATCAGGCTACCGGCACCACGCTCGACCGCATGGGAGTTTCCATCGAAGACGCCAAAAGCGGCGTTGTAACCCACCTGCCATAATCAGGGAAGAGGCAGCATCGGAAAGACCATGGCGACCGCAGCACATCACGGAGACACGGAGGCCACGACTACGGCTCCGCGCCGCAAGCCTTCGATCCTCGTAGCGGACGACCAGCCGCACATCCTCGACGCGCTGGAGCTGCTCCTCGAGCCGGAAGGCTTCCGTATGGAGAAGGCGCGTTCGCCCTTCATGGTCCTTGAGGCATTGAAATCGGGGACCTATGACGCGCTGCTGATCGATCTGAACTACACCCGCGACACCACATCCGGCGAGGAAGGCCTCGACCTGCTCACGCAGATCAAGTCCCATGACAGCCAGATGCCGGTGATCGTGATGACCGCATGGGCCAACGTCGAGGTCGCCGTCGAGGCCATGCGCCGCGGCGCTCAGGACTTCATCCAGAAGCCCTGGGACAATGCCCGCCTGCTCTCGATACTGCGCACCCAGATCGATCTGCACCACGCCGTGCGCCGCGCCCAGCGCCTCGAAGCCGAGAATCGCCTGCTCCGCGCCCAGAATCTCCCCGAGCTGATCGCGACCGCGCCGGCAATGCAGCCGGTGCTGGCGACGATCGCCCGCATCGGCCCTTCTGATGCCAACGTGCTCATCACCGGCGAGCACGGGACTGGCAAAGAAGTCGTGGCGCAGATGCTCCACGCGCTTTCCGCCCGCGCATCGCGCTCGCTCGTTGCCGTGAACACCGGAGCCCTCCCCGAAGGCACCTTCGAGAGCGAGCTTTTCGGCCATGTAAAAGGCGCCTTCACCGACGCCCGCACCGAACGCATTGGACGCTTTGAGCTGGCCGACGGCGGCACGCTCTTCCTCGATGAAATCGCCAACGTGCCCATGCGCCAGCAGGCCAAGCTGCTCCGCGTCCTTGAGACCGGCGAGATGGAGCGGGTCGGCTCATCCAAAACACGTCGCGTCGATGCGCGCGTCCTCTCCGCCACCAATGCCGATCTTCGCACCGAGGCCGAAGCCGGCCGCTTCCGCGCCGATCTGCTCTTTCGTCTGAACACCGTCGAAATTCACCTGCCGCCCCTGCGCGAGCGCCGCGAAGATATCCCGCCGTTGGCTGCGCATTTTCTCGCTCGCTACGTGCAGCGCTATCGCAAACAGGTGCAGGGCATCGACACGAGCGCGATCCAGGCTCTGCTGCAGCATCCCTGGCCGGGCAATGTGCGCGAGCTCGATCACACCATCGAACGTGCCGTGCTGATGGCGCGCGGCAGCCAGATTGAAGCTGCTGACCTTGGACTCGGAGCCTCCCGCGTCTCCGGCCAGGTCGGCCAGGGGCTCGAAGAGATGAGCCTGGAGTCCGTAGAGAGTATTCTCATCCGCAAAGCCTTGCAGCGTTCCAACGGGAACGTGAGCCAGGCGGCAGAAGCCCTCGGCCTTAGCCGCGGCGCGCTCTACCGGCGGATGGAGAAGTATGGCATCTAGGCCTAAAAAAAATAGAAAAAATCCGCGGCCCGGACGCTTCACCTTCGAGGCAAAGCTTCGCGCCTTCTCCGCGCTGCTCTTTATTCCTACCATCGGACTGCTCGCCGCCATCCTCGTCATCGCGCGTATGTCCACTGCGGCCATCCTCAGCATTGTGACCATCGTTGCTCTGCTTCTGCTGCTGGCGGTTGCCGCGTTCATGGACCAGGTAGTTCGTCCCTTGCAGACCCTGGCCAATGTTGTGGCCGCATTGCGCGAAGAAGACTATTCCTTCCGGGCGCGCGGAGCCCGGCGCGACGACCCATTCGGCGATCTCGCCATCGAAATCAACGCCCTTGCCGACATGCACCAGTCACAGCGGCTGGGGGCACTCGAAGCGGCGGCGCTCTTCCGGCGTGTGATCACCGAGCTGGACGCTCCGGTATTTGCCTTCGATCAGGCTGAAGTGCTGCGCCTTGTCAACCCGGCGGGCGAGCGGGTCTTCGGGCTGGTCGCGGCGCGCGATCTGGGCCGCACGGCACGGGAGCTGAGGCTGGAGATGCTGCTGGAGCAGCTCGACGAGGGCGTCATCGTGCTCGATGCCCCCAGCCAGCAGCCCCGCGTCGTTTCTCGCCTGCCGGCGCGCGCGCCGTCACGCTGGATGGTCAGGCGCAGCAGCTTCCGTCAGGATGGAGTACCTCACACACTGCTCCTGCTCTCCGACGTGAGCGCGGCCTTGCGCGAAGAGGAGCGGCTGGCCTGGAGACGGCTCATTCGCGTCCTCGGCCACGAGATCAGCAACTCGCTTGCGCCCATCAAGTCCATCGCCGGAACGCTGCGCTCGCGGCTGCCGCAAAGCAATGGATTGCTTCCCGATTTCGATCGCGGCCTGGGTGTCATCGAGAGCCGCGCCGAGTCATTGAATCGCTTTGTGCAGGCCTACCGGCAGCTCGCGCAGCTGCCCGCCCCGGTCATGCGCCGTGTGCCGCTGCGCCCCTTGCTGGAGCGGGTCGTGAGCCTCGAAACCCGCTTCGAAGTGAAGCTGGAACCGGCCCCTGCCGTCGAAGTCTTTGTCGACACCGATCAGATGGAGCAGCTCCTCATCAACCTGGTGCGCAACGGCGTCGAGGCCGCATGCAGCGCTCGCGAAGACGCCATGGCAGCCGGGCTGGCGCACGAAGCGCCGGCCGTCACACTGCGCATCCGGGTCGAAGGCGACTTTCTTTCCGTTTTGATCGAGGACAACGGACCGGGACTCACGAATCCGGCCAATCTCTTCGTGCCCTTTTACACCACCAAGAAGACCGGCAGCGGCGTAGGACTGGTGCTCGCGCGCCAGATCGCCGAAGCCCACGGAGGCACCCTCGAATTGCGCAATCGTGCCGATGCAACCGGATGCGAGGCAGAGCTGCGCATCCCGCTCGCGCAGCGCGTGGAAGAAGAGAGCGAGCAGGCTGCAGCGCGGTAGGCAGCTCTTGTTGTTATCCCGTCGGGTACGATAAGGGAATCAACAATCATTCAGCGCGGCGATCCTGTATCCGGTGGAGTATTAAAGCGTGTCAGTCATTGTGTCGAATTTGAAGGTGGCCATTCTGGGTTTCGGAACTGTCGGCGGTTCGGCCGCGCGCATTCTCTGCGACCTCAAGCCGCAGGGCATCGAGCTCACCCACATCTATAACCGCAACGTTGCCCGCAAAATTGCGGAGTGGGTCCCGTCCCGGGTCGACTGGACCGAGGACTTCGAGACGATTCTTGCCTCCGATGCCGACGTGGTGCTGGAGCTGGTCGGCGGCCTCGATCCCGCCGGCAGCTGGGTGCGTCGCTGCCTCGAAGCCGGAAAATCAGTCGTCACGGCAAACAAGAAGCTCATTGCCTATCACGGGATCGAGCTCGAAAAGCTGGCGCGCTCGAAGAATGCGCATCTCCGTTACGGAGCCGCCGTCGCCGGCGGCATTCCTGTCATACCCGGCCTGCAGCAAGGTCTGGCCGGAGACCAGGTCACACGCATCGAAGGCATTCTGAACGGCACCTGCAACTTCATCCTCAGCAAGATGGAGGAAGGCGCCGAATTCGCCGACGTGCTTAAGGAAGCGCAGGCGCACGGCTACGCGGAGGCCGATCCGACCGAAGATGTCGACGGATTCGACGCGCGTGCCAAGCTGGTGATCCTTTCGCGCCTCGCCCTGCGTGCCGACCTCGATCCCAACGAAATCCCCTGCCGCTCGATCCGCGAAGTGGGAGCCATCGACTTTGCCTACGCGCGCGAACTCGACTGCACGATCCGCCAGATTGCCCGCGCCGAGCTGCGCGGGCCCGATGGAAATGCGGACGTGCTGGCCAGCGTCGGCCCAATGCTCGTTCCCAGGGCCTCGCCGCTTGCCTGGTCGCGAGGCACAGAAAACACGGTGCTCGTAGGCGGCCGCTACGGCGGCGACGTGGTCTTTTCCGGACACGGCGCCGGTGGCCATCCCACCGCGGTCGCCGTCGTCTCCGACGTCATCGGCATCGCGCATGGCTCGCGCGCCGTCGATCTTCCCAGCCGAAAGACCGCTATCGGAGGCGAATTCCTGCTGCGGCATTCGATCCGTTTCGTAGTCTCCGATCAGCCGGGGATCATCGCCGAGATCGCGCTCGCCCTTGCCGAACAGGGAATCAACATCCACGCCATCTTCCAGAAGCCCGGCTACGGCAGCGACCGGCTTCCCTTTGTCGTTACCGTTGAGCCTTGCGCCGTCTCCGCGCTGCGGCGGGCGCTGGCGCGCATCGGCAAAATGACCTGCCTGCTGGAGAAGCCATTCGACCTGCAGATCCTCGAGCCGGAAGACAGGGTGTAGGTACACGGAGTGGGGTGTAGGGTACAGGGTGTAGAAGCGGTATCTACACCCTATCCCCTACCCCTCAGTTGTGTCCCAGTACCGGATGCGGTTCGTAAGGCTCCTCGAGCGCCTTGATCTCATCGGCATCGAGGGTCAGTTCGAGCGTCTTGAGAGCATCTTCGAGATGGGGCATCTTGCTGGCGCCGACAATCGGGGCTGACACTTCCGGCTTCGACAGCATCCACGCGAGCGCGACTTGCGCGTTCGACACCCCGCGCTTCTTCGCGATCTCGCTCAGCCGGTCGACCACCGTAAAGTCTGAGTCGCGATAGTACATGCCCTTGGCGTAATCGTCGGTCTTGGCGCGCACCGTCGATCCGAAGTCCTGCTTCGAGCGGTTACCCGCGAGAAAGCCGCGCGCCAGCGGACTCCAGGGAATGAGGCCGATGCCTTCGGCGCGGCAGAGCGGAATCATCTCGCGCTCTTCTTCGCGATAGATCAGGTTGTAGTGGTTCTGCATGGTCACGAACCGCGCAAACCCCCGTTCATCCGACAACTGCAGCATCCGCTGGAACTGCCATGCATACATCGACGAGGCTCCGATATAGAGAACCTTGCCCGCATGCACCAGGTCGTTGAGCGCCTCGAGGGTCTCCTCAATGGGCGTGCCGTAATCGAAGCGATGAATCTGGTAGAGATCGACGTAATCCGTTCCCAGACGCCGCAGGCTGTCATCGATGGCGTGCATGATGTGCTTGCGCGAGAGGCCGCGCTGGTTCGGATCGTCACCCATCGGGTTGAAAACTTTCGTGGCAATCACAAGCTTGTCGCGCGACGGCCCGAAATCCTTGAGAGCCCGGCCGAGAATCTCTTCGCTCGCGCCCACCGAATAGATATCCGCCGTATCGAAGAAGTTGATTCCGGCCTCCAGTGCGCGCTGGATGAACGGCCGGCTTTCTTCTTCCTCAAGCATCCATTCACGCCACTTCTTCGAGCCGTAGGTCATCGTGCCCAGGCAGATTCGCGAAACCTTCAGTCCGGTCGAGCCGAGATTGACGTAATGCATTCGTTACTCCTGTAAGTTTTTTTCGCGGGTTACGCTTTTGGATGCTCCCCGACCGGTACCGGCTTCAGGGCTGGCCCCCCAAACCCGCCTGTGGGAACCGCATTTTCCGCAATTTTTATTTTGATGACGTGCTCGTCAGGACCAAGGTAGAGTTTCCTGCATGCGACAACTCTATCTGCTGGTGGCATGCATTATTTTGCTTGCGCCGATCGGCAGCCCTGCACTCCGTACCTCCCTTGAAACGCCGCAGTTCGAAATCACCCGGCCCACGATTCTCGCCTTCTTCCGTCCCTCCTCGAAGATGTACGAGCCGGGCACCGGATCGAACGACTCGCTGAGCGACTTTCAGGTCTATCTGAAGCGCGCCGGCGTCCCGCTGGGGAAGGCCGGCATCGAGATTCACGAGGTGTACGCGCGCTCGTTCAAGGTGAGCGACGGTGTGAAGATCACCACTTTCCAGACCGGGAAAATAGGCATCGGATACTACCTCATTACTCCCGGCAAAAAGCCGCGCATCGAGTATGGCTTGATGAACAATGGCGATCTGGTCCGGGTCGCCGGCGAATATTTTGAGGTGACGATAAAGTAAGCCGGCGCGTCTACCCTGCGTCCCTTGCGCCTCCTCATCTCCGGCTCCGATAATCATGGATGTCGCGCCAGACCTGTGTGTCGCCGCTTGTCGAACCTGTCGCCGGTCAGACGCATCCAAGGAGACAAATGGATCACACAGCGGAAGCCTCTCATCCAACCAGCCTGGTGGCGGCCGGTACGCAACCTTCCTTTAAGATCGATATCAACGGCTTTCACGTCGACGCCGTCGAGGGTGAGTACCTGATCGACGCGATCAATCGCAGCGGCATCGGCGTCCCTCATGTCTGCTATCACCCGCGCCTCGGCCCCATTCAAACCTGCGACACCTGCATGGTGGACGTTAACGGTGGACTGGTCCGCGCATGCGCCACGCCGGTGACAGCCGGCATGATCGTTGTGACCGAGACGCCCGCAGCGAGCGCTGCGCAGCGCGAAGCCTACGATCACATTCTGTCAAACCACGTGCTCTACTGCACGGTCTGCGATAACAACAACGGCAACTGCACCGTGCATAACACCGCGGCGATGCTGAAAGTCGAGCATCAGACCTATCCCTACCGGCCCAAGCCCTACGAAGTCGATCACTCCAATCCTTTCTATCGTTATGATCCCAACCAATGCATCCTTTGCGGCCGCTGTGTTGAGGCCTGCCAGAATGTACAGGTCAACGAGACTTTATCCATCCGCTGGGAGGACGAGCATCCCCGCGTTCTGTGGGATGGAGGCGAAACCATCGCCGGCTCCAGCTGCGTCTCCTGCGGCCACTGCATTACCGTGTGCCCCTGCAATGCGCTCATGGAAAAATCGATGCTCGGCCATGCAGGCTTCTTCACCAGGCTGCCGCAGGACACTCTCTGGGGCATGATCGATATCGTAAAAGCCGTCGAGCCGGAGATCGGCTACGGCCCCATCCTGCAGCTTTCCGAGACTGAGTCCGCCATGCGCGAGGCGCGCGTGAAGAAGACCAAGACCGTCTGCACCTATTGCGGTGTCGGCTGCAGCTTCGATATCTGGACGAAGGACCGCCACATCCTCAAGGTGGAACCCGGCCAGGGCGAGGCCAACAACATCTCCACCTGCGTGAAGGGCAAATTCGGCTGGGATTATGTGAACAGCGCCGACCGGCTGACCAAGCCTCTCATCAGGGAACAAAACGGCGACACCTTCCGCGAGGCGAGCTGGGAAGAAGCCCTGGACCTGGTCGCGCGCCGCCTCACTGAGATCAAGGAGCAGCATGGGCCCGACGCCATCGGCTACATCTCATCGTCAAAGTGCACCAACGAAGAGAGCTACCTGATGCAGAAGCTGGCGCGCGCCGTCGGCGGCACCAACAACATCGACAACTGCTCGCGCTATTGCCAGTCGCCCGCCACGCAGGGGCTCTTCCGCACCGTGGGCTATGGAGGCGACTCGGGCTCCATCTCCGACATCGCGCAGGCGAAGCTGGTCATGATCGTAGGCAGCAATACCGCCGAGGCGCATCCGGTGCTGGCCACGCGCGTCAAACGGGCGCACAAGCTGAACGGGCAGAAGCTTATCGTCGCCGACCTCCGCAAGCATGAGATGGCGCGCCGCGCTGACATCTTCTTCCGCCCCAACCCTGGCACGGACATGGTCTGGCTCTCCGCCTTGAGCCGCTACATTCTCGACAATGGCCTCGCCCACACTGAATTTCTCGACCAGTGGGTGAACGGCCTCGATGCATACCGCAAGAGCCTCGAGCCATTCACGATGGAATTCGCATCGAAGGTCTGCGGCGTGCCGCTCGAAACCCTGATCCAGGTGGCGAAGGAATTCGCCGCGGCCGAGTCCGCATGCATCCTGTGGGCGATGGGGATCACGCAGCACTGTGGGGGATCGGATTCGTCGACCGCCATCTCCAATCTTCTGCTCGTTACCGGAAACTACATGCGTCCCGGCACCGGAGCTTATCCTCTGCGCGGCCACAACAACGTCCAGGGTGCCAGCGACTTCGGCTCCATGCCGGCGTACTTCCCCGGCTACGAGAAAGTCGCAGATGAGGAGGCCTTCGCGCGCTACGAGCAGGGCTGGAGAGTAAAGCTTCCCCGTAACAAGGGGCTCGACAACCACGAGATGGTCGATGCCGTTTACGCCGGTAAGCTCAAGGCGATGTATCTGATCGGCGAAGACATGTACAGCGCCGACTCGAACGCCAACTATGTCGGCGACGCTTTTTCAAAACTGGACTTCTTCGTCGTCGAAGACTGCTTCTTCTCTCTGACCTGCCGCTACGCTGACGTCGTCTTCCCGGCCAGCCCCAGCCTTGAAAAGGAAGGCACCTTTACGAGCACCGAGCGCCGCATTCAGCGGCTGTACCAGGCGATGGAGCCGCTTGGCGAGAGCCGTCCCGACTGGCAGATTATTCAGGACGTCGCCAACCGCATGGGCGCCAACTGGAACTACACACATCCGGCCGACATCATGCACGAGTCGGCCTCCCTCGCCCCCATGTTCGCCGGCGTAACCTACGACCGGCTCGCCGGTTACCAGACCCTGCAATGGCCCGTGGCCGTAGATGGCACCGATCAACCGCTGCTCTACACGGAGAAGTTCCAGTTTCCCGACGGCAAGGCAAAGCTGTATCCGCTGGAGTGGATCGAGCCCTGCGAGACGGTCGGTAACGAGTTCGATATTCACCTGAACAACGGCCGCCTGCTGGAGCATTTCCACGAGGGCAACATGACCTATCGTGTTCCCGGCATCCACGAGGAAACGCCGCAAGGCTTCGTCGAGATCTCACCCGAGGCAGCCCATCAGCTGGGGCTGGTCACCGGCCAGTGGGTCGATGTCAGCTCGCGGCATGGCGAGCTCCGCACCCAGGTCGTTGTGACCGACCGCGTCTTCGAAAAGCAGGCCTACATGCCGCTCAACCAGCCCAGGCATCCGGTGAATCTGCTTACCGGCAGCAACACCGACCGGGCAACGCACACGCCGGCCTATAAAGAGACCGCGGTGAAGATGAAGACCCTTCCATGGAAAGGCCCCGACCCGCTGCCGGCGCTGAATTTTCGGCATGGTCACCCCACGCCGCAGCGTGGCGTCGAGGTGGAGCGCAAATGGAAGCGGCCGGACTATCGTCTCCCCGGCGGCGGGCTGGTGCAGATTCAAACCAGACAGCGGAAAGGGTAAGTCATGGCCAAACCGATCGAACTGATGCCGAAGGTCAATGCCGGGCAGGGCGTGCGCGAGGAGCTCAGGCGCCGGGTCGATGCCGCGCCCGTAGAGCACGCCGAGGCAGTGCTTGCCGGCTACGAGCTGCTGCAGGAGCTGCACGAGAGCGGTACGCTCGACGTATTGCGCGGACTCCTGGGGGCAGGAGACCAGGTGGTCAAGCATGCCGTCGGGCTCGCCGTGCAGCCGGAAGCCGTCAACGGGCTGCGCAATCTGCTCGTGCTGAGCAAGGTGCTGGGCAGCGTCAATCCCGATGCGCTGCACCGCGCCGTTTCCGGAGTGCCTGCTGCATTGGCGCCGCCGCCCGATCAGGAGCCGCCCTCGCTCTTCGCGCTTTTCCGCCGCCTCTCTTCCAAGGAGAGCCGCCGGGCGCTCGCGGCAGCGGCGACCGTGCTGGAAAGCGTCGGTCGGGGACTCGAATCGGAGAAATAACGGGAGCCGCGAAGGTCAGGCTCGCTTGCGCTTCGTTACGGCAACTCCCGTGGACTCGCGCACGATCAGCTCCGGCTGCATGACAATCTCCGCCGACGTCTCTTTTTGCGGATGCGCAATCAGGTTCAGCAGCACCTGCGCGCCCTCGCTGCCCATATCGCGCAGGGGCTGGCGCACCGTGGTGATGCTGGGCCTTTGGTAAGCCGCGCTGATAATGTCGTCAAAGCCCACCACGGAAATGTCCTCGGGAATGCGCAGGCTCGCATCGTGAATGGCGCGAATCACGCCGATCGCCGAGATGTCGTTGAAGCAGAAGATGGCGCTGAAGTCGCGCGTCCGCGCCAGCAGTCCGCACATCGGCTCATATCCGACCTGGGGTGACCAGCTGTCGGCTGCAAGCTGGATGCATAGCTCGGGATGCACCTCAATCCCCAGCTTGTGCGCCATCTGTAGAATGGCCCGCCACCGGAACTCCGTATCCGGAATGATCTCCGGCCCCTTCATGAACGCAATGCGGCGATGACCGAGCTGATAGAGATGAGTGAGCGCAAGCGACGCCGCCTTTTTGTGGTCAAGGACGACATTTGTGACACCGTTTGCATTGTTATGCGCAGAAACAGCCACCGTCGGCAAAGCATTTTCCACTTCCGCCGGCGTGTTAAGCAGCAGAAAGCCGTCCACGGCGCGTTCGGTCAGCATGCGCGAGTACTGCTCCATCAGCTCCGGTTTCCAGTAGTGGCTCGCGGCAAAGTAGAAGTAGTGGGCGCGCAGCAGGCTTTCCTCGACACCCTGCATCACGAGTGTGAAGTAGCCTTCGCTCAGGTCAGGGGCGATCACCCCGATCGACATGCTGCGGCTGCGGCGCAGCGAGCGCGCGAAGTAATTCGGCCTGTACTGAAATTTACGCGCCGCCTCAAAGACTCGCTCACGCGTATGTTGCGGAATCGACCGCGCAGCCGGGGAATCATTCAATACCAGCGAAATTGTTGTCTGCGACAGCCGCAGAATTTCTGACAGCCGTCTTAAATTGATAGGACCGTTCTCTGCTTGCGGCTCGGGTTTTTCCTTACCCATGGCGAATTTGTAGCATGTTGTGAAGTCTGATACGAAGAAATTCGCGCGGAAGTTCGCGCAGAATCAGAATCTTCATCTGTTTGGTAGCCGCAATTTGTTGTGACAACCAACCTTAAGATGGATAGTTCACGACGCGAAGAAAATGGCAGCGTGCACCGAAGCGGCGCTGTTGTCAGTACTTATGCCTTTCTAGAGGGTTATGGAGCAATAAACTTTCCTTTTTACTTGACGGGAATTTATTTTTGCGCGTATTGTACGTGTCGCAAACAAAAGCAGAACGTTTGCGGCCTCCGCATTTCTTAACCCGGCTTTATCTGTAGTTCGCCGTGAGCGTCGCCCCCCAGGGACGACATACCCCCAACGCTTGCACAGGAGGACTTCTAAGCCATGAGAACCGCTCGCAGGACCCCGCTATACGTGTGCCTATCTCTCGCCTGGCTCGTCATAGTGTGCGCACCAGGTGCCCACGCTCAAAAAATTCCGGACTGCACTGCACCTCCCTACAACGTACCTGCTGGCTATCCCACCGGCGACATCACCGCCGCGCAGGATCAGGCGCAGATGATGTGCCAACTCGGGCTGCAATTTCCAACTCCCGCCTCCGATCCTCCACTTACGGCTACGCGCGTAAGTGACCCCAACAAGCCCGTCAACGCCTGGCCGGGAACCATCGCGTCGCCTGAAACGAGTAACTGGACCGACGCTCTTGGCCACACCATCGTCCGTTGGCAATGGGGACAATGGACGACCTACGACGATTCGCAGAGCGGCGGCACGGCCAGCGTTCTTTGCGGAGGAGCATCGCCGTGCACTCTGACCGCCGAGCAGGGAACATCGACCGGGGGCGCGATGAGCGGCTACGGCGACTACGGCCCACGTGGATCGCGGCCGTATCCAACCGGCAACGCTCTGCTTGGTGTCGGCGGCAACACCATCTGTACCTCACCCGGTTGCCTTGCCGGCGGGACCTACACCCCCATCAGCCTCCTGGGTGAAAACGGCCATAGGCTCTACGGAGACTTCGATTACCCGCCTATCGATCTCTTCACCATGAAAGACGGTGGAACCAAGATCAGGACCCCGGAAGACTGGTGGCTGAAGCGCCGGCCCGAGATCTGGAATCTCGTGCAGAAGGAAATCTACGGCTACGCGTGGCCACAAAAAGTGTGGCCTGCTATTACCTGGGCGATCGGCCCCGTGACCACCGGAACCGAGACCGGAATGGTGAGCTGCCAGACCAGTTCGACATGTCCCAACGGCGTTATGAGTAACGGTATCAGTTACGCATATCGGCAAAAGACTTACACAGGTACGGTTTCTACAACCGGTTATCCAAACATGCCCGGCACGCCTCCGCTGCGCGATACACCGGTGATTTCGCTGACCTGCCGCTTCCCTGCGAATGCCAGCGGAAAAGTGCCCACCTTTATCAGCATCGGTGAAACGGCAAGCGACTTCGAGTACACTGCTCCAGCCGGTTTCGCGGCCTGCGGCTATACACAGACGTTGCTTCAACCCGATGCCGGAGGCGCCGACACATCTGACTACCTGATCGGGCTGATCAACGGCGGCAACTGGCGTAAGCCGACCGATCCTGGGGCGTTAGTGGCCTGGGCATGGGGCATCAGCCGATTGATCGACGAGTTCGGCAACGACCCTGATCCTTACGGACCTGATCCTGACAAGATCGCTGTTGAAGGCCATTCGCGCGACGGCAAGGCCACCCTGGTGGCGGCCGCGTACGATGACCGCGTGGTCGCGGCCCTACCCAGTTGCGGCGGCGAAGGCGGAACCTCGTGGCTGCGCCGCGCCTACGGCGAAAGCATCGAGTCCATCGTCGGCAGCGGCGAGTACTACTGGATGGACGGCTACCTCATGAACTACGCGGGTGCCGCATGCCAGAAAAATCCGGATGTTGGTCCCAAGGGCTGCAAACCTGCGTTCTTCCCGCGCAAGGTCGAAGATCTCGATGTCGATGTTCACTCGGTGATGGCGCTGGTCGCGCCGCGCGCCATCATGACCAACGGCGGTACCGATACGCCATTCCACGGTTATGGAGATGCATGGCAGGACCCACGCGGCATGTACCTCGCGGGAACCATGTCAGGTCCCGTGTGGGAGCTGCTCGGCTGGCCGGGGCAGATTATTCCTCCCGGCACCGTCTTCACCAGCAACCCCACTCCCTACAATTCGGGTGAATCAATTGGCGGAACACCTCCATTTGACACAGCCTTCATCAACGGGACGGTGGGATATCGGCGGCACACGCAGGGACATACCGATGTTCCTGAGTGGCCGGTCTTCGTGACGTTTGCCTCGAAGTATCTCAACGACGTGCGGCCCGTCATTACTGCCGGGCAGAACTTTAAGCTATCGCCATCCTCGTGGTCAGAGGTGGTGGGAAGAGTGAAGGGAACGCCTGGAGGCGGCGGCCCGCTGCAAAACTGGCAGATCAAGGGCGGCAACGGAGCCTACATCTTCGGCATCGACCGCGAGACGGGAACCATCACGATTGCCGACCACAGCAGGCTGGATCCGGGTACTTACAGCCTGACATTGATGGCAAGCGACAGCATCCTGCCCAGCCACGATCAGACGGTGACAATTACAGTGCGCCGGTAGGAGCGGATAATCGCAACTGAAATAGTTACATAACAGAAGTCGTCACAATAACGACCGGATCTCAGGACGGCGAGGCTGGTACTCGCCGTCCTTCATTAATTGTCAGGCAATGCTGACTTCCTGGTACACGCCGAAGACCTTCTTCAAGGCTCCCGCGATCTCGCCGGCGGTGGCGTAGGCACGTACGCAATCGAGCAGATAGGGCATCGTATTCGCGCTGGAGATGCCGTCCTTCGCGGCCTTCGGCTCCTGTTCTGCCGCCCGGCAGAGGGCGTTCAGCGCTTGCTCCACGGCCTCATTCGAGCGCTCGGCTCGCAACCTGCGCAGCTTCTTCGTCTGCGCTTCGCGGACCGATTCATCGATGTAGAGAATCTTCTGTGGTTGCTCCTCGACGACGTAGTCGTTCACGCCGACAATTATTTTTTCCTTTGCCTCCACCGCGCGCTGGTAGGTGTAGCTGGCTTCCGCAATTTCCTTCTGGGGGAAGCCGCACTCGATGGCTTTGACCATGCCGCCAAGCGCGTCGAGTTTTTTGAAATACTCGAACGCCCTCTCTTCCATATCGAGTGTCATGCGCTCGACGAAGTAAGAGCCGCCCAGCGGGTCGGCGACCTCTGTGGCGCCCGACTCATAGGCCAGAATCTGTTGTGTGCGCAGTGCGATGCGCGCTGCCTCTTCGGTCGGCAGAGCGAGGGCTTCATCGAATCCGTCGGTATGCAGAGACTGCGTTCCCCCCAGCACAGCGGCCAGCGCCTGAATGGCTACACGCGCGATGTTGTTCTTCGGCTGCTGCGCGGTGAGCGACACGCCGGCCGTTTGCGTGTGAAAACGCATCCAGTGCGAGCGAGGATTTTGCGCGCCAAAGCGCTCCGTCATCAGCCTGTACCAGATCTTGCGCGCCGCGCGGAACTTGGCGATCTCTTCGAAAAAATCGTTATGCGAGTTGAAAAAGAAGCTAAGCCGCGGCGCGAAGTCGTCGACCTTCAAGCCGCGCCTCAGCGCCCACTCCACATATTCGACGCCGTCATAGAGCGTGAAAGCCAGCTCCTGCAGCGCCGTCGATCCGGCCTCGCGAATGTGATAGCCGGAGATGGAGATGGGATTGAATCGGGGTGTGAAGCGCGCGCCGAACTCGAATGTATCGACCACCAGGCGCATCGACGGCGCGGGCGGATAGATGTATTCCTTCTGCGCGATGTACTCCTTTAAAATGTCGTTCTGCAGCGTTCCGGCGAGTCGCGTCCAGTCCGCGCCCTGCTTTTCGGCAACCGCGAGATACATCGCCCACAAGGTGCTTGCCGGAGAATTAATGGTCATCGAGACCGAAGTCTGCTCGAGATCGATCCCCGCAAAGAGCGTCTCCATGTCCTCGAGCGAGTCGATCGCGACCCCGCATTTGCCGACCTCGCCTTCGCTCTCCGCATCATCCGAGTCGCAGCCCATCAGCGTAGGCAGATCGAAGGCTACGGAAAGGCCGCTGCCTCCGTTGGCCAGCAGATATTTGTAGCGGAGGTTCGTCTCCTCGGGGCTCGCGAATCCTGAGAACTGGCGCATCGTCCAAAGCTTTCCGCGATAGCCGCTGGCGTGGATGCCGCGCGTATACGGCGGCTCTCCGGGAAGCGGCTGATCCAGATCCTCCGGCAGGTCGGCTTCCGTGTAGAGGCACTGAACTTCGCTTCCTGAGATCGTCGTGAAGCGAGCCTCGCCGTTCCGGTCCAGATTGACGCCCGTTGCCGCTCCGATCGGCCGCTCGGGTGATTTCCTTAGCGCAGGTTGAAGCGTCTCAGTTTCCCAGCGCTGTTCATCAGGCGATGGATGGCGCTCGGGCGTGGTTTTCTCGGGCAGTTTGTTTGGGGTTTTGGCCATTACGAGGTCTCAATCAATGTCATCATCGGCTGCGCCGATGGGCTGCCCGGGAGGCGCTTCCAGTGTCAGGGTGGTTTTGAATTTTGTGGGGTCTTTTTCGAAACTGGCGATCTTGTCCATGGCGGCTGAGTAGTGGGCTTTCAGGTCTGCAGGCAGACTTGGGGCGTTGCTCTGAATGATCAGCCAGTCTTTCAGCCTTTCTGCTTCGGCTCGCGCCTCGGCTTTGGCCTGTTCGGACGCATCGGTGCTCGCGGCCAGCGCCAGCAGATGGTTGAGCGCGGCGTCTTCCACTGTGATCTGCGTAAGCCCTTCCAGCCCCGTCTGCCGGGGCGCGTACCATGTGGCCTTGAGCGTGGCCTCGATCACAGCGTCCAGGCCCAGCAGGCCGGGCTCGCGATCTTTATACTCCACCAGCCTTGTTGCCCGCGAGGGCTCAAAGAGCAGCTCCAGCGTCAGATTCGCCGCCGCCTCGACCGCTCCCTCCGGATCGAATGCCAGCCCGGTCCTGCCTGGCAAAGATTCCTGTGTGCGGTCGAATCCCATGGCGGGCGGAGGCAGAATCTTCAGCAGCGGCTCAGGCAGCGTCAGCGTCGCCGGATCCAGCGTTTTGAGCACCGCATCGAGCGCCTGCTTCTGGTCCGCCGCGGAGACGATCTCGCTGACTAGCTGCCCATCTCCACGCAGCGCAAAACGATAGTCGAGGCCGCCGATCTCCTTGGCCGCCGCCTGCACCTGGTAGCGGTGCAGCAGATAGAGCGGCGCCAGCGTGTCTTCCAGTTGCGCCCACGGCTGCCCAGGTTGAATCGCATTCTCTCCAAAGCGCTTGAGAGCCGCCGCGCGCACCTCGAGGATCCGGTTTAGCTCAGCAGCCGGGTCCGGCCCGTTGTCCCACAAATGCGAGTGCGGATGCAGGCTGCCCAGCGGACGCGAGTCGGCATCGCTGATGAAGTAGAGGCCGCTGTCTGTAGCCTTGCGCAGGATATTGTCGAGCTGCGCGTGTTCGTCGCTTCCGGCGGGAAACTGGCTGTATCCATACGCGATCGTCACCTTGTCCCACGCGCCGATGCCCGTCGTATAGGCATGCGACAGATCCGGCCTGCCGCTGGCATCGAGCGTGATCCATGGGTGCGGATAATCCATCACCGATGTGCCCGGAGCGATGCTGCTGGCGGCGAAATTGTGCGCCAGCCCGAGCGTGTGCCCGACTTCGTGCGCCGCCAGTTGCCGCACGCGTGCCAGCACCATCTCGCGCATCTCGTCTGACACCGGTTTGCCCTCGACGTACGGCGAAAGCAGCGCCTCGGCAATCATGTAATCCTGCCTCGCCCGCAGCGAGCCCAGCGTCACCTGGCCCTTGATGATTTCGCCCGTCCGCGGATCGACAACGCTGTTGCCGTATGACCATCCGCGTGTGGAGCGATGCACCCACTGAATCATGTTGTAGCGGATGTCCATCGGGTCGGCGCCTTCGGGCAGCACTTTCACTTGGAAGGCATTGCGATAACCCGCCGCCTCAAAGGCCTGATTCCACCAGCTCGCGCCCTCCACCAGCGCGCTGCGGATTGGCTCCGGCGCGCCGCGGTCCACGTAATACACGATCGGCTTTACCGGATCGCTGATCGCCGCATTCGGGTCTTTCTTTTCGAGCCGGTGGCGAACGATCAGGCGAATATCCATCGACTGCCCCAGCGGCGTCGAGTAGTCGCGATACGTGAGCGGGAAATAACCGGCGCGCGGATCGTAGGCTCGCGGATGGTAATTGTCATCCGGAAGGCTGATGAGCGAAGTATGCTCCTCGACCGTAACCGCGTGCGGGTCCGGAGTGACCGTGCCCACCAGCGACCCCGTCACCAGGCCCTTCGGAGCAAAGGTCAGCATCGCCTGGATTTCGGTGTTGAGCGGAAAGTTCTTCGTGTCCTCGAGAACAATCGCAGAGCGCGCGGCGTCGAGTGCATAGTCGCCCTGCTTTTCGCGCTGCAGCCGTTCGCCAACTCCATGCGCATCGCGCAGGAAGAAGCTGGTTGCGTCCACCAGGACCTTGCCGCCTTCCTCTGCATCCACCGTGAATCCCCAGAGCACCGACCTCGCGAAGGACTGCTCCACATCCAGCCGCTCTGCCGGATCGCTGGAACTCGAGCGGTATTTGAGGTTCTTCTCGATCAGCAGAACCTTGGGCCCGCTGCGATAGAAATACACGACGCGGCCCATCCCGAGCTGGCCGCGATCCAGGCCAAGATCATTCGACCCAAGCCCGTAGGGGAGCGATTCCAGCAGCAGGAAGTCTTTGTTGAAGTCTCCGATTTCGAGGTAAAGCTTTCCCGCCTTCGCGTCCCAGTCGAGAGGGAAGAGCCCGTCCATGCGCCGCATGGGGGCGATTTTCTTCGTGATGGAGACTTCCGGTGTGGCAGCCGGCTGGGCGGCCTGTCCGTTCAGTGTTTGCACAGAGAGAAGAGCGGCAAAAACGGCTGCAGCGGGCAGAAGCAGTCTGGACATGAGCCATCCTTAGAGAAGTGGCAGCGGGGAAAAGATGACGGCGGAGTCACGAATCATAAATGAGGAATTCTATTCCAGCACTACCGAGTCTTCGCCGGGCTGTTCGCCCAGTTGCTCATTGATCAGGCGGGCCACCAGCGGCTTCAGCGTCAACGAATCCTTCGCGAAGACAAAATCGCCTGCCTCCTCCGACCAGTCCAGCTTAAAGCTGGTCGAGAGGGCGGAAATCCAGATCTGCCGCACCGGGGTATTCGGTGTGATTACGAATTTCGCCGGAGGTTCGTCAAAAACGACGTTCAGGACGCCGTTTTGCTCTTCGACTTCGAAGCTGCCACCTTCTTCCGCTTCGATTAGGCTCTTCTTGAGGGATTCGATGGCCTGGTCGGCATTTTTACGAAACGATAATTCATCCAGCATGGGTTAAGTGTAGCAACCACTGGCGGAGACGACTCCAGCATCACATAATAGTAAGGTTCTTTCCCGAAATTAACCGGGAACCAGAAGCGTCAACGAGGCATCCCATAGTTGCACATTTTTTGCTGCATTTAACAACCCGCTTGCATTCTGTTGTGCAAACCGTGGGATGCTGTGCGCAGGATCGTCCAATACCTCATGGAGGCAATACGCATCATGCATCCCCGCGCATCGTTCGTAGTTGCTTTGTTCGGTCTCGGCCTCATCGCCTCGGCGCAGGACCGGACATCGGCCCCACCACCACAGACCACCCAGCAGCTGGTCAACGATGTCATCTTCAACGAGCTCCGTGACCGCCAGTGCGACAGCTTCTGGCAGTACCGCAGCATCCGCGTCGCCGGCTCGCAGGACGTGGTTCGCGAACAGGTGGAGACCGCCCAGGGTCCTATCTTCCGCGTGCTCGCTGACCACAACAAGCCTCTCGATGCCGAGGATCAAAAAAAGGAGGACGAGCGCATCGATGAGCTCGTCACCCGGCCGGGAGCGATGACTCGGGTGCAGCAGGACCACATGAAGGACGAAGCGCGGATGGAGAAAGTGATGCGGGCAATCCCTAGGGCCTTCGTCTATCAGTACGACGGCCCGGCCACCGGCGATGAGGTGCGGCTGTCCTTTCGTCCCAATCCCGACTTTACGCCCTCAACCTACGAGGAGCGTGTCATGCACGCTCTTGCCGGCACCCTGGTCGTGAACCAGCGGTTGAAGAGGATGGTCGATATGAAAGGGCAGATGCTTTACCGCGTCGATTTCGGCTATGGCTTCCTCGGGTATGTCGACAAGGGCGGGACCTTCGAGATACGCCGCGAGCAGGTGAGCCCCACCCGCTGGAAGAGCAGTCTGGTCGAGGTCCATATCGAGGGAAGAGTGCTGCTCTTCCACAATGTCACGAAGGATCAGCGCGAAGTCCGGACCGACTTTCGCGCGGTCCCGCATGACATTTCGCTGGTGGCAGCGAAGCAACTGCTCGACCAGGCAGCCGCCGGGCGAACCGAGGCACGGCTGACCCCTTCAACTCACTGAGGGTTCCGGTTCATCAGTTAAGCCCTGTTGCCCGGGGCCCCTGCGGACGGGGCTCGCCTTCTCTCAAGGGGTTGGCATTCCCTGGCGCAGGCGCTTTTCCGGTAGCCGGTGAGTGCCGCATCAGCAGCAGCATTCCCAGCAGAAACGCAACAGCCAGAAGCCCGACGATAGCAACCATGGGACACCTCACTTCTCTTAACTAAGAGGCGGAAAGGTGCGCGGAGGGTTAGCTGGCCCGTTAGAACGGAATCCGGTTAGAACGGGATATCGTCGTCGGTAATCTCGGTCTGGCTCACCAGATCGTCCGAATGGCTGCTGCTGCGCTGGTCGTACGAGGAGCTGCCGCCGCGGTTGTAACTTCCGCCGCCCTCGCCACCTTCGCCTCTGCCCGAGAGCAGCACCAGGTCATTCACCAGCACTTCGGTGCGATACTTTTTTTCTCCCGACGTCTTGTCATCCCAGGAGCGGGTCTGGATCCGGCCTTCCACGTAGATCTTCGAGCCCTTCTTCACATAATCGCGAACGATCTCGGCCGTCCGCTGGAACGCGACAAGGTTGTGCCACTCGGTGCGGTCGGTCCAGTTGCCGCTCGCATCCTTCGCGCGGTCGGTGGTGGCGAGCGAGAAGTTGGCGACGGTCATACCGCCCGCCGTCGCGCGAAATTCAGGGTCTTTGCCTACGTTGCCGAGAAGAATAATTTTGTTGACGCTCTTGGCCATGACTGAGGGTGCTCCGAATGGTTCGCCCACGGAAAACTCTGCGTCCGCGGGGTGGTGTTTTGAGAAGAATAACAGGGACGGGCGAAAGCTGTGGCGTCGCCTCGATCGCACCGCATTACCAACGTGCGAACAGCGATTTCCGGGGCTCTAGCGTCCTTCTCCCAGGCGGCGATTGCGCAGCCATTTCGCGATTCCCAGCGCGAAGAGCATCGATCCGAAGGGCAGGCACATCAGCGCTACGATCAGCGCCAGCCAGCCTGAGTTGGTTTGCGGTCCGTGCGCCGTCACTCCGCCGAAGACCGTCAGCATGAGCAGGGCTGCAAGCACTCCCGCAGCGATCGTCCAGGCGCCGCTTTGCAGAAGCTGCTGCGTGCCGTCGTCCCCCGCCGGATCGCCCCGGCGCGGACCGGCCTTTGCGGCGAGATGCAGTCCACGCCGCGCGCTTCGCTCCGCTTCCTTCTTCGGCTCCGGCTTCATCATCACCAGCATTCAACAGATCCTCAGCGGCACGCCGCCTGCATCGCATACACAATCACGCCCGTGACGGAAACATAGAGCCAGATGGGGAAGGTCCATCGGGCAATTTTGCGATGCTGCGGAAATCGCCCGGAGAGCGAAAAGAAAAACGTGATCAGGATGATCGGCAGAGCGATCACCGACAAAATGATGTGCGAGGCCAGAATCGGCCAGTAAACATGCCACAGCGGATTGCCGCGGGGAAACTTCGTCTCACCGTGCAGCGTGAAATTGACCAGGTACGACACCAGAAAAATCGACGAGAAGAAAAATGCCGTCAGCATCGCAGCGCGGTGCTTCGGAATCTCGCGGCGCTTTATGTAGACAAAGCCGAAGAGCAGGGCCACGGTGCTGAGCGCATTCAGCAGCGCGTTCGTCGCCGGCAGAAAGAGCAGATGCGTTCCCGTAACGTCGGTCGGCGCATGGAAATAGACCAGCCAGCAGATGAAGGCGCTCGCCAGCGCGCTGACCAGGACGATCGCCGCAATCGTGGCTCCCGCCGTCCGTCCGGCGCCAGGGCCTTTGGCTTGAATCGTTGCTTGCATTCCTTATTTTCCTCTCGCGTTGAGCATGAGCGCGGTGAGCAGCAGCGGCAGATAAATCACGCTCACCTTGAGCAGATCGCGGGCGTACATCTTCGACTCGATGGTTGACCGCGCGCGAGTGATGCGGGCAAAGCGAATCGTGTATCCCAGGTAAACCAGCCCGAGGATCGAAGCCGCGACCGCATAGTACGGCCCGGCAATATGCAGATAAACGGGAAGCAGGCTGGCGGGAATCATCAGCACGGCGTAGGTGATGGCCTCAAGCACTGTCGACCATCCGTCCGGCTGAACGACCGGAAGCATGCGTATGCCGGCGCGGCCGTAGTCTTCGCGATAAAGCCAGGCGATCGCCATGAAGTGAGGGAACTGCCATATGAATAGAATCGCGAACAGCGCTACTGCCGGCCATTCGATGCGGCCACGCGCCGCTGTCCACCCAAGCAGCGGAGGCATGGCTCCCGGAAATGCGCCGATAAACGTCGCCAACGTCGTATAACGCTTGAGCGGCGTATAAATTCCCACATAAGTGAAAGCGGTAATGAGCGTGAGCGTACCGGTGATCAGATTCGTTTCGCGCACCAGCCAGATCGAGCCGACAGCAATGCACAACATGCCGGCCAGGACGCCGTGCGCGAGTCCGATCCGCCCGGTGACCATCGGCCTGCGCGAAGTGCGGATCATCTTCGCATCGTGCTTCCGCTCCAGGCATTCATTCAGCGCTGCCGCGCCCGCCGAAACCAGCCCAATCCCGAAAAGCGCCTCGATCAACCCCGGCTGCACGCTGCTGATCCCCGAATGCATCGAGCCCAGATAGAAGCCCGCCCACGCCGTCATCACCACCATCAGCGTCACCCGAACCTTGAAAAGCTCGCGATAGTCGTTGATGCGCGACGCCGTGTCTCCGGCATGCGAAGCATGCCCGGCAGTCTTGCGTGCGGCGCGTTCCGGGCGTTCCGCGGGTACCGCAACTTCAGAAGCCGGAGCAGTTTCAGGCTCAACAACCAGGGGTTGAGCGAACTGGCTCGAGGCAAGCTGCTGTGAGGGATTCACTAACTCATGATAACAATGCGCAGCCCGGGCGCGCCCGCCTACTCGATTTTCGTGAGGGGTTTGGGCTCGGAGATGATCGGCTCCGGCTTCACGGCGTATTCGTTGAGCAGCACCGCGACCAGAACCGCTGTCGGAACCGCAACCATGGCTCCGATAATTCCCGCCAGCGCACCCCCCAGCAGCAGCGCGATGAGCACCGCCAGTCCAACCAGGTCGACGCTGTGCTTCATGATCCTCGGCGTCAGGTATGAGGTCTCGAACTGCGCGTAGATGGCATAGAAGATCAGCACGCCCGCGACGCGTCCCCAGGAGTCGATCGCCGCCACCATCACCACCAGCGCCATCGAAATCACCGCGCCGGCGATCGGAATCAGGTTGAAGAGTCCCATCAGCACGCCCAGCGCGTATGCGTAGCGGATATGCAGAAAGATAAACACGATCATGCTGGTTAGCCCCAGCACCAGCATCAGCGCGCCCTGCCCGACCAGCCACTTGCCCATCCGTACCTCAGCGCGCGCGAGCGTCGTATCGAGCCGCTTGCGCTGTTCTACGGGCAGAAACGAAAGCATCCAGTAGTACGCAACATCGCCCTCGAGCAGAAAGTAAATGGTGAGGATCGCTCCGGTGATCACATCGAAGACCGTTCCCGCCCACGATCTGACCGAGAAAAAAAGATAGCTCGCCGCGTTGGACGCGATATCCTGCAGCTTCGCGTTGAGCGCATTCACATCCACGTGGCTCGAGAACGGCAGCCTGCGAATGCGGTCCAGCATCTGCGGACCGCGCGTAGGCAGCTCGGCGATGAACTGCCGCAGGTCGCGGATCACCGGCGGCAGAGCGACCAGGAAGAACAGGGCCACCGCTCCGGCGATGGCAAATAGCAGGATGAAGATCGCGGCTCCTCGTCCCGGGCTCCATTTGCCGATGTGCAGCTTCATAATGGCGCGCATCACCGGCATGAGCACCACGGCAAAGAGGGCGCTCACGTAGACAATCTCCAGCACGTCGCGCACGTGCCACGCCGTGTAAAGCGCCAGCGCAACTCCGAAGGCGAAGAGGATGTGCCCGCGAATGGCCCTCTGCCGCCGCACTCGGGGGCTCGGAGGTTTACCCTCCAGTGTCAGGAGTTCCCGCGAGAACAGTGATTTCGTTTCGAGTTCGCTCATGCCGGACCGGTCATCCTTTTTGCCGAAGCGCGCCTGGCAGGGGCATCTCCCGGTCGCGTAGAGATTCGAGGATCTGTTCGGCCACATCCTCCGGGGTCAGATCCGCTGTCTTTACCGTGAGATGCGCCGTGCGATAATGCGGGAGCCGTGCCGCCAGTCTCGCCGCCAGCCGTTCACGATCCGCCAATACCGGGCGCTCCGCGGCGCCGGGCTGCGCCACGCACCGTTCGACCATCACTTCCAGTGGAGCGTCGAGGAACACCACCAGGACTTCATCCAGCCCGGCCAGTGCCTCGCGCGTCAGTCCCGATTCGACCGCTCCTCCGCCCAGTGCCAGCACCAGCTGTTCTTCCTGCGCGCAGCCGCGAATAGCGTCAGTCTCGAGCGCCCGGAAGACCTCCTCGCCCTGTTCGGCGAAGATTTGGGCGATCGTCAGCCCGGCTCGCGCTTCGATCAGTGCATCGCTGTCGGCGAACCGCCAGCCGAGCCTCTGCGCCAGCAGCGCCCCAATGGTGGATTTGCCGGCCCCCATAAAACCGGTAAGCACGATACGGCGAATGGTCTGGGGCAGAAGTGTCTCCGTCCTCATGCGATGTACGCATTATATGGACGAAGGGCTATCTCCCCGCAGTGGGCACAGGCGGCTGGCCGCTCTTCGGCGGGCCGGGATCGTTTCGGATCGCCGAGCGGATATTATCCCAGACCGCGGGGCTGGGATCGTGGATGGGCAGAAGCAGCTTCGCCTGCTGGGCAATGTATTCCAGGTCGCGCACCAGGGCGGAGCAGTTCTCGCAGCTCTTCAGGTGTTCTTCAGTGCTCAGATCTGCGTGTGTCTCAAATAGTTCAGGTAGTCGCTCTTGAAAATCGGCACAATTCATATCGGTTTTGCACGGACGCGTCGTTGTCATCCCGCGTTCTCCTTCCGCTGTCCGGTACGGAGCAGATCGCGCAGCTTCATTCTGGCTTTGTGAAGTTGAGATTTGCTGTTGCCGATCGAGCAGGAGAGCATGTCGGCAATCTCGTTATGTTCATATCCTTCCACATCATGCAGGACAAAGACCAGGCGATACCCGGGAGGAAGGTCATCAACCGCCCGTTCCAGCGTTACCCGGTCGATCGAGCCGGAAAGCTGAAGATCCCGGTCGCCAAAATCCTTGCGCGGTCCATCATCCTGCGAGGGCTCGAGGGCCTCCTCGAGCGAAATCTGCGGAAGGCCCTTCTTGCGCAGGTGCATCAGGACCACATTTACCGCCAGCCGGTGCAGCCACGTCGAAAAAGCGGAATCGCCGCGGAAGGTTCCGATCTTGCGGTAGAGCTGAAGAAAGGCGTCCTGCGTCAGGTCCTCAGCCGCCGCTACATTGCCCAGCATGCGCAGGCACAGCGAATAAACCCGCCGCTTGTGGAGCGCATACAGCGTTTCAAAAGCCCTTTCGTCTCCTGCCTGCGCCGCGGCAATGGCTTCCGCCTCGCCGGCAATCGGGGGATTGCGTCTCAGGTGCTGGTTGGCAGGCTTTGCTTGGGTCTGGCCAGCGCTCATTAATTGTTCCTTCGATCTGAGAATTCCATGAGCTGTAGCCTCGCGCAAACCGGAAAACGATGTTGACGAAGACATGGTCATGGCAAAAAAGAGAAAATGTACAGCGATTTCTAACATTCGAGACGGAAAACCACGGAAAGGTTGCCCGCGAAATTACGACCCGATATAACGGGCATAAAATGTGCGGGCTACGGTTACATCCGTAGTGCCCTGAATAATGGCGCGGCCATCTCGAAAAATCGTCAGCCTTTGTTCGCCGCGCTCAAAGCGGAGCAGCATGTCGTTAAACCGCACCTGGCCATGAGGCCTGAGCCGCGCTTCGAGCTCATGAAAGTCCACCGGTCGGCCATGCTCATGAATTTGCACCGAATTTCGTCCGCAGAGCGTGATATGCGGACGCCCTTCGCCGCGCAGGTGCCGGAAGTCCCGCTGCCCGCACACTTCGCACCCTACGCGCGGCCGCGCCGCCGAGACCGAAGACCACTCGTTCGTCCACAGATTGCAGGAGAGCAGCGTCCGCCGCAGCCGGTCGCGGGCTCCTGTGATGAGCTTCATCGCCTCGGTCACCACGAGCGACGCCGCAAGGTTCACCGCCGAGTTGAGAATCCCCGCCGTGTCGCAAGTCTCCACCGTCCCCGACGGCGGCTCGGGAAAGATGCAGGCCAGGCACGCCGTCTCGCCGGGCAGAATATTCATGGTGACGCCGTAAGCGCCTACGGCCGCCGAGTAAATCCAGGGCTTGCCCTGTTCAACGGCGTAGTCATTCACCAGGTAGCGGGTTTCAAAGTTGTCCGTTGCGTCGACAATCAGATCAGCGCTGCCCAGCAGCCCATGAATATTTCCCGGAGTCAGGTCTTCGATCCGCGCATCGACTGCGATCTCGCTGTTGAACAGTGCAATCTTCCGCTTTGCCGCCTCGGCTTTGGGCAGCGACTCGCGCGCATCAGCCTCATCGAAGAGCACCTGCCGCTGCAGGTTGCTCTCTTCTACGAAATCCCGGTCGATAAGGGTCAGCCCGCCCACTCCTGCGCGCGCCAGAAGGCTGGCCGCCGCGGCTCCTGTGGCGCCGCAGCCCACCAGGGCGACCCGCGCGGCTCCCAGCTTTTGCTGTCCTGCCTCGCCGATACCGGCAAAGAGCACCTGCCGTGAATATCTCTCTCGCAGACCTTCTGCCGGATCAGTCTTGGTGAGCGTTACCATTGCTCTTTTAGTATAGGAGCCTGAAGCGGAAGTGAGGCGTCGTGTTCCCCCGGAGGGCCGCATCTCATCCTCAGGTGCAGGCATTATGGTTGGAATGTGCGCCGCGTGCGATCTCTGGGGAATTGATGAGGGGCTGATTGGTCTTTTCGCGAACACGGGACCAGCGGGGCTGTCGATGCGGCGCGGCGCTCTCTCTTGCTGCGGCGCTCTGGCTTGTCCTTGGCGCATGCATGCCGGCCCGTCCCCAGTCGGAGCAGGCTGCGCCCCCCAGTGCCGCCCCGCCGCCGTCCACGGTGCCTCAAGCCGCCACCAACAGCCTGCGCGCCTGGGAGGGATTGAACGTGCAGGCCGTGGAGTTCCAGGGTGTCGACCGGCTGCGCCTTGAGCCGCTTCCCGCCGAGCTGCCCCTTCAGACCGGACATCCCCTGCGCTCTGACGACGTAAGACAGAGCCTGCGCCGCCTCTTCGCGACCGGTCTCTACCGCGGCATCGAGGTGGAAGGCATCCGCCAGGGAGACGCCGTCACCGTCATCTTCAAGGGCGCAGCGACGCTCTTTCTGGGCCGCATCACCGTCGATGGCCTCAAGAGCGATCGGCTGACCAGCCAACTCGTCCACGCCACTCGTCTCAACCCTGGCACGCCCTTCACCGACGCCAAGCTGGCCAGTGCCGGAACCGCGCTCCAGTCGATGCTTCAGGACAACGGCTATTACAAGAGCGTCGTCACCCCATCGACCGCCGTCGATACCGTGGAGGGCGAAGTCAATGTGCGCTTTCTGGTAAACAGCGGCAAGCAGGCCCGCATCGGCGATGTGAAAGTGGAAGGCGATCCGGGCATGTCGACCGAAACCTTCCGCAAAAAGGGCAAGCTCAAGCGCGGCTCCAAAGTCACGCATGACACGGTGAGCCGCGCCCTCTCCCGCCTGCGAAAGAATTACCAGAAGCAACAGCGCCTGGAGGCGAGCGTCGCCCTCGAGTCGAAGGATTATCAGCGGGAGCAGGACCTGCTCGATTATGCCTTCCAGGCAAACCAGGGGCCCGTCGTTACCATTCACGTCAACGGCGTCAAGCTCAGCAAGGGAAAAGTGAGGACGCTGGTCCCCGTATATGAGGAGGGCGCGGTTGACGAGGATCTGCTGAACGAAGGCGACCGGCGAATCCGCGACTACTATCAGCGCGACGGCTACTTTGATGTGCAGGTCAAGCACCAGAAGACCGAGGGAGCCGGCCTGACCCTCGTCGAGTATGAGGTGACTCTCGGCGAGCGCCAGAGCGTTGAGGCGGTGAGAATCACCGGTAACAAGTACTTCGGGACCGATATCCTGCAGCCTCGCCTCAGCGTCATCAAGGCCAATCTCTTCCTTCGCCACGGAACCTACAGCCAGGCGCTCATGCAGGCCGACGTAAACACCATCGTCGCCCTCTACAAGAGCAATGGCTTCAACGAAGTCAAGGTGACGCCAGTAGTCAAAAATCTGGCCGCCAGGCCGGGGAGCAAAAGTAACGATGAGGGGTTGTCGGTCACATACCAGATTGACGAAGGAACGCAGCAGAAGATCGGCCAATACCAGATCGTCGGCAATAAGCGGATCGGTACCGATCAGCTGACGCCTCTGCTGAACCTTCAGGCCGGCCAGCCTTATTCGGCGGCCAACCTCATCGCCGACCGCGACTCCATCCTCACCTATTACCTCAAGCACGGATTCAGCCAGGCCACGGTTGCCATCGCGCAGAAGCCCGAAACCGGCGATGCGCAGATCATCGACGTCACCCTCAACGTCACCGAAGGGGATCAGACCTTCGTCAACAAGGTGCTGATTTCCGGCCTGCACTACACCCGCCCGTCGACCATCGCCCCCTACGTGCTCCTGCATACCGGCGACCCGCTCGACCAGTCCGCGCTCTTCGATATGCAGCGCCAGATGTACGACCTGACGCTCTTCAACGAGGTGAACGCCGCCATCCAGAACCCCGCCGGCGACGAGCAGCGCAAGAATGTTCTGCTGCAATTTACTGAGGCCAAGCGGTGGGACCTGGGCTACGGCGTCGGCTTTCAGGTGCAGACCGGCAATCCCACCAGCAACTGTCCGAACACGCCCAACGGAAGCGCCCCTACCCAGCCCTGCGGCTCCAACGGAAAGACCGGGGCGAGCGCCCTGGTGCAGTTCGATGTCTCCCGCATCAACCTGGGCGGACGCAACCAGTCGATCACCCTCCGCTCCGGGTATGGCTCGCTCGAGCAGTTCGCGACGCTGATCTACTCCAGGCCGCACATCTTTAACAATCCCAAGCTGGACTTCTCCCTCAGCGGCGGCTATACCAACTCGCAGGACGTGACCACCTACGCCGCCTCGCGGCTGGAGGCGACGGTGCAGGTGACCCAGCGTCCCAACCGGCCGAACACGCTGCTGTATTTCTTCACCTATCGCCGCGTCGTCGTCGACCCCAACAGTGTGCAGCTTCCTCCCAACGAGATTCCGCTGGTCTCCGAGCCGGTGCGCGTGGGCGGACCGGGAACCACCTGGATCCGCGATACGCGCCGTCCGAACCCGCTCGATGCCCACGCCGGAACCTACACCTCCCTGCAGGAGTTTGTGACCGACAACGTCTTCGAATCCGAGGCAAACTTCAACCGCCTTGATCTGACCAACTCCAGCTACTACTCCTTCGGCCGGCAGAAAAACTTCGTCGTCGCCCGCTCGACCCGCTTCGGATACGAGCGCTCTTTTGGCGAAGACCAGTACCGCTACATCCCGCTGCCCGAGCGACTGTATGCCGGCGGCGCGCAATCGCTGCGCGGCTTTGCCATCAACTCCGCCGGTCCGCGCGACTCACTCACCGGCTTTCCCGTCGGCGGCGCCGGCGCGTTGGTAAACAGCACCGAATTGCGTTTTCCCAATCCCAACCTGCCGTATGTCGGAAACGCGGTAGGCTTTGTGCTCTTCCACGACATGGGCAACGTCTTCAACAATTCCTCCGACATCTGGCCCAGCGCCATCCGCATCAAGCAGCCCCACAGCTGGACCTGCAAAATCCTCGACGAGGCAGCGCAGTCCCAGGTCACGCGAGCCTCGAGCACCAATCCCACCGGCCTCTGCGACTTCAACGACTTCTCCCACGCCATCGGGCTGGGAGTGCGTTATCACACACCCATCGGTCCGCTGCGCTTCGATTTCAGCTACAACCTCAATCCGCCGATCTATCCTGTCATCATCACCTACGGAACCCACTCAAACGGCCAGCCGATTGCCCCCTACGTCGGCCAGGCCGGACACTTCAACTTCTTCTTCAGCATCGGGCAGGCTTTCTGATGAAGCGCACTCTGGCACTCGCGGCGGTCTGTGCGGCTCTGGTGATCCCGGCAGCATCGCGCCCCCAGTCAACCCCGGCCGCGCCGCCGCAAACCGCTTCGCAGCCCGTAGTGCTCGATCGCGTCATCGCCGTCATCAACGGAGACGTGATCCTCGAGAGCGACGTCAAGGAAGAGCAGCGCTTCGCCCAGCTCGAGCCGTTCTCCGTGCGTCCCGGGTCAGATACGCTGCAGCGCGCTGCCCGGCGCCTCGCCAATCGCACCCTGATTCTGCAGCAGATGAGCGAGCAGCAGGGGGCGGGCGTCAAGGTCACCGATGAAGAGGTGCGGCAGGCATTGCACGATCTGCGCGCTCATCTGCCCCAGTGCCGCACTTTCCACTGCACCACCGACGAAGGATGGAAAGCATTTCTCGCCGCTCACGATCTCACCGAGCAGGAGGTCTTTGATCACTGGAAGCAGCGCCTGGCCATCCTGAAGTTCATCGATTTGCGCTTCCGCAGCGGCATCCGCATCTCCAACGAGGAGATTCAGGACTACTACCGGAAGTCCGTCCTGCCCGTCTACCAGCGGCAGAACGAAAAGCCTCCGCCGCTCGACGAGATTTCGCAGAGAATTCAGGAAATTCTTCTCCAGCAGCATGTCAACGGATTGTTGCAGGATTGGCTCACCAGCCTGCGCGGCGAGGGCAGCGTGCGCATTCTCGATCCCGCCTATGGCCAGAGCTCTGAAAATCCCGAAGAGGATGACCGTTGAGCAGCGCACCCCAGCCGGCTTCTCCCGCGCCGGTCCGGCCGCACACCCTGTGGAGACACTGGTGGAAGGTCGGCCTGGTCCTGCTTGTTCTCATTGCTCTGCTCATCGGAGCTGGCCTCTGGTACGGCAACACGCCGCAGTTCAAAAACCGCGTGCGCCAGAAGGTCGTTGACGTTCTCGAAACAGCCACTGGCGGACGAGTCGAGCTGGGAGCCTTCCGCTGGCGCCTGCTGCGCCTGGAATTCGAGGCCGACAACCTCACCATCCACGGCCTCGAGCCCGCGGGCCAGCTTCCCTATGCCCATGTCGATCGCCTCTTCGTGCGCGCGAAAATCCTCTCCTTGTTCCGCACAAAGATCGGTCTGAATTACCTTGAGGCCGATCATCCGGTCATTCACATCATTGTTTATCCCGATGGCTCGACCAACCAGCCCCATCCCAAAGTAGAAAATCCAAACTCCGGCTCCGTAACCGACACGATTTTCGACCTGCAGGTGAACCGTGCCCTCTTGAACGACGGGGTGACGATCTTCAACGAGCAAGCCATGCCCTTCAATGCCGCCGCCAACAATGTTGGCATCAAACTTCAGTACACTCCAGCTCCACTGAGCCACCCCACTCAGGACCGCTACGAGGGATCGATCCACATCGAGGATCTGACCACGCAGCGTGGCGCCGCTTCTCCTATACACTCATTGCTCGATGCCGAGCTTCAGCTTGAAAGAAACAGCGCCAGCCTCCCGTCCTTCACCCTCCGGACGGCGTCCTTCAGCCTCATGGGGCGGGCAGCCCTCCAGAATTTCAGCGATCCGCAATGGAAGGCTACGGTCAATGGCGATGTGGACCTGCGTATGGCGCAGGTGCTTGCCGCCATCCCCGGCCTCGAAAAAGGCACCGCCCAGATCCAGCTGACGGGGCAGGGAACCAAGAACACCTTCACCATCGACGGCCAGAGCAAGGTTACCGATGGCGCATACCGCAACGGGACCGTACATCTCTTCGGAGTGAATGCGAAGACCGCGGTTCACGTTACGCAGGACGAGGTGACTCTGACCAATGCCCAGGCGAAGCTGCCCGGCGGCGGCACTGTCGATGGCAGCCTGCGCATCGTCAACTGGCTCAACAGCGCTCCTCCCGCTCCGGAAAAGCCTTTGCCCCGATCCGTCCGCGCCGGCCGCAATCAGCCAATCGCAACCACAGGACAGCAGGAGCAAGGAACCGTCCGCGCCCGCGTCAGCGGCATGACCGTGACTTCGATCTTGTCCATGGTTGCGCCGCCCCGCAGTGCCAATCTCGGATTCGCCTCGATCGCCAGCGGTCCCGTCAGCCTCGATTGGAAGGGCAGTGCCCTGGACTTCGTGATGGATGCGAAGATCGCCCTCAACGCCCCCCGGAACCCCGCTGCCGGCGAAGTCCCCCTGAATGGAAGCGTCGATGGGCAGTACATCAATCGCAGTGGATTGGTGAACATCCGCAGCTTCACGGCGGAGACTCCGGCAACGCATATCCAGGTCACCGGAGCGCTGGGCGTCTATCCGCCGACGCGTCCCTCGCAGATCAATGTGGATCTCACCACCACCAATCTGGCGGAGTTTGACCGCTCGCTCAAGGCGATCGGAGTCGCCGCCAACGGCAAGACCGGTGTGCAGGCGATTCCGGTGGCGCTCCATGGTCAGGCCGAGTTTCACGGATCGATAAGCCGCAGCATCCTGGCGCCCGACGTCAAGGGTCATCTCACGGCCACGAACTTCGACCTGGTCTACAGCACAATCCCGGGCAGCACGTCGCCAACCGCTCCCGCCCAGCACAACGCTCCAGCCACGGCCCAGCCTGTTGCCGAGACCACCCCTGCCGTCGAGCACACCATCCACTGGGATTCGCTCTCGGCCGACGCCGAGTATGCCCCCGAGCTCATCTCGGTGCGGCAGGCTTCGCTGGTTCACGGCTCAACAACCATCCACGCCTCCGGCACTATCCACGCCCATCAGCTCACACATCATCACCTCGCCTTCGACGAAGAGTCCCCCCTTGAGGTCGATGCCGCCATCCACAACGCCCCGCTCACTGACCTGCTCCAGACCGCCGGTGAGTCTTTGCCCGTCACGGGAACCGTGAATCTTGAAGTCCACGCCTCCGGCCAGCTCAATAACCTCGGTGGCGGCGGCCATCTCAGCGTCCAGGGCGGGGAAATCTACAGCCAGCCCTATCGAGGCCTCACCACCGACCTGCGTTTTCTGGGCCGGGAAATCGACGCCACCCATCTTGTCTTTCTTGAGGACGGCGGCAAAATCCAGGGCCAGGGCGCCTACAACCTCTCGACCGAAGTAGCTCAGTTTTCCGCGCAGGGCTCCGGCTTCGATCTCGCCCACATCAAGCAGCTGCAGAACGACAAGTATCCGGTTTCCGGTGTGCTCGGCTTTGAGGCGCACGGCAGCGGCACCCTGAAGAATCCCAACATCGAAGCTAACCTCCACCTCAAGGGCCTGAATCTGGCCAACGCTACCACCGGATACATCGACGCCAGCGCCCACACCCAGTCCGGCCAGTTGCTCGTCGACATGAACGGCCACATGACCAACGCCGTCTTCCAGGGACACGGCCAGGTCCAGCTCAGCGGCGACTACCAGGCAAACGGCCGCGTCAGCGTCACCAACCTCGACATTGACCCGCTGCTCCAGACATTCAACGTGCAGGGCATCCGCGCTCACTCCTCGATTGCCGGTGCCCTCACCGTCTCCGGGCCGCTGAGCAAGCCGGCCAGCCTCGGCGGCGACGCCTCAATCAACGAGTTCTCACTCTCGCTCGTCGGCGTACCCCTCAAGACGGAAGGTCCCCTGCACGCCACACTCATCAACGGACGTCTGCACCTCGATCCCTTCCATGTCATCGGCGACGACACCGACCTGCACGCGCAGGGATCGATCGGCATCTTCGGCGGCGCACGCGATCTTGACCTCCACGGCAACGGCTCCATCAACATGAAGCTGGTGCAGACCGTCGACAGCGACATCACCGCCTCCGGACACGTCGACTTCAACGTTGATGCCGTCGGCACCTTCCAGCGCCCCAGCCTCACCGGCCAGGTGAAATTTACCAACGTCGCCATGGCTCTTCAGGATTTCCCCAACGGCCTGAGCCAGATGAACGGCACCCTCAACTTCGACCAGGACCGGCTCGACGTAAAGAGCCTCACCGCAACCAGCGGCGGCGGCAAGATCCAGCTCGGCGGCTTCATCACCTATCAGCAGGGCCTCTACGGAGACCTGACCGCGACCGCCAAGGATGTCCGCATCCGTTATCCGCAGGGTGTCAGCTCCATGGCCGACGCCAGGCTTCGCCTGCAGGGGACGCAGGATTCCCTGCTGTTGAGCGGCAACGTGACCATCACCCGCTTTATCATCGGCAGCGACCTCGACCTGGCTGCGCTCACCTCGGTGACAAGCGTCTCCCTGCCGCCGGATCCGAATGCCCCCTCGAGCCACGTTCGCCTCGACGTCCACATCGTCTCCGCTCCGCAGCTCGACTTCCAGAACTCCTATGCCAAGCTCGCCGGCGATGTGGACATGCGCGTCCGCGGCACCCTCGCCCAGCCTTCGCTCCTCGGCCATATCGCCATCACCGAGGGCAGCGCCACCTTTGCCGGCACCAAGTACGAGCTGCAGCGCGGAGACATCTACTTCACCAACCCGGTGCGCATCGCGCCCCTCATCGACATCACCGCGACAGCCCACGTCGAGGACTACGACATCACCATCGGCTTGAATGGAACGCCCGACAAGCTGCAGCCGACCTTCCGCTCCGAGCCTCCGCTCTCCGAGCAGGACATCTTCGCCCTCCTCGCCATGGGCCGCACCCAGGAGGAGCAGCAGATCTACACCATGCAGCAGCAGCAGGCCGGCGTAAACACCACTGCCGACGCCCTCCTCGGCGGCGCCCTCAACGCCACCGTCAGCAGCCGCATCGAAAAGCTCTTCGGCGGAGGCAGCGTCAAGATCGATCCCAACTACGTCAGCGGAACCGGCAACTCTTCCGCCCGCATTACCGTCGAGCAGCAGGTGGCGAAAAACGCGACCCTCACTTACGCCACCAACATCAACTCCACCGCCCAGCAGCTCATCCAGGGCCAGGTCAATATCACCCGGGATTTCTCCATCATCGCGGTGCGCGATGAATCGGGCGTTTTCAGCCTCATCTTCAAAATTCGACGACGCTACAAATAGACATTGGCCGGGTTTAATTGGTTGGGATAAGATGGCATTCCACCATGATCCCGTATGCATCTCATGGGATAGAAAATCGAATCGCTGCCCATACTTAGCGCCATCGGCGCAGTCGGGGCCGCACAGCCATCAGGAGGAACCTGAAAGTGAGAAAGACATTTCGCACCCTGTTTCCAGCTGTCCTGGCATTCCTGTTGTTGAGCGGGTCCGCCCTGTCGCATCAATCCATCGCCGTGGCCCAGTCTCAGAATGACAACAATCTCCGCGCCGAGATCATGAACAAGGCGCTCAATAAGTCGCAGTTCAAAAACATACAGGTTTCGGTTACAAATGGAGTTGCAAAGCTCACCGGCACCGTCGATGTCTTCTATTGGAAACAGCAGGCTGACAGCAGAGTTCATCGCGTCAAGGGCGTGACTGCGGTCGATAACGAGATTGAAGTCGCTGGTCCTGAGATCTCCGATGCCCAGCTGCAGCAGAAGCTGGTGCGGGCAATTTCCTACGATCGCGTCGGATACGGCACCACCGCGTTTAACGCCATCAGCGTGGGCGTCAACAATGGCGTCGTCACCCTGGGCGGAACCGCTTATGGTCCCGTCGACGCTGATTCGGCCGTCGCCGTCGCGGAGAACATGAAGGGCGTCAAGGACGTGATCAACAATATCTCCGTCGATCCCGTCTCACCGATGGACGATCGCATCCGCCGCGCCGTCTACCGCGCCGTCTATGGATTCCCGTCGCTGAATCGTTACGCCATTGACCCAGCGCAGCCGATCCGCATCTCCGTGCAGAATGGCAACGTGACCTTGTACGGTGTCGTCGATCGCCAGGCTGACAAGGACGCGGCCGGCATCCGCGCCAACACCGTGCCGGGCGTCTTCAAGGTGACCAACGACCTGCAGGTTGCCGGCCAGCCCGCAGGCAAGTAAGCCTCTGCTTCAACCCGAAAAGCCTCCGCCCCGCGCGGAGGCTTTTCCTTTTGATCCGAGTAACCTCAATCCCGCACCGTCAAGCTATTGGCTATTGGCCAATGGCTATAACCGACCCCTACACCCCTGGCCCCTACACCCTGTACCCTGTAGTTATGGCTTTCTTTCGCAGCGTGGCGGTCACCCTTGAGATGATCAAGTGGGAGCACTCCATCTTTGCGCTGCCCTTCGCGCTTACCGGAGCGATGCTGGCCGCTCACGGCCTCCCGCACCCCATGCAATTGTTCTGGATCATTGTCTGCATGGTGACCGCACGCTCTGCCGCCATGGCCTTCAACCGCTGGGCTGACGCTTCGCTCGACGCCGACAATCCCCGCACGCGCAACCGCGCCATCCCCGCCGGGCTGCTCACCAGAAGCTTCGTCGCCGGATTCACCCTGGTCATGGCGACGCTCTTCGTGCTCGCCGCTGCGCAATTAAACCGGCTCACGCTGCTACTTTCGCCGGTCGCGCTGGCCGTGATCCTCGCCTACTCCTACACCAAGCGCTTCACCCGCTGGTCGCATCTGGTGCTGGGGCTCTCGCTGGGCATCGCGCCTGCGGCCGCGTGGATCGCCGTCCGCGGCTCATTCGACCCGCGCATCCTCATCCTTACTTGCGCGGTCATCTTCTGGGTCGCCGGATTCGATGTACTCTACGCCTGCCAGGACGCCGGCCACGACACCACTGCCGGCCTCTTCAGCGTCCCGGCAACCTACGGCATCACTGCGGCATTCTGGATCGCGCGCACCCTGCACATCGTCATGCTGCTGCTCCTCCTCTGGCTTGTGCACGTCTTCGCGCTGGGACCGGCCGCCATGACCGGCGTCGCCATCGTCGCCGCCCTGCTCCTCTACGAGCACCTGATCGTCTCACCAGGTGATCTCCGCCGTCTCAACGCCGCCTTCTTCACCATGAACGGCGTGATCTCCGCCGTCTTCTTCTTGTTTGTCGCCGCCGACCTGCTTCTTCACCGCCGCTGAGGGTCGGTCGAGCGGTCTTCCTCATACCTGGCCAGCATCGCCGCCTCAACAGCCTGTGAAATACGAAATCCGCATTGGCGAAGCCGCTTCAGGACGTCGCCGAAAATCGACATGTCCGCGCAGGGACGCCTGTAGCAGGACTGCCAGCGTACCCGCCACTCCAGTGTGTCTTGCCTCGGCTGCGAGCCGGCCAGCCCGTTCGTCAATCAGCAGAACATCGGCCTTGAGCTCAAGGGCAAGACTGATGGCTTCGCGCTCCCCGGCTCCCAGCTCAGCTGCTAGACCGGAATCGATCTGCATAACATGCTTTTCTTCGAGCCATGCCGGAGGCGCCAATGCCCAGGCCCGCACCTCGTCCGGAGCTTCAGGGTGCTGCATCTCCGCCAGAACGGCTGTAGGAACGAGAACGCGACCGTAGATTTCGAGAAGAATCTCGGGGAGACCAAGGCGGATGAGGTAATTCAGAGGACTCGTATCGGCGACTACGATCATGTACGGGTCGAGCGGTCACTCGTTGAAAGCATCCGGTCCAGCGTGGCCATATCCCTGTCGAGATCATCGACCGTGTAGTCATAGATCTCATGCTGCTGAAGGAAGGCATCGACCTGCATGCGCGTTCCAAAGCCCAGGATTGCGCGGACTTGTTCCATAGTCAGCCGGCCATCCCGGTAGGCGCTTGCCACTGACTCTTCGAGCAGCAATCGGGCAGCATCGTGGCCTGGCGGCACCAGTTGCTGCACGAACTCGTCCGGAATGTTGACAGTCACCTGCATCACCTTGAGGGTAGCAAAGCGGCGGGAGCGGCGCTATCTGCTTCTTCACCGCTAAAACAAAAGGCCCGCGCTTTTCAGGCGCGAGCCTTGTTGCGTTCTGGGGACGGGGATTCTCTAGGCGGGCCGCCGCTCTTTCATCTTCTCGGCTTCCTTGTGCTCATCGATGCGCTCGTTGACTCTTTCCTTGATGTTCTGGACTTTGTCGGTGAAGTTGTCGCGGGCGATATTCGCCTCGCGCTCATTCTCCTTGCGCTGATGTTCGGCCGTCTCATGGGCGGCATCTTTCACATTGCCCCACGTTTCCTTCGCGGCGCCTTTCACCTGGTCGGCGACGCCTTCGTTGGCCATGCGCTGGTTTCCGAATGCCTCACCTGTCTTTTGTTTCACCTTGCCGGTAACCTGATCAACTTTTCCGCTTATCTGGTCCTTGTTCATAAGTAACCCCTCTGATGATTTTCTTTGAGCAGCGTTCACATCCGAATGCTGCGGGTTGGGTCGTGCGTTGTTGTTAAAGGGCCGCTCGCCGTCCACTGATGAGCTGGATCAGCAGTACCACCAGCGCGAGCACCAGCAGAATGTGGATGTAGGCTCCAATAGCATGAAAGCTCACCAGTCCGACGAGCCACAGCACAAGCAGAATTACAAAAATTGTCCACAACATGGCGTTGTCCCTTCCAAAGTGCGTTTCACTGCTTACGGAGCTATATGGTGCGCGCCGTGCGCATAGGGTTGCCGTACAATCAAAAATTCGAACAAGCTACGTGTTATGAACATCGCTATCCAGGGAGAGCCCGGATCTTTCAGTCACGAAGCGGCATTGAAGTTTGCCTCTGAGGCAACCATTCTTGCCTGCTCGTTATCGTCTGAAGTCTTCGCCGCCGTCGATCAAGGCCGTGTCGATGCGGCCGTCATACCCATCGAGAACTCGCTCGCAGGATCAGTTGTCGAGCACTACGATCTGCTGCTCACTCACGACGTGGCGATCGAGCGCGAACTGCTCCTGCGTATCCACCACAACCTCATCGCCGTACCGGGAACGCACCTCGACCAGATTCATCGCGTCTACTCGCATCCCGTCGCGCTCGCGCAATGCCGCCGCTTCCTCGAGCAGCATCCGCAGATCGAAGCCATCCCTTTCTACGACACCGCGGGCAGCGTCAAGCAGCTCATGGAGCTCCGCGACCGTTCCTCGGCCGGAATCGCGAGCACCCAGGCCGCCGCTCACTACGGCGGAGAGATCCTCGCCGCCGGCATCGAAGACAATCCTGAAAACTACACGCGCTTCTTCCTCATCCGCCGGCGTAGCCTGGTCACACCCCATCCGGCTGCCGACAAGGTAAGCCTGGCCTTCACCGTTGAAAATCGCCCCGGCACGTTGGTCGAGGCCCTGCAGGTCTTCGCCGGCCAGGGCACCAACCTTACCCGTATCGAATCTCGCCCCGTCCACGGCCAGCCGTGGCATTATGTCTTCTACGCCGATTACCAGCTCTCCAGCCCTTACTCGGCCGATGCCGCGCTCTCCCTGCTGGCGCGTCACTGTTCCATGGTCAAAGAGCTCGGCCGCTACTGCGCCGGCCAGAAGCAGAGCTGATCGTTTCAACTTGCCCCCGCATCTGCCGATGAAATTTGGGTCGGGAACCCGGTTCGTTCCTGCCGCGTAAAAGCATCCTAAGAAGAAAGAAGGTGCCTGCGCGGTTTTCCAGAGTTCTACCGGTATTGAAAATAAATGACTTAACGGATAAGCATCGAATCTTGCGACCGTATCCGATCTGCTGCGTCTAATAGCTAATAATTTGATAAGAAGGCACTCAATGGCCAGCGATTTCCTAAGTGAGATTCACCCAAGTAGTTTGAAACGGCGCGACGAGAACGGTGGCGGCAGAACCGTACCGGTTCTTCCCGTGCGCGACACCGTGCTGTTTCCCCATGCGGTCCTGCCCTTGACGGTAGGCCGTGAGAGCTCCATTCAGCTCATTCAGTCCCTCGGAGACGAGAAGACCATCGTCGTCGTCGCCCAGCGCGATGCCCGCATGGACGCGCCTCAGCCGAGCGACCTCCATGCCTACGGCACCCTTGCGACCGTGCACAAGGTCGTCAAGATGCCGAACCAGAGCCTCTTTGTCTTTACCGAAGGCACCGAGCGCGTCAAGCTGGGCGTGTACTCCCAGCTCGAGCCCTTCATGACCGCGGTTGTCGAGCCGGTCGAAGAGATCGCGCCGCCGAAAGGCCCCGAAATCGAGGCCCTGCAGCGCAACGTCCTGTCTGAGTTTCAGCAGATCGTCACCGCCTCGCCCACGCTCTCCGATGAGCTGCAGACCATCGCCATGAACATCGAGGAGCCTGGCCGCCTCGTCGATTTCATTGCGTCGTCCCTGCCGTTCCTGTCAACGACCGACAAGCAGGAGTTGCTCGAGACTCCCGACGTCACGGCGCGCCTGGAGCGCGTCAACAAGCATCTTGCCAAAGAGCTCGAAGTCCAGCAGCTGCGCAACAAGATCCAGTCCGAAGTGCAGGACCAGGTCCAGCAGTCGCAGCGTGACTACTATCTGCGCGAGCAGATGAAGGCGATCCAGAAAGAGCTCGGCGACGCCGACGAGGGCCAGAAGGACATCGAAGATCTGCGCGAGAAGATCGAGGGCGCCGGCATGCCCGAGGAGACCAAGAAAGAGGCGCTCAAGGAGCTGAACCGGCTCCAGCGCATGTCTCCCATGGCTGCCGACTACTCGCTCACGCGCAACTACATCGAGTGGCTGGCCGTGCTGCCGTGGTCGAAATCCTCCGGCAGCGAGGTCGACATCCTCAAGGCGCGCGAGATTCTCGACGCGGATCACTATGACCTGAAGAAGGTGAAAGACCGCATCCTCGATTACCTCGCTGTCCGTCGTCTCAAGCCGGATATGAAGGGCCCGATCCTTTGCTTCGTCGGGCCTCCGGGCGTCGGCAAGACCTCGCTCGGACGCTCCATCGCCCGCTCGCTCAGCCGCGAGTTCCGGCGTATCTCGCTCGGCGGCATGCACGATGAGGCCGAGTTGCGCGGTCATCGCCGCACCTACATCGGAGCCCTGCCCGGCCAGATCATCCAGAACCTGCGCCGCGCCGGAACGAACGATCCCGTCTTCATGCTCGACGAGGTCGACAAGCTGGGCCGCGATTTCCGCGGCGACCCGTCGTCTGCGCTGCTTGAGATCCTCGACCCGGAGCAGAACAACACCTTCCGGGACAACTATCTCGACCAGCCCTTCGACCTGTCGAAGGTGCTCTTCATCTGCACCGCGAACCAGCTCGACCCGATCCCTGCTCCGCTGCTTGACCGCATGGAGATCATCGAGCTGCAGGGCTACACGGAAGAGGAGAAGTTGCACATCGCCTTCCGTTACTTGATCCCGCGACAGATCAAGGAAAACGGCATTCAGGCCGATAACATCGAGTTCCCCGAGGATGCAATCTCTTACATCGTGCGCCATTACACGCGCGAAGCCGGAGTCCGCAAACTCGAGCAGCTCATCGGCACCGTCTGCCGCAAGCAGGCGCGCCGCATCGCCGAAGGCAAGACCGAGAAGCTTGTCGTCACTCGCGAGATCATCCACGAGTTCCTGGGCGGCATCAAGGTTCGCGTCGATACTGAGCTCGCCGAGCGCACCAAGCGTCCCGGAGTCGCCGTTGGCCTTGCCTGGACGCCCGCCGGTGGCGACATCCTCTTCATCGAAGCCAACAAGATGAAGGGCAAGGGCGGCTTCAAGATCACCGGTCAGATCGGCGAGGTCATGCAGGAGTCCATGCAGGCCGCGCTCACCTGGGTCCGCTCCAACGCCGCGTCACTTGGTCTGACGGAGGACTTCGTCAACGACACGGATATTCACATCCATGTCCCCGCCGGAGCCATCCCCAAGGACGGTCCATCGGCAGGTGTGACCATGGCGACCGTGCTCGTTTCGCTGCTGAGTGACAAGCCGGTCCGCCCGCTCACGGCCATGACCGGCGAGATCACCCTCAGCGGAAACGTGCTGCCCGTCGGCGGCATCAAGGAGAAGTTCCTTGCCGCCAAGCGCGCCGGGGTGAAGGACGTGATCCTGCCTGCCGAGAACCGGCAGAACGTGGAGGAAGACCTGATGCCCGAGCAGACCGCCGGCGTCAGCATCCACTACGCCAGCCGGATCGAAGATGTGCTCGCCGTCGCCCTGCCCCACACGGCCGCCGAAAAACAGAAGGACGATCAGGTGAGGGAAGAGGTTCTCGAGCACGCCGAGGCCTGAGCCGGTGTCTGAGACACCTGAAATTAGATTGGCCGCGCGGCAAAACCAGCTGCGCGGCCTTTATTGTTTTGACCGCAGATCGCGATTAGCCTTTTTCTGAGCCCTGAGCCCTGACGTTATGTTCACCATCGGCCATTCCACGCTGCCCATCGAGACTTTTCTCGCTATCCTGCGGGAGAACGGCGTGCGCGCGCTGGTCGACATCCGCACCATCCCCAAGTCCCGCCACAATCCGCAGTTCGCTCAGGAAAATCTCTCCCGCTCCCTCGCCGAGGTCGGCA
>Ga0335075_10000849_pt1 | contig 51786 bp, 51 predicted proteins | sample Lox_Sample_24_FD_206723 | JGI IMG/M metagenome (GOLD analysis project Ga0335075, IMG submission 206723) | Soil microbial communities from Loxahatchee National Wildlife Refuge, Florida, United States - Lox_Sample_2.4 | ecosystem: Environmental > Terrestrial > Soil > Wetlands | place: USA... | reverse complement strand
ACTCAGGGGCGGCCCGGGGCGGCGTGGTCAGCGACTTGAGTGATCAGCAGATGCCCAGCATTGACCCCGAAGGGTCGGCGCCGATGGCACTCTGGGTCGTGCGGCGATCACGAGGAGATCAGCAATGACCCGGCCCCCCGGAGCGAACCCTGCGCTTCAGCGCATCCCTCTCAGCGCGGACGAGAAAGCCCGAGCTGAGGTGAACTTCGTTCCTTATGTCGCCCGGGCGCTCGTCGCCGAGGGACGGTTCCGGGTGAGCGCTGACACCCCTGAGATGGTGGAGTTGTTCCAGAAGGTCGCCCGAATGGTGGGTGACATGCTCCGTCGCCCTGTGGTCAGCTATGCCAACGGCCGGGAGATCGTGATCACCTTTGGCCAGCAGGAGCCGCCCGGCCTCACAGCGCTTGGGCAAATTTCGGCGCGCCCTTGACTCTGCCCCTGGGGCGGACTGCATCGTCGGCTTGTCATGAGTCACCGATACGAGGATGGGATCATGGACGTTCTACTGCGCGACGTGCCTGAGCAAGTGGTGATCACCGAGGAGCGGATGGTCGACCAGGCCGCCCTGGAAAGCTGGCTCCCGGGGGCGATGGCGAGGGTACACAAGGCTGCTGGGGATGCGGCCGCCGGGACAGCCGACCAGCCTTATCTGCAGCGCGATCACCTTCCGGCCGAGCCGGTGTTCATCGTGATCTACGAGGGAAATCCGAACGAGGGCGAGACCGCTGTCGAGTGCTGCACTCCGCTGCAGACTGGGGTCCCGGCGCCTGCCGACGCTGCTAGCCGCGCCATTCCCGCGCACCGGGAAGCATACGTGCGGGTTGCCAAGAGCACGGTGGAATCGGGCCACATCGGCGACGTGTACGTCGCGATTGAGCAGTGGATCGGCAGCCACGAGCTCGAAATCGCGGCCGCTCCACGAGAGACGTACTGGACGGATTTCTTTGCCGCAGGAGGGAACGATGTCGTCTTCGACGTCGCCTTTCCGGTGCGGTAGACATCCTGCATGACAGGACAGCCTGGGCGGATGACGACTGGAGAGTTCTCCCGCCGGTCGCAGCTCTCGATGAAAGCGCTCCGTCTCTATGACCGTCTCGGCTTGCTGCGGCCCGCAGTTGTCGACGGGCGCAATGGGTATCGCGGGTACGACGAGAGCCAGCTGTTCACCGCGCGCCTGATCGTCTTGTTGCGAAGCCTGGATATGCCGCTACACGAGGTCGCGCGGGTAGTGGCTGCGGCTGGGCCAGAAGCCGCGGACCTTATTGAGTCGTACTGGGCTTCGCGGGAACGACGGTTTGCCGCCCAGCGGCGGATCGCCGCGACGCTGAGACCGGGCGTCGCTGCTTCGGACCCGCCTAGCGACCAGTTCCCGGTGCGCGAGCGGCACGTGCCGGAACAGCTAGTCCTTACGGAGCAACGTCACGTCTACCTTGGCCAGCTGACCTGGACACTGGAGGCAACCGCACGGCTTGTGGCACGCGCTGAACGCTGTGGCGGTGTCACTGGGAAGCGATTTGTCATCTTTCACGGCCTAGTGTCGGCAGACAGCGACGGACCAGTGGAAGTGTGCATGCCTGTCGCTCAGCTGCCAGATGACCCATCGGATGTGGCCTGGCGGGTCGAGGCCGCGCACCACGAAGCGTTCATCCAAGTCACCAAAATCAACTTCGAAGTCCCCGCGATATTGTCCGTCTACGACCAGCTGACCGACTGGGTCTCGGTGGCAGGCAGAAGGAGAGCGGGCTCACCGAGAGAGGTCTATACCCCCGGCGTCGAACCGCTCTTCGCGAGCGCTGACCAGCACGTCTGCGATGTTGCCATGCCGTTTTCCTGATGCCAGCCTGCTGAGCAGGCTCCTGTTATCGGGTCGTTATAGTGTCGTCGGTGAGCCATCGGGCTGGGCCGCGCAAGGGCCGTGTCGGCTGGATCGCCGCAGCGCTCGTGCTTGCTGCCGCAGGCCCGGCCGCTTGCGCTACGACCGGGCAGTCCAGCGTTTACTTTCGCACCCTGCCGCCCGGCGCCCAACTGCCTACCGGTGCGTATTGCGCCGGGCTCGTCAACTCCACGCCGCTCCCCGAGAACAGGTCCGCCAACAAGCTCTACAACAGCAGGGAAGGCGGTCACGTCGGCGCGAGGTTTCTCTCCGGGGACGGCCCAATGGCGCGGAGACTGGCAGAGCGTGTCAACGGCGACTTCACTGGCACCACGATCGACATACTCCGGTGGGCAGCCTGCAAGTGGGGCATCAACCAGGACATCGTCTTCGCACAGGCCGCTGCGGAGAGCTGGTGGCAGCAGAGCACGCTCGGTGGCTGGACCACGGACCGGGCAGACTGCCCGCCCGGTGACAAGCCCGGCCAGACCGGCAAGCCGGGCGAGTGCCCGGTGACCTACGGGATCCTGCAGAACACCTACGGACATGGCGGCTGGCCGGCCATCGCCCGGTCCACCGCGATGAATGCCGACGCCGCCTACGCGAACTGGCGCGCATGCTATGACGGCTATGAGACCTGGCTCAACACCATGCCCAGAGGCGGTCAGTACCACGAGGGCAACGTCTGGGGCTGCCTCGGTGCCTGGTTCTCGGGCCAGTGGCTGAACCCGCCCGCACTCGGCTACATCGCGCAAGTTAAGGAGTACATGCGCGAGAAGATCTGGCTCAAGCCAAACTTCCGCTACTGAGCGGCCGACCGCAGGCAGGCCGCAGATGGCCTAGGCGGCGCGGATCAGCGATGGCGTCAAGGCAGTCATGGCCTGGCTCACGGGTTCCAGGCCGGGACGGGCCGTAACTACCCGGACGATGGCCTCGTCCAAGCCGCGGCTCAGCCGCGCGAAGGCGGCAGGTGCCTCCGCAGCGGGGCCGTAGTAACCCACTGCCTGCAGCATTTCGTCCGGAGCGGAGGCCACGAGCTGGGAAAAGGCCTCGCCCCGATCGCGCCGTGCTTCTAGTTCTCGCAGATCCTCATCGAACCCCATCTGCGCGAACAGACCTCGGTAGCCGGCGCGCCGGGGGACGCCGGGGTGGCCCATGGCGTAGCCGAGCACCTGCGTGCCGAAGGCCTGCCGCGCTGCGGCTAGGTCGTCATCGATGCAGACCCGGATGTACATCGTCATCGGCACGGCGCCTGAGTTGCGGCCCGCCCGTGCGATGCCCTCGTCGATCCCGGCCCGGCTGACGGCAATGCGCTCTGGCGTGGCCCAGTTGAGGAGCGCACCGTCGGCCACCTCGCCCGCGAGCCGGAGCATTTGTGGGCCGAGCGCGGCCAGGTACACCGGAGAGGCCGGCAGGTCCGCCAGCCCGAGCGACGCCGGGCTGGGCCAGCCTGGCGCGCCAGCGCCGGAGGAATCCCGGCCGACCGCTCCCGGAGGGCCGGCGGTGACCGTCTCGCCGTCGAGAAGTCGGCGGACCTGGGTGACGTACTCTCGCATCACGGCGATTGGGCGGTCCGGCAGGCCGACCGAGGCCCAGAACCCCGGCCCGTAGCCTCCAGTTCCCAGCCCAAGGACGAATCGCCCGGAAGACAGCTGAGCCAGCGTGGCCGCCTGTACAGCCAGTCCCAGGGGAGTCCACATGCGCGCCGCCGGGACGACAGATATCCCGGTGCGCAGCGAGGTGTCTTCCGACCACGCCGCGCAGACGTGGAAGGAGTCCGGCACGCCCCCGGCCGGGGTCCACAGGCTCTCGAATCCGAGTTGCGCGGCCTCGCGCGCGGCCTCGCGCAACTGGTCGAATGGCAGGCCGAGCCGGCCATCCAGTCCCACACCGATCAGCATGTCGCCCAAGACCTTTCCACTCCGGATGTACACCGACATGCTGAACACTAGGACCGGCGCAAGCGGCATAGCATCAGGCACCCTCCGGCCTGGCCCGCGCCTAGGGTTTTGTGTCCGTTAGCCCGGGTAACCGTGCCGAATGCGAATCCGTCTCGTCTGCAAGCCAGCGGACCTGTGAGCGCACCGGGGCGCCCTGGTGAGACACCGGAGCAACGTGACGATCGGAATCTCGTCGACCTGCTGCAGGAACTGCGGGTCGGCACTCTGGGCGTGCAGGTTCTGTTCGGATTCCTCCTCGGGCTGCCTTTCACAGTCCGATTCAGCCGCCTCGAAGCCTGGCAGCGCTGGCTGTACCTCGCGATCATCATGATGTCTACGGTCTCGATCGTCTTGCTCGTTGCGCCAGTCGCATATCACCGGCTGCTGTTCCGCCGCCATCAGCTAGGCAGCCTTCTCCGAGCGGCAAACGTCATGGCCATCGCGGGGATGGCGGCAGTTTCGCTCGCAGTCAGCGGCGCCGTTCTCCTGGTGACGAGCTACGTCGAGCCCGGTCTGCCAACTCCAGTTCTCACGATCATCGTGGTGGCCATGTTCGCTGGCTTCTGGTTCGTGCTGCCGCTGATGCGCCGCGGGCGGTCCTCGCGCTCAGACAGCGGGCAAGGGGATCAATGATCAGGCGCATGAAGACCAGGGTCGGCACAGCGTCTTCCGCGGGCCGGGGATTCCCGCCGCACGCCCTGCGTGATTACGCCCTGCTGGCCGACGGCGAGCGCGGCGCTGTCATCGGCCCGCGCGGCGAAATTGCCTGGCTGTGCGCTCCCGCCTGGCATTCGGGCTCGGTGTTCTCCTCGCTGATCGGAGGGTCAGGCGTCTACGCGATCTGTCCCACAGAGCGCTTCGTCTGGGGCGGGTTCTACGAGCCTCGGTCCCTCATCTGGCGCAGCCGGTGGGTCACCGATGCCGGCAGCATTACCGAGTGCCGGGAAGCACTGGCCTTCCCCGGTGACCGTCGGCGGCTGACCCTGCTCCGCCGCGTTGTCGCCGAGAGCGGACCGGCCAGCGTCCATGTCCTGCTGGAACCTCGCGCTGAATACGACCAGCTACCCCTTTGCGACCTCCAGTCCCAGGCAAACCGTGCTTGGACTGGGCGCGTCGGCCCGCTCTACCTGAGGTGGTCCGGAGCAGTGTCCGGGGCGCGATGCGTGGAAGGCTCCGGCACCATCCGGCTTGAGCTCAACCTGCGAATGGCAGCTGGCCAGACCAGGGACCTCGTGCTCGAAATCTCCGATCAGCCGCTCATCGATGCTCCGCCGGACCCTGGCGAGACCTGGCGGACGACGGAAGGCTGCTGGCACGATGCCGTGCCCGAGTTTGCCAATCTGACCGCAGGCCGCGATGTCCGGCAGGCCTACGCCGTCATGCGCGGGCTTACGAGCTCAGCCGATGGCATGGTCGCGGCAGCGACCACCAGTCTCCCCGAACGAGCCGAAGCCGGGCGCAACTACGACTACCGATATGCCTGGATCAGAGACCAGTGCTATGCCGGCTCGGCAGTCGCGGCCGCTGGTGGAGGCCGACTGCTCGATCAGGCTGTCCGGTTCGTGACCGCACGGCTACACGCCGACGGGCCTGCTCTGAAGCCTGCCTACACCGCGAGCGGCGGCCGGGTTCCCGACCAGAGCCGACTGACGCTGCCGGGCTATCCGGGCGGCTTCGATCTGACGGGCAACTGGGTGAATAAGCAGTTCCAGCTCGACGCCTTTGGTGAGGCTCTGCTGCTGTTCGCTGACGCCGCAAGGCTCGACCATATCGACTCCGAAGCGATCACCGCTGCACAGATCGCGGCTGCTGCCATTGCGGAGCGCTGGGAAGAGCTTGACGCGGGGATCTGGGAAGTCGACAACCAGGCTTGGACGCACAGCAGACTGATCTGCGTCGCCGGCCTGCGCGCCGCCGCCGCGACCTGCGCTCCGGCGAGGCTGGCGCCCCAGTGGATCAGCCTGGCCGACAGAATTGTCGCCGATACCGCGGACCACGCCGTGCATCCAACCGGACGGTGGCAGCGGTCCGCCAGCGACGACGGACTTGATGGCGCGCTGCTACTTGCAGCAGTGCGGGGAGCCGTCCCCGCCGCCGATCCACGTACCACCGCCACGCTGGATGCCTATCTGCGAGAGCTAGTAGAGGCCGGGTATGCCTACCGCTTCCGCCACGACGACCGCCCGCTGGGCGAGGCTGAGGGCGCGTTCCTGCTGTGCAGCTTCATCCTGTCGCTGGCGTTGCTCCAGCAAGGAAACCAGCTTGAGGCGGCACGGTTCTTCGAGCGCACCAGAGCCGCCTGCGGGCCGCCCGGCCTGCTTACCGAGGAATTCGACGTCGCACAGCGGCAGATGCGCGGCAACCTGCCGCAAGCCTTCGTACACGCCCTGCTGCTGGAGTCAGCGGCACGCCTCAGCGAGATCCCTGGCTTGCTGACCGGCTAGCGCGCCCGGCGACACCGGGCTGGCGATGGAGGCTGACTGCCGCTGCCGCCGCAAGTGCGGCAGCGATCACCGTCTCGGCCAGCAGCGCCCGCCGCAGCCTGGGTTCCGCGCCGGCCAAGACCAGCATCGACGCGCCATGCAGACCATCGGCAGCGACGCCAGCCTCGACCAGCTCGCGCACTGGCGCCAGGCCGCAGATCATCCCCTGGGCCAGCTGACGGCCACCGAGTACGCGGGCGACCGCAAGGACTCGGCCGCTAACCGGCGCACCCGCCACGGCCGTGATCATCGGCCCTGGTGCACACAGCAAGGCCAGTCCGTAGCTAGCCCTGGCAGCGCTAACAAGGCGCACACTAAACGGGAAAGGCGCCGGACCCACTTGCCCCAGGCTGCCGGCGGCCGAGCGGAGCAGCGCCCGGCCCGACGCGGTCATCGGCGCCACGCGGCGAGCGCGGCTGCCGCCACGGCACCGCATCCGGCCAGCGCGGAGATCGCGGGATGATGCGAGACCCAGAGCTGCGCGCTGCGGCCGTGGGAGCGCCCGTCGAAGCTGCCATGAGCGCCATGGTCAGTCCCCGGAGGTCCATCGACCGGATGCATCAGGTTTTCCGGCCGACCTGGCTGTGCTGATTCGCTGGTCTGCTGCGACGTATAACCGGTGCGCGCCAGGTAGCGGTCAAGAAGCGCTGGCGCGAACTTGTTCGCCGCAAGCGTCGCGGCCGTGCTCGCCCCGACCCAGTACTCCCGCCGACCAGGATGATCAGCGGCATAGACGACGCCCCGAGCGGCCACCTCAGGCTGGTAGATAGGCGGCACAGGCTGCGGCTGGCGCGGCAGCTTCGACCTGACCCAGGAGAACTGCGGTGTGTTGACAGCCGGCATCTGGACGACTGTCACGCGAACATGCGAGCCCTCATGCAGGAGTTCGCACCGAAGGGACGAGGTGAAGCCGTTGATCCCGTGCTTGGCGCCGCAGTAGGCGGACTGCAACGGGATGCTCCGGGCACTCAGGGCCGAGCCGACCTGAACGATCGTGCCATGGTCGCGTGGCCGCATCCGGGCCAGGGCCGCCATCGTGCCGTGCACGAAACCCAGGTAGCTGACCTCTGTTACCCGACGGAACTCGTCCGGAGTTATCTCGGCGAACGGCGCGAACACGGAGGTGAACGCGACATTGATCCAGACATCGATAGGCCCGAGTTCGGCCTCGATGCGATTTGCGGCAGCGTCAACTTGCCCGTAATCCGCTACGTCAGCGCAGATCGCAACGGCCGTTCCGCCAGCGTCCCTGACGTCCGCCGCGGCCCCGTCGAGGCCAGCCTGGCCGCGCGCGATCAGTCCCACGCTGTCCCCGCGCTTGCCGTAGAGCCTCGCTGTGGCGCGCGCGATGCCTGCGCTTGCTCCGGTAATCACCACTGTTTGCGTCATCAGAACTAGTCTCCGGTGTCTCACGCCCCGCGCGGGAGCGGCCGTCAGTTACAGACCCTCCATCTGCCCGTTACGTACCGCCTAAACGCGCGAGTCCAGATCGGGAACGGGGTACGGCGTGGTCGGTCACGATGCAACGCCCGCGGCCGTGGGCGCCGACCGATGTTTGAGGTCAGGGCTGCTGGACAGCGTGGTGCGGCAAGCGGAGTCCACCTGCCGCTGCCGCATTTGCCATAACAAGGCAGACTTGGGGGGCCAATATGGGCCAGATCGCATCCGAAGCCCTGATCGAGCGTCTAGCTGACTGGGGCGTAGACACTGTCTTCGGGCTTCCCGGAGATGGCATCAACGGCCTGATGGAAGGCCTGCGCCGGCACCAGGACCGGGTCCGGTTCGTCCTCGTACACCATGAGGAGGCCGCGGCCTTCATGGCCACGGCCCATGCGAAGGCGACCGGCAGGATCGGCGTCTGCCTGGCGACTTCCGGTCCGGGCGGCATTCATCTGCTCAACGGGCTGTATGACGCGAAGCTTGATCACATGCCGGTTCTGGCAATAACAGGCATGCAGATGACCTCCGTACTCGGCACCGGCTACCAGCAAGAGGTCAACCTCGACAAGCTCTACGCCGACGTGGCCGAATACGACCAGATGATCTACAACCCTGCCCAGCTGCCGAGCGTCGTTGACAACGCCATCCGGACTGCCTACGCGCGCCGGGGGGTCGCGCACCTGACCATCCCGAACGACATTCAAGTGGCCGATGCCGATGCGGACCCGTGGCAGCACGTCGCGCCAGCACGTCCGCCCAAAACCATGCCGATCATGCTCGGCGCTTCAGGGCGGCCATCTGACACTGACATCCAGCGTCTGGCGGATCTGCTCAATAGCGGCAACAAGATCGCGATCCTGGCCGGTGCCGGCGCTCTGCACGCCCGCGAAGAGGTGACCGCTGTCGCGGAGGCGCTCGGTGCGCCCATCGTCAAGACACTCTCCGGAAAGGCGGTCGTTCCAGACGACTCGCCGTACGCGACCGGCGGCATCGGCCTGCTCGGCACGCGGCCGTCAGAGGACCTGATGGATGAAATCGACACCCTGCTCATGCTCGGCACCAACTTCCCCTACACCGCGCACTTGCCAGCGCCCGGCAAGGTCAAGATCGGTCAGATCGACGCGGATCCGGTCCGCGCAGGCGGCCGCGTGCCGACCGAAGTTCCGGTCGTGGCCGATACCCGGCAGGCGCTAGCCGAACTCCTGCCGCTTCTGAAGCGGCGCGCCGACACCGGGTTCCTGGAGAAGTGCCAGGAGGAAATGGCCAAGTGGCGGGCAAACATGGCGGCTCTGCAGAATGCGGAACGCGACCCGATTGCCCCCCAGTATGTGGTTTCCGTTCTTGATGAGCTGGCCGCGGACGACGCCGTCCTGACGTGTGACAGCGGAACGATCGCGACCTGGGCGGCACGGCACTGGCACATCCGCGGCGACCGGCAGTTCTTCCTGTCCGGCAACCTGGCGACGATGGCACCCGGGATGCCCTACGCGATCGGAATTCAGCATGCATTCCCCCGGCGGCAGGTCATCGGCTACGTCGGCGATGGCGGGTTCGCGATGCTCATGGCCGAGTTCGTCACTGCGGTCAAGCATCAGCTGCCGGTCAAGATTGTCATCAACAACAACAACTCGCTCGGGCAGATCCTGTGGGAGCAGATGGTTCTGGGCTACCCCGAGCACGGGGTCCGCCAGCCGGAGCCGTTCGTGGACTACGCCGCCTTCGCCACGGCTAACGGCGCGCTTGGCATCAAGGTCGAGACGCCCGGCGAAGTCCGCTCGGCGATCCAGCGGGCACTCGCTGACAGCCGCCCGGCGCTGGTGGACGTCAACGTGAACCCAGACGAGCCGCCGCTGCCCGGCAAGGTGGACTACCAGCAGGCGAAGAAGTTCGCCGAGGCGTTTCTCCGCGGCCAGCCACGGAAGGCCACCATCGCCACCACCTTGTTCCAGGACAAGATTGAGCAGCTCAAATCCTGATTGTCCGGCTGTGACCAACGATCGTGAAGCGCTTAGCGTGAAGGAGTTCCTAGCATGACCGCGCAGCCGTCTGCCACGGTCCGCCCGCAGGCCTCGAGCCCAGGGCTTGAGGCCGATCTCAGGGATCATGTGGATGGCGAGGTCCGGTTCGATGCCGGCACCAGAGCGGCCTATTCGACCGATGCCTCGAACTTCCGGCAGGTACCGATCGGCGTGGTAATCCCGCGCTCGCCAGACGCTGCAGCGGAGGCTGTGGCTGTCTGTCGCGCGCACTACGCGCCGCTGTTGTCTCGCGGCGGTGGTACGAGCCTGGCCGGGCAATGCACGAACACGGCCATCGTGATCGATTGGTCGAAGTACTGCCACCGCGTGGAGTCGGTGGACACCGCGTCGCGCACGTGCGTCGTGCAGCCGGGCATCGTCCTGGACCTGCTCAATAAGGAGCTAGCGCCAACCGGGCTGCGCTTCGGCCCAGAGCCCGCGACGCACATGAACTGCACACTCGGCGGCATGATCGGCAACAACTCCTGCGGTGCGACGGCCCAGCGGACGGGCAAGGTCGTCGACAATATCGCGGCGCTCGAAGTGCTGCTGTACGACGGAACCAGGTTCTGGTGCGGCCCGACGAGCGACGTCGAATACGCCGAGATCGAGCGCCGCGGCGATCGCCGGGCCGAGATCTACCGCCGCATCAGAAAGCTGGGCACTGACTACGAAGCTCGCATTAGGGAGCGCTACCCCGACATCCCGCGGCGGGTCTCTGGTTACAACCTGGACTCCTTGCTCTCAGAGCACAACTTCGATGTTGCCGGACTGCTTGTCGGCAGCGAATCGACGCTCGTGACCGTTCTGCGGGCCAAGCTCAGGCTGGTGCCTGTTCTGGCCGAGCGCAGCCTGGTCGTCCTTGGCTATCCCAGCATTGAAAAAGCAGCGGACGCGGTGCCGGCGGTCCTCCCGCACAACCCCATCGCGCTGGAGGGCCTGGACGACCGACTGCTCCACGACGAGCAGGTCAAGCGCCTCAGCTCTCAGGCGCGGCAAGAACTGCCGCGCGGTTCTGCCTACCTGATGGTCCAGTTCGGTGCTGACACCCGAGAGGAAGTAGATCAGGCGGGCAAAAAGCTGCTCAACGCACTCCACGACACCGAACACGATCCGGCCACGAAGTTCATCGACAAGCCGAGCCTGGAGGACGAACTATGGCAGGCCCGGGAGGCCGGCCTAGGCGCGACCGCGCACATCCCAGGCCAGCCCGACACCTTCGAAGGCTGGGAAGACTCCGCCGTCGCTCCGGAAAAGCTCGGCGACTACCTGCGCGATCTGAACAAGCTTTACCAGGAATTCGACTATGCCAGCGACCTGATGCCCAGCTTGTATGGCCACTTCGGTCAGGGTTGCGTGCACACGCGGATCCCGTTTGACCTCTACAGCGCGGAGGGCGTCGCCCGGTACCGGCGGTTCATGGAGCGAGCCGCGGACCTGGTCGTCTCGCATGGGGGGTCACTGTCTGGCGAGCACGGTGACGGCCAGTCTCGCGGCGAGCTGCTCATCAGGATGTTCGGCGCCGACCTCGTGCAAGCGTTCGGCGAGCTCAAAGCCATCTTCGACCCCGACGACAAGATGAATCCGGGAAAGGTCGTCAATCCGGCACCGCTCGACGCCCACCTCCGACTGGGGGCCTCATGGCAGCCGACGACGCCGCAGGACCTCTACTTCCGCTTTCCGGACGATGGCGGGTCGTTCGCGCAGGCCGCGAACCGATGTGTCGGCGTGGGCAAGTGCCGCCAGCACGAGCATCCAGGCGGCGCGGTGATGTGCCCGTCGTATCAGGCAACCATGGAAGAGGAGCATTCCACCCGCGGCCGCGCCAGGCTGCTGTTCGAGATGCTGAATGGGCACGGCGACTCGCCGGTCGCTGACGGTTGGCGCTCGGAGTCGGTCCGCGATGCGCTGGATCTGTGCCTGGCCTGCAAGGGGTGCAAGAAAGACTGCCCAGCCGACGTCGACATGGCCACCTACAAGGCCGAGTTCCTCGCGCATCACTGGAAGGGCCGGCAGTGGAGGCGGCCACGGGCTGACTTCTCGCTCGGATGGCTCCCGGACATGGCGAGGCTCGCGGCTGCGACCGGCACAAGCCGACTCGCCAACGCCGTCATGGGGGCACCTGGCCTGCATCGCGCCGCGGCCTGGCTCGGCGGCGTCGAAGACCGGGAATTCCCGCAGTTCGCCCGGCAGGACCTGCAGCGCTGGTTCGCTGCCAGGCAACGGCCCGACGGTCCCGGCTATGGGCGGCGGGGCAGCGTCATGCTGTGGCCTGACACGTTCACCAATTACTTTCACCCGCGCGTCGGTCAGGCCGCCATCCAGGTGCTCGAGGACGCCGGCTGGCAGGTCTTCATGCCCGCTCAGCGGGTTTGCTGCGGGCTTACCTGGATCTCTACGGGGCAGCTCGCCACTGCTAAGCGCAAGCTTCGGCAGACCGTACAGCAGCTCGCTTCGCATGTTCGAGCCGGTGGATATGTCGTCGGTCTGGAGCCCAGCTGTACGGCTGTGTTCCGTTCGGATGCTCCCGAGCTGTTCCCGGACGACCAGGACGTGGCGCGCCTCCGCGACCATGTCGTGACACTGGCCGAGCTGCTCACCGACCACACACCCGGGTGGGAGCCGCCGGCTTTGCCACGCCGGGTACTAAGCCAGGTGCACTGCCATCAGCACGCGGTCCTGGGCTGGGACGCAGACGCTCAGCTGCTGAGCAAAGCGGGCGCTCAGGTGGAACGGCTGGAGTCTGGGTGCTGCGGGCTTGCCGGAAACTTCGGGTTTCAGCGCGGCCACTACGACGTCAGCGTCGCCTGTGCGGAGCACGTGCTGCTCCCCCGGCTGCGTGAGGCGCCACCAGAGACGGTAGTGCTAGCCGACGGGTTCAGCTGCAGAACTCAGATCCAGGAGCTAGACAGCGGCGGCCACAAGGGGATGCACCTCGCCGAACTCCTAGCTAGCGCCAGTCAGCCTCGCCGGTAGGCCTCGGCGTCCGCGGTTCGTAGCATCATGCCCAATCCCGGCTGGCCGGCGTCTGGTGTCATTGCCCCGCCTTTCGGGCTGAGCGTTCCGTCGAACAACATCTGCTCGATGCGCTGGTGGTCATGGAAGTACTCGACGTGCCGCAGGTTCGGCACGCAGGCAGCCACGTGCGCGTGCAGGTTAGGCGCGCAGTGACCGGAAATCTGCACGTTGTGCGCCGCTGCCAGCGCGGCCGCCTGGAGGAATCCGGTGATCCCCCCGCACCGGGTGATGTCAGCCTGAAGGCAGTCCACTGCGGCCGCGTCCAGCAGCCGCGCAGAATCCGCGAGAGTCCAGCTGTACTCCCCTGCCGTCACGTCCGGAAGCACTTGCCTGCGGATAGCGGCTAGCCCCGAGGTGTCCTGCGAGGACACCGGCTCTTCGAACCATGTCACACCGTAGTCCGCCAGGGCCGTTCCTACCCGGACTGCCTGCCCGGAGGTATAGCCACCATTGGCGTCGACATAGAGCTCTGCATCCGGCCCGACAACGTCACGGGCCAGCGCTACCCGTTCCAGATCGCGGCCCTGCCGTGTCCCCCACGACTCGCCGATCTTGATCTTGGCACGGGGAATGCCGAGCTCGGCTACCCAGCCAGTCAACTGCTCGCGTAGCCGCCGTTCGTCATAGCTCGTGAAGCCGCCGCTGCCATAGACCGGCACCGAATACCTCGCCCGCCCGAGCACTGTCGTCAGCGGCAGGCTCAGGATCCTCGCCTTGAGATCCCACAAGGCGATGTCGACAGCGGAGATCGCTGTAGCGGCTATGCCCTCGCGGCCGACGTTCCGAACGGCGCGGCACATTGCCTCATAGCAGCCCGCAACATCCATCGCCTCGCGGCCCTCGACCACCCCAGCCAGCAGCCCGGTGACGACTGACTGGGCTGCCGGGCTCGCATACGTCCAGCCGAGGCCTACCTGACCGCCGGCGACAGCGCGGACAACGACCATCGCCGTCTCGCTCCAGGCGAGCGTTCCGTCGGCTTCCGGCTCGTCAGTCGGGATCACGTAGCTGGCCGACTGGATCGAGGTCACCGGGCATTCGCTAGCCACTTCAGCCTCCTTGGACTTCGCGGATCTGCATCGTCGTCACCTGCTACCCAGCCGCTCAGCCGTAATCGCCGGGCGCAGTGATTAACGAGCTGACCTGTGGGTAGCGCCGTGGTCGCCGAAACTAATGAAGACAGCTTTGCGGCCACGACGATCGGGAGCCGCGCTGAAGGGAAGAAGACATGCGCAGCCCAGCGGCGGCCGCCTCGCGGCAGGAAGATTCGGATCCAGAGGCATGCAGTGTCCACGCCTGGCGCGTGACTCAGCTGGCGCGGCTCGGTCTGGCTCGGCCGATTGCTGAAGCGGTCGCCGACAGGGTCGACTGGCATGAAGTGGCCAAGCTCGTGCGACGCGGATGCCCAGCCGCACTCGCTATCACCATCATTGAATAGCGAGATCCCGGAGGGTTACTGGCAGCGGGAGGTTCAGAGACGTTATCCGGGCTGGTCAGCCGCTGCCAGGACACCAGCCCCTTCTATGATCACCGACGACCGGCAACCGCGTCGCGAAGCTTGTCGATGACAGCTACAGCAGGACCGACGGTGGCGAGCACCGCCGGAGTGGGCGGCGTTCGCGGATGCGGCCGCGTGGGGCCGCGCTTCTTTGCCTTGACGATCTTCTCGGCTAGCTCCCGCGACTCGTCAGGGCTAAGGACCTTTCGCAGTCCTGGCCAGACGCAAGTCTCCTCGAACTCGATGTGACCACGGGAGGCCGCGATAATGGTGTCGACTAGGCCGTCGAACTCGGGATCGCGGCTCTCAAGTCTGGCGAGCTCGTTCAGCACGCGCTTGGCAAGACTCTCCTGTTCAATCGCCCGGTCCGCGAGTCCGTTGCCATCTGGCAGGCGCTCGCGAACCATCGGCCAGAAGTACTGCTCCTCTGCCACCTCATGAGCAGAGCAGTCCATTACGAGCCGCTCTGCGACTGCCTTGCGGGCGGCCAGCACGGCTCCATTGGCCCCGGCCGAGTTGCCGGGGCTCGTTTCCAGAGCATCCAGCATGCGCTTGACCACTGCGTGGTCGCCGCCGAGGACCTCGAATACGTCTGCCATCGTCCCCCCTCAGCTAGGTCACCAGTAGTACCAGTGACGGTGTCGTCGCCCGGCTGCGTTCTCACCCACTCGCAGCACGAATCCCACGAGCCAGATCACCAGTGCCGCGAGGGCCAGCCACCACAGCACGTGGATGAGGAAACCCAGACCGCCCAGGATCAGCACCACCAGTAGTGCGATCAGAATGATTGCCATCGGACACTCCCTCCGTTGCTGACACTCGCTCGCCTACCCGCACCACGAAAGCCAAACAGGGGTCCTCGACGATCCCCAGCATCTAGCACTGCGCTGTTCCCACGCACCGCCCTAAAGGCTCGCCGACAGCCCCATGCAAGCCGGACGGCGCGGTTCAGTAAAAGCCGCAGCTCACAAAAAAACGGTGCGATTGCTTAGTTCTCCTAATACGCGCGCTATGGGTGTCTAGCCAGAGGTAGAAAGCCCTCGCCTAGCCCGAGCCGTGCTGCCGTGGGATGACTGAACTGCGGTTACGCGGGTAGCCGCTGCTCACGACTACGCGTCCGAGCTAGCGAGGTAGCGAGCAGATGAATCCGGCGGAGAAGGCGCTACGGCGCGCAGATACGATACAGCAGCGTCATACTCCGACCGCGGTTTTCTTTGGGGTCATCAAGAAATTCGGCGACGACAACGGCGGAGCGCTGGTATCGAACCTCGCCTACACCGGATTCGTCTCGGTCTTCCCGCTGCTGCTGATACTCGTCACCGTCGTCGTTAACGTCGCAGCAGGCGATCCATCACTTCGCAGCCAGATAATCCGCGGGGCGACGATGCAGTTCCCGCTGATCGGTAAGCAATTGGCCAGCAACGTGCACGGGCTGAAGCGGGCCACCGCGGCAAGCCTGACGGTCGGATTGTTGCTTCTGGTCTGGGGTGTGACGAAGCTAGCCCAGGCCGGGCTGTTCACGATGGAGCAAGTGTGGAACGTGCCCGGGCCAGACAGGCCGGGCTATTTCCCGCGGCTTGGCCGTAGCGTGGTGTTCCTGGCGATCCTTGCTCTGGGCGTCATCATCAGCACACTGCTGGCGGGCCTTGTGACCTACGGCCACCATGCATTCGTCATCCGGGTGCTCGCGCAATGCCTGGCGGCATTTGCCAACGTCGGCCTTTACTACGCGGGATTCCGGGTCCTGACCCCGAAGGTAGTGCGTCCGCGCCAGCTAATTCCAGGAGCGGTGGCGGGCGGCTTGTTCTGGACCGTCCTGCAGGCCTTCGGCGCTTACCTCGTGCACCACTATCTTCGCAGCGACTCCGTCTACGGGATCTTTGCCACAGTGCTCGGTCTGGTGGCGTGGATCTACTTCGCGGCGCAAGCTGCCATTTACGCAGCCGAGATCAACGTCGTTCTAGCGCACAAGCTGTGGCCACGTGCGATGGTGCAGCCCCCGCTGACCGAGGCCGACCGTGCCTCGATGGCGCTGCAGGCACTCCAGAACCAGCGCCGGCCCGAGCAGCAAGTCGAGGTCAGTTTCAATGACCGTCCAGGCGGGGCGAGCTCGCCGGCCGACACCCCTGATCAGGCCGCTCCTGGCTAGCCCTCGGGCCAATCTGGCCTGCCTGTCTTAGGTGCCTGCTCTCCAGTTTCCGGGTCCAGGCCCGCCTGAGCTGCACGCCACTGCCGGCCCGCTCGACTACCGGCATCGAATCCGCGGCTGGGCGCACCGGCAACGATCTTCTCGGCAGACCGACAGCTCGTCGGCAAACACCTCGCCCGTCACTCAAATGGCTGCTGCAGCGTGACGGGCGCCGCCCGTCTGATGGTCAAGGTTTGCCATTCGCTTTCTGGGCACCAACCGGCGAATGGACCGAACTAAGGACGGGCAGGCTGGGCGCGGGCGTGAAACCCGGTCGACGCGGCGGACGGTACTTATTGCAGGCGTAGCGAACCTGTTCGTGGCTATCGTCAAGCTGGCCGCTGGGCTCCTGGTTGGTTCCAGCGCGATGCTGGCCGAGGCCGCCCACTCAGTGGCGGACACGCTCAACCAGGGATTCTTGCTAGCCTCCGTTCACCGGGCCCAGCGCCCGGCCGATGCCGAACATCCATTCGGCTACGGCCAGGAACGGTATTTCTGGTCGCTGCTGGCCGCGTTCGGTATCTTCATTGCCGGGGCCGGCTTCTCGGTCTTCGAGGGCGTCATGGCGCTGAACCGCACCGCCGGCAGCCGGGAGTTGCTGTTCGCCTACCTGGCACTCGCCATGGCGGCAATCGCCGAGGGCACTTCGCTCGTGCGCGCCACCTGGCAGACCCGCCATCAGGCCCAGCAGCGGCAAGTTGGCTTGCTGGAGCACATCCGCTCGAGCCCCGACACGACAGTGAAAGCGGCCCTATTCGAGGACTCCGTCGCCATCGTCGGTCTCCTGCTGGCCGCCGCAGGACTGCTGCTGCGCCAGCTGACCGGGTCGGAAGTTTACGACGCCGCCGCGTCGATCGCGATCGGCGCTCTGCTGGTCGCGGCCGCGATCAGGCTCGGCGCGGATAATCGGGACCTGCTGATCGGCAAGGCCGCGGACGCAGGTCAGCTGGCGGTGCTCCGATCACAAATCGAAGCCACGCCTGGCATCACTGCCGTGCTAGACCTTCTAACGATGTATCTCGGCCCGGATCACCTGATCGTCGCGGCCAAGGTTTCGTTCGACGATGACCTCAGCGCCGACAGCGCCGAAGACGTGGCGGACTCGATCGATGACCGTCTGTCCGCGCAACTGTCAGTCATCCCGCACGTGTTCCTCGACCCCACCCAGCTGCCCGCGGACAGCGGCGCCGGCTCACTCACCTGATGGCCAGCGCCAGTGCGCCTCCGATGCAGGCGAGGCCGAAGACGATCCACGTCACGTAGTCGTTGACGACACCGCTCTGCAGCGCCCGGATAACACCGGCGAGGCCAGCGCCAGGCTCAAGACCGCGCCGCAGCGCGGGCAGGCGGCGCCAGTACAGCGCGATGAGCGCCAGGGCAATGGAGGCCGCGACGGAGCCGACGCCAGTCAGCAGGCTCGGCAGAGTGACTATGGCCGGCTCAGCCGGGCTCAGCGCGACTGGGTGCGCGACGTGTACTGCGTGCAGCACGGCGGCGTTGTACGCGGCCTGGTCCTGGAACCGCACGGCCGCCGCCTCGACAACTCCGCCCAGGTTCGGGATCAGCCCGACAGCGAGGGCCCCGAGGGCGAGTACGGCCGCAGGCACCAGCATGGACAGCGGCGAATGGCCGCGTCCTGATGCGGTTTCCCCGGTCTCCTCGCCAGCGCCCCCCGCCATCGCAGGGTCCTCGCCAGGCGCGTCCCCGATGCCGTAGAAAACGCCGCCTGCCACGCGGAACACGGCGCCCCCGACCAGAACCGAGGCTGCGACGAAGAGGACTGTGATCCACGGCCGCCCGAGCGCATCGCTGCTGTCCTCGATCCATCCCTTGCCAAGCCAGGTCGCGAAAGCCGGCATGTCGGCAAGGCCGAAGGCCGCGACCGTGAAGATAATGCCCGTAACGCGCAGGCGTCGTCCGCGGCCGTGCAGCCATGACTCATTAACCGAGCCGAGCCGGTGCAGGACGATTCCGACGCACAGGAACAGCGCAGCTTTCACCAGTGCATGCCCGATGACGTAGACCGCTGCACCGGCCAGTCCGAGCGGGGTAAGCAGCGCGATGCCGGTCAGGAACAAGCCAGAGTGGCTGATCGTCGAGAATGCGAGCAGGCGCTTGATGTGTCGTTCGCGGAAGCAGAACAGCGCGCCGACGACGGCCGTCGCGAGTCCGAGCACCTCCAGGACCGACGTTATCGCCGCTCGGTGGCCTAGCGCGTCGCCGAACATCGACCAGTAGACCCGGCTGATGCCGTACAGGCCTAGTTCCACCATGACGCCCGAGAACAGTACACATACCGGCGTCGGGGCGACTGCGTGCGCGTCGGCAAGCCAGAACTGGAACGGCACGATCGCGCTCTTAATCAGTAGCCCCGAGATGATCAGGACGAACGCCACGACGACCAGTCCGTCTGGCGGGTGCCGAGCCAGGGAAGCGCCGATCTGGGCCATGTTCAGTGCCCCGGTCCGGCCGTAGACGACCGCAATCCCGGACAGCATCAGATACGCCCCGATGCTGTTGGTAATTGCGAAGTTCAACGCGCCCTGCAGCGGGCCGCGCTCCTCGGGCCGGTAGGCGGTCAGTGCATATGCTGACACGCCCATCAGCTCGAACCACACGAACAGGTCGAACACATCTCCGGTCAAGCAGAACCCGATCATGCCGGCCAGGAAGGTGAGCATAAGCGAGTGGAAGTAGGTCGACACTTCGTCGAGATATCGCCACGAGAAGATCATTGACGACAGCACCAGGACCGCAGCGAGGCAGGCGAGCCCGGTGCTGAGCGAACCCGCGGCAAAGTCGATACCGATGGCGACGTCGTCGTGCGGGCGGAAGCCCGCGAACCAGTAGACCTCGTCGCCGCGCGCTACCCGGGTCATCAGCACGCCCAGCATCGCCACGACGCCCGCGCACGTCACGATCCCGATCGCGTCGAGCAGTCTCCGTCGCGGGCGCAGCACCCAGCCGCACGCGGCGATGCCGGCAGCGACAAGCAGCGGGACGACGACGCTCAGGACGGGTAGCTGGTCCACTGCTCAGCCCTTGAGCTCCACCAGCTCATGAGGGTCGAGCGTGCCGAACCGCTTGTGCGCCTGGATCGCGAACGCCAGCAGCAGTGCTGTCACTGCCGCCTCGACGACTACGTCGGTGAGGGCCAGCGCCTGCACGACGGGGTCGACGGCCGGCGTATGTCGTGGAATGTCGTAGAAGTACGGCGCAACAGCGCCGGTCACGTAGCCGACGCCGAGCAGCAGGACGTATGTCGAGGATTGCACGACGATCAGGCACATGATCTGGTGCACGAGGTGGCGGCTGGTAACGATCCCGTACAGCCCGACGCCGAGGATCCACGCCACCACGAAGAACGGCAGATAGCTCACGACTGCCCGCGTCCGGCCCGGACCAGCAATGTCTGCTCGACGAGCTCGCCGACGATCAGGATGAATGCGGCGGCAACCTCAATGCCGACGAAGAAGCTGATGAGCGCGATGGTGCCGGAGGAACTCACGGCGCCCGGGACGGTACCGAGTGGCAGGAAGTTGTACAGATAACTGAAGCCGAGCACGACGGCGGTCAGGCCGATGGCCGCGAAGCCAGCCGCGCCAACTGCCCCTACCGAGTCGATCAGGTCAAATGGGCTGATCCGCCGGAAGGCTAGGAACTGCCCGGCCAGGTAGATCAGCACGAAGGCGGTGGCAAGCACGACCCCGCCCTGGAATCCTCCGGACGGGGTGGTCTGCGCATGTGAGGCGAGGAACCAGCCGAACAGCCCAACCGGGCCCACGAAGATAAGTGACGCCAGCCGGATGGCGTCAGTGGTGCCGGACGATGGCTCCCCGAAAGCCGCGTCGCCGCGGCCGCCTTCCCGCTCGTCTCGAAGCTGGCGAAGTACGGTCGCGACCCCGGTGGCGGCCACGAAGAGGATGAATTCCTCCCCTACGGTGTCGAATCCGCGGTACTCGAAGTTGACCGCGGACACCACGCCGGTTGCGTTCGTCTCACCGACCGCGATCCGGTTGATGACGAAGCCGTACGGGCCGGGATAGCGGCCGAAGCCAGGCAGGCGCGTCAATCCCCATAGGTAGAAGGCCACGAACCCGGCGAGACCGACCAAGAAGACCCCGCGCCGCACAGCCGGCGTCATTTCTCCCTCCGCCGCACTCTGGTGAGCGCGAGAAGAAGCATTACTGGCAGGGCGACTGCGCCCACCACGAGTTCGGAGAGCGTCACGTCCGGCGCCTGGAAGGCGAGGAACAGCACCGCCAGCAGCAGGCCGTAGGCGCTCAGCGCAACTGCCTGCCGCGTCGGAACTCGGGTGAAAGCCACCACCGTTGCCCCGGCAGCGACCAGGATCAGCAGCACCACCTGGAGCGCGTCCATCAGCGCCGGCTGGACTGTGTAGGGCGTTACCACGGCCAATCGAGCTCCGATGGCAAGCACGTCGGCCACGGGCGGCGTCATCGCCGACCATCACCAGGTGCTTCGCCCGGCTGCGACCGGACCCGCCAGTCGCCGTCCGCTCTGACCTTCGCGGCCCTGATGGTCGCGTGGGACACGACCGGACCCGCCATCACGACGAAGAGCACGGTCAGCCAGGTCTGCGCCGCGACGGCCGTCCAGCCGGACTGGACCACGATGGCGAGACCGACGAGGACGGGCGCCACCGTGGCCAGGGGGGTGACGTAGTGCAACTTCTGATAGACATCAGGCATCACAGCCACGCCGAGAGCCGAAGCCAGCGCGACGACTACCGCCAGGCTGAGCAGCACGTCGACGGTTATCTCGCGGACCATCACAGCCACCGTTCGAAGAACCGGGCGAAGACGAGGCCGCTGCCGAGCAAAAGAATCGCCAGAAGCATCGGCAGCTCGAACTCAGAGCTGCGACGGAAGGCCTCGGGCAGCAGGATCAGGATCAGCAGCACCAGCATGCTGATTGCTTCGTAGCCGACGACTGCCTCCATGGTCTGACCGCGCCACACGACGATCAGGCAGGGAACCACGGCCACCAGCATCCCGATGGCCGCCAGCACGAACGCGCTCACTCGGTCTCCCCTTCGCGGTCAGGAACGAGCCGGTGCACCACCAGGACATTGCGCTGTGCGTCCAGCCCGAGCGCGAGCCTGTTAGGTGCCAGAGATCTCCCGGCGATCAGAAGCGCACGGCGGGCAGCACCCTCGTTCGTCTGCTGCCCGAACTGGACCGGCACCTCTAGGAAGGCGCTCCTCGGCACCTCGCCCTGCGCGAGCCTGCGCGACAGGGCTATGAATACGACGGCGGTATCGCGCGCCACGTCGACGGGCAGCCGCAGCGCGGCGCCGAGCCACGCTGTCCGGAGCAATGGCCGGGTCGCTGCCTGATAGCCGGCCACCTCCGCGAGCAGCGCAGCCAGGGCGGCCGCGCCTGCTCCGGCCAGCAGCTCGTCGGTGGCGACCGAGTCATCCGCAATGATCCATAGCGCCATGAGGAGAACCCACCAGATGAGCCACGCGGCGAGTCGGCGCGCGAGCGATCGCGGAAGTGGCCGCCGTCGTCCTCCGCCCTCGGGGTCCACGGTCAGATCAGGCACCCTGCGGCTCCCGGCTGGCGCATGGCGGAAAGGCTGCCCCCCGTGCCGATTGGCAAACGTGTATAAGGCCGCGCTGCCGGGCTCGCCAGGTCACCGGACGATTTCGGCGATGGCGGAGGCAATGTCGTCGTGCAAGAGCACACCGCGCGAGACCTCGGCATCCCGAGCGTCCTTGGTGTCCCAGAACGCGCGACCTAGGCGTGCCGTTAGCTCCGCCAGGACGGGCGGCGCGTCCTCAGCAGACTCGAAGGCCACGGTGAGTCCGTGCTCGGCTGCAAGTGACGACCAGGCGGGCGGGAGCTTGGCCAACCGCTCAGGCGCAAGGGCGCCACCTTGCTCGTCCGGCGCCGCGATGACCACACGATCAATGCGCGCGCTGAGGATGGCCACCGTGCACATGGGGCACGGTTCAAGGCTCGTGTAGAGGACGGACTCGATCGCACCAGGCGACAGCGGCGTTGTGAGTGGCCTGTGATAAACGGCGCTGGCTGAACCTGCTGTCAGCCCGCCGGTCCACGCCCGTGCCTGCACCGGCTGATGAGTGCGCTGACTCGCGAGCACGGACTGGATACCGCGGATCGCGTTGATCTCGGCGTGCCCTAGCGGATCACGAGCCGACAGAACCGCGTTCCGGCCCACACTGATGAGCTCGGTGTCCCGAGCCCGGATCACCAGGGCCGCGGCTATGCCATAGTCGCCTGCATCCTGCGCCTGCACGGCTGCATCGAGCAACGTGGCGAAGTACTCGCCGTCTGAATACGCCATTGCCGCGGTCCTCCGATCTCGCGAGGGGCCTTCGCTCCCTCCTTCCTTCCCCGGATCAGTGCTGAGTCCCGGCGTTTACCTGCCGTTCCTCAGGGAACATCGCGCCGGTTGCCGCGTCCAGGGCGCAGGGATATCTGGGGCGATCCAACTGGCAACGGCGCGAGCAGCTTCGGTCGAGGCGAGGAGTTAGCCGGATGGCGACGGAGACTCGGCCCGCGGGGCCTGCCGGGCGCGACGTACTTGCCGACCTGGATTCGCGCCTACCTACCAGCTTCTACTGGTATCTGGCCGTCCTTGCGTGCGTCGGCGGATTCCTGTTCGGCTACGACACTTCCAACATCGGCTCCGCGCTCGACTTCATCCCCTACCACTTGTCTAGCTTCGCGACGGGGTATCTCGTAGCCGGGGCCTCGCTTGGCGCTGCAGCAGGAGCACTGATCGCAGGGCCGCTGACCGACCAGTTCGGACGCAAGTTCCTGCTGATCACCGACGCCGCGATCTACGCCATCGGCGCCATCTTGTCAGCGATCACAGTCAGCGCGTTTATGCTGCTCGCGTCCCGCACGCTGATCGGGCTCGCGATCGGCGCCGACTCAGCGATCGCTACCGCCTACATCGCGGAGTTCGCCCCGCGCAACCGCCGCGGCCAGCTGAGCATCATCCAGCAGTGGATGATCACCGTCGGCATTCTCGTGTCTTACCTCGTCGCTGTGGTCATCCTGAAGGCCGCGCCAGGTTCCGCCGGGAACCTTGACTGGCGGCTCATCCTCGGGATCGGCGGTCTCCCGGCCCTCATCGCCGTCGCGCTCCGATCGAAGATGCCTGAATCGCCCCGGTGGCTGATGCTGCACGGGCGCTTCGACGAGACCAGGAAAGCATTTGGCCGGCTGGGAATGGAAGTCACCAGCGACGAGGTGCGGCGGGCGGCAGACCAGCTCCGAGCCGGCGAGCAGCAGCGGCGACGCAAAACCCCGTGGACCGCTGGCGTGCGGCGAGCGCTGATCGTCGTCTGCGTGTTCTTCATCTTCCAGCAGATCACCGGGATCAACGTCCCGTTCTACTATGGCCCGCTGATACTGTCGAGCTTCTTCCAGAGCGGCCACAACGTTGTCAGCGCGGCTGTTGCGGGCGTCGAGGTGACGGCGATCCTGGGCGCGGTCAATGTGGTCGCGACTTACTTCGCGTTCAGGTGGATCGACAAGAGGGGCCGTCGGCCGCTGGCCATCTGGGGGTACGCCGGCATGACGGTCTTCATCTTGCTCGCCGCGGCCGGCGTAGCGTTCTTCACCGACATACCCAAGACAGTCGTGGTCATGGTCGGCTTCTCCTTCTTCATCACGTCATTCGCGATCGGGGTCGGCGGAACCGGCTGGCTCATCCAGGGCGAGGTCTTCCCGACCGCAGTGCGCGGCCGGGCTGCCGCCATCGCCGCATGCGTCGACTGGCTCGCCAACTATGCACTCATCGAGGCGTTCCCTGCCTGGCACAGCGCCATCGGCCTCGCCTGGGTGATGGTCTCATTCGCGGTCCTCTGCGTGATCGCGATCGGCTTCGTCTCACGGTACCTGCCAGAAACCAAGAACCTATCCGTGGAGCAGGCCGTCCACGTCTTCGAACAGCAAGCTGCCGGACAACCCGCTCACAAGCCCACTGCCAGTTAGCCGTCTAGCCGCGCTCGGCCAGCGCCGCTTCCACGGAGGGATAGACCGGTATCAGCTGGTCGAGCCCTACGAGCTGAATGACGCGCCGCACCGCGATGGCCACAAGCCGGAGCTGAGTGGGAGTCGCGGCGCCCTGGTTGCGGGCATCGAGCTGGTTGTAAGCGTCGATAATTGCCTGCAGACCGGCCGAATCGCAGAAGGTAGTCGCGCTCATATCGATGATCAGAACCGATGAACCGTGGCGGGCGGCAGCTCGCAGCGTCCTGCGGATCTCGTCAGCGTTGGTGACGTCGATCTCAACGGGCATCCTGACCACGGCCTGACCGCCTTCCCACCGGAGCTCATCATCTCCGGCGATCATGGCCGCGACTCCGACGGGTAGCACTGGAGCATCAGCAACGCGATGTCGTCCGGAGCGGGTTCAGCGCCCACCAGAGCGGCCATTACCACCGCGCAGGCAGCTTCGGGCGGCTCGGCCGTTACCAAGCCGCAGAGGCGGGCCAAACCGTCGTCAATAAGCTGGCCGCGGCGCTCGATCAGGCCGTCGGTGTAGAAGCACAGCAGCGAGCCGGGCGTGATCTGCAGGGTGGCGGTTTCCCGGCGGGCATCACGGGAAGCGCCGATCAGCAGGCCTGCCGGGATCTCCGCGACTTCCGCAGCGCGTCCTGGCACAGCGATGACCGGCGGAAGATGCCCGGCAGAACACATGCGCACCCTTTCCAGGCCAGGGTCGAATACCGCGCATAGTACGGTTGCCAGGGCGCCTGGTTCGAAATGCTGCATCTTGCGATCGAGCCGGGCCAGCACCTCAGCCGGGTCATCATGTTCGAGCGCGTAGGCGCGAAGTGCGCTGCGCATGCGTCCCATGACCGCCGCGGCGGCGAGGCCCGAGCCTGTCACATCGCCGATAACCACCCATAGTCGGCCGGACGGCACCCCGAACACGTCGTACCAGTCGCCCCCTACTTTCCCCGCACCCGGGACGTAACGGACGGCCATGTCAGCCGAAACGGAAGCTGGCAGCGCCGCCGGAAGCAGGCTGCGCTGCAATGCCTCCGCTGCGACGCGGTCCTCCTGAGCCAATATGGAGGCCAGCGCGGTCGCCGCCCGGCTCGCAGCCATCTCGAGCAGCTCAACGTCTTCGCTCGCGAACCGGCGCTGCGTCAGGGAGCCCACATGCAGCACGCCGATTACCCGGCCGCGGGCGATCAGCGGCACGCCCATCAGCGCACGGATGCCCTTGGCCAGCAAGATCGGGTTGAGCACCGTCGAATGGTCGACCCGATCGAGAAGCACTGGTCGGTGCTCAGCGGCAATCCGGCCAGCGAAGCCACGGCCCACCGGAATGCGTACGCCCTGCCGCACTTCTTCTTCCAGCCCCGCCGCCGCGACCGCGGTCAAATATCCGGACCGATAGTCGAGAAGCAGTACTGCGGCGGTGTCGGCGTGCAAAATGGATCGGGTGCGCTCAAGCAGCTCGGTGAGCAGCTTTTGATCGTCAAGGCGGGAGAGAGCGGCATCAGCGATTGCCTGGATGTCCCGCAGCCTGTCCTCCAGCGCAGCGCGGCTGCTCGGCGCTGCCGCCCTAGCGCTGTCGACCTGCACGGATTGCTCCCTCGGCCCGCTATCTGTGCACAACTTCTCAGACGAGGACCTTCCGACGCCTGTCCGGGCTTCCAATGGCACGATCTATATTGACAGCCTAACGAGCGGGTGCAGTCCTTTGCGATCTGCCTGGGCAAGACGTGGAGGAGTCGGTGCGCTCAAGACCGCCAGGTCCCTGGGCAGGTCAGCCGCTCAGCGCGCCGCCCGACGGGGCCGACGCGCTCCGGTATGAAAGCAGCTTGACCGGCGTCCGGAAGTTCATCGCTGCCAGGGCACACCGGGCTGGCCTCCCCCCGCACCGAGTCGAGGATCTGGTCATCGCCATCGCCGAACTGGCCGCGAACACGCTAGCCCACACCGACGGGCCCGGAACGGTGACATTCTGGGCCACCTCTGATGAGGTCGTCTGCCAGGTGCACGACAAGGGTCAGATCACCGATCCGCTGGCCGGCAACGTGCGGCCAGCCCCGGATGCGTCCGGCGGCGGCCGTGGGCTGTGGCTAGTACGCGAAATCTGTGACCGAGTAGAGATGCGCACCGGTGAGGCCGGCACCACCGTGCGCGTCCATATGCGGCGCTACCGGAAGCAACCCTGAGGCTGCAGGCCAAATTTGGCCTACAGCACCGTTCGCGCCCCGGGAAGGGAGAGCACAATGCCGCGTGGATCAAGCCCGAAGCGAGAGCGACAGTACGAGCACATCAGGGAAAGTGCGAAGGAGCGCGGGGAGAGCCCGAAGCGCGCCACCGAGATCGCAGCCAGAACCGTGAACAAGGAACGGGCGCGGTCAGGCGAAGCACGCACAGCAAGCAAGACGTCGACCCGCGATATCTCTTCGAGCAGGCGAGGCGGGCTGCGGTCGCATTCCGGCGCCGCCAGCCGGACTAAGGAACAGCTGTACGCCGAAGCCCGCAAGCGCAATATCAAGGGCCGTTCCAGGATGTCCAAGGCTCAGCTGGAACGGGCCTTGGCTGGCTGATCCGCTTTGGGCCTCAGTTGCCGTGTTAGCCCGCACGGTGACCGGGTAGCAGCGGGCATCGCGGTGGGAGCGGCGCGCCGCGGCAAGCTCTGACGCAGGGTGAGAAGAGGCACAGAATGAGTCAGTCGCCGGAGGACCTGGCAGGCGCTCCGGACTCGTCGGTTGAACTGGGCAAGCGCGGCTGGGGCCACACGCTTAAGCGAACCGGCAGGAAATTCGTCCTGGACCGCTGCAGCATGACCGCCGGCAACCTTGCCTATCACTGGTTCCTCTCGCTGTTCCCGGCCTTGATCGCGCTGCTCGGTCTGTCCGGCCTCGTGCACGTCGGTGCTGGCCTCGTGCATCGTCTCGTGAGCGGGCTGACCACGGCGCTGCCCCCAGGGGCGGCCCAGGTGTTCACGCAGGCCGTCACTACCGCCGCCAGCAGGTCATCTAAGAGCTCGCTGGTCGCGCTCGTCATCGGCATCGTGATCGCGCTGTGGAGCGCATCGGGCGGCATGGCGGCGCTGGAGATGTGCCTGGACGTCGCTTACGAAGTGCCGGCCGACCGGAAGTTCCTGCCGCGCCGGCTCCGCGCGTTCCCGCTGATGGCTGGCACGGTCATCCTGGGCGGAGCGGCGGCCGCGCTATTGGTCTTCGGCCAGCCGATCGGCACCGGAATCGAGACCCGCGTCGGAGTCTCCGGCACCGCCTTCGTCCTCGCCTGGACAGCCATCCGCTGGGTAGTCACGGTCGCTCTGGTCAGCCTGCTGTTCGCCTTCTATTACTCTTACGGCCCCAACCGACAGACCCCGCGCTGGCAGTGGCTGAGCCCTGGCGGTATCGCTGGCACGCTCATCTTCCTCGCAGCGTCGGTTGGATTTTCCTTCTATGTGGCCAAGTTCGGTTCTTACGGCAAGACGTACGGTGCTTTCGCTGGCGTGGTGATCCTCATTTTCTGGCTGTACCTGACCGGCTTGGCGGTTCTGGTCGGCGCCGAACTGAACGCTGAGGTTGAGCGCGAAGCTGCTGCACAAGCAGGCCACCCGGAAGCTGGGGGCAGCGCCGCCCACCTCGAGCAAGACAGCCACCGATAAGGCCGTCTCGCGGACGAAGCGTCAGTGCGTCAGTCACGCTTTCGGGCGTCAAGTAGGGGGTGGGCGGGGTCTTTGAGCTGGCGTTCCGGTGACGGCACCGCAAACCGAAGGAAGCAGGCATCAATGGCTGAGATGACGCGGGAGAAGGCATCCAGGTCGACGGGCTTGACGATGTAGGCGTTGGCGTGGAGTGTGTAGCTCCGCTCAATGTCAGCCGGGTGGCGAGACGACGAGAGGATCACCACTGGGATCGTCATCAGGTCGTCGTCGGCCTTGAGCTGGGCCAGGACTTCCAGGCCGTGGACTCCTGCGAGGTTCAGGTCAAGCAAGATTAGGCGGGGCCGAGGAGCGTGAGCATGCTCACCGTCTCGGTAGACGAAGCTCAGTGCTGCCGCAGCGTGGTCCGCGACGTGGCAGCGACGACTGCTGCTGCTATCCGCCTGGAGAAAGGCTTCCTGAATCAGGACGACATCGCCTGGGTCGTCGTCGACGAGCAGAATGTCAGCGATGTCGGAACGCATATCGTCCATCGGGTCTCCTGCTGTCAGGTGGTCGGCCAGAGAACCGGCAAGGCTCGCTGGTGCCACGCGCCCAGGATCGGGCATCACACGAAAGGCTGTCAATAGAGACGCGAGAAATTATTCGCGTATTCCTTCTCCCGAGAATTCTCTCGCGAGGATATGATCGGGCCCATGGGCAGTCCCGAGCAGACAGACGGCGCATGGACCCTACTGACCGGCCACGGGCATGTCCTGGTGGAGATAGCCCGCAATCCTGCGGCCCGGATCCGGGATATCAGCGAAGTCGTCGGCCTCACCGAGCGAACCGTCCAGGCCATCGTGGCCGATCTGGAGGCCGCGGGGTATCTGACACGGGACCGGGCTGGTCGGCGCAACGTCTACACCGTGAACCCCGACATGCTGTTCCGTCACCCCGCGCAAGAGGGACACCGGGTCGGCCCCTTCCTCGATCTGCTTGCTGCCTCACGCGACGACATGGGCGACTCGGCCGCGCTGTCTTCTGGCCAGCCGGACGAGCCAGCAGCTGCATTTCATCGCGATCGGCACGAGCACGGCGGAGCGCCAAATCGGCTGTCAGAGGACCAGCTTGCGCGGCTGGCAGAAGAGGAACGGGTCGAGGCTGGCCTCGAGGACTATGACCCGGACGACGTGCCGCCCGCCACTGAATAACAGTGGCTGTCGGCCAGAGTCCGTTGACAGGACCTGCCGTCTGGCTGCCCTAGGAAGTCGAGCGCAACGCTGGTGTCGACCGCGACCTGCGTGAACTCAGCGAGGGCCGCGCTCTCGCGTCCGCCCTCCGCGCGCGACCAGCCACCCTGCTAGCAGGCCTGCTACTGCCGCAGCAGGGAGCCACGATCGACGCAGCGTCCGCCCGAGCGCACGGGCCCGTAGGCTGATCTCCTCCTGGACACGCTGGTCAGCATCGGCTCCCATCGCCGGATTGACAACGCTGCCCACCGGAAGCTCCGAGTCGTGTATCACCATGCGGAACTACCCCGCAGGCGACCGCGAAACTGTAAGCCCCGCATTATCCGAGCGCTCGCACATGCGGCACTGCTCCGGGCCGCCTGAGGTCAGGTAACTGCGCAGTCGGGGTCGCCCGCTTCAGGCGCATCCCCGGATTGCACAGGCCCGGGAAGATCGATTCGCGGCCAGGCGGCGGCGGTGTCGATGTCATCGAATATAGGAAGAAAGTGGTCGATGCCGCAGATCTGCAGAACTCTCAAGACTGGTCGCTGCGGTGCGACTAGCACCACTGTGCGGCCGAGCAAGCTGGCGCGCCTCTCGGTATTGACGAGAACGGCGACGCCGCTGGAGTCCATGAACTTCAGCTTCGACAGGTCAAGAATGAGGCGACTGAGCGTGCAGCGATTCAAGACGGCGAGTAGCCGCTCGCGCAGGTCAGCCGATGTCGAAACGTCTAGTTCACCGCAAATCTGCACAATCGTACATTCTTGCGGCGCTTGCCGAATGATGATGGCTATATCCACGGGAACAGCCTCCTGGTCTCGCTCGGGTTAACCGAGGCGCAGGAAGCCGCTTGCCTGACTGGCCTGCTACAAATAGGCGGAGCTACAGAAGCCGACCCGCCCGCAGGGTATGAGGACTGCCGGACCGGCCACCTTCGTAGAGTTTAAGGCCTATTGCATCCACGAGTCGCAAGATCGTTTGGAAAACCATGACCGACCAGTCCGCGGACAGCGTCGGAGCTACCGCCGGCTTGACGGAGCTAGCTGCCCTGATGCTTTCCGTCGAGAATGCCGACGAAGCGCTGCTCCACCTGGCGCGCACGGCTGTGGTGGTTGTTCCCGATGGACCCAGCTGCGGGATCACGGTTAAGGCAGACGGGAAGTTCAGAACCGTCGTCTTCTCCGGCGAGATACCGCCGTCGGTGGACGAGGCACAGTACGAACGAGATGACGGTCCATGCCTGGAAGCCCTACGCACCGGATCCCTGGTGGTGGTGCAGGATCTCTCTACCGAGGACCAGGAGCGATGGAGCGGCTTCCCGTCAGTTGCACTAGCAGCTGGGGCGCATGGCGTGCTCGCCTACCCACTCGAAGTGGGCGGCCAGGTAGTGGGCGTCCTGAACCTTTACGCGCACGAGCGCAACCTGTTCCCCGAGACTGTGCAGCGGATTGCCAAACAGTTCGTCGACCCTGCGGCGCTGCTGCTGAGCGGCGTGCTGCAACGGCTAAGCCAGGCTGAGCTGATCGGCCATCTCAATACGGCGCTGGCGTCGCGAGCCGTTATCGACCAGGCAATCGGCATCATCATGGCCACCCGCACATGCAGCGCCGCTGAAGCATTCGCCGTGCTCCGCAAGATGTCCAACGATCAGAACGTCAAGGTGCGCGATGTCGCGGCGGGCATCACGGAGGCGGTCACTTCAGGCAGGCGGGATGTCCTGGGGATATGAGTCCATAGCCCGCTGGGTCACCTGAGTGCTGTTGTCCGGGCAAAGGCGATGGCGGCGGCCGCGATCCAGACGGCCTCCGCGACAGACATCACGATGGCGAGGATTAGCCCGGCCGTGGCGAACACCGCCGCAAGACCGGCGATCAGGAACAGCCCGGCGATCAGCACCGCGGTACGGACGAACATGCGGGGCAGGATGCTCGTTCCGGACAGCGCGAACCCGATACCGGCGAAGACCAACGGCGCTGGCGCGAGCGGGAAGATGCGGGCGAACACCCCGTTGCTAAGGGTGAACGCGGTCGCGACAGTGGCCTGGTCGCCGTTCGCTGCGGCCACCGGTACGGCCTCGAGCACGGCGGCCTCGATCATCACTACGGACAGGAGTAGAGCGCATCCGATCAGGGTGGCCGACCCGGCCAGAGTGCCGCGCGCGCCGCTGAGCTGCAGCAGGACCAGGAAGAACACGATGCTCAGCAGCGCCCCGGTGGCCTGCAGCCACCCGCCGCCGTAAAAGAGCGCCTGGTGGGCGTTGGCGTACGCGGTCAGCTTTTCTGGGGAGGCGCCCGCATTTGGCCAGCCGACGAGCGCCGGGGTGGTGAAGTACGCGGCCAGCAGCACTGGGCCGATGATGCCGGCCAGTGCGCCCGCAGTCCGCAATCGGCGGCTGGGCTGGCAGACATGTGGCGCGTGGGCCCAGGGCGGCGTCATGACGGTTGCCGCCGTTCCGTCCGCACCCCGGTTGTCGGTATCTGAGCTAGACATGAGTCCCCGCCCGTCCATGAGCTCTAAATTCGAGCACCTCCATAGTAGAGTACTATACGCACATGGATGCTGTGTCAACCCCGCCGGATCCCGGAAACGAGCGCCTCGGCGAGGCGGTGATGAGGGAGCTGCGTGCGCTGTCGACTGTTCAGGACCGGCTCGACCAGTACGCAGCGCACCGGTTCGGCATCAACCGGACCGACCTTCGCGCGCTGGACCTCATCGGGCAGGCCGGAGTGATCTCGCCGACCGCCCTAGCGGTTGGGCTGGGCATGTCCACGGGTGCGACCAGCGCGGTGCTGGACCGGCTGGAGGCAGCCGGCTACGCGCGCCGTGAGCCCGATCCGGACCACCGCCGCCGGACGCTAGTCCGGCAAACACCCCGCGCTGAGGAACTGGGCGACGCGATCTTCACGCCGGTGATAAGCGGCACGCTCAGCGAAGCCGCCGCCTACCCCGACGCGGCTCTGGTCAGTATCGCCGAATTCCTGTCCGCCCACCGCGCGTTGCTGAACCGCTACCTCGCCGCGGTCTCTCCGACGACCAGCGATGCCAACTCCGGCACGCACTCGAGCGCGAGCGCTGCTACCTGACGTCGCCGTGAGGCTGCGCAGGGCCTACGAATCTCGCCGGCCGGCTTATCGCCAGCCGAGCGCGGGCGCGACGTGGCTAAGGATGCTATCTATCACGTGCGCGTTGTAGTCGACACCGAGCTGATTAGGCACCGTGAGCAGCAGCGTGTCGGCCGCCGCGATGGCCTCGTCCTCCTTGAGCTGCTGAATCAGCACATCTGGCTCCGCAGCGTAGGTACGGCCGAAGATCGCCTGGGTGGCGGCGTCGATAAACCCGATCTCGTCGCTGTCCTGGTTCCGGCGGCCAAAGTACGCCCGGTCGCGGTCGTCCACAAGCGCGAAGATGCTTCGGCTCACCGACACCCGCGGCTGGCGCTCGTGGCCTGCCTTCTGCCAGGCGTCACGGAACGCCTGGATCTGCTCAGCCTGCTGCAGGTGGAAAGGCTTGTCTGACTCGTTGTTGATGAGGGTCGAACTCTGCATGTTCAGGCCGAGCTCTGCCGCCCAGGCTGCGGTCCGTTGCGAGGCAGCACCCCACCAGATGCGGTGGCGCAGCCCTTCTGAGTGCGGCTCAACGCGCAGCAGGCCCGGCGGGTTCGCGAACATGGGCTGCGGATTGGGCTGCGCGAAGCCCTTCCCCCGCAGGACCTCGAGCAGCACCTCGGCGTGCCCGCGGGCCATATCGGCGTCCGTCTCGCCCTGCTGCGGCTGATAGCCGAAGTACCGCCACCCGTCGATAACCTGTTCCGGCGATCCGCGGCTGATCCCGAGCTGAAGACGGCCGCGGGAAATGAGATCGGCCGCGCCGGCGTCCTCGGCCATGTAAAGCGGGTTCTCGTAACGCATGTCGATGACGGCGGTGCCGATTTCGATGCGGCTGGTCCGGGCGCCTACGGCCGCCAGCAGCGGAAAGGGCGATCCCAGCTGCCTGGCGAAGTGATGCACCCGAAAGTACGCGCCATCGGCGCCAAGCTCTTCGGCGGCTACCGCTAGGTCGATGGACTGTAGCAGCGCGTCGGACGCCGACCGCGTCTGGGAACCCGCTGAGGACGACCAATGCCCGAAGGAAAGAAAGCCAATCTTCTTCACCAGGGCATCAACAGGAACCGCCTAGGCGGCATTCCTCGCCGACGTCACGGCGCGCGTCGGCCCGCCCCTAGGCCAAGGCGCAGGCCTCCAGGGTGACCGCGATCCGCTATTGTCTGACAATCTTCGTCATGGGACGTTACTTGCGCGTTCCCGGCGAGCGGCTGAGGGGGCTGGGCTGATGACGGGCAGCGAGGAGCTGACTGGCTGCAACCCGGAGCAGCACGCCGCCGGCCTCGCGCATGCGGCAATCGCCGCAGGGGATGCAACCGCCTGGTTCGAGCAGGTCTACGCCGACGCGGCGGCGGGCAAGACGAGCGTGCCGTGGGACCGCGGCCGGGCCAATGAGCTGCTCGTTCAGTGGGCGTCCGGGCATTATCGAGACGGGCCGCTACGCGCCGCCAACGGCGCCAAGGCGCTAGTGACCGGATGTGGCCTGGGCGAGGACGCGGAATTCATCGCCGGACTGGGCTTCGCCACTACCGCGTTCGACATCGCGCCAACCGCGATCACTGCCGCCAGATCCCGGTTCCCCGGCTCCCCGGTGGACTATCAGGTTGCGGATCTGCTCGCGCCACCGGATCGCTGGTCGCAGGCGTTCGACCTGGTCGTCGATAGCGTGACCGTGCAGGCGCTGCCGGATCCGCCGCGAGCAGCAGCGCTAGCGCGGCTGGGCGAGTTCGTCGCGTTGGGGGGAACGCTCATCGTGATCGCCCGCCGCCGTGAACCGGGCGCGGCCGACAGCGGGCCGCCATGGTCGCTCACCCGCGCCGAGATCGACTCAATCGCGATCGGCGGAGTGCGACTGGTCACTGCGGAGACCATCGAGCCGGGGCCAGTCCCCTCACGCCGCTGGCTCGCCGAGTTCCGCCGCTGATAGCGGGCTGTCTTCGCCGGCTCTGGAGCTCGTGAGGACGACGAGCTGCTGGGTCGCTCGGGTCATCGCGACATAGCGGTCGACCGCACCTTCGATGCCAGTGCCGAACGTCTCCGGATCGACAAGGACGACCAGGTCGAACTCGAGCCCCTTCGACAGTTCCGGAGTGAGCGACCGGACGCGGGACGTCGACTGGAACGCGGGATCGCCGATCACGCAGGCAATCCCCTCGGCATGCGAGGCGAGCCAGGTGCCGAGGATCGACCGCAGATCCGTAACAGATCCGGATCCGACCGGAACGCCGCTGCTGCGGATAGAGACCGGCACGTTGGCGTCCGGTAGCACGGCGCGGATGACCGGCTCGGCCTTGGCCATGACCTCCTCTGGCGTCCGGTAGTTAATGCTCAGCGAAGCGAGCTCAACCTGCTCGAGGCCGATCCGCTCGAGCCGCTCCTGCCACGACTCCGAGAATCCGTGCCTGGCCTGGGCACGGTCCCCGACGATGGTGAAGCTCCGGGACGGGCAGCGCAGCAGCAGCATCTGCCACTCTGCGTCGGTCAGTTCCTGAGCCTCGTCCACCACGATGTGGGCGAACGGGCCGGCGAGCAGGTCCGGGTCGGTGCTGGGCAGTGCTGCCTGGTCCACGAGGGCGTCATGGAAGTCCTCGCCGCGCAGCATCGTTACCAGGCCGGCCCCATACTCGTCGTCGGCCTGGTAACGAGCCGCCTCGATGAGGTTGTCCACGACCCGGTCCATCTGCGCCCGTTCGGCGGCGATAGCGGCGGCGCGCCGGTGCCTGCGTCGTGATGCCTCCGGGTCGCCGAGCCGCTGCCGTGCTGCGTCCAGCAGCGGCAGGTCGGACAGCGTCCAGGCCTGCGCGTCCCGGCGCTGCAGTTTCTGAAGGTCATCTGGGCTCAGCCAAGGAGCGCACATCCGCAGGTAGGCGGGTACCGAGAACAGGTCGCCCACTAGCTCAGCCGCCTCGAGCAGCGGCCATGCGCGATAGAGGGCAGTGATCAGCTCCCTGTTCTGCAGGAGCGACTTGCGGAACAGCTCAGCCGGAATCTCGTCGTTGTCCTGCTTATCCATCAGGATCGCGACCAGCTCGTCGAAGATCTGGTCGCGCGCCTCGTTGTGCGGTGTGCCAGGTTCGGGTGCCTCGAACGCCTCGGCCCAGTCGTCCGCGCTGAGCCAGGTGTCAGACCAGTGGGTCTCGACCGTCATTCCCTTGGCGGGCGGCCGCTCGTAGAACCTGACGGCCGGCTCGATAGCTCTCACCAGGTCCGCTGACGATTTCAGGCGGACTACGTCAGGGTCGGCCTCGATCTTTGCGGTGGCTCCCTCGGTGACGAGGTCCCGCAGAGTGCAGGTCTGCACGCCGTCCTCGCCGAGGCTCGGGAGCACGTCGGAGACGTAGGCCAGGTAGGGCTGGTGCGGACCAACGAACAGCAGTCCGCCCCGGCTGTGACCGAGGCGGGGGTCGGAGTAGAGCAGATAAGCAGAGCGATGCAGGGCGACCACCGTCTTTCCGGTGCCGGGACCGCCGTCGACGACGAGAGCGCCACCGGATCCAGCGCGGATGATGGCATCCTGATCGGCCTGGATGGTGCCGAGGACATCCCGCATCCGGTCCGACCGGTCGGCGCCCAGGCTCGCGATGAAAGCGGACTGGTCGTCAAGCGCGGCGTTGCCCTCAAGCCCGTCGGGGGTGAACACCTCGTCCCAGTAGTCGCTGATCCGGCCGCGAGTCCAGCGGTATCTGCGGCGGCTGATCAGACCCATCGGGTTGGCGTGGGTCGCCCCGAAGAATGGCTCAGCGGCGGGCGAACGCCAGTCGACCAGCAGCTGACGGCCCGCGCTATCCCTGAGGCCGAGCCGGCCGACGTAAACGGGCTCGCAGGCATCGGCACCGACGATGCGTCCGAGGCAGAGGTCGAGACCGAAGCGACGCAAGGTGCGCAGCCTCGCGGTCAGGCGGTGGATCTCGAGGTCTCGTTCCAGCGCCTTCTGGCCAATGCCGCCGGGCGCCTGCCGCTCGGTATCGAGCCGGGCGGATAGGTCGGCGATGGACTGCTCGAGGCTCTCCGCGATGGCCGCGAAGTGCTGCTCATCGCCGGCGATCAGCGCCGGGGCGGCCTTGGCTGTGAGGCGGTCGGGAAGATCAAACGCGCTCGGTGTCGGGAGATTCAACGTCATCCGGGCATCCCATCGGCCGACGACAACACACCCACTTCGCTACCCCCATATCCGCAGGTTCTGGCCTCGGCCTGCGATTATGCGGCACAACCCGGGCCTTGCGGCAAGCCCCCAGGTGCGCTATAGATTGAGAGTGGAGGGGAGTGCGTGCTCGCCTTCAGTGTTCTGCAGCAACCAGTTGCGATCTTGCAACTGGCTTTTTTTCTTGCCTCGTGCAGCAAGCGTCGCTCAGGCATCGTATTCCGGCCGGTGCGCGACGCCCGCCGATCCCGGTCCAGATCATCTGGCGGTTCCGAGTTACCGCGATGTCGCACAGGCCCTCTGCGAGACCGCTGGCCGCCTCGGCGGGATCGTTCTGATGACCGGCAGTGCATCCGCCAACCAAGGCGGCGCCGCGTTGGCTGCCCTGGCGTTCCCCCTGCTCGGACCCGTCGGGGTGGTGGCTGTACGCCAGTGGGTCGCCGGGATCGTCCTGCTGGCGACCGTGCGGCACTGATCTTCGCAACGATGAATGCGTCGCTGTACACGGCCATGAGCCGGATCGGCCTTGGCACCTCCGTCACCCTGGAGTTCCTGGGGCCACTCGCCGTCGCGCTGCTATCGTCCCGCCGGGTCCGGCACTCCTGTACGTGCCTGTCGGGAGCTGGGCTCCGGCTACCCATCACGTCACAACGCTGGCTCTCGGGTACTCTGCAGCAGCCGGGCTGCTCTGTTCTGCCGTCCCAATGGTCGCTGACATGCTCGCATTGGCCTGATAGTCCTCGGCCAGTCGCTAGGGCTCGACAGTTGGCTGGCGATTGCCGCCACTGTCGCCGCGAACGTGATCAGCGTCAGCACCCCACATGGCAGCGCCCCGAGGCAGTGCCATGGTCCCCTGCGAAGGAGACCCGCTCGTTGCCCCAGGGCGCTTGAAGCTAAGACGTCTGACACCGGCTAGCGGTGCACAAGCGAGCCGTAACTCTTGGGTTTCTGGCGCGGGCTACTGCTGATCGCGTCCCGCAGCCTTAAGGCTCAGGTACGCGTTCGCCAATGCAGTCGCGGAAGAGGAGGCGCGCCGCCTGTCTGACGCCTTCTTCGTGCCCGCATCCGGCGCGCCGCTGTTCCAGGCGGCAACTGCGAACATCAACCCGCGCACCGAGGTGAGAGTCGACACCGCCAATCCCGACCGCGGCCCCGCTCCCGATCATCTCCGGCGAGCGGGAGAACATCGCCCGGGGGCCATCTCCCCGGCGGCATTGGCGGAGGCAGCGGCATAAAACCCAGCGCGACGGAGTTCACCGAACTCCCCGGGCGGGGTCCACTCGCTGGTCATAGACGACAGCTGTGAGACGGTGGCGCAGACGGCGCTGGACTTCATCAAGCGCTTCGCCTGACCAAAGAGAGGTAACGAGCGGTGCCGACGACCCACACTGTCGTGTCGACGACTGAGACAGTGCGATCGGGCTTCCTTGACCCGACCGCCAAGCCCGTTGCCGTGATCGCGCCCGGCGACACGGTCCGGTACCCCGACACCTGGACGCACTGGGGCAACGAGGCGAAATTTGGGATGAGCTTTGCCGACCGCGAGCCGCTGCGGCATCGTTACCCGCATGGCCCCTACTCGATGCTCGGACCGGTAGAAGTGGCCGGTGCCGAGCCTGGCGACGTGGTCGAGGTCAGCATCACGGCACTGCGCACGATCGGCTGGGGCTGGAACTCCTTTCCGCTTGGCGTCGGGGCACTGCCGCATGACTTCGCAGAGCCGTACGTTCACTACTTCACCTTCGACGATGCCAGGACTAAGGCCGAGTACGTCGACGCCATCAAGTTGCCGATGGCGCCGTTCCTGGGCGTGATCGCGGCCGAGCCAGCCGGTAACGAGCAGGTCAGCGCCATCGTCTCCGGACCCTATGGCGGCAATCTGGTGCTCCGCGATCTCGGCGTCGGCAGCCATCTGTTCATTCCCGTGCAGAAGCCCGGCGGCCGCGTTTGGATTGGTGACGTGCACGCTCTGCAGGGCGACGGCGTCGTCGACCAGACGGCCATCGAGACCGCCGCGGAAGACCTGGAAATCCGGTACGGCCTCCACAAGGATGTGGCGCTGCGCGGCCCGCTCGGCGAGACCGATACGTCCTGGATCGTCATCGGCTTCGCTGCCAACCTCGATGACGCCCTCGTCGGATGTCTGCGCGAGACCATTCACTGGCTGGCCGCTGCTGCGCAGATCACCGAATCCGAGGCCTACGCGCTGGCCAGCATGGCAGTCAGCTTCCGCGTCACCCAGTACGCCAACCAGACCGGATCGGCGTACACCTCGATACCGCCCAAGGCGGTGCACGCGGTCATGCCCAAGGCCGTCTTTCCGCCGGAACTCCGCGACCGCATCGGCTCCTGGCTGCGTCCCGCCGTAGCCGCGTCGTGACCCTGTCTGCCGCTGACCGGCTGGACGTCCTCGACCTCATCACGCGCGCCGACGACGCCGCCAGCCGCCGTGACGCCGACGGCTACGCCGCCTTGTTCACCTCGGACGCTGTGCTCGACGGCACTCAGGGAACCTATCCCGCGGCCGGGCTGCGAGCCGCGGTCGGCCCGATCTGGGCTGCCGAGGGACCCGCGACCCTCCACCTGACCCTGAACCCCGTTATCGCGCCGGGCCGCAGCGCGGACGAGGCCGTGGTCACCTCCATCCTGCTGATCGTCGATCCCGCGGCTCCTGCTGCTATCCGGGCCACCGCGGCGATCACCCAGGTTGTTCGTCGCATTGGCAGCACCTGGCTTATCGCCAGGCGCACCGTCGCGCCCGCCGATAAGCCGTCCTAGCCGGCCAGAAACCTGACATGTTGGCCTATCAGGCATGGCAACCGCGACTAGGGCAGGAGGATGCCTCTTGAGCGAGGCCAGCGCGCCACCGGACAACCGGCCGGCAGAGGGAACGTCAGCCTGGGCGCCATTCCGGCATCGCCTGTTCGCGGCGATGTGGGGAGCGCAGTTCGTCAGCAACACCGGCGGCTGGATGCAAACCGTCGCAGCCCAGTGGCTGATGCTCACGCTGACGAGCTCGGCAGCCTATGTCGCTCTGGTCCAGACTGCTGCCAGCCTCCCTGTGCTGCTGTTTGCCATCCTGGCGGGCACCATCGGTGATCTTGTTGACCGGCGCAAGTTCCTGCTGGTCACGCAGACCTTCATGCTGGCCGCAGCCGCAGCGCTCGGCGGCCTGGCAATCGCGGGCCTGGTCACGCCCTGGGCGCTGCTGGCGCTGCTGTTCGTCGCGGGAATCGGCCAGGCCCTAACCTCACCGACCTGGCAGACGCTCCAGCCGGAGCTCGTCGCGCCGGCCGAGCGCACCCAGGCGATCTCGCTCGGTGCTGTCAACCAGAACCTCGCCCGCGCGGTCGGCCCGGCGATCGGCGGAGTTCTGCTGGCCGCGACCAGCGCGGGCGACGTGTTCCTCGTCAACGCGGCCACGTTCGCGGCTGTTATCTTCGTCATCGCTGCCTGGCGCGGCGGCGCGCGCCCGGCTAGCGCGCTGCCCCAGGAACATGTAGGCGATGCCATCCGGGCCGGAGGTCGGTATGTAGCGGCAAGCCCGGCGCTGCGAGCCATCCTGATCCGGGCTGCTCTTTTCATCTTCTTCGCCGCAGCGATCTGGGCGCTGCTGCCGCTCACCGCCGAGTCCGCGCTGCACCTCGGCTCGGGAGGCTACGGTCTGCTGCTCGGCACCGTCGGCATCGGCGCCGTGACCGGCGCGGCCCTGCTCCCCCGACTGCGGACGCGGCTCACGGCCACCGCGCTGCTCACCACTGGCTCGGTCGGGCTGGCCGTCGTTGCCCTGCTGATGGCCCTTGTGCACGTCACCGTCGTCATCGCAATCGCACTCGCGGGCGGCGGCATCTGCTGGATCCTGGCGCTCTCCACGCTGAATTCCCTGTACCAGCTCTCGCTGCCCGGCTGGGTCAAGGCGCGTGGCATGTCGTTCTACCTGATCGTCTTCCAGGGCGGCAATGCCATCGGCAGCGCGGTCATGGGCATCACCGCCCAGCACGCCGGGCTCTCGCTTACCCTGCTCGCGGCCGCAGCCGGGCTGGCGCTCGGACCGCTTGCAGCCCTGCGCTGGCGCTTCCAGCCGATCCCGCCAGATGAGCTGCAGCCAGCCGGCGACTGGCCCGAGCCGCATCTCAGTGACGGTGTCGCGGCCGACGGCCCGGTCATGGTCACCGTCAGATATGAGGCCCAGCCCGGCAAGGAAGACGAGCTGATCGCCCGGCTCCGCCATGCCCGGTACAGTCGGCGCCGTACCGGCGCGACCAGCTGGCGGGCCTGGCGCGAGGCCAGTCAGCCGGCCGTCATACTGGAGCAATTCATTGTTGCCTCGTGGGCCGAGCATCAGCGCCAGCATGAGCGGTTTACCCATCGCGACCAGGACCGGCTGGACCAGGTCCAGGTGCTTACGGTCGAGGGGACGCAGCCCACAGTAACCCACTGGCTGACCGCGAGACCGCGGCCGCAAGCCGACTGACCTCTGCCGCAGAATCGCCGAACCGTGCCACCCGCCGTAGACTGTGTACCTGGCGATGGAGCTCGTCGATAAGCGCCTCAGATGGCTGATGGCTCCTGTGGATCCGCCCTTGCGGCGAGAACAGGAGCATGGCATGGTCATCGGCAACCCCGAGCTCACCGGCGCTGAGCAGGCGGCGCCCAGCCAGGCTCTGAGGTTCGCCAGTCTGCTGTCCGAGGAGGTCTCCGGGCTGCCTGCCGACGGCGGCGATACGGACCGCCCGTTCCTCTCCGACCTGAACTTCGATCAGGTCGTCGCCAGCGTGGCCGGCGATAGGGAGGAGCAGAAGCTCCTCCGCGGCCTGCTGAGTCAGCCAGCCGCGGACCTAGACACAGTGACTTACCGGCACGAGGTCTTCCGCGATCTGGCGGACCGCGCCTTGTTCGATGCGGCCACGCAGTTCAGTGAGCGGCTGAGCCAGGTACGCACGCACCTGGGCCAGCTCAGCAAGATGTACTCCGCTCATCATCGCGAGGGCTGGTTCCTCGACGCGGCGACCATCTACTGCGACGCCGTCCGGGAACTAGCGGGTGTCCTGGCCGAGCGGCCGCTCGCATCACGCGGCCTGGCGGCGTTCCGCGACTACCTCACGAGCTATACCTCCTCCCCCGGCTTTCAGCGGCTAGCCGGCCAGACAGCAGACCGCAGACAGGACCTTGCGAAGATCGCGTACCAGGTCCGGATCAAGGGCCTGCGGGTCGAGGTCAGCCGTTACACCGGAGAGCCCGACTACAGCGCGGAGATCGAGAAGACCTTCGAGCGCTTCCAGCAGGGAGCGGTGAAGGACTACCTGGTGCGGTATCGCATGTGGCCGAGCATGAATCACGTCGGTGCGCAGATACTCGACCTCGTCGCCCGCTTGTTCCCGGACGAGTTCGCAGCGCTTGCGAGTTTCTGCCAGCACCACGCCCAGTTCATCGACGCGGTGATCCGCCAGGCCGACCGTGAGCTGCAGTTCTACCTGTCCTACCTGGATTACATCAGGCCGATGCAGTCGGCGGGACTGAGCTTCTGCTATCCAGAGCTCACGGCGACCTCAAAGGAGATCTTCGCCCGCGGCACGTTTGACCTCGCCCTTGCTGCCAAGCTCGCGGGCACGGGCAAAGCAGTGATCACTAACGACTTCCGGCTATCGGGACCCGAGCGAGTCATCGTGGTGTCCGGGCCCAATCAGGGCGGCAAGACGACATTCGCTCGGACCTTCGGCCAGCTGCACCATCTGGCCAGGACGGGCTGCCCGGTACCGGGATCCGCCTCCCGGCTGTATGTCTGCGACCAGATCTTCACGCACTTCGAGCGTGAGGAGGATCTCGCTGACCTGACCGGGAAGCTAGAACAAGATCTCCTGCGGATCCAGGCCGCGCTCCGGGCGGCGACGCCGGACAGCATCGTCATCATGAACGAGATCTTCACGTCCACCACTGTCAGCGACGCCTACTTCCTCGGCCAGAAGGTGCTGGCAAAGGTCATCGAGCTCGATCTGCTGTGTGTTTACGTCACCTTCATTGACGAGCTCGCGTCGCTCGGCCCGTCTGTGGTTAGCATGGCGAGCACCATCGTGCCTGGCAACCCAGCCGAGCGGACCTACAAAGTGGTACGCAAACCGGCCGACGGACTTGCATACGCGCTCGCCATCGCCGACAAGCACGCCGTCACCTATGAGCAGCTCAAGGGACGGCTCACGCCATGAAGGCTCATCTGCTGTACGCAGACCGTGACTTCGACTTCTCAGCCGAACTGCCGCGCGGCAGCGCCGACCTGATCCAGGATCTAGAGCTTTGCGCAGTGCTTGAGGCGATGGCAGCAGGCGACAAGTTCCGTTATGAGACGTCAGCGAAGGTGCTGCTGACAGGCCTCAACGACCCAGCTGTGATCAGGTATCGCCAGGATGTGCTCGCCGACTGCATCGAGCACCCGGATGTCATTCGCGAGATGTACGGGATCGCAGTGGCGGCGCTAGAGGAGAAGCGCCGGAAGTGGGGGTTCCTGTCCGCGCAGTACCCGGCATCAATTCTGTCGGGAGCGATCAACCAGCTTGAGGTCCTGATAGTCAGACTCAGAGATCTGCGGCAGCTCGCTGATTCCCACATCGCCGCGTTCCGCTCCGATGGTCTCGTCAGCTTGCTGCGCACGCTCCAGTCGGAACTCGACGACGAGTACTTCGACGCTCTCCGCGCCCACCTCAAGCTTCTCCGGTTCCCGAACGGCCAGCTGCTGAGCGCCCAGCTCGGCCGTGACAACAGCGGGATCAACTACGTTCTGCGGCAGGGCATCACCAAACGCGGCTGGAAGGAGCGGGTCGGGATCGAGCCGCGCTCCGTTTACTCCTTCACCATCCCGCCGCGCGACGAGGCGGGCGGGCAAGCGCTGCAGGACCTGGTCAGCCGCGGCCTTAACCTGGTCGCCAACGCCGCGGCGCAATCGGCCGACCACGTGTCCAGCTTCTTCACCATGCTGAAGGCCGAGCTGGCGTTCTACGTCAGCTGCCTGAGCCTGCACGACCAGCTCACGGCAGGCGACCAGGCGCTGACCTTCCCGGTACCGCTGAACTGGGACTCCCCTGCGTTCAGCTGCACTGACCTGCGGGACACCAGCCTCGTACTCCGCACCCAGCGAGTCGTCGGCAACGACGTAGCCGCCGACGGGAAAGCGCTCGTGATCATCACTGGCGCCAACTCTGGCGGCAAGTCGACATTCCTGCGCAGCGTCGGCCTTGCCCAGCTGATGATGCAGGCCGGCCTGTTCGTGACAGCTGGCTCCCTGCGGGCAAGCGTCTGCCGGCAGCTCTTCACGCATTTCATCCGCGAGGAAGATGCCGAGATGATCAGCGGCCGCCTCGATGAAGAGCTCAGCCGGATGAGCACGATTGCCGACCAGCTCGGCCCGCATTGCCTGGTCCTCTTCAATGAGTCATTTGCAGCAACGAACGAGCGCGAGGGTTCGGAGATCGGCCGGCAAGTCGTTCGCGCGCTCCTGGAAGCCGACATCAGGGTTTTCTTTGTCACCCATCAGTTCGACTTCGCCGACAGCTTCCGGCGTCAGCTTCCGGACGCGACCTTGTTCCTGAGGGCGCCCCGGCAGGCCGACGGAACGCGCACCTTCAAGCTCGCCGTCGCAGAACCGCTGCCCACCAGCTACGGAGAAGACATCTACGTCCGTATCGGCGGATGGCTCGGCGAACAGTCCGGCGCACCACTCCAGGACCAGGCGCCGCACCCGTGAAAGCGGGGCGGGTGGGCTGACCGACAGCAGGTGGGCACCCAAGGATATGCACCCAAGGATATGTACTCTTGCATTGGCGATGGAGCTCGCTAGTTTGAACCGCCGCGACGGCTGATGGCTCCTAATCAGGAGGCAGCCGCGCGTGAAGGAGCTTGATCACGTCCCTGCCTCAAGGATTAGCGGTGCCGCACAGGCGCCGGAAGGCGAGCAAAGCGAGCCAAAGGGAAACGCGCAAGTCAGGCACATCCTCAAGCCTCAATGTGACGTTAACGATGGCTCGATGAGAAGGGACGTGTAGTCAGTGAATTGCCTGCCCTGTGCTCAGAACGGCAGCGACAGCACGGCTGTGGCGCTATGCCCCAACTGCAATGCAGGCTTGTGTCTGCTTCATGTTCAGGAAACCGCGCGCACGCCGGGCCCAGGCACCATGAATTGGAGTTGCACTCACCGCACGTGGGACCCGGCCTGGTCAGGGCGTCGTGCATAGGTCCCACACAAAGACAGAGGCAGCTCCGCGGTAGCAGGGGCAGCGTGAGGTTGCGGCGGTTCAGGCCCTTTCGGAACTGATGCGATGAGCAATCAGAGTGCGGCAATCAGGTAAGCGACGAGCACCGCCACAAAGACGTACAACAGGTACAGGTTGACGTCGCCGGACTGCAGAGGACGAACGAAATCAGCCAGCCACTCGACCGCTCGGATCACCGGCCGGTACAGGTAACGCTCGAAAACTGGAGTAGCGGCGGTCTCGTAGTGCACTGGCCCGGACCGGCCCGCTGGGTCGTCAGAGGCCCGCTGCACCGAGACCGACGGCCGATACAGAGCGTCGAAGGTAACCCTGGTCGGAGCGGAGAATGTCATCGCCGAGTACTGCATCCGCGGCCGGAATGCCAGCATCCCGCCGTCCCAGACGGGAACCACCACCGAGCCAGCCCGCGGGCGTCCGGCCAGGTAGATCAGCACAGGCACGACGGTGATGGCGACCAGGAACGCGGCCAGGTAGGTGGGCGAGAATCCGGAGAAGTTCAGGTGCGCCGGGATCACTGTCAGCTTGCCCGGCAGCAGGACCGGCCGAAGCGCGACCCCGGTCGCTGTGCGCACAGCCCTGGCCAGGCCGACGAGCAGCACGGGCGCGCCGACCGCGAGCGCAACGCATGCGGTCGCTAGCAGAGCCGGTCCTGCCACTGGCTGGCCGCGCTCGCTCGCGGCCGCAGCCTGGCGGGTCCGGGGCATGCCGAGGTAGGGGATCCCGTAGCCGCGCACGAACGCGTAGATCGCCAGTCCCCCGGTCAAACCGAGGATGCCGGCAGCGAGGACGATCAGGATCGCCACGAGGTGGCTGCCGGTGCGGAACCCCTGGAACAGGCCCTGGAAGATTAGCCACTCGCTGACGAAGCCGTTCAGCGGCGGCAGCGCCGCGATGCCAAGAGTGCCGACGAACGCAATCACACCGGCCCGCGGCATCATCCTGGCGAGACCACCGAGCCGGTCCATATCCCTGGTGCCGGCAGCGTGCTCGGTTACCCCGGCCTCGAGGAACAGCAGCGTCTTATAACAACCGTGGTTGAGCGCGTGGTAGAGCCCGGCCAGCAGCAGGAAGGCCCACAGCGCGCGCTGGCCGTAAGCGAGGAATGTCATGGCCGCGCCCAGTGCAGTCACGATAATGCCGACGTTCTCGATCGTGGAGAAAGCAAGGAACCGCTTGATGTCCCGCTCCCCCAGCGCGTACAGGATGCCAATGGCGGCGGTAAGCGCCCCGATCGCCATGGTTACAACGCCGGTCCAGGCCGGCCCGCCCGGCAGCAGCCGGAACGCGAACAGGGCGATGCCATACACGCCGAGCTTGGTGATCATGCCGGACAGGAAGGCGGATCCGTCAGCGGGGGCGACCGGATGAGCCACGGGCAGCCAGACATGCAGTGGGACCAGGCCAGCCTTGAACCCGAACCCGGCCAGAGCTAGCAGGTAGGCCGCATCTCTCCAGGCGCCCGGCACGAGGTGCGCGCGGGCCGCGATCAGCCCGAGGTCCATCGTGTGCGTCTGCGTCGCGAGGATCGCGAACGCGGCGACGATTAGCACGAACCCGGCCTCGGACAATGCTAGGAACCAGAACGCGCCGCTGGCCACCTCACGGCTGCGCGGCCGGTGCAAGATCAGCGCGTAGCACAGCAGCGCCATGGACTCCCATGCGACGAGGAATGTCACTACGCCGCCGGCTGCCAGCACGGCCAGGCTGGCCAGGAGCGCCAGGTTGTAGGCACAGAGGTAGACCGCGGTACCTCCGGACGGCTCCTTGCCGGAACGGGGAAGGTAGAGGCCGATGCCGATGGCAACGACGCCGAGCAGCACCGCGAACACTCCGGAGAGGCTTGTTGCCTGCACTTGCAGTGTCCCGACCACGACCGATCCGCCGGGCGAGACGACCGCGGAGTCTGTCGACACCAGCGCGGCAACGCCGCCGGACAGCACGGCAGCGCCTCCGAGTACCGACAACCCGCATCCTGCCCGCATAACGGCGCCGCCGGCCGTCGTAGTGAGCAGCCCCGTCAGCGCGGCCGCAGCCCAGCCGCCAGCCGCGATCGCGAACAGGATGAGCGCGATCATGACGGCCCCCCGGCGACGAAGCTGAGCCTGGGGACCTTCTCGGCCAGCCGGTCGACAGCGACCAGCAGGCCCTGGAGGAGGGCGAGTGGGCTGGGCGGGCAGCCTGGGATCCACACGTCGACCGGCAGCACCGCATCAACCGATCCGTAGCTGAACGAGTCGGGCTCGTAGACGCCGCCGAGGGCGCAGGCGCCCGTGGCGACCACGAGCTTAGGCCCAGGCATGGCGTCGTAGGTCTTGTGAGCAGCGACAGCGAATGCGCGCAGCATCGGCCCGGTCACCAGCAGCAGATCGGCATGTCGGGGCGCTGGGGTGAAGAAGAATCCCAGCCGGTTCAGGTCGTAGTGCGGGGCAGCGAGCATCCGGATCTCCTGCTCGCACGCGGCACAGGACCCGGTATCCAGCGTCCTGATGTGCAGGCTGCGGCCGAACTGGCGGGCGATAGCACCGCGGAGTTCCGCGGCGGCGGCCTGCTCGGTGGTCACCGGCGTACCTCCCCGGCTAGCGGGATGCGCTTGCACAGCGCGGTCCTGGATGTTCCGGCGAGCTCAAACTCGCCGCTGGCGGCGACCGCGGCTGGCGCAAGGTCGCGGCAACGGCCGCACGTGGTGCATGCACCGGCATCGAAGAGCAGCGCGTCGCCGTCCCTGGCGAGTGCGCGGCTCGGGCAGGTCGCGACGAGGGCGTCGGCAATCTCCCCGGTGAGCGCGTCCGGCCGGAAGGCTGGCGGGGTCGGCAGCGCGCTTGCCGACGGATCGGGCCGGGCCGGGTAGCGGGTGGTGACAACGCCGCGGCGCAGGCCACGGACGAACCACAGTGGCACAGTGACTCTCCCTTCTCGCGGCTAGCTACCGGGCCGTGCCGGCGACGGTGAGCCAGAAGCTGGCTTCAATGATCGGGATGTCGGTAAACACGTTCTGCGACCGGCAGGCATCGTCGAAACCGCGCCAGTTCCGGACGGCGGCCGGCCGCAGCCGGGCCCGGCTGATACGGCCGGCTGGGTCGATATTGACCCAGGCAAGCGACTCACCGCGCGAGGATTCAGCCCAGCCGAGCCCGGCCCGCTCGCTGCCGCCAGGCGCAGCCGGAGCCTCGTCGCCCGTCTTGCGCGCCTGTCCAGTGCCGGCCGAGTCCAGGAGGGCATCGATCAGCCGTACCGACTCGGCGGCCTCGGCCAGCATGACGTGCAGCCTGGCCAGCACGTCGCCGCCCGACTGGCTGGCCACGACCGGCACCAGTCCGGCATACAGCCCGGACGGGTGGTCAGCGCGCGTGTCATTGGCAACGCCGCTGGCGCGGGCGACCGGGCCAACCAAGCCGAGCCGGCGGGCCTCCTCGGCGGTGACGATGCCGGTGGCTTCCAGCCGGTCGAGGAAAGAGTTCGTCGCCAGCAGTGCCTCTGCCACGCGCCGCAGCTCTGCGTAGGCGACGGGCAGCCCGGCGCGCAGGGCCGCAGCGTCGGGTGCTGTCCGCACGCCGCCGATGGCCAGCACGTTGAACAGGTATCGGTGCCCGAATGCTGCGGCGTTCAGCCGGAGGAATTGCTCCAGGGCGATCTCCGCGGCGGCGCGGCCAACGGCTAGGCCACATGCCTGGCACAGCGCAGCGATCGCGGCAGCATGGTTATAGAGCCGCTCAAGCTCGAGCCCGATCGCCCGGCTGGCCGCCGCGGCCGGGCTCGGCTCGATATCGAGAGCCGCTTCGACGGCGGACGCGAAGGCCCAGCCATTGCCGATGGCACCCAGGCCCTCGGCGCGCTCAATGTGGAACAGCGCCTGCTGCGGGGTTTCTCCTTGTGCGCGCCACTCCACACCGCGGTGCTTGTGCCAGGTGAAGAGGTACAGATCCACCAGTTCTTCGCCGCTGGTGACGAGGCCGTAGTACAGCGACTCGACGCCGACCTGGCGGACCGGACCGAAAGGGAACTCGAACGCGTGCCCGCCCACCACGTGCGCGGCATGCACGTCTTCCGGTGGTTCGGCTGGCGCCCGCCCCAGGCGCGGGAGCTCGATTTCGGCATGCGGCGGTGTCGCGACCCGGTTGAGCGGCTTAGTGCCGAACGGGCGGATACCGAACTGCTCGTAGATCTCGCATTCTTCGGCGAACGCGGCCGGCGCGATCTCCGATAGGGCGGGATATCGTCGACCGCTAACCGCAGTCTCGGTGATCAGATAGCGCCGGTCGGGATCCAGGGCCCACACGGCGCGGAGCATCACCGGGTCTGTTCCGGCAGCAAACAGGTCAGCGAGCCGGGCACCCGGATGCCGGACAAGCTCCCCGGTGGCCGCTTCCAGATCCGGCTCCGCCACCTGGGCCACCGTCACCGCGCCGTCAGGCCGGGCGACGCCTGCCACGACCGAAGACAGGGTCCTCGCAGTGTCCGGCCTGACCGTCGTCATCAGAGCACCACGATCGAATGGCTAATGAGGGTGCCGAGCCCGGCCGGGATCCACAACCCGAGCACCAGCAGAACGGCCAGTCCGACGACTACCGGGACGAGCGCGGCGAGCCCGGCCGCGCGGCCGGGGTAGGGAGCAGCTGCATTGTTAGCACCCGCGAGAGCGGGCTCGCCGGTGGCCATGCCAGTCGTGGTCCGGGCGAAGGCAATGAACGCGACCGCGAGCAGCAGCAGAAGGAGCAGCGGTAGGACCGGGCTGGCGTCCGCGAAGCCTGCTCGGACGATGGTGAACTCAGACAGGAACAAGCCGAACGGCGGCGAGCCCAGGACCGCGAACGAGCCAAGCAGCAAGGCGGCACCGGTCAGCGGCACCGCGGCGAGCAAGCCCCGTACCCCAGCAGATTCCCGGGTGTGGTACCTGAGCGCGATGTCGCCGCTGGACAAAAACAGCACGGCCTTCGCGATCGCGTGGTTGAGCGTGTGCAAGAGCGCGCCGTACAGCCCAAGCACGCCTCCAAAGCCGAGCGCGACGGCGATGATGCCCATGTGCTCGACCGAGGAGTAGGCGAACAGCCGTTTGAAGTTGCCTCTGCGCACCATGAACAGCACGCCGATGATGACCGAGAGGAAGCCGAAGACGAGCAGCACCACGCGGGGGAACTCCGGGCCTAGCCCCGCCCTGGCGATTGCCAGGAACCTGATGATTGCGTACATGCCGGTGTTCAGGAGGGCGGCCGACAGCATCGCGCTGGCCGGGCTCGGCGCTTCGGCGTGCGCGTCAGGCAGCCATGTATGCATGGGCGCCAGGCCGACCTTGGTGCCGTAGCCGACGACCGCGAGCAGGAACGCCAGCCGGAGGCTGGCCGGCGCGAGCGAGGTGGCGTGCGCGAACAGGTACGGCCAGGTCAGCCTTAGGTCGGCGGGCAGGTGCAGCGTGCTGGCGGAGTAGAACAGGAACAGCGTGCCCGCTAGCGCGATTGTGACACCTAGCGAGCTGATGATGACGTACTTCCAGGCCGCTTCCAGCGAGGTGGCCTTGCCCTCAAGCCCGACCAGCGCGGCGCTGGCCAGTGTGCTGGCTTCGATCAGCACGAACAGCAGGCCGAGGTTGCCGGTCTCGAGGGAGGCCAGCATGAGGGCGGCGAAGAGGCCGAAGAACACGTAGTACAGCCGGACCTGGAACGCGGACAGTCGGCCAGCGGCCTGTTCGGCGGACATGTAGCCCACCGAACCGACCGCGGCCAGCACTGTGACCAACGTGACGGTCAGCAGGAAAAAGCAGCTGAGGGAGTCGACATACAGGAAGCCGCCGAGGCCGCGCAATGGCGCCCGGTGCAGCTGTCCGACGACAAGCCAGATGGCGACGCCCAGGGCGATGCAGGCCCCGGCTGCGCTCGCCCAGCCCACCAGTCGGGCCCGCGCACCCGCGGCCGCAGCGGCCGTCCCGGCCAGCGGCCCTGCCACTACGATCAACGCGAGGATCATCATCCCTGCAGCTCCCTCAGCTCGGCGGCGCTCGCGCTTGCGAGCTCGCGTGTCAGGCCGGACACGAACACGAGCATGATCAGCACGCCAGCGACGACATCGAGGAAGATGCCGGCCTCAACGATGAACGGGAACGTGGCCACTAGCGTGATGGCACCGAGGAACACGCCGTTCTCGACGATGAGCCAGCCGACCAGCTGGGCGACGGTGTGCCGCCGGACCACCATCGCGAGCGCGCCGAGCAGGATCACAGCGGTCGACAGCGGCACGACCGCGGCGGCGACCAGGCCGTGCGGCAGCAACTGGGGCCGGGTGACGAGGTACGCGAATGCGGTCAGGCCACCACCAGCGATAAGCGAGGTGGACAGGCCCGTCGACAAGGCCGCGTCACGCTTGAGGTCGAGCCGGCGGATCAGGAGCCGGCGGGCGGCGAGCGGGATCCCGATGCCCTTGATGGCCAGGGTCGCGACGGCCAGAATCCAGAGCTCCACGCTGCCGAACGCGTAGGCGGCGACCCCGGCCGCGAAGGACAGCACAACCGACTGGGCGCCGTAATAGGCGACGTACCGGTTAAACAGCTTGGAGCCTAGGCAGGCGAACGCCAGCAGCAGGATCACGACCCCAGACAGGTCGAGCAGGACGCCGGCTGCGCTGGTGGCCGATAGGTTCTGCATCGTTACACCCCGATCACGTACGACGTGGCCACGCCGACCAGAGCGAGCAGGAACGCGGCGCCGAGGAACTCGGCGATCCGGAAGAACCGGAGCTTGGCGAACGAGGTGTCGATCACGACGATCGCCAGCCCGCACAGCGCCAGCTTGCCGAGCAGGGCTGGGATAGCGAGGAAGGCGCTAGGCAGGTCGGCGCCGTTGCCGAGCCCCCACGGCAGCACGAAGACGTTCATGAAGATGGAGGAGAGCAGGAAGAACTTCATCCAGCTCCCCCACTTCATGAGAGCGTAGGCGCGGCCGGAGTACTCCAGCACGCGGCTTTCCTCGATCATC
>Ga0335075_10000848_pt1 | contig 51797 bp, 52 predicted proteins | sample Lox_Sample_24_FD_206723 | JGI IMG/M metagenome (GOLD analysis project Ga0335075, IMG submission 206723) | Soil microbial communities from Loxahatchee National Wildlife Refuge, Florida, United States - Lox_Sample_2.4 | ecosystem: Environmental > Terrestrial > Soil > Wetlands | place: USA... | reverse complement strand
AGCTGGCATCCTGGCTGGCAGCTCCCTCATGCTGGTCGGCTGCGCCGGAATTCTCGTCGGTCCGCGCAGTGATCCTGGCTGCTGCGCTGTTAGTGCGGACACCAGAACCAGACGACCGCGCTTGAACCACGGCCGCCTCGTCAGCAGGTGAGTCAGTCACCAGCCAGTCCCTTCGCGCGGCACCCCTCTCCTCTGCGCCCGTTCACGCTTGCCGCTGCTGCGCTTTTCAGGCAGGCGTGATGACCTGACGCCGGTTATACGTGCCACAGGTCGGGCACGCGGTGTGCGGGAGCTTGCGTTCGCGGCAGTTCGGGCAGATCGCGAGCGTCGGCGCCGACGCCTTCCACTTCGCCCGGCGCGACCTCGTGTTGCTGCGGGACATCCTCCGCTTCGGTACTGCCACTTCACTGCTCCTTTGCCTGTCCCGGCACGGAATCCGCCCGGTCCGTCGTGGTCGCCGGTCCGGCTGTCCCGTCCGGTACTTCGCTCGCGCCAGGCCCGCCTGCTGGCTGGCCCGCGCGAAAGTCCTTCAGCGCCTCCCACATCGCGCCATGCTGCTCGTGCCGATGCCCGGGCTCCGCGTCCGCGAGCCGAATCCCGCACTCCACGCACAGGCCCTGGCAAGCGTCCTCGCACAGCGGCGAGAGCGGCAGCTCAAGCACGATAGCGTCGCGCAGGGCCGGCTCCAGGTCGAGGAGCCCGCTGCCGTCCAGCCGGTAGCTGTCCTCAGCCTCGGCATCGGCAAGCTCGTCTCGCCCATTCTGGACGAACAGCTCCCGGAAGCTGACCTTCAACTCCGCGGTGAACGGCTCCAGGCACCGGGCGCACTCGCCAGCCTGCGGCCCCGTCACCGACGCCGTCACCAGCACGCCCTCGGTGACTCCCTCAAGCTGTACTTCAAGCTCAAGGTCTGCGCCAGCCGGGACCCTGGCCATCTCGACTCCCATGTGCTCAGGCGCCGGGACGGTACGCGTCAGGGTACGCGCTACGCCGGGCCCGAGGTCCCTGGTATCGAAAACCAGCGGATCCCTGAGGTCGAGGCCCCTGAAGTGCTTGGTTGATGACTCTGGCATGGCAATTGGCACGGTGGCATGGTTAAGTGCGGCGACGACACGGTGTCACATCATCTTACCGGCCGCGCGGCGGCTACCCCAACTTCAGATGCCAGACAGCGATCACGGGCGAAGTTAGTCCCGGATTGGCACACTAACGCACGCGATCACAACCAGCGCTCATGGGCGGAGGCGGCTCGTTAGTCGCTCCAGCACCCCAGGCGGAACCAGGCCGCTGACATCCCCGCCGTATTTGCAGAACTCTTTCACCAGACTCGACGAAAGGAACGCATACAGCGGGTTCGTTGTCATGAACAGCGTCTCGACCCCGGCCTGGCTGTAGTTCATCTGCGCCATCTGCATCTCGTAATCGAAGTCGCTGACGGCTCGCAGGCCCTTCACGATCGCCGAGACGTTATTCGCGCGGCAGAAATCGACGATGAGCCCCTCGAAGTGGTCGACGCGGACATTGTCCAGCTTCTCGGTCGCTTCCCGAATCATCTCGACCCGCTCAGCGGGGGTGAAAAGGGTAGTTTTGGCGGGATTCCCGCCAACCGCTACAACCACTTCGCCGTACAGTTGCGCGCCGCGGGAAATGATGTCGAGGTGCCCGTTGGTCACCGGGTCGAAAGAGCCTGGGCAGACTACGCGCCGCACTCCGGTTCACGCTCCCGTCGGGGGTATTACTCGCAGGCTACGCACCTGCGGCGTGACCGTACCAGAGCGTAGCCTCGCCATATCGCCGGGACCTGCCAGTTTCGTACCCGGCCGGCCAGGCAGGCGAGCCGGACCGGCTGGCCCGCTCGACCGCGACCAGCGCGGCCGGCGCCAGCCAGCCCCGGTCGGCCAGCAACGTCAGCATCCTGGTCACCTCGTCGTCGCCGACGGCGTACGGCGGATCAGCGAAGACGAAGTCCCGCGGCGCCACCGCCTCGCCCGGCCCTGCCCTCGCCACCAGCAAGGCTGCCTCCGGTCCGCGCGCGAGCATCCGCTCTACCTTGTCGGCGACGAGCCGGGCGCCCGGCAGCCCGACGGTCGCGACGTTCGCCTTGATTGCCCGGGCGGCCCTCGCGTCCGCCTCGACCAGCAGCACGTCCGCAGCCCCGCGGGACAGCGCCTCCAGCCCGACGGCCCCGGAACCCGCGTACAAGTCAAGCACCGCCGCGCCGTCCAGCCCGCCGCGGAGCGCCTCAACCGTCGAGAACAGGCCTTCCCTGGCCCGGTCGCTGGTCGGCCTGGTGGTCCGGCCGGCCGTGGTCGCCAGCCGGCGGCCGCCGGCCACCCCGGCGATGATCCTGGTCACGCCCGGGCCGCGGCGAGCGTGCGCGCGGCCATGCTGCGGCTAGTCACGCCTTTTCCAGGAACGTGGTTTCCTCGGCATCGACGAGCGCCCGCACGGCCGCAGCCAGCCCCGGCTGCCCGGCCAGCGCCGGATCGGCGTCGACAACGCTGGCGGCTTCCTCCCGTGCCTGGCTGATCAGGTCCTCGTCCCGCAGCAACTGCAGCAGCTTCAGGCTGGACTTGCGGCCCGCCTGCGCCGTGCCGAGCACGTCGCCCTCACGGCGCTGCTCCAGGTCGATCCGCGACAGCGCGAACCCGTCGAGGGTGCCGGCCACCGCCTGCAGCCGTGCTCGCGCCGGTGCCTCCTCGCCGGCCTCGGTCACCAGCAGGCACAAGCCGGGGTTGCTGCCGCGGCCGACGCGGCCGCGCAGCTGGTGCAACTGGGACACGCCGAACCGCTCTGCGTCCATGATCACCATGACCACGGCGTTCGGCACGTCCACGCCGACTTCGACCACGGTGGTCGTGACCAGCACGTCGACCAGCCCGTCGGCGAACGCGAGCATCACCTTGTCCTTCTCGTCCGGCGGCAGCCGGCCGTGCAGGACCGCCAGCCGGAGCCCGGCCAGCGGCCCGGCGGCAAGTTCGGCGGCCAGCTCGACGGCAGCGGTCGGCGGCCGCCCGGCGCCGCCGCCCTCCCCGCTGTCGCCGTCGTCGAACTCCAGCAGGCCGTCGTCCGCAGCAGCGCTGACAGATGCAGTGCTGTCAGGCACACGGGCCGGCCCGTCCCCGCCGATGCGCGGGCAGACAACGTACGCCTGCCGGCCGGCTGCGACTTCCTCCCTGATGCGCTCCCAGGTCCTCGCCAGGTAATGCGGCCGTTCGGCGACCGGAACGACGTGCGTGCTGATCGGCGACCGGCCCGCTGGCAGCTCGGTCAGGGTCGAGACGTCGAGATCACCGAAGACGGTCATGGCCACCGTCCGCGGGATCGGCGTCGCGGTCATGACCAGCATGTGCGGCCGCCCGTCGCCAGCCTTGTCGCGGAGGGCGTCGCGCTGCTCCACCCCGAACCTGTGCTGTTCGTCGATCACGACGAGGCCCAGGTCGTCGAACTGCACCCGGTCCTCGAGCAGTGCGTGGGTGCCGATAATGATCCCGGCGCTTCCGGATTCGGCCTCATCCAGCGCCCTGCGCCTCGCGGCGGCACCCAGCGAGCCTGTCAGCAGGGCGAGCCTGGTCGCGTGCTCGGCGCCACCAAGCTGGCCGGCCATCGCCAGCGGGCCGAGCAGGCTTGCGATCGACCGGTAGTGCTGCTGCGCGAGCACCTCGGTCGGCGCCAGCAGGACTGCCTGCCCGGCAGCGTCGACGACCTGCAGCATCGCTCGCATGGCGATCACGGTCTTGCCGGAGCCGACCTCGCCTTGGAGCAGCCGGTGCATCGGATGGTCCAGCGCCAGGTCATCCGCGATCGTCGCGCCCGCGAGCTGCTGGCCGATCGTCAGCTCGAACGGCAGGGCCGCGTCGAACTCGGCCGCGAGCCCGCCCTCAACCGCAGGGCGCGGGATCGCCGTGTAACTGGTCGCCGCGAGCCGGCGCTGGGCGAGCAGCACCTGCAGCACGAACGCCTCGTCCCACTTCAGCCGGTCGCGCGAGCGCTGCACGTCGGCCATGTCGACCGGCCGGTGGATACCGCGGAGCGCATCGGCGTAACCGCACAGGCCGTGCCGGCGCCGGATCTGCTCCGGCAGCGGGTCGTCAGGGACATCCAGCGCGTGGAGGGCAAGCTCGACCGAGTCCGCGATCTTCCAGGACGGCATCTGGCTGGTGGCCGGATACACCGGGATGATCTCCGCGGCGTACTCGGCGGCACGGGCGCCGGACGGCCCCGTTCCCAGAACTTCGTACTCCGGATGGGTCAGCTGTCGCTTGCCGCGGAAGCTGGACACCTGGCCGGAGAACAGCCCGCGGGTGCCGGGCGCAAGCTCGCGCTCGCGGAAGTCCTGCCGGCCGCGGCCGAAGAACGTCAGCGTGAGGCGGCCGCGGCCGTCCGTCACCACCGCCTCGAGGATCGATCCTGACCTGTTCCGCATCCGGCGGCTGGAGACCGAGGCGACCTCGGCCTGGACCGTGACGTGGTCGCCGTCCTTCAGGCTGACCAGGTCGGTCAGCTCGCCGCGCCGCTCGTACCGCCGCGGGTAGTAGCTGAGCAGGTCGCCGACCGTGCGCAGGTCAAGGGCCGAGGCCAGCCGCTTAGCCGCCTTGTCGCCGACGACCGCCCTGAGCGGGTCAGCCAGGCCAGCCATGCCAGACCTGGCCTGCCGTCGCCGTCCGCACCGTCGCCGTCACCACGGGCCAAGGATAGGCCCGGGCACCGTCATCGGGCGGGCAGCGCGCGGCAGGGACCGGGCTGGCAGGCCAAGTCGCGCCACACCCGGTTCGTCGGATATCCTTCGACGACTGGCACGGCTGCTGCCTGCTAGTTATCTCTCAGACCATCTCCCGAACTGGAGCGATCCCGTGGCTTCCGTCTGCGACGTGTGCGGCAAGGGACCGGGCTTCGGCAACAACGTGTCGTTCTCGCACCGCCGCACCCCCCGCCGCTGGAACCCGAACATTCAGAGCAAGCGCGTGCTTGTCGGCAAGACGCCGCGCCGCCTGAACGTGTGCACGTCCTGCATCAAGGCCGGCAAGATCACCGTCACGCGCTAGGCCAGTCGGCACCGCCGGCAGTGGGCGGCGGGAGCCGGCGGCGGCTAGTGACCGGCTGAGCTCCGCGTCCGGAGTCGCCAGCCATGATCGACTGGCCCGATCCCGGCGCCTAGCGGAAAGCCGCCGGCGATCGCCCCGGTCACGTACTCCTTCGCGGCGCTGACAGCGCTTGGCACATCGTCGCCGAGGGCCAGCCGTGACGCTATCGCTGAGGCGAGCGTGCAGCCGGTCCCGTGCGTGTGCACACTGTCGATCCGCTCGGCCGGGAATCTGTGCGCGTTCACGCCGTCGTAGAGCAGGTCGACCGCCCGGCCGGCCAGGTGCCCGCCCTTGACCAGCACCCACTGCGGACCCATCGAGTTGATCAGCCTGGCCGCGGTCAGCATCTGATCTTCATCGCTGATCTTCATGCCGGTGAGGAGCTCGGCTTCGGACAGATTCGGCGTGATGACCGTGGCGAGCGGTAGCAGCCTGTCCCTGATGGCCTCAACCGTCCCGGCAGACAGCAGGCTATCGCCGTGCTTGGAGACCGCCACCGGGTCGACGACAACCGGCGCTGCCACCTGGGCAAGCTCGTCGCACACCACGCCGACCAGCACCGGCGAGGCCAGCATGCCCGTCTTAATGGCCTGCGCGCCGATGTCGCTCAGCACGGACTCGAGCTGGGCTCGCACGGCCTCGGGCGGCAGCTCCCAGTAGCCCTGGACGCCGACCGAGTTCTGGGCGGTGACCGCGCAGATCACGGTCATCCCGTGCACGCCCATGGCCAGCATGGTCTTCAGGTCAGCCTGGATTCCAGCACCGCCGCCCGAGTCCGAGCCTGCGATGGCGAGCACCCGCGGCGGAGTCGGCGCAGTTAGCTGGTCGTCCCTCATACCGTCAGACTACGGGCACGGTCAGCAGGCAGAGTTCCGTCACGTCCGCGGGCGGCCAGTCGGCTCGTCAGAACACCTTGAGCGTTCTGGCAGTGCCGAGCGCCTGTTCGTCGCCGGACGCCTGAACACCGAGCTCGGCCCAGCTCCCGCGGTGCGTGATCCACCGGACCAGCGCCGGAGCGTCGGAGGTGATCGATGCCGCCGGACCGCCAGACCCGAACTTGATCACGCGTGCCCCGGTGCCGGTGATCTGGAGGTCGAGCGTGCAGGCCGCCACAGCGGCGGGATTCTGCTGCGGCAGGGCAGCCTCAATCCAGCCGAGAGCCGCCGCGACGCGCAGCTCGTCCGATGGCGGCGGCTCGCCATCGAGCGGCCCCCGCGGCTTGAACAGGTCCGCCCGGATGTGCGTGTAGTGGTCGAAGGCGAAGGCGCACGGCAGCACCCTGCTGGAGTAGGTCCCGAAGTCGCCGCCGAGCGGCATCTCGACATCGAGTGCCGCAAGCTCGGCTATGAGCCCCAGCCCCTTCTCGCTGACCTTCTCGTAGTCCTCGAAGACCTCGGCTGGCGAGCGGCCGCGACGCGCACCGACCGCAACGTCCTGGGCACGCTCGGTTGGCATTCCCGTGGTGTCCGGCAGCTGCTGCGCGTCGACTGCCAGCCAGAACAGGTTTGCCAGGTGGGTGACCAGATCCTGGACGCTCCAGCCGGCGCACCCCGAGGGGGCCCGCCAGTCCTCGTCAGTCAGTCGGGCGCCGATCTCGAGCAGCGCCGCCCGGTCGGCTCGAACAGCCTCGATCGCAGGGATCTCGACCGAATCCGACATTGCGCACCTCCACTGAATAAGCTAGCTCTGTTAGATAGCAACACTATGTCAGCGTATGCCGATGTGCAACCGCGCGCCGGTGTGCAACAGTGTGCCGATGTGCACAAGCCCCGCGATTGAGCTACACAGTGGGAATGGATGAGAGCAGAGGCGTCCCGGCCTCGCTACGCGCCGAGCAGGTAGCCCAGACGAGGGCGGCGCTGGTGACGGCGGGCCGGTCGCTGTTCGGCAGCCGTGGTTTCGCGGGGACGTCGGTGGAGGACATCGCGCGGGAGGCGCGGGTGACAACCGGCGCCCTGTACCACCACTTCCCGACGAAGGCCGCAGTGTTCGAGGCCGTGTTCGAGCAGGTGCACGCCGACATGATGACCGCGTCGCTGCAAGCCGCAAGCGACACCGAGGATCCGGTCGAGCTGCTCGTCGCCGGAGTCGGCGCATTCCTCGACATGGTGCTCGAGCCGGAGGTTCAGCGAATCATCATCACCGACGCACCGGCCGTGCTCGGGCTCGTCCGCTTCACCGAGCTGGACGAGCGCTACGCGCTCGCTGCCACCATCGAGGCGCTGACGGCAGCGAATGAGTCCGGCGCGCTGCACGTGGCCGACCCGCCGACGCTGGCCCGGCTGCTCTTCGGTGCCCTGACTCGGGCAGGACTGCTCATCGCCAGCTCGCCGGAGCCGAAGGCGACCAGAGATGCCGTCGCCGCGACGCTGCGCGCGATGATCAGTGGCTTCGCCGTGCGGACCGACTAAGCGGACCGCCTAAGACGCCTCAGCTCCAGGCGTGGCGTTAGGACTTGACCTCGGTGAAGTGGCAGGTCTTCCCGTTGAGGACGCACGCGGTCGGCCTGATATTCGGGCCAGCGCCGGAGACCTCGAAGCTGACCTCACGGCGGTGACGGCCCGGCACCGGGTTCTCGAACGGCTGCTGCCCGCGCCCCGGCTCCGCGCCCGGGGTCAGCTCGCTCGCAATTCCGCCCTGGCCTGAGGCCTGCCAGTCCGCACCGTACACGCGGATGTTCTCGTCGCCGCGTAGCAGGAACCCGAGATCCCAATGCGTGCGGGCGTGCCTGCCCGGCACGGTGATCACGATGTCGAAGAAGCCGTGGCTGTTCGCGACGACGTAGTAGCGAACGGCCGCCCCGGCGGCCTTGGTGCCATCGGCCTGGCCGCTGGCCCGATCCCGGCGGTCTGCCCCGCGGGCGTCACTGTGCAGCGGCGATGCCGTCGACCCGGTGTGATGGTCCTTGGTAGCGCCGTTGTCTTCCCCGTTCCCGCCTCCGTTGTACGGCAGGTTTGCGGTAGCCCCGCCAGCCAGGATGTGGAGGTCAGCGTGCGGCCAGAGAACCCACATCGACACCGCGATCACGAACCCGGAAGCCGCGGCGAACCACGGCGTCACGAGCACCCCGCGCGCGACGCCGTGCGGGACAGAGAGGGCCGGACTGCTGTCCGGTGCTGCGCGCCGCTTGCTGTGCGAATGCGGCCGCGTCCCCGGCACCATTTCGGCCGGACGCGGGCGCGGTACCGCTAGCGGCAGCAGTATCGGGAGCGGCGTCGTTTCTTCGCCATCCGGATCGCCTGACCCAGCGTCTGGCGCGCTCGTCAGGACAGCATCGAGTGCGACGCGACGGTACGAACTGTCAGCGGACCGTAGCGCCCTGTGCTGGGGTACGCGCTCTCTGCGATGGCGGGGCATCAAGGGGGTTATATCAGCCAGGCACGCGCCGGGCTAGTGAACACCATGACCTGTGATCAGCTGGATGCTTTTCGTTCGCCGCCGCGAAAGTGCGTCCACCCCTCCGGGCCCCGCCAGCGGGCGGAATCGACCAGGATTCCCGCTCCCTCCAGAACCGTTCCGATCACCGTCCAGGTTGGCGGCACGCTGGCCCGTTGCGGGAACGTGGCAGCCAGGGCGTGATCTTCTCCGCCTGCTAGCGCCCATTGCCGCCAGTCAGCGCCGAGCTCGGCTGCGGCGGCCATGAGCGGCGCGGTGCCGGGCAGGCTCGCGGATCCCACGTCCAGGCACACGCGGCTCGCCGCGGCGATGTGGCCGAGGTCGGCCAGCAGTCCGTCGCTGACGTCGATCATCGATGTCGCGTCCGCCGCGGCCGCAATCGGCCCGGCCGCGTAGTCCGGCTGCGGCCTTCGGTGCGCTGCGATCAGGGCGGCGGCCGACCAGCCGTCAGCCGCCGGCCGCTCGCTGGTCCAGCCCGCCGTCAGCAGCGCCAGCCCGGCCGCCGACGCGCCGACCGGGCTGCTCAGCGCGATCACGTCACCCGGTCGCGCACCGGCCCGGGTGACCGGGCTTGCGCCGTTCAGGTCGCCGAGCGCGGTGATCGCGAGCATCACCGCGTCCGCACTGGTGATGTCGCCGCCAACCACATGGGCACCCGCCCGCGCGCATTCGGCCGCGAGACCGGTGGCGAGCTCCAGCACCCACGCCACCGGCAAGTCACCCGGTAGCGCAAGCCCGAGCAGCAGTCCCGTCGCCCTTGCGCCCATCGCAGCAACATCGGCGAGATTCTGAGCGGCCGCCTTCGCGCCGATGTCGGCTGCCGCCGACCAGCCCCGGCGGAAATGGCGGTCCTCAACCAGCAGATCGGTGGTCGCCACAACCCGGCCGTCAGGGGCCGGCAGCACGGCCGCGTCATCGCCGTTGCCGACGATCGCGACAGGATCCGGCGGCAGCCGCTCCTGGATCGCCGCAATGAGCCCGAACTCTCCCAGATCCGCAACGGTCATATCGCCCTCGCGGCCCTTCGACTCGCTGCTGATCACGACGCCCACCTACGGTAGCGTTGCCGTCACGGCCCCGATGTCCAGAGGGCAAGATCCATGGCTCGGTACGGTCCGGGAGGACAAATGGTGCAGGCTTACATTCTCGTCCAGACCGAGGTCGGCAAAGCGGCCGAGGTGGCCTCCGCCATCGGGCAGATCACCGGGGTCACGCAAGCTGACGACGTGACCGGGCCCTACGACGTTATCGTGCGGGCCGAGTCGGACAACGTGGACGACCTGGGCCGGCTGGTGGTCGCGCAGATTCAGGGCGTGTCTGGCATCACGAGGACGCTTACCTGCCCGATAGTGCACATCTAGGGCAACCCCCGTTTCGATGGAGACTTAGGTGCGGTATACGCCCCCAAAGTCTCCACGATCATGCACCCGCGCTAAGGCGCGGTAACCAGCCGGGCTAGATCGCTCGCCAAGAGCACAGCCGTGGTGCGCGGTCCTACGCCAAGTGCGGCAGCGCGGCGCAGATCCTCGATCGTGTCGACGTCGCGCCGCATGCCGCTCAGCCTGAGCGCGTCCGGCCCGAGCTCCGCCGCCCCGGACGCACGATGCCGGTCCCGTGACCGCGGCCCGAACCCCGGCCTGAACTCCCGGCCCGGCGTCGCGGCGTAGAGCACTGTGCCAGTGCCGTCGGCGTCCGGCACGAACGCCGTGCCGAGGCGGGCGGCGGCGGACAGCGCGGCTGACAGCTCATCCGGCCGCGCCGCGGGTACGTCGGCGGCCAGCCCGGCGCGGCCTCGTTCCGGCCAGGCGGCCTGAGCATGGCGGGCGCCATGAACGAGCGCGTCGTTAAGCCCGGTGGCCGGCTCGTCCGGCAAGACCAGCGCGCCGAGATCGGCCGCGACAGCACCGACTTCAGAGTCATCGGTGACGACCAGCACCGCGCCGACGCCGTCGGCCCGGACGGCCGCGGCGATCGTGTCCGCCGCCATGGCCAGTACCAGCGCAGACCGGTCCTGCGGGGCGAGGCCAGTGAGTCTCGATTTGGCACGGGCAAGTAGCTTGACGGGGATTACCACCGACCAGTCCAGCGGTTCGGCGGCCGTGGGCCGAGCGGGCACGGCGGCGGAGTCGACGTCAGTTGCCATGCGTACGATCCTCCCGCGACGCCTCGACACCGCATCGCGGGACCGACAGACTGAGGCAGGTCAGGGTGGTACAGCAGGTGGCAGGGCCGGAGGAAACGATGGCGGGCAAGACGGCGCGAAGGCAGGCCGACGGTAGCTACTCCCCTGCCTGGCGGACCGTCTCCAAGATCATCCTGCGGCCGGGCATCCGAGGGATGATGCGGCTGGACTGGCGAGGCCAGGAGAACATCCCGGCCGACGGACCGGTCATTCTCGCCGCCAACCACCTGTCGTATATGGACATCTTCGCGGTCGCGCTATTCGCCGACAGCGCGGGCCGCTACCCGGTGTTCCTGGCTAAGTCGTCGCTGTTCACGATCCCGGTACTGGGGCCGGTGCTCGGCTGGCTTGGCCAGCTTCCGGTGTACCGGGGCCAGGCCGACGCGGCCCTGGTGCTGAAGCAAGCCGCCCACCTGGCTGCGAAGAACAACGCGTGCGTGATCTTTTACCCCGAGTCCACGGTCACCAGGGACCCGAAGCAGTGGCCAATGGTGGCCAAGACCGGCGTCGCCAGGCTGGCGCTCGAGGCCGACATCCCGGTTGTCCCGATCGCACACTGGGGCGCCCAGCGGATCCTGCCGTACGGCAAATTCGTGCCGAAGTTCCTGCCGAGGAAGACCGTCAAGTTCGTCGCCGGGCCCCCGGTTGACCTGTCCGAGTTCGCCGGCCAGCCGCTGACCAACGCGGTACTGCGGGCGGCCACCGACAAGATCATGACTAACGTGACCGGGCTGCTCGGCGGCCTGCGCGGCGAGACACCGCCGGCCGAGTTCTACCACGCGGCGATCGCGCGCCGGCAGGAGCGCCAGGCGCTGCGGGCGCTGCAGCGGGACTCGGAGCCGCGGGTCCTGGGCGCCGAGAACGCTGGCTCCGCAAGCACTGGGTCGGAGACCACCGCGCCGTGACCCGGCGCATGGGCCACGACGAATGCCGTTCCCGTAAAAATGCCCTCGAACGGGGCGCGGCACGATGAAGGCGGCCGTGCTCGGGGCCGGGGCCTGGGGCACCACGATCGCCCAGGTGCTCTGGGATGCCGGGACGCCGGCCACGCTGTGGTGCCGTCGGCAGGAGTTGGCCGACACCATCAATGCGCGGCACGAGTCGCCACGCTACTTGCCCGGCATCGCGCTCCCAGCCGGACTCCGGGCCACCGCCGACCCCGCTGAGGCGCTGGCCGGCGCTGATTTCGTCCTGCTCGCAGTGCCTTCGCAGACGCTGCGGCAGTACCTCACCGCGTGGCGCGACCTGCTGCCGCCCGGAGCGCTCCTGGTGAGCCTGATGAAGGGCATTGAGCTGGGCTCCGGCCAGCGGATGAGCCAGGTAATCGCCGAGATCACCGGCGCCGGGCCTGACCGGATCGCGGTGATCACCGGGCCGAACCTCGCTCCGGAGATCGCGGCCCGCCAGTACTGTGCCACGGTGGTGGCCTGCGCGGACGAGCAGGTCGCGACCAGGCTGCAGACCGCCTGCCATACCGCCTACTTCCGGGTGTATACCAACGCCGATGTGGTCGGCTGCGAGCTTGGCGGCGCAGTCAAGAACGTGATCGCGCTGGCCGTCGGCATAGCGGTCGGGATGGGCCTCGGCGACAACACCAGGGCAATGCTGATCACCAGAGGGCTGGCCGAGATCGCCAGGCTCGGGACGGCTCTCGGCGCGGACCAGCACACCTTCGCTGGCCTGGCTGGCCTCGGCGACCTGGTCGCAAGCTGCAGCTCGCCGCTCGCGAGGAACCGGTCGTTCGGCGAGAAGCTCGGTCGCGGTGTTCCGCTTGCGGAGGTCCTCGCGACTACCACGCAGACGGTCGAGGGCGTCCAGTCGTCGGAGTCAGTGCTGATGCTGGCACGCAAGTACGGCGTCGAGATGCCTATTACCGAGGTCATCGCCGGTGTTATGCATGACGGGCTGGAGATCGCCCAGGCCGTGCTGCTGCTGGCGAGCAGATCCGCCAAGCCGGAGCGTTACGGCATTTGAGCGCTCGGGCAGCTAACCAGGTGCACCTTGTCACGGTCGTCCTAACCACGGGGCGGCAAGCGGCGTCATGCGAAGTGATGCGGGCGTTGGCGGCGACGCCGGCTCGGCCTGGCGGAGCCGACGCGGCCTGGCGGAGCCGGGCCCGGCTGGTATACGACGGCAGCAACCGGGGAACGGAGGATCGGTGAGCGAGCAGCGCAAGATCAAAGTCGCGGTGGTGTTCGGCGGCCGGGGCCCTGAGCACCAGGTGTCCTGCATGGGCGGCGGCAACATGCTCAGAGCCATCGACAGGTCCCGGTACGAGGTCATCCCGGTCGGCATCACCACCGACGGCAACTGGGTCCAGGTGGCCGACGCACCGGAAAAGCTCGCTGTGACCGAAGGCAGGCTGCCCACCGTCGAGGCGGTCGCGGAGCCTGGCGCATCTCTGGTGCCGTGGTCCGGCGGCGGAATGGTCGCCAGCGCGCCCGCGCAGATTCCGCACCTGTTCGGCGAGGTCGACGTCGTGCTGCCGGTTCTGCACGGGCCATTCGGCGAGGACGGCACGATCCAGGGTCTGCTGGAGATGGCCGGCGTCCCCTATGTCGGGGCCGGTGTGCTCGCCAGCGCGGTCAGCATGGACAAGGAGTACATGAAGCTGATCTTCGCCGCGAAGGGGCTGCCGGTCGGCCCGCACGTCGTGGTCAGGGACCGGGACTGGCCGCCGCCCGAGGCTGCGGCCGCCGGCGAGCCCATGTCCGTCGAGGCCAAGCGAGTGCTGGACGATATCGCGGAGCTCGGCTGGCCGCTGTTCGTGAAGCCGGCCAGGGGCGGCTCGAGCATCGGTACCTCCAAGGCGCACGACATGGAGCAGCTGCGTGCGTCGATCGCTGCCGCCCGCGAGTACGACCCCAAAGTGCTCGTCGAGGCCGCGATCGACGGGGTCGAGGTGGAGGTCTCGGTGCTGGAGGGCGTCGATGGGGCGCCGCCGGACACCAGCATTCCCGGCCAGCTCCTGGTCGAAGGCGGCGAGGAGTTCTGGGACTTCGAGGCCAAGTATCTGGACGCCGCCAGCGGAATGGCCATTCCGGCGCCGATCCCCGAGACCGCGCGCGAGGAGATCCGCCGGCTGGCCGGGGCTGCATTCGAGGCTGTGTCCTGCGAGGGCCTTGCCAGGGTCGACTTCTTCTACACGCCTGATGGTCAGATCGTGGTCAACGAGATCAATACGATGCCGGGCCTGTCGCCGGCCTCCTACTTCCAGAAGATGTGGGAGGCCAGCGGACTGGCGTTCCCCGACCTCATCGACCGCCTGCTGCAAACCGCGCTCAAGAAGCGGACAGGGCTGCGCTAACGCCGCATGCCTGCATCCGGGTTTAGCCTGCACGGCCGGACTGGCCGTGCGCCGGGGTGGCCGGCGGCAGATCGGGTGCGCCGAAACCGCGCCGTCCTGCGTCACATGGTCAGGCGCGGTGATGCTTTCTGGCTGACGCGCGCACGAACGGGAGAGCTTCGTATCCGTCTTGGCACCGGGGGATCGTCGTGACGAAGGGCAGGTGTATGCCTCTCGGCGCGGTCTGGTTCGTGACGGTGCTGACCATGTGGGTGGTGACGACGGCGGTCCTGGCCGTCATGATCGCCGCGACGGCGCCGCACGATACAGCCGGGCAGCTTGCCACGACCGCGATGATCAGCGCCGTGTTCGCCTGCATCGTCGTCGGCGGACCGGCAACCGCTGTGGCGCTGCGAGTACGCCGGACCTGTGGCCTCGGCAAGGCAACCCTGAGCGGACTGGCCACGGCCGCACTGATCATGGTGTTCGTATGGTCGTACCTGGAGGCGTCCGGCACGTCGGTGACCGGCGCCTGGGGCGTGGCCGCGCCGGTCTTCGTGGTCGCTCTGGTGGAGATCGGCCTGGCATTCGCGGTCAGGGGCCGCCGCGCGCCGATCCCCGCACCCGAGGAGTAGCGCGTGCGGCGCCGCCCAGTGCCGCTCGTGCCGCCCAGTGCCGCCCAGTGCCGCTCGTGCCGGCCAGTGCCGCTCGTGCCGCCCAGTGCCGCCCGGTGGCGCTCGGGCGCCAACCCCGAGCCCGAAACCTGCACGGCCTGCCGATGAGCCTTCGGGGCGGCCGGAGCGGTCCGGCCGCCCCGATGCTGCGTCCGGCTAGCGGCTCCGGCTAGCGGGTCCGGCTAGCGGGTCCGGCTAGCGGCTGCGGCTCGCGGCGCGCCGGCCCCTGGCCGGCGTGTTAACCAGAGCCTTGAAGTCGGAGCCAGCGCGGAACTTCGGCACCGACTGCCTGGGAACCTTGACCGGATCCCCGGTGGCGGGGTTGCGCGCGGTCCGGGCTGGCCGGATCTGCTTCTCGAATACGCCGAATCCGGTAATAGATACCTTGTCGCCGCTGGCGACCGTTGCCTGGATGGTGTCGAGGACGGCATTGACCGCCTCGGTCGCTGTCTTCTTGTCCCCCATTCTCGGGGAAATTGCATCAATCAGGTCGCGCTTGTTCATTTCCTCACCCCGTGCGTTCCCCCAGCAGATGGAGGCCGCGCGGGCTGGGAAGCCGGGCTCGCGACCTCTGATCGCCGAAATTAAGGGATCAAGCCTCATTGCACAAACACCACCGGCTGATGGCGTTTGTGTCGGTAGTTTATTTGCCCTGCAGACAGTGGCACGAACTCAGGGTTAGCCGAGATTACTAATTGTCCGGCCGGCTGCCATATCCGTTGATTCTGGCGGCCGCACGCTCGAGGGCCGCCAGGAATGCCGTGAGCCGCCGCTCGGCGACCTCGGTGTCCGCGCCAGTCGCTTTGGCCGCGTCACAGACGGCAATGAACTGCCGCTGCAGCCGTGCCGCAAGCGGACCAGGCAGATCGAGCGCAACCAGCCGGCGATGCGCCTCAGCCAGCCTCACGGCGAGAGCCTTACCCTCCGGCGATGACGAAAGGCCAGGCATCGCCCTCCCTGCTGACTGCTCGCGGGCAAGGTGCCGCGTCCTTCCCCCGCTCGCGTGCACCGCCCCTCACGATACGCCGACATGTCCGGGACTCCGGTAGGCAAGCCCGGTCAACTGCGTGGCCAGCGCCAGCGGGACGTGATTAAGCGTTCGCCGGTGGCCGCAACGCAGACCCCCCCATGGCGCAAAAGCCACAGCAGCTAACGCGAATGCCACCGCTGAGCAAGCAGCTAAACGGTACGGTCCATACTTGTTATCGCATCCAGACGGCTTTGTACGCCCCCAGCCGACCGAGCGAGGTCAGTCGATGAAGGTTTCGGTGCTCAAGGAGAGCGCACCCGGCGAGCGCCGGGTTGCCCTGGTGCCCGAGGCCGTCGGCAAGCTGCAGTCGGCGGGACTTGAAGTGCTGGTTGAATCCGGCGCAGGCGATCGCGCGTGGCACTACGACAGCAGCTATGCCGACGCGGGCGCCAGCATCGTCAGCCGGGCCGATGCACTGGCTGCAGATGTCGTGCTCATGGTCGGCAAGCCCGATCGGGCCGCAGTTGCAGCGCTGCGCCCTGGACAGGTCATTGTCGGCCTGCTGGCACCGCTCACCGATCCGGATCTGGTCGCCGCGCTTGCGAAGGCCGGGGTAAGCGCGCTGAGCATGGACATGATCCCGCGCACCCTGCCCAGGGCGCAGCCGATGGACGCGCTGTCATCGCAGGCCAACATCGCCGGTTACAAAGCTGCGCTGCTGGGTGCGACTGCGTTCGGCCGGTTCTTCCCGCTGCTGATTACAGCGGCTGGCACCGCTCGCCCGGCAAAGGTTCTCGTGCTCGGCACTGGAGTCGCCGGGCTTCAGGCAATCGGCACGGCGCGGCGGCTCGGTGCCGTGGTCTCGGCGTACGACGTGCGCCCGGAGACGCGAACGGAAGCAGAATCCGTCGGGGCCACCTTCATCGAGCTGGCCTCGGTCGGTCCTGCCTCGGGTGAGGGCGGCTACGCACGGGAGCTGACCGAGGACGAGCGGCTGGCTCAGCAGCAGGAGCTGGCCGGCCACATCGCACGGCACGACGTCGTGATCACAACTGCTCAGGTACCAGGCCGCCGGCCACCTTTGCTGCTCACTGAGGACACACTCAAGGCCATGGCGCCCGGCTCCGTCGTCGTGGACATGGGCGCGAGCGAGCTGGGCGGGAATGTGGCCGGTTCGGTTCCCGGCGAGACCGTGGTCACGGAGAACGGCGTGACGGTCATCGGCGCGTCCGGCCTGCCCTCCAGCATGTCTGCTGCCGCCTCGGCCATGTACGCGCGGAACATCAGCTCGCTGCTTCTCTACCTGATCAAAGACGGCCAGCTTGCCCTGGACCCTGAGGATGAACTCCAGGCCGGCGTGGTCATCACCACCGGGGGCGCGGTCGTGCACCGGGTGCTGGGCGGCTCTCCCGGGCCGGCCGCTGCCCAGCCGCCGGCCGCCAAGGCACCTGCCGCCGAGGCATCATCTGCCCAGTCAGACGAAGCCGCACCAGACCAGGCCGAGAGCTAGGAGGGAGTCACCGATGCCGTACCCGGTTCTCCTCGTTGACGTCACCATCTTCATACTCAGCCTGTGGGTGGGCTTCGAGGTCATCAGCAAGGTCCCGGCCACGCTGCACACGCCGCTGATGTCCGCCGCCAACTCGATCCACGGGATCGTGCTCGCCGGTGCGATGCTGATCGCGGTCACCGCGAACAACGCCATCGGCTACGTGATCGCGTTCCTGGCCGCCGCGTTTGCCGCCGCGAACGTGGTCGGCGGCTACGTGGTGACCGGACGGATGCTGAAGATGTTCAAGCGCCGGCCTGCCGTGTCGGCCGCCAGCGGCCCTGCGCTGCGCGCCGCCAACGGCTCAGCGCCAGCGATCAACGCAGCTGCCGACGGGGCACGTCCTAACGGGCAGGGAAGCGGGAGCACGTCAGGATGAGCGCGTTCGACATCGTCATCCAGCTCATCTACGTGCTGGCGGCGTCCTGCTTTGTCTTCGGCCTGCACCTGATGAACAACCCGGCCACTGCCCGGCGCGGCAACCAGGCCTCCACTTCAGGCATGGTGCTCGCGATCGCGGCCACCCTCGCGATCATCATCCACGACGAGGCGACCCACGTTCACGGCGAGATGATCACGGGTACCGGCTGGATCGTGCTGGTGCTGGGCGCGTTGGTCGGCGGCGCCGCCGGGCTGTGGTCGGCCAGGACCGTGCAGATGACGGCCATGCCCCAGCTGGTCAGCATGTTCAACGCAGTCGGCGGCGGCGCTGCGGCGCTGGTCGGAATCCACGACTACATGCGGGCTGGCGCGACGGTATCGGCAACAACGTCGGTGACGACTCTGCTCGACGTGATCATCGGTGGCGTGACGTTCTCCGGCTCGCTCATCGCGGCCGGCAAGCTGCAGGGCGTGATCACCTCGGCGCCGGTGAGCTTCCCTGGCGCCCGGATCGTGAACCTGCTGCTGGTCGTCATCGCGATCGGCATGGGCGCGTACCTCATCGTCTCCCCGAGTACCGCCCTGCTGGCGGTCGTGATCGTTGCCGCCCTGGTCTTCGGCGTCTCCATGGTGATGCCGATCGGCGGCGCTGACATGCCAGTGGTGATCTCGCTGCTGAACGCGTTCACCGGTACGGCCGTCGCCATGGCAGGCTTCGTCATCGGGAACTGGGCGATGATCATCGCCGGCGCGCTGGTCGGCGCCTCAGGCGGCATCCTGACCAAGCTGATGGCCGACGCGATGAACCGGTCGATCGGGAACATCATCGTCGGCGGGTTCGGCACCGGTGACTCGGTCGCCGCGGTGGAAGGCCCCAGCGGCAGCGTGCATGCCATCCAGGCTGACGACGCGGCGATCCAGCTCGCGTACGCATCCAAGGTCATCATCGTGCCCGGCTATGGTCTGGCCGCGGCGCAGGCGCAGCACGAGGTTGCGGCGCTGGCTGACGTTCTCGAATCGCGCGGCGTCGATGTCAGCTACGCGATCCACCCGGTGGCCGGCCGGATGCCTGGCCACATGAACGTACTGCTGGCCGAGGCGAACGTGCCCTACCCGCTGCTCAAGGAGATGGACGAGATCAACCCGGAGTTCAGCCGGGCCGACGTCGCCCTGGTGATCGGGGCGAACGACGTGACCAACCCGGCTGCCCGCCGGCCTGGCACCGCGATCTCCGGCATGCCCATCCTGGACGTGGACCACGCCAACAGCATCATCGTCATCAAGCGATCCATGGGCCACGGGTACGCGGGCATCGACAACGAGCTCTATGTCAACCCGAAGACCAGCATGTACTTCGCAGACGCGAAGAAGGCGCTCGCGGAGATGACGGCGGCCGTCAAGACCCTCGTCGGCTAGCCGCTCGGCGCCGGTGCCTAGCCTTGCCGTGGCTAGTCTTGTGCTGCCTGGCCCTGCCGTGGTTAGCCCTGGGGCGGCAGGCGCCTGAGGTCTTCCCCGCTGAGCTCGCCGGTGGAAATCAGCAGCGCGGCGAGCTCCTCCAGAGCACGCGGGCCCCGCAGGCCTGGCACCCCGATGCGCTGATACCGGTTGCGGATGTTCTCGCACCGCTTGGCTACCGCATGTGGCTCCCAGCCGATCCTGACGGCGGCGTCCTTGGCGCTGCGCGGCAGCGCGACCCCTGAGTGCTTCCAGGTCAGGTAGTCCTCGAAGCGCGCGGCCAGGACAAGCTTGTCGACGTCGTTCAGTGGCGCGCGGAGCCTGGTGCTGGTGACCGGGCTGGTGACCGGGCTGGTGACCTTTCGCTCCATGGTGCTGGCCGGGCTCGCCTCTGGCTGGTCCGCTTCGTCAGCGGCCCGCACGTCGGCGGCGTCGGGCTCCTCGTCCAGGTCCGGCAGCCGCACTCGGAGCGTGTAGCTGGTCAGGGTGCCATCCAGGCGAACCTTGGCGTGCCACTGCTGCAGCGGCAGGGCCATCCCAGGCGGAAGGTCAGCCCGGAAGCCAAGGTCGCCGGACAGGTACAGCATCGACGATCCGCTGGTGTTCGTCAGCCACCAGCTATCGCCCCGCCAGGCGAAGCTGCCCGCCTTCCGCGATATCCCGCGGTCCTCGTTCGGCAGCCGGACATCGCAGGTCGGCGCCCGGCCGAAGGTGAGCTGCTCAGGTGGCTTAACTCGCCAGGTGCCCGACTCGAACATCACGATCAAGAGCACGCCGAAAACCTGTTCCCCGATCACGTTGCCTTCGGCTTGCCGACCATAAGCCAGGCTGCCGCGTACGTCAAACACTTCCTGTCGCCGGCCCTGTCATCAGGCCCAGTCGAGCTGATCGGCCGGGCAGCCGACCGAAAGGCCGTATTCGGTCGCCTCCGCACGACCGGCCTCGTCCCCGTCGCGGTAGCGGAACACCCTCCCGGCGAAGACCACCACGTGGTCACCGCCCACCGCGAAGTCGGCATACCAGCCGCCCTCGGCGATCATGACGTCGGCAAGCTTCCGGGACAGTTCGTCTGCCCTGTCGTCGGCAGCCTGGAACTCGATGAGCGTCCAGATGGCCGGCATGCCCGCCGGCTCGTCAGGCTCGTCTTGCCGGTAGATCCTGGTGACGGTCAGCCCGTCGATGCTCAGTTCCGCACCGACCCGGATGCTCTCGGCGATCAGGGTTCCGCTCAGCATGGCCAGCAGTCTCCCACCGCGGCAGGCTTAAGCGTCTCGGGATGGGGAGGCCTCCCCATGTCATCTCACAACCAGCGCCAGCACTCGAGCATCTGTGTTGCTGGAGGGTCACACCGCCAAGAAAGGGATGGCTGCAGTGAGGTTCTCACCTAACGTGAATCTGGGTCCTGGCAGCGCCGGCGAGAACACTGCCGGCCGGGCCGCATCGAACTGCATGACCGGTAACGACAGCCTCCTGGGCGGCGGTCGTACGGCACGACCGGCCGACCGGGGCACGATGCCACGCCGCCGTCGACCGGGCGTGCTCCGCGACTCGGCTCTGGCACTTGCAGTTGCCGTAGCCTGCGCGACCGGAACCGTCGCCGCCGCGACCGCAGCACCAGCCCGTGCTGCCGGGCACCTGGCGCACCTGACCCGGGCAAGCTCGTCTGGGCTTGCCGCTGGCCAGACCGGAACACGCAGCGAAGTTCCCTGGACAAAGGTCGGGCCGGGCTGGGCGCTCGCGGACTACACGACCGGCGACGGCAAGAACGCCGGACCGGTGGCGCTGTACCTGGTAGATCCGCAGGGCGGGAAGTACAAGGTCTACCAGTGGCCAGCCACGACGGCACCGTTGCGCCTCATCGCCTGGTCCGGCGACAAGACCCGCGCTCTCCTCACGCCGGTCACTCGCGGCGGGATCAGACTGGAGCAACTCGACCTGATAACCGGCAAGCTAACCTCGTTCAAGCTGCCAGCCAGCGTCGGCTCGGTCTTTGGCTATACGAACCCAGAGGGCGACAACATCCTCGTCCAGCAGGACGGCATCGCCAGGTACAACCTCGCTGGCAAGTTCCAGATGCGGCTGATCAAGGGACTCCAGTTCAACCAGGCCATTAGCGCAGCGAACGGCCAGAGCGAAGTGGTCGACGCTCCGGCTGGCCTCGATGTGGTCAGCAACACGGGCGGAGTCATCAGCCGCATACGGGTGCCGGCGGTCAACAAGTCGGGCGGCTGCATTCCGGCCCGGTGGTGGAGCGCGACGGTCGTACTGGCCCGGTGCGGTGTCAATGGCACGATCAACGGAACGCGCCTCTGGCTCGTTCCGGTCAGCGGTGCTGCGCCCACGGCACTCACCGCGGTACGCGATGGCAAGGGGATCGACCTCGCGGACATGGACGGCTGGAAGTTCCGCAGCGGGCTGTACGTGCAGGCGATCGGCGCATGCGGCAACCAGTTCATCGGCAAGCAGGCGGCCAACGGCACAGTCTCGGTTGTCAACCCGCCCCACAGTGACGGCACGAACATCGTGACAGCTACGGCCGGCAGCAAGATGCTGGTACGTGAGGTCTTTGAAGGCTGCTTCCCGAACGACGCGCTGGTCTGGTTCGACCCGGCGACCGGCAGCGTTACCAAGGTGCTGCCCGCGCCGAAGGGCGGCTGGGGAGTTCTCGACGTGGTCGCCTACAACCGGAACGGTGAGGAGCCCTCGGGCGTCGAGTAGCTGACGGCAAGGGGAGGTCTCCGTAAGCGGGGATACCTCCCCTTGCCTGTATCTCGGCGAGCGCCCACGCCTCTGTGCTCCTGAGATCTGTTCCTGAATCTGTGTTCCTGGAAGCAGCACGGCTGGGGAGGAATTGCTGTGATGAGGTTTTCAGCTAGGTGGCGTTCAGATTCGAGCGGCGCTCTGCGTCAGGCGCGCGGGCGCGGACTAAAGCTGGCTCGCAGCGGCGCGCTGGCTGTCGCGGCGGCGACCGTCTGCGGTCTGGGCGCTACGACGGCCGCCAGCGCGGCGCCGACCCAGGGCTCGTTTGGCGCTGCCGTCCGCTCGGCAGCCGCACAGGCTGCAGCGCGTCTGCGGGCCGGCCAGGAACTCACGGCTGGCCAGACCGGGGCCCGCACCGCCGTTCCGTGGAGCAAGGTCGCACCAGGCTGGACGCTCGCCGAGTACACGACCGGCACCTACAAGAAGGCCGAGCCGGTCACGCTTTACCTGCTGGATCCGGAGGGCGGCAAGTACCAGCTGTACCAGTGGCCAGCGACGAAGACACCCTGGCAGCTGATCGACTGGTCCGGCGACAAGTCGCGGGCTCTGTTCGAGCAGTTCGGCGGCAAGCGCCCGATCATGCACCAGCTGACGCTGGCGACCGGCAAGCTGACGACCTTCCGGCTGCCGTCGTCCGTGGGTTTCGTGCTCGGCTACACCCATCCCACCGGGCAGAACATCCTGGTCTCGCAGGACGGCGTTGCTCGCTACAACCTGTCCGGGGCCTTTCAGGTCCAGCTGGTGAAAGGCAATCAGTTCGATCAGGCGATGAGTGCCCCCGACGGCGCCACCGAGCTAACCAATGGCCCCACTGGCCCGGAAGTGGTCAGCAACGCCGGCGGCGTCATTCGCCGGCTGCGCGTCCCCGGGATCAAGAAGGACGGCGGCTGCTCGCCGGTGCGGTGGTGGACCTCCGCAGTGGCGCTCGTCTCGTGCCTGCCGCCCGGCTCCGGCTCACCGCAGCTGTGGCTCGTCCCGGTCAGCGGTGCGACCCCGACCGCGCTGACTCCGGTGCGTACCGGCGGCACGGACTTGGGCGACGTGGATGCCTGGCGATTCGCAAGCGGCCTGTACGTCCAGGCGCTGGGAGCGTGCGGAACGCAGTTCATCGGGAAGCAGGCTGCGAACGGCAAGGTCACAGTGGTGAATGTGCCGCACAGCCCGGGCAACAACGTGGTCGTCGCGACGTCGGGTGACCGCATGCTGGTGCGCGAGTTCAGCGCATGTGGCCCGAGAACCTCGGTGGTCTGGTTCAACCCCGCGACCCGCGCCGTGAGCCGGGCGCTGACCGCCCCGGCCGGCGGAGACGGTGTGCTCTACGTCGTCGCCTACAACAAGAACGGCGAGGAGCCTACGTTCCTGACGTAGGCACGCGGACATGCCGGACAGGCCGAAGCTGAGGCTCGGCCTGTCCGGTCGCGTGCTGAGCGGATGTCCCTGCCCGGAAGACGTCAGCAGACGTAGACCTCGCCGGCGGTCTGATATGTTCGGCCGCTCGGGAGCTGCCAGGTCATCTGCCCAGGCTGGGATTGCTGCGCGTCCCGGAGGGGAAGACGGCGAAGAACCGCATCCACTTTGAGCTGTGGCCGAGGTCCACCACAGGGGACGAGCAGGTCGAGCGCGTGATCGGCTGGGTGCTGTCGTGCTGGCCGATCGGCGTCGGGAGGACGGGACTGGATGGGACTGGATGGGTGGTGTTCGCCGACCCGGAGGGCAATGAGTTCTGTATCGGACGGAGTGCTACTGGGCGGGCTCGGACGACGGCCGCCACTCCCGCCTGAGCAGCCCGTAGACCCACGAGTCAGAGACCTCGCCGTTCACGACGCAGTCTTCCCGCAACGTCCCTTCACGGACGAAGCCGAGCTTCTCCAGCACGCGGGCAGATGCTGCGTTGCGCGTATCGGTCTCAGCCTGAACGCGATTGAGGTCCAGCGTGCCGAATGCCCATCGAAGCACGGCGCGGGCGGCCTCCGTCGCGTAGCCGTGGCCCCAGGCTGCCTCGCCATAGCAGTAGCCGAGCGACGCGCTGCGGTAGTCCGGATTCCACCGGTTCAGGCTGCACCAGCCGATGAATGCCCCGTCGGAGACACGCTCCACGGCCAGCCGCGCCCCGGTGCCCTCCTGTGCCATCTGCCGGCAGGCCGTGATGAACCGCTCGGCCCGCGCGCGTTCGCTCCACGGCGGAGTGTCCCAGTAACGCAGGACGTAGGCGTTGCTGTGCAGCACGAAGAGGTCGTTCGCATCTACGTCGTCGAAGGGACGCAGTCGCAGGCGAGCGGTGTGGAGCGCGGGGGTGGGCAGCGACGTGCCCGTCATGTCTCCTCCCGTGATTGGCAGCCCATCAATCAGACAGCCGATGCCGGCCACTCGCAACGGGATTTCTCGAAGAGCGGGCAGGTCTTGGTACCGCTTATCTCAGGTACTCGTGGACTGCCTACAGGGAGCCGAGAGCCACTAGCGTCATCGGCACGGCGAGCGAGCCACACCCGGCCCGACAGGAGGAAAGGTTCCCATGCGGCAAGGGCGATGACCAGGATCAGACCGACCGCCATGGTGCGCACGGCATCTGGCCCTTCATACGTCCCGAGGTCGCTTGTCAGGTGCGCAAGATCCGCCGTGGTGACTGCCTCGGAGGCAGCCTCCAGACTTGCTTCGCAGAGGGCCTGCGTGAGGCGGCCCTCACGGCGCGCGTACCTGATCCTTGTCCTAGTCTCGTGCCGCTGCCTATCTGAAGCCCTCGTCGTATCAAGGACCTCATGGGTCGCGCTCACCTGTCCACGGCCTTTCGGCTGGATGAGCGGATTAACCCGCGCGAAGCGCCATGGCTGAACTGCATCTCCCCCACCAAGTGCCGCGGCCGTCCGGCCGATTGCGCGTCCTGCAGAGGTGCGCGCTGGTCTACTCCGCCTGCCGGCCGTCGTCATCCTCAGGATGCTTTGTTCCGGACACGAGGCGATTTGTTAGGTGACGCATGCTGCAGCGCCTCGGTTTACATGCCTGGGCCGTCTCACCGCAGCTCGCACATCGGGCGAGATCAGCAGCGGTCAGCCGTGCTCTGGGCCGAGCGCCTTCCGGATCGCGAGCACTGTCGCGCAGGGCCAGGCGATGTCGTTGCAGATCGGGCCGCAGGCGGCGCAGACCCGCTTGGTGACCTCCCGGCAGTCAGGGCAGCGGTTGACAGCTCGTTCCCACAACGGCCTGAACTTCGCGCCCGAATTGTGGGCGTTACAGAACTGGCGCGACCGGCGCTCAACGGGGACGTGGAGTGCAAGCACGGCCTCGACTGCAGCCATGGTGGTCATTGCTCAAACTCCCATCTCGTGCTCAGTCAGGTGTTCGGTCCTGAGATCTGCCCCGTCTCGAAGAAGTCAATGCGCACACTCCATGGCTCGTCGATCGTCGCCGGCCGGGACGGAACTGGCGAGGCAGCCGAACTATCCGGCTGCGCAGCGCTAACTCACCCACATTTCGACGATATTGACCGCGACCGGATTCGCCAATACCTCCATCAGCACCAGGACACGGATCCTCCTTGTCGTCCCGATCTGCCCGCACCACTGTGCGGGCCGCGGTGGGGTATCAGCAACCTATGCACCTTCTCGGCGACTGGCGAGGTGCAGTCAACATGCGGATTCTCCGGGTTCCCCGGACAGAAGACGATGGCTAGCGGCGGCCACTGCCGCAGTCGACAGAGGGGCCCGACCCGTCTGCCGAGGAAAGAAGAGCCGAACAGGAAGGCGTCCACGTGCAGCTAGCCGGCACGATGCCCTGGCGCGCTCCGGCCGGGCGGCTGAGCAGTGGTATGCGCAGCGGGCCGAGGTCGACGACGGACTGATGGCCGACCGGCAGGAGCGGGCACAGCGGACCGCAGGTCCCCGGCATCTGGCTGTGCTCGCCGACACCGAGCTGCGCCGCCGGCATCCTGACATCGAGCTGACGCCGCTGGTGTCGCGGGAGCCAGCGGCGGAGGTGCTCGATCAGGGTCGATCCGCACAGCGGCCCGGCGAGCAGGTGCATGGCAAGGATCTGGCGTCGACGTCCATCTGGACGGTGACGGTCCCTGGATCGGCGGCCACCTGCATTGGCATGAGGAACCTGGCGAGGCCGTGTGTCTGGCCGTGGGTTACGCCGGACAGCAGCCGGTGGTAGCTGGCGCCGAGGCCGCCGGTTGATGAGGGGCGCTGGTCGATGAGCTGCATCGCGCTGGGCGGCTTGTCGCCGAGGAACCCGGCGCGGTACGGATTGGGCTTGGTGAACGCCAGGCCGTTGCGGCCGCCCTCGCGGACGATGGCCGCCTTCCGCGCCGCGTGACGGTCGGCTCTTTGCGCCGCGTCCTGGCCGGCGAATTCGCCGAGCATCCTGGTGTCCTCGCAGAGGCCTTCCAGGTCGCGGTTCATGTAGCGCCGTATCCGCTCGAGAGGGCTGATGTTCTCGGCGGAGAGGTAGCACGCGGTTGCTGCGGCCTCGGCGGCGCTGCGGTGAGGGTGTAGAGCGACGGCATGCCGTGCTTGTCGCTGAGGACGAGGGCGGCTGCGCCGAGGTGGTCGGCGCAGGACCAGGCGGTCATCATCACGGTGGCGAAGATGTCCCGGCACGGATGCGCGCTCCAGTCCCCGCGTATGGGTCGCCGTCGGCTTCCTTGTCGGCCGGCGAGCCGAGTACTGGGCCCTTCCCGCGGTCGGCCAGTTCGCGCAGGCTCTGGGCGAAGATGCCGAGGCTCATGCCGAGGTCGGCGAACGGATCGGATGACATGGCCCTGACGGTAGGGCTGCAAGTGTTCCGGGCGCTCCTGATTTAGCCGGGGCGGTCGGTACCGCCTGCCCGCTGCCCGTAACTGTTGTCGCCTGCCAACCATGTTGTATGCTGCCAACATGCCCCGATGGTCCCACTCCCAAGCCAAGGTCAGGAGCGCGCTTGACGACGCCGCTGCCGCTGGCCTGCGGGTAATGGACACACCGGGATCACACGGGCATAGCTGGGGATATATCGATTGCGTCTACGCGGACTGCACCAACCAGGTGCGCCGGTATTACGTCGATTCGACACCCCGTAATCAGGACGATGAGGCGAGCAAGATCCGCCGTTTCATCAGGAAGCACGAGCACAAGGAGAGGTGACAGGTAGCGGATCGGCCTGTGAGAGTGAGCAGGCGCACGGAGGGAGCATGCACGTGAAGGGAGCAATGGCGACTTACGAGTTCACGCTGCGGATGGACCGCGAGGTGAGCGAGATGGAGGCGGACGCGCTGTACGGCGTGTTCGGCGACGGGTCAGTGATGACCGGCGAAGGGCGAACTGAGATTGAGTTCACCAGGGAGGCAAACAGCTGGGCTGAGGCAATCGGCTCGGCAATCAGAGACGTAGAGAGCGTCGCGGGCCTGCGCGTCGCCGGTGCCGGGCAGGAGGACCTGGTGTCGGTGAGCGACATCGCGTACAGGGCGCGGCGCTCCAGGGAGGCTGTGCGGCTCTGGGCAGCGGGCAAGCGCGGTGGCGGCGGCTTCCCGCCGCCGGAGTGGGAAAGCCCAGGCGGCGAGCGGTTCTGGTCATGGACGGACGTTGCCCGGTGGATCAGAGCAACGCTGAATCTCGCGGTAGAGGCGCAGCCTGACGAGTTGCGCTGGGCCAACGAGGTGCTGAAGGCCCGCCAGGCCATCGAGGACGCGGACCGGATCCTGCGCGAGGACGAGGGCATGCGAGAGAACTTCGGCCCGCTGCTGGGCCGGGCAACATGCGGGACCGGCTAGCAGTACGAGGAGGTGAAGCAATGGAAGTGGACTGGAAGGCTGTGGGCGCGATAGGCGCAGTGATCGCCGGGATCGCCGTGCTGCACGGACTCACGACCCGTAAGTGGAAGGACGCGCACACACTCGGCGTAGTCATCGGACTGATCGCGGCGGCGGCGCCGTACCTGCTGGACGCGTAGCGAATGTCTGGCACGAGCCCGGTCCCATCGCGGGGACCGGGCTCGTTTGCATGTTGGTAGCACGGCTCAGTTGGCAGCATCGGGCTGCGTCGACGTGCGGACAGTTGGAATCACCTGGAATCGCTCGCGCCGCCTCGGACTGCTCGCCGGGGCGCATGCGGGCGTGACCGGGGATAGGGAGCTGAGACGCACGGCCAGGGTCATGGCTGAGGTGCTCGGCTCCTCGCCGCGGACCGGCACAGTCTTTGTCAGCTTCGCGGACGGCACGCGACACGAGACAGCGCTGAGGCTGGGCACGGATGAGCAGCGGCAGGCAATCGACGCGGCCGTGACGAGGTTCAACGCGATGGCCGACGCCGCCGCCAAAGCCGGTGATCACAAGACCAGCGAGAACAAGGCCAGCGAGAAGCAGGGATATCACGCGGCGCGCCGAGCCTCGGCTCGAAGCAGCGCGCGTAGCCACCGGTAGCACCGCCTCAGCAGGGGCCCTGAGCGGAGCAAGAGACGACCGGCTTGCCAGGGGCGCTAGCGGGATCTGCGGAGTTGTCGCAGACTGACATCAGCATCAGGTGTCGACCGGGGGTTGGGTTGAATCGCGTGGAATGGTTCTCGTGCTTCCTGGATGCCGCGGACGCTCCCGCTTCTGATCAGACGTCGGGTCCTGCAGCTGACCGTGCCGAGTGGTTATCAGTCTTCTTGGCGGCGAGCTCCCGAGCGCCAAGATCCCAAGTCGCTCGAAGCAGCTTGACGGAGGCCGTCAAATCGCGAGCTGCCGACGACCAGAAGCATGCGGAGCACCGCGAACAGGCAGTCGAGCGAAAGAATGCGGTTGCCCGCGAGGACGCACCAAGCAGATGGGCTGAGTCAGAGCGCGAAGAACAAGCGCACGCCCAGATGTACATGGATGAAGATCCGGAATGATGTGGCAACTGCTTGTCGTTGGCGTCTTGGGTGCTGTCGTCGGCGCGACTGAACTCGGTGCGCGTTACCGCGACGACCCGGCCGCGGCCCTGAGGACACTACCCGGCGTGATGTACGTGACCGTGAATGCTGCGGCCGCGGTCGCCGCTCTGGTAATCGTGCAGGCCTTCGGTTGGACGTTTGGGTTGGCACGCACCGCGTCGACACTTCAGGTCCATGTGCTGCAGGTTCTGGTCGCGGGCCTCGGATCGGCAGCTCTGTTTCGCTCCTCACTATTCACGGTACGTCAAGGGAGCCAGGAGATCGGCATCGGTCCGAGCGCACTGCTGACCGGCCTGCTCGAACAGGTCGAGCATGGCGTCGATCGTCAGCGCGCCCTGGATCGGCTTCGCCGCGACGACCTTGCTGGCCTGTCATTCGACCACGATTATGTGGCACTGACCGAGCTCTGCACCGGAGCTCTGCAGAATCCCAACAAGGCAGACGCCCAGGCTCTCGGCGAGCTAGCCGCACGACTGAAGGGCGAGCCGGACCTGTCCGACGCTGACAAGTTGGACTGCTTCGCGCTCAAGCTGCTGACCCTTGTGGGCCCGAAAGCCATACGGGCCGCGGCAGAGCGTCTCCGGATACGACACTCCACAGAGTCGGGCGATCCCGACGTCACCGCGCCGCCCGCCGCGGCCGTGCCAGCCGAGCAGGCCGAATCTTGGGGCGAGCGAGAGGCTGTACTCGAGTGGCTCGTCACGCACTCCGCAGACGAATCCAGGCATCTAGAGGCGGCGCTGGAGCTGGCGTGGCTCGACGAGCGGCTCGAGCGCTACCCCAGCGCCGCAGAGCGATATGAGCGGCTCGCAAACGCAGTCGGGAACATGTCGCCGCTGCTCACCGATCATGAGCTCGTTATCGGGTGGTCGAACGCCGAGATAGCGCTCGCGGAGTCCTTGCTCAGCCTAGAGAGGCCCCTGGAGTCTGCAGCCCTGATCTTCCGGGATAAGGCTCATGACCGTCTGTCTGGCCTTCTTTCGCAGCCTGGCGGGCAGCCCGGCTCTTACGCTGCTGCGCTGTACGTACTGGCCCAGCTACCTGAAACCAGTAGCTACTACGCTCTGGGCTACCTGACGCAAGCACTGGAACTCGTCAGTGCACCGATTGAATCGCCTCACGCTGACATCAAAAGTCTGGTGCACTTCGCTCGCGCGTGCCACTATCTTGATGACGGCAACGCGGAAGCGGCGGCTGACGATCTCATGCTCGCATCCGAAAGCCCAAAACGCGACTTGCAGATCATCTCTGCGTCACTTGGCAGTCTTCTGCTGGACAATTTGCCAGACGACCAAGCCATGGCGCTGTGGCGGGTGATCAAGCCCTTTGGGCTCGTGCCCCGGCGGGCGGGTATGCCTCAGACGTAGGACGCCGAGTACGCAGAACCCGAGCACGAGACCCAGTTCGTCTTATCACTCACTTGGCAACGCTCGCTCGCGGACAGCCTCATGAAGTACGTTCCCAGACTAGTCACTGACCGCCCACTGGCCACCGTCGACCTTCTGCGCTCCGACAACGACTGGTGCCCGGGGCCAATCCCGCTGCCACCGCCCGTCATTTACCCGTCACTGGACTCAGCGGTCGAGGCAGCATCAGGAAGTGGTGCATGACGCTCGACTTACAAGCTCAGGCCAAGGAGAAGTGGTCAGCGAGCGTGGACTTCCACGTCTCCCGCTCTGTTGCGTCCCAGCCCATCACGGCGAGGACCCTGTCCATCGCCGCGATCACGACGGCCAGGGTGTATGAGACTACGGCGTCGGTGATCTGGGGACCGGTCTGCCACACCAGGCGGTTTTCGCGTTGATCTCCACCGGTGAGGAACGCGGCCACGGCCGGCCCGAGGGCAAGGAACTGCTTCTCCCGCCTCAGTTCTGGGCCGGGGTGCGCGGCGTGGCTTATCCGGCCGCGCCGACCCGTAGTGCTCCTCGGCGATGCTGGCCTCGCCGGGCGAGACGATCGCGTGCTCGGCGACGTCATGCGCTTTGGTGACGTAGCTGGTGCAAGTGCCAGCCCGGAGCCTGTTTCGCCCGATGATGGCGCCTGCAGAGCGGAGCCAAGTTGCACTCGCAGGTGCGCCCGCCTTGATCGAATGGCACCGTATGGTCAAGGTCGCAGCGGGCGGCCGGTCGCCGGCAGCCTCGGAAGGAACAGGTCCGCTGCCGGACCTGGACCAGGTGCCGCAGCGAGTTCGGCGGCTGGTAGCTGCGGGACTGGCGCCCGTGGCCGCAGCTGTCAGTCTCCAGTAGCTGGAGCTTCGCTCGCAGGCCGGCCGCCCAGCGAATGACTGCCTCGCCCGCGACCGGACCGCACGGAGCGCAGGCGTGGCCGACAGCACGTCCGTCCGCGCCGGTTACCGTGAGGCACCACTTCGCACCGGGACTGGAGCCGGCTCCCGAACCTGCGGCCAGCATCTCAGCCAGCGCGCGGGCCGTCGCAGCATCGACTGGGCCGTGTCCGGCAACCTCGCCGGAGAGGCCACTGCCCAGGAACGCCGATAGGGGCATCGTCAGGTTGATAGTGCCGGACACCGCCGGCCAGCCGAGGCTGGCGCCGGGAGTTAATGAGCCACCGGGCGCAGGGGTGTCGCTCGGCGAGCGCGAATTCCCCGGCGCGGCCGAGCAACCGGCCGCAGGCGAGCCACCGGCCGCAGGCGAGCCACCGGCCGCAGCCGAGCCACCGGCCGCAGCCGAGCCACCGGCGGCAGCCGAGCCACCGGCCGCGGACTCGCCATCTGTAGCGTCCGCGCCAGTCGCCGAGGAGCGGCCATTCGCTTGTTCCGGAAGCAGCGAGTCGAGCGAACGGCCGTTGATCAGCGCCAGGTATACGGTGGCCCTGAGCTGACTGATGGTGCCGACCGCGCCCCGGTGCTGTAGCCATACGGCGAGCGCCGTGAGCCGGGAACCAGCCGCGATCACGTCTGCCGGAGGCAGTTCGCGGCCCGCCAGCGCGGCGTTGCCCGAAGGCTCGTCCCACGACTGCACTTCGGCGTCCTTGCGAGCTTCCTCGCGACGCCGGGTCAGGGCGTCGGGATCGGCCGCCAGCACCGCGCGGCGCAGGCCAGCCTGCAGCTGCCCGGTCGTCCAGCCGCCGGGCCCGGCGCGGCCGAGGAGCCGTGTGGCAATCGCTCGGGCGACCGCGTCGTCCGCCAGCACGTCAAGCTCGATCACGAACTGGCAGGCCTTCGGCCAGTCAACCTCGCCACGCTCAAGGGCAGCCAGCACATCCGGCAGGCGCGCGAGGCCGTTCGACATCCACAGCAGCCGGCCGGCGGCCCGGCCGGTCAGCGACAGGGACGCCGCGATCTCGTCGCTGACGTGCTCGGCTAGGTGCTCCTTGCCGAGAGCCGTCGACTGAGCCGCACGGCGCCGGGCGAGCGCGCTCACCGCGGCGGCCTCGCCAGCGGCGGCCCACGAGGACATCCGCCGCCACGCGCACAGGACGCCGATCAGTTCGGACTCCCCGAGCTGATCGTGACCGGCAGCGGTCGCCGTGGACACCGCCTCACTAAGCCACGGCCCTGGCGCAATCGCGTCCAGCATGCCGCCCGCGGCGAAGCCGACGCCGGACGGACCGCTGCGCAGATGGTGGAGGAAACCGGCCGGGATCGCGTCGCCGCTGCCAGTCCACGCGCCCGCCAGGAAGTCAGCCCGGATGTCGGCCGGCAGCCCGGCCAGCCACGCCTCGTCATCCGCCGGATCGAACTCAGGGTCGCCGTGGTCGCCAGGCTCCCAGCCACGATCGATCCACTCGCGATCCAGCCCGGCCGGGTCCGGCTCGCCAGGCAGTTCGGCGGCTGCCGGCACAGGATGCGGCGTCCGGGGAACGCCCAGATCCAGCTCGCCCGAGTCCGTCATCGAGATCTCGCTCACCCGTCTCACCGCCTCTCTGTTCCTACCGTCCGCCTCTCTGTTCCTACCGTCCGCCTCTTTGTTCCTACCGTCCGGGCCTGCGATCCGGTCTGCAGCCCAGGCATCCAAGCCGGGTATCGGACCAGGCCATCAATCACTTCTAGCTCAGAGTATCGAGACCCTCAGACATTTCAGTCTGGCGAACTGGCTGTCCGAACTGGCTGTCCGAGCTGGCCGGCCGAGAGCGCGGTCCGGCGCGGCCCGCGCTCGTCTCAGCTCGTGTAGACGCCGGTCGGCCTGCCGTGGTAGCCCTTCGCGCCGATCGCCTGCGCTAGCGGGCTGCGCGGGTCTTCGTCCGCCTTGAGCGCGTCAAGCACGGCGCGGAAGTCATAACGAGGCGACCAGTCCAGGTCGGCGCGGGCGCGGACGTTGACGTAGACACGGCCGACCGAGGGGAACATCCGCCAGCCACGCCGCTCGTACTCCGCCTCATAATCAGGGAACAGCCGCCGCACCACCGCAGGCGCGTCGCCGCGGAGCGCAGCCAGGTCATCCAGCGTGAACGGCGTCGTCGCGCTGATGATGTACCTGCCGAATCCGATCTTCGCCGCCCGCCGCATCGCCAGCAGGTGCGCGTCCACCACGTCGGCGACGTCGACCCGCCGGTACAGGTACTCGTTAGCCTTCACGTTGGCATCCGCATAAGCGGAGCGAACAGCGTCGTTGTCGTCGCCCTCTGGAAAAAAGCGCGAGGTACGGAGCACGACGACAGGCATGCCGTGCTCCGCGTGGACCAGTTCGCAGAGGTCCTCGGCCGCGGTCTTGGTAACCCCGTAGATATTCCGCGGCCGCGGCACCACGTCCTCGGTGATCCACGCAGCCGGTTCGCCCGGCTCAGGGCTCAGCGCCCGGCCGAAAGTGCTCGTCGTGCTGGTGAAGACGAAACTGCTCACACCGGCTGCGACTGCCTCCTCAAGCAGGGTTAGCGTTCCGGCCACGTTCGTCTCGACGAATGCCCGCTTGCCATGCGAGCCGACATGCGGCTTGTGCAGCGTCGCGGCGTGCAGGACCGTTCCGGCACCAGCGACGCAGCCGCGCACAACAGCCCGGTCCGCGACCGAGCCGACGACCGTCGTGTACGGCGACGGCCGGACGTCGAGCCCGGTCACGTCGTACCCGTCGGCCTGCAGGACTCGCACCAGGGCTTCGCCCAGATGACCCGCGCTTCCCGTCACCAGCACCCGAGCAGCAGCCACGCCGGCCAGCGTACTGTCCTGCGGTCTGACCCGGGCATTGCGCGACACCTCACGTATCCAGTTGGATAAGCCAAGCATCAAAAGCACATTCCGGACGGGAACGGGGTAGCCATGGCAGGCCGCCGCACTGCGCTGCGTGGACGACCGTGGTGAGCTCGGCCCGGTTCGCCCGACGGGTGGACGCAGCGCTCAAGCCGGTTCTCGCTGATGACGACAGCTGGATAGCAGCCGCCCGCGTCGTCTCCGGCCCGCCGCCGGTCCTCGTTACCATCGCGGCCGCGATCCTCGGCATGGTCGTTGGCTCGGACATCGCCACCACATTCGGATCGGCGACGCCCTCACCCTGGCTGGGCGCTCTCAATGCCGGGCTGTGGATTCTGTCTGCCCTTGTCATCGCCTCCGGGCAGCGGCCGATGTTCATCGCCATCAGCCGCCAGCGGCTCATCTGCGGCCGGCTGACCGCGGTCCGGCAGCGGCCGGTCCGGGTCGTCACCGTGCCGCTGACCGCCGCGCGTATCGACCGCTGCCGGCGCGGTCTGCGGGGTACCTCGATCGCAGTCAAGCTGCCCGGAAAGGGGATGCTCTACCTGCACGCCATCGGGCGCAAGCGCCAGCCGGATCTCGACAACGTCCTCATGTGGGTCCGCAGGGCAGGCGTCCCGATCGGAACCCGGCCAGGTCGCAGGCGGCAGCCGCCTGCGCGAAACCTCGACTACGGCTCTCTGGCGGGAGTTCCGCAGCTGTCTGGCTGGCCCGATGCGTGATTCTGTTAGTGCCTGAGGTGGCAGCCTCACGCGCGGCCGCGGCCGAGCGAACGGCTGCCAGCCCGGACGGCGAAGGGAGCCTCCTCATGAGCACCGCCGAGGCGAACGTGGAGGTGGCGAACGACCCCGTTCCCGAACCAAAAGGTTTTGACCTTACCGAGGGCAGGAACGCCCGCGTCGGTGACATCACGGTCCGCCGGATGCTGCCGCTACGGCTGCGGCGCAGCGTCGGCGCGTGGTGCTTCATCGATCATTACGGGCCGATGGACGTCGACGGCAAGACCGGGATGCTCGTCCCGCCGCATCCGCACATCGGTCTGCAGACCGTCACCTGGCTGCTGGCCGGGGATGTGCTGCACCGGGACAGCCTGGGCTTTGAGCAGCTGATCCGGCCGGGGCAACTGAACCTCATGACCTCGGGGCGCGGCATCGCCCACGCGGAAGTGTCGCCCGCTGATCACGACCCGCAGCTGCACGGCGTCCAGCTGTGGGTCGCGCTGCCGGACGCCAGCCGTCACGTCGAGCCGGCCTTCGAGCACCACGGCGAGCTGCCGCGAACGGGCCTCGGCGGGTTCGCCATCAGCGTGCTGCTCGGCGAGCTGGCCGGGGCGGGGTCGATGGCTACTACGTTCTCGCCGATCGTCGGCGCGCAGCTATCGGCCGCCGCGGGTCCGGCCAGCTGCGTCCTGCCGGTGCGGCCGGATTACGAGCATGTGATCTTCGTGGTGGCCGGTCAGGCGGGCGTTGAAGGCGTCCGGCTGCACCCAGGGCAGCTGCTGTACCTGCCCACCGGACGACGCGAGGCAGCCGTCGCCGCTCCGGCTGGCAGCACGCTGATGCTCCTCGGCGGAGTGCCGCTCGGCGAGCAGCTGCTCATGTGGTGGAACTTCGTGGCACGCACGCCGGCGGAGATCAGCGCGGCGACGACAGCGTGGCAGCTTGGCGAGTTCGGGCCGGTCGGCGGCTACCAGGGCGATCCGATGCAGGCGCCGCCGCTGGACGTGGCGAGGCTGCTGAAGCCACGCTAGCTGACCCGCCAGCTGATCCCGGCATCTCCAGCCGCGCACGGCCCGATCTCCAGCAGCTGCCCCGCCTTCGAGCGGTCGTCGGGGTCGGCTAGGCATAGTCCCGCGACCGGGCTGAGCAGCCGCACGCTGATCGGTCCGCCAGACAGCTGCCATTTCTGTGTCGCCGTCTTGGCCGAGCACGTCGCCAGCCGCACCTGAGTCCCCGGCGCGGTCCCGCCGCCGCTCAGGTCCAGGCATTTGCCGCCGGTGCTGATCGCACCGTCTGGATCCAGCGTCCACGCCTGCTGGGACTTGCCGTCGCACGAGCGCAGGGTTACCGCGCTAGCTGGCTGGGTCTTCCCGCGCACACTGCTCGCGCAGAAGCCGACAATCCCCGAGGTCAGCTGCCCGGCTGGCAGCGTCCATTGCTGACTCGCGCTGGGCGTGCTAGCGCTGCCGGTCGCGTTGGACGTGGCCTGGCACACCGAGACCGACGCGCGCGCGCCGTTCCTGACCCCGACATCGGCGAGGCAGCGACCATAGGACACACTCGTCAGCACCGCGTCCGAGGCAGGCTGCCAGCGCTGGCCCTTACCTCCAGTGCATGCGCTCACGTCGACCGCCGCCGGGGCTTTCGACTTCGGCGCCGCGGCCGTCAGGCATTTGCCGCTGACCCGGACCGTGCCGTCTGCCGCGATCGTCCACCGCTCCGACCGGCCCGCGCCGCAGTTCTCGAGCGCTATGTCCGACGCCGACAGCTCATCCAGGCACCTGCCGTCCCGGTTCAGCCGGAGCACGCCGACAGCACCCCGGCCGCTCGCCCGGCGCACCTGCCAGCTCACCGAGCCCTGCGCCTGGACCCCGGAGCTGTCGGCAGCGCTGACGCTGACGTCGTAGGTCCCGGAGGCTGTGGGCCAGCCCGTGATCATGCCGCAGTTACTCATGGCCAGGCCGGGCGGCAGCCCTGTAGCCGTGTACTGAAGCGTGCAGCCGGACAGCCCGTCGCCGGCCGAGATCTGATGCCGGACTGGACTGCCGATCGAGCCTGCCTGGCCCGTCAGTGAACTGAAGGTCACCTGGCCATGCACGTACCAGCTGAAGTTCTGCGTAGCGCTCGGCGCGCCTGCTGCCGATGCCGTGACTGATACCGGGAACGTGGCCGCCGAACCTGGCAGCGCCCCGCTGACGAGACCGCTGGAGGCGTCGATCGAGGTACCCGTCGGCAGGCCGGTCTCGCTGTAGCTCACGGTCGCCGTCGCCGGGGCGAGCGCGTTGAGCTGAAGGCTCGCCGTTCCGCCGGTCCGGTCGCTCTGGCTGCCAGGACCGGCGAGCTCAAGCGCGCTGCTGCTCAGCCAGCTGGCGTCGGTCGGGACGATCTTCCCGTTGGAGCCAACCGGGATGCCCGCCGGCGTTGCGGCGGCCGTGTACTGCCAGTAGGTCCAGTTGCTCCAGTTGGTCGGAGTTGTCGCGCTGGCAGTCCCCTGGCTCTCGATCCAGAGCGGGTCTGCGGTGAACTTGGTGCTCTTGTCTGTGCACTTGTTCCACCAGTCAGCCGGGGTGTAGATGACCGGCGGCTGCCCGGTCCGCCGCTCCGCCTCGGTGACAAACGCGGTGATCCACGACACCAGCTGCGCCGCAGAGAGGCCGTAACACCAGGAACCGGCGGGCGTTCCGTCCTGGCCGGCGTACGGGTCGTACTCGACGTCGAGGATGAGCGGCAGCATCCGCCCGTCCTGCGCCCACCCCGAACTGTTGACGGCGTAATCAGCCTGCAGCGCGCCGCTGGAGTAGTTCGGGATCGCGAACGCGTACGGCGCCACGAACAGCCCCGCGGTCTGCGCCCCGGCCGAGTCCGCCGCGTAGTACGGGTTCACGTAGTAGCTGCCCTCGGTGGCCTTGATGAACGCGAACTTATACCCGTCTGAGGCGATCTCGCTCCAGTCGATGGCAGCGCCGTTCGGGTGCTGTCCGGACGACACGTCGATCCCCTGAACGGTCGATGGCGTCACGGCAGTGCTGGCGCTTGCGTGAGCCGAGCGCGGCGCAGCGTGGCCGGGCGGGACGGCCGGAGTTCCGGCCAGCGCGTGCTCCACCCGCGGCGAGTGGGCGGCGCCGACGTTGAACCGCACGACCGGCCCGGTCCGTACCGTGGGCGGCGCGCTGGCCGCATGCGCCGGTGCGGAATCGGCTCCGCCAACGGCGCCGAGCAGCCCGATCGCTGCGATGGCCGTCACAGCCGCGACCAGTCTGCGCGACAGCACGGAGGATCGGTCACTTCCAGCAGCCGCGCTGAAGCGCGACGACAGACTACGCATGAGTACGGGCCATTTCAGCTAGCGGGAAGGTCCTGCCATGGTGCTGCAGGGCCGCCAGCGTTCGGCTGAGCAGGCGTACCAGGCGGCCTAGGGCAAATCTACTCAGATCGAATTAGGCAATGCAGCCGTAAAGCCTGAGTTCTTCGACTCAGGCGAGCCGGCCGGCTCGGCGCGCACGCTACCGGTATGGGCAAGCGGAAGGAATGGCCGGTCAGGTCTCCCGGGCGCGGACGGGCTGCCCCGGCGCCCGTCGTCAGGACGAGAACATCAGCAGAACTGTTACCGGCCGAACCGGCCCTAACCAGCGCCAACGGCGTACCGTCACCGGTGTGCTAAGCCGAATGTGGCGGGTCGTGAACGTGTTCCGGGTGATCACGCTCGGGTACGCTGCCCTCCTCATCCTGCGTAGCTTTACCCACTACGCCCATCCGCTCGCCGGCCTCATCGCGCTGGTGGTGATGATCGCCTGGAGCGCGCTGACGATCGCCGCCTACTCCCGGCAGTCCGGTCGCCGGCCCTGGCTGATCGGCATCGACCTCGCCCTCTCGGTCGCGCTCATCCTCAGCACCCGGTGGATCGACACGGTGCACCGCATCAATACCGGCTCGCCGACAATCCCGGGAATCTGGTCCTGCTCCGCCGTGCTGGCCTGTGCCGTGGCGGGCGGCCCGTGGTGGGGACTAGGCGGGGCGCTTGTGGTCTCGGGGGCAGACCTGGGCGAACGGCTCGGCACGTTGTCGCAGACGACCTTCACCAACATCGTGCTCGTGCTGATCGCTGGCGGCGTCGGCGGCTACATCATCCGCCTCGGCTTGCAGGCCGAGGCTGCCGTGGATCGTGCCGCCCGGAGCGAGGCAGCGCTCACGGAGCGCGATCGCATCGCGCGCAGCATTCACGACTCCGTGCTTCAGGTTCTCGCGCTCGTCAGCAGCCGCGGCCGCGAACTCGGCGGCGAGGCAGCCGAGCTTGGCCGGCTCGCGGCGGAGCAGGAGAGCGCCCTGCGAGCGCTGGTGTCGGGCGCCAGCACCGAGCCGGACGCCGATACCGGGCAGATAGACGTCTGCGCGCTGATCGAGACGCTGGCCGACCGCCAGGTCACGGTCGCCTGCCCGGCGACCCCGGTGCGGCTGCCTGCCCCGGCCGCCCGCGCGGTCGGCAGCGCCGCCCTGGCCGCCCTCGACAACGTGCGGCGGCACGCTGGCGATGGCGCGCATGCCTGGGTGCTCGTGGAGGACGACGGTTCGTCGGTCCGGGTCGCCGTGCGCGACGACGGCCTGGGCTTCGAAGACGGCCGCCTGACCGCGGCCGCAGCGAAGGGCAGGCTGGGCGTGTCACATTCGATCATCGGCAGGCTTCGCGAAGTCGGCGGCACCGCAAGCGTGACCTCCGCACCGGGCAAGGGAACGGAGGTGGACCTGCGTGTCCCTCAGTGAGGCCGCGGACCGGCCAGCCGTGCGGACCCTCGTCGTTGACGATCATCCGATCTGGCGCGATGCCGCAGCCAGGACGCTGACCGAAGGCGGGTACTTGGTCGTCGGCACCGCAGGCAACGGCGCCCAGGCGGTACGGGTGGCGACCGCGACTCTGCCGGATGTCATCCTGCTGGATCTCAACCTTCCGGACCTCCCCGGTGCCGACGTGACGCGGCAGCTGCTGGTGGCGCTGCCCTCGGCGCGCGTGCTGATCCTGTCGGCGAGCGGCGAGCGTCAGGATGTGCTCGACGCGGTCACGGCCGGAGCCAGCGGTTACCTGCTGAAGTCGGCTGAGCCCGCCGAGCTGATCGACGCCGTGCGGTCGACAGCGGCGGGGCACGCCGTGTTCACGCCCGGGCTGGCCGGCCTCGTGCTCGGCGAGTACCGCCGGCTCGCGCAGACCGGCCACGGGGGGCGGCAGGCGAGCGAATGGCAGCCAGGACAGCCGGTGACGCCACAGCTGACCGAGCGGGAAACCGAGGTCCTGCGGCTGGTCGCCACGGGCCTGACCTACCCGCAGATCGCCGAGCGGCTCACGCTGTCGCCGCGGACGGTGCAGAACCACGTGCAGAACACGCTGAGCAAGCTCCAGTTGCACAACAAGGCACAGCTGGTCCGCTACGCGCTGGAGCAGGGCGTGAAGCTGGACTAGGCACGCACTGCCTGGGACGAACGTCGGATAATTCCGGTCATGACCGTTAACGAAGATAGAGCCACCTCGTTCGGTACCGTCGCCAAGAGCTACGACCGCGTGCGGCCCGGTCCGCCGCCGGAAGCACTGGCCTGGCTGCTGCCCCCGAGTTGCGCTGTCGCGGTGGAACTTGGCGCCGGGACGGGGCTGTTCACGCGCGCACTGGAGCGGCGGGTTGAGCGCGTCGTAGCCATCGAGCCGGATGCGCGGATGCGGGACGTTCTCGCCTCGCGATCGCCAGGCACTCGGGTGCTTGCCGGGCAAGCGGAGACAATCCCGCTGCCGGACGGCTACGCCGATGCGGTGCTGGTGTCGACGGCGTGGCACTGGTTCGATCACGACAGAGCGATCCCTGAGATCGCCAGAGTGCTCAAGGACGGCGGCCGACTCGGAGTGCTGTGGACCAGCCGGGACCGGGCCGAGACATGGGTTGCCGAGCTTGACGTGATCGGCCCGGGGGCGCGCACGCCTGAGGAGGTGCGGGAACGGCTGCACCGGCAGCACACGGTCACCCTGCCCGAAGGCGCGGAGTTCGGGCCTCTGGAATCCGCCTCGTTTGGCTTCACCCGGAGGATCTCGGTGTCCGACACGCTGGCATGGCTCGCCACATCCAGCCGGGCCATCGTGGCTGATCCCGCGGAGCGCGAAGCGGGCCTCGGCCGCTGCCGTGCCGCGCTGCTAGCAAGGGCCGACGCGGACGAGGTGATCGAGATGCCGGCCAGGTCGTGGTGCTGGCGAGCCGACCGCATCAGCCGCGGCTGACGTGAAGCATGTCGATCGGGCCATCGCCATCCGTCGCCTCAGCGAAGGCACTGACCGACGGCGATCCGCAAGTACATCAGTAGCCCCGACCGGATTTGAACCGGCGCTACCGCCTTGAGAGGGCGGCGTCCTGGGCCGCTAGACGACGGGGCCAGGTGCTTTCTCCCGCGACAACTGCGATCGCGTCAGCGAACGGTCGGCGCACGGAAAACCGGCATTCGCGGCCCTTACCTGGGCCACCTGCCGGTGCTTCAATGTAGCGCACCGGGCCCACCCCCGCCAAACCAGGCCCGACGTCGCCTGACGGTCGAGCGGGAAGGCTGGCCGCTCGACGGTATCGATGCTGCATGCATCAATGGCGGATTTTCTGGTACCTGCCAAACCATGGTTGCTTTCATCATTATCTTGATCGTGGTCGGCCTCGTCGTCGGCCTGATCGCGCGCCTGCTGCTGCCGGGGCGTGACTCCATCGGTCTCCTCGGCACAATCCTGCTCGGTATCGCCGGCTCTTTCGTCGGCGGCTTCCTGTGGGAGCTCATCGAGTACCACCGCATCGAGACCCACCACTTCCAGACGGCGGGCTTCCTCGGCTCGATCGTCGGAGCGTTCGTGCTCCTGCTACTGCTGAGGCTCACCGGCCTGGAGCCGGGTCGAGGCCGTCGTCGCCGGATCTAAAGCAGAAAGTACTGAGCAACAGAAAGCGCGGTCGCCCTTGTCGGCGGCCGCGCTCGCTATATGCCTATTAAGTCGCTGGGGTACCAGGACTCGAACCTAGACTAACAGGGCCAGAACCTGTCGGGCTGCCAATTACCCCATACCCCAAGGGAACGCGCCTTCAGCGCGCCAGTGCAGTGTAGCCCAACCCCGACTGAGCCGGCCAACCCGTCACCTCATCTACTACTCGCTGTCGATCACGCGGTTGGTCAGCGTGCCGATGCCCTCGATCGCGACTGAGACGCTGTCGCCAGCCACGATCGGGCCGACCCCGGCCGGGGTTCCGGTGAGCAGCACATCACCGGGCAGGATCGTCATCACCGCGGTCACGTAGCTGACCAGCGTGGGAATGTCATGGACGAGCAGAGAGGTTCGCGAGTCCTGCTTGACCTCGCCATTCACGGCCGTGGTCAGCTGCACATCGGCTGCGTCGAGAGCCGTCTCAATCCATGGCCCGAGCGGGCAGAACGTGTCGAAGCCCTTCGCCCTAGCCCACTGTCCGTCGCTGCGCTGCAGGTCACGGGCGGTTACGTCGTTCGCGCAGGTGTACCCGAAGATCACCTCAGGCACCCTGGCCGGAGGAACATCGCGACAAAGCCGGCCGAACACGATGGCCAGCTCACCCTCGAAGTCGACCCGCTGAGAGAGGCGGTCAGGACGCACGATAGCGTCGCCGGGCCCGATCACCGCGGTCGACGGCTTGAGGAAGATCAGCGGCTCGGAGGGAGCCTCGTTGCCGAGTTCCCTGGCATGCTCGACGTAGTTGCGGCCGATAGCCACCACTTTGCTCGGCAGCACGGGCGCGAGCAGCCGGACGTCGTCAACCGGGTAGCGTGCCCCGGTCAGCTTGACGTCCTCGTCAGCGGGCCCGAACGGGTGCCCCGCGATCTCGGCTACGGTCAGCCCGCTGGCGCCTGCGCCGTTCGCTGGCGCCGCATCGCCGTCGACGACGCCATACCTGACCTGGTCGCCTACGGCGAACCTCGCAATGCGCATGCTCTGCTACCGACCCTTCTCCTCGCGGCCCGCTGCTCGCGGCCGGCCGCTACTGCAGGTACCCCTCGACCTCGCTCACCGGCCGCGCCTCCGAGCCTCCCGGATCCTCGCCGAATTCGCGCCGCGCCCGGCGCTGCCGCAGCAGGTCCCAGCACTGATCGAGCTGCTCCTCGGTAGCCCGCAGCTGCTCGTGCTCCTCCTCGCTGGTCAGCTGACCGGCGGCAAGCCGAGCCCGCAGCTCACGCTCGGTCTTGATCAGCTGATCGATATTGCCGAGGATTTCCTTGTCGTCCATCGAGTGGTCCTTCCTCGCGGCTCCGCTCATCCTCGCATCCCGGCGATCCTCGGGGACGACGGCGTCGGAACTACCAAATACCCACGCGCCGCAGCCATGGCGCACCGGGGCCGGCCAGACGGCCAGCACAGGAACTGGCGTCAGCCCGCCACCCGCTCGGCGATATCGTCGCCGATCTCCGGGGTCGCTCGCGGCGACCAGGCGCCCTGCCGCTCCAGCAGGTCGTCGGAGACTGCCTGCTCGATTCTGGCCGCCTCAGCGGACAGGCCGAGGTGCTCGCAAAGCATGGCGGCAGACAAAATCGCCGCAGTCGGATCAGCCTTGTGCTTCCCGGCCAGGTCAGGCGCGCTGCCATGAACCGGCTCAAACGTGCTCGGTGCCGTTCGCTCCGGGTTGATGCTCGCGCTCGCGGCCAGCCCGAGGCCGCCCGCGACGGCAGCGCCGAGCGAGGTCAGAATGTCGCCGAACATGTTGTCCGCGAGGATCACGTCGAATCGCTCGGGCTGGGTGACGAAATACACAGCGGCGGCGTCCATATGGCAGTACTCAGTCGTCACGCCAGGGAAGTCAGCCGCGGCCTCGGTCACGGTGCGACGCCAGAGGTCGCCCGCATAGGTGAGGACGTTGGCCTTGTGCACGAGCGTCAGCCGGCGACGAGGTCTCTCAGCAGCCCGCTGCAGCGCGTACCTGGCCGCCCGCCCGACGCCGAATGCGGTGCTGATGCTCTCCTGGGTGGCCACCTCAGCCGCCGTGCCCTTCCGCATGACACCGCCAGCCTCGACGTACGGGCCCTCGGTGCCCTCCCGGACCACCAGCATGTCCACTGACTCGGGCCGCAGCGAGGCCAGCGAGGACTCGACGCCCGGATAGAGGCGGATCGGCCGCAGGTTGACGTACTGGTCGAATTCGAACCGCAGCCGGAGCAGCAGGCCGCGTTCGAGGATGCCGCTCGGCACACTCGGGTCGCCGACCGCACCCAGCAGGATCGCATCGTGCCCGGCGACCTCGGCCAGGACGGAGTCGGGCAGCACTTCACCCGTCCGGTTCCATCGCTGCGCGCCGAGGTCGTAGCTGGTCGCCTCGACCGTGACGGTACTAAGGGCCCGCAGAACCTTCAGGGCCTCGGTGACCACTTCAGGGCCGATGCCGTCGCCGCCGATCACGGCCAGCCGGATGCTTCGCGCTGCCACGGCAGTACCTTACTGGCGGCATCACTCCTCGGCCAGATCGACGACCCTGGCCAGGCGAGCGCCGATCGCGCTGGCGATCTCAGTGACCAGCTCGGCCGGGACCGCACTGTCGACGGACAGAACGATCAGCGCCTCGCCGCCCAGCGCACGCCGGCATACCTGCATCTGACCGATGTTGACGTCGTGGCTGCCGAGGATCTGGCCGACGGTGCCGACGACGCCGGGCCGGTCGCTGTAGCCCAGGAAGATCATGTGGGCGCCTGGCGGAATTTCACCGTCCAGCCCGTTGAACCCGACAAGGCGCTCGGTCTGCCGCAGCCCGGACAGCGTGCCGCTGACCGAGGCCAGCTCACCGTCCGGCGCGGTGCCGCGAACGGTGAGCAGGTTGTGCCAGTCCCGGCTGATCCCGTCGGTGGTCAGGGTGACCTCGACGCCGCGCTCCTTCGCCACCAGCGGCGCGTTCACATAGCTGACCGGCTCCTCGGTCACGTCGGCGAACAGGCCCTTCAGCACCGCCAGCTCCAGCACACTGACGTCAAGCTCCGCGATCTCACCGCGGGCATCCACGGCGATCGCCGCCGTCGCGCCGCCTGCCAGGGCAGCGAAGATCCGGCCAAGCTTCTCGGCAAGCGGGAGCCACGGACGCAGTTCCTCGGCCACCACGCCACCATGGACATTCACTGCGTCCGGCACGAACTCTCCATCCAGTGCCAGCCGGACCGACCTGGCAACCTGGGTGCCCGCTTTCTCCTGAGCCTCGACCGTGCTCGCACCGAGGTGCGGCGTGACGACGACGTTGTCCAGGCCGAACAGAGGGCTGTCGGTGCACGGCTCGACCGCGTAGACATCCAGGCCAGCACCCGCCACTCTGCCTTCCCGCAGCGCCCTGGCCAGGGCTGCCTCGTCCACGATTCCGCCGCGGGCAGCGTTGATGATGCGCACCTGCGGCTTCACCAGACGTAGCTCGCGCTCGCCAAGCAGGCCCGTGGTCTCCGCGTTCTTCGGCAGGTGGACGCAGATGAAGTCGGTCTCGGCGAGCAGTTCGTCGAAGGTGACCATGCGGACGCCAAGCTGAGTCGAGCGAGCTGGCGCCGCGTACGGGTCGTACGCGATCACGATCATGCCGAACGCCGCCAGTCGCTGCGCCACGAGCGCGCCAACCCGGCCGAGACCCAGGATGCCCGCGACCTTGCCCTGCAGTTCGACACCTACGTACACGGAGCGCTTCCACTGGCCGCCGGTCAGCGAGGCCATCGCCTGCGGAATGTTGCGGGCGAGGGCCAGCAACAGCCCGACCGCGTGCTCAGCAGCGCTGACGATGTTGGACGCAGGCGCGTTCACTACCATGACGCCGGCCTTCGTGGCCGCCTCGACGTCGATATTGTCGAGGCCGACGCCGGCTCTTGCCACTACCCGCAGCCGAGATCCGGCCGCGATCGCCTCGGCGTCGATCTGAGTCGCGCTGCGCACAATGACGGCATCCGCGTCCGCAAGCGCGGGTAGCAGCTTTTCCCGGTCGGCCCCGTCGGCGTAGCGGATCTCGAAGGAGGATTCCAGCAGAGCGATCGCGGCGGGCGAGAGTTCCTCGGCGACAAGCACGACCGGTGCGGACACGGATTCCTCCGGGAAGCAGGCGGGGCGCTTGTCGAGTTTATCGGCCGACGCCTGGCCAGCCACGCAAGCGACCTGGTCAGCCGGCCGCTTGCTCAGCCTGCCTGTGCCGGTGCGGCGGGAGCCGCAGGCGCGGCAGGTCCCGGACGCTGCGCCGCCGGCAGCAGCCCGGGCCCGCTGGGCCGGAGGTCAGCGTGCGCGCCGCCACCGCTAACGTCGATCATTGCCTCGATGCCGGCCGCGGACATCGGCGGCGCCAGCAGGAAGCCCTGCCCCAGCCCGCAGCCCATTGCCCGCAGCAGCTCAAGCTGCTCAGGTCGCTCGATGCCCTCGGCCACGATCTCAATTCCAAGATCGTGACCGACCTGCACGATCGTCCGGGTCAGCATGGCCAGCGTCCCGTCGATGCCAAGCCCGGCGACGAACGAGGGATCGATCTTGATGATGTCGACCGGCAGCTCACGCAGGTAGGCCAGCGACGCGTAGCCAGTGCCGAAATCGTCGATCGCCAGCCGCGCGCCAGCCTGCCGGAGTTGCGCGATCGCGTCCAGGACCGGCGTGTCGACCTCCATCAGCACCCGCTCGGTGACCTCCAGCGTCAGCGCCGCGGGCGGCACTCCGTGTTCGGCTAGCACCGCCAGGACCGACGGACCGAACCCGGAAGCGCTGACTTGCCGCTTCGAGAAGTTGACCGACAGCGGCACAGAGCGGCCGTCCCGCTCGCGCAACTGCGCTACCGCCCGGCACGCCTGTGCCAGCACAACGGAACCGACCGCGCCGATGAGGCCGGATTCCTCGGCGACACCGAGGAACTCAGCCGGCTCGATCTGCTCGCCATCGCGGGACCACCGGACCAGCGCTTCGACGCTCGCCACCCGTCCGGTGGCCAGTTCCACCACCGGCTGGTACTCGACACCGAGCTCGTCTGCCTCGATCGCCGCGCGTAGTCCGGCGGCCAGCTCCAGTCGCCTGAGGACGTCAGCGTGCATGTGAGCGGCGAATACCTCGACCCGCCCGCCGCCGGCGTCCCTGGCTCTATCCAGGGCCAGGTCGGCATTCCGCAGCAGGTGCTCCGCCTCACCGGGGTCGTCGAGGGCGACACCGAGGCTCGCGGTGATGGCCACATCCCGGCCGGCTACCGCGAAGGGCTCGGCGGCGATGGCCCCGGCCAGCCGCTCCGCCAGGTCGACAATCTCCTGCGCGCTTACTGCGTTCTCGATCAGCACGGCGAACCCGTCGCCGCCCCAGCGGGCAACGGTGTCGTGCGCGGGCACCAGGCCGCGGAGCCGCCGCCCAGCCTGAGCCAGTACCAGGTCACCCGCACCTTGCCCGGCCGAGTCGTTGACCTCAGTGAAACCATCCAGGTCGACCAGGATCGCCCCGGATCGACCGGGACGGACGCCAGGATCCGCGGACAGCAGATCCTTGGCACGCTCCTCCAGGTAAGAGCGGTTGGGCAACCCGGTAAGCCCATCGTGGAAGGTCAGGTGGGTGACCTGCTGCCGCAGCGCCATCTGGTCGCTGACGTCCCGTGCGGTCACCAGCAGCAGGTCGGTCTGGCCGGCCTCGGAGTACGGGGAAATGGATGCCTGAACATGCCGCCAGGTCCCGTCGGACGACCTGACCCGGCAGGCGAGGCCCGCTGAGGCAACCGCTGTGCCGGAAGTCAGCGCGGCCGCCGCCGCTGCGACCGCCGGCCGGTCGTCGGGATGGATCATCCCGGCCAGGCCGTTACCGGCCAGTTCCTCAGGCTGGTACCCGTAGGCAGCGACTGCGTGGCTGGCATAGCTGATCCGGCCGGCCGCATCGCAGACCAGGACCACATCGCTGGTGCGGTCGGCCAGCTTGTGAAACTGGTCGTCGGAGTCCGCCGCCAGCGCCGACATCGCCGCAGCCTGCCGTACCAGCGCGGCGCTCCTCGCCACCAGAGCGAGGATGAGCACTGCCGCCGCCAGCAGCGGCACGGGTCCGCTGTGATCCCAGGTCACAATGCCAAAAATGAGGGTAACGGGGGCGCTCACACCGGCGGCCGTCAGCGCGATAGCGGTGGTTCGCGGTGCCCTCGCGGCGCCTGCTCTGGTCCGGGCGTCACTCCCGGCAGCGTCGGCGGGCGCCAGGCCGACCGCGCCGAGCAGCGCGATCGACGCCAGCCATGCCAGCTGCGCCCAGGCACCGGGGTGCATGGCACTGGCACGGGCTTGCACCGCGAGGAAGTCCCCGACCGTGGCGGCACACAGCGCCAGGTACGGCGGCAACGCGGGACGGCCAGCCCGCAGCGCCAGCCGGAGCGTGCCTGCCAGCAGGATGAGGTCAGCGGCCGGGTGGATCAGGTCGACCACGAACGAGCCAGGGCCGACCGCGGCCACCTCGTACGCATGCCGCAGCACCACGATCCAGCCAACGCTGAACAGCGAGAGCGCAAGCAGGAAGCCGTCGGTGAACTTCCCGGAGCCAAACCTGAGCCCTCTCAGCCGAGCAAGCGACAGGCCAGTGTCGGCCGGCCCGGCGCTGGAAGTCGCGGCGCGCGCGCCCGGGCCGCTGCTGTATCGAGCGGGGCTGGCCGGATCGGGGCTCGTCTGCGCCAGGCTCAGCAGGCCAAGTCCGAGCGGTACCAGGCCGAGCAGGGCAAGCAGGTCGGACAGCGTCAGCTCAATCGCCGCGGGTGCCACCGCGCCCAGGTCAACGCCTTGTACCGCGAATGCGGCGGCCCAGGCGACAGTAGCAGCGAGTAGCCAGCGGACGGCGGTGTCACCGCCGCGAAGCCGACGAGCCAGCGCGGCGACCGCCGCGACGGCTAGCAGTAGCCCGATAATCGTCCAGGCTGGAGATGACGAGCTCATCGCGACCAGGCGGAAGCGAGCGCCTGCGTCGGGCGTGCGTCCACCGGACCTCCAAGTCGGCTGTAAAACCATGCGAGCAGAGAGCTGATCCTGCAAGGGCGAGCCAGCTCGGGCGCCAGCACCCGCATGCCGCGCAGGATGGTCAGGCCTGCGGCTCATCGTCGAGCGACGGCAGCGCATACGCGCGGCCTATGCCTTCGGCTCCGGCAATCCGCACGGGCAAACCCGCAGTTCAGGCTTACCCCGGTGAGTTCCCGGAGGCTTACTCGTTGCCTCGCAAATCGGTAACGCGATAGCACTCTAGGACGTCCAGGTCACGCTTCGATTGAGGAAGGGCGTAGAGCCGGCGACAACTTACTCTGCGTTGATTGACAGGCCGCTGACCAGCGGAATCAGTAGTCGCCGATGATGACGTTCGCTAGCTGTTCACCGGCCAGGTACCGCTCGGCCTGCTGCCGGACGAAGCTCACTGCCATCTGCCCCGAGTACGGCGTAGAAGCACCAACATGCGGGGTAATCAGCACATTCTCCAGGCCCCAGAGAGGGTGGCCGGCTGGCAATGGCTCCGGATCGGTCACGTCCAGCGCGGCCGCCAGCCGCCCCGAGCTCATCTCCGCCACGAGGTCATCGGTCACGACGAGGACCCCGCGAGCGGCGTTGACGAGTAGGGCGCCGTCCTTCATGCGGGCCAGGAAGGCCGCGTCGACCATGCCGGTCGTCTCCCTGGTGACCGGGGCCAGCAGGACCACCACGTCGGCTTGCGGCAGCAGGCTCGGAAGATCCGAAGCCGGGCTCACGCCGTCCCGCGCCGACCTCGCAACCCGGCGGATCTGCACGTCGAATCCGGCCAGCCGCCGCTCCACCGCCTGCCCGATGGACCCGTACCCGACAATCAGCACCGTTTTGCCAGCCAGGCAGTCGGTAAACCGGTAACTCCACCGCCCGGCCGCCTGCTCGGCGCCGAAGTACGGGAACTGACGGAGCACCGCGATCATCGCGCCGACCACCCACTCGGCAGTGCTCGCGTCGTGCACTCCGCGGGCATTGCACAGAATTGCAGTGGCCGGAACGTGCGGCCGCACCCGGTCGAAGCCGGCCGTCAGCGTCTGGACTACCCGGAGGCTCGGCATCTCCGCCATCGCGGCGACCGACTCAGGCGTCGGGAAGAACGGCGGCACGTAGAACTCCACGTCGGCGGCGGACGCCGGCAGCGCGGAGCCGTCTGGCGCCACGGTCTCCGCGCTGGCTCCGCGCAGCCCGGCCAGGCCCTCTGCGACCGCCTCGGTGGGCACCCAGATCAGCACTTACGCAACCTCGTCTATGACCCGACCGGGCACCTCACCCGCGACGGCAGGATACTGCCGATCGGTCCGGAGCACGGCAGGGCCGGGCTGCCCGTCTTGCCCCGTGCTCTCAATCCGCGGGAAGACGGGCCGCGGCCGCGGCAGCGTCCCGTAGTCGTCGCAGGCGGCGGCGACTCTCGCCGCCAGATCCGGCAGGAACGGCCAGATCTCCGCGGCAAGCACCTGGCAGGCCGCCAGCAGGGCGCCGAGCACCTGATCGAGCCGCGCGCCGGCCACCGCTCGCTCGGCAGCTGTCCCCGCGGTCCGCTCCGCTCTGGCGAGGTGCCAGGGCTGCGCGGTCTCGACGTACCGGTTCGCCTCTTCGACAATCCGCCAGACAGCGGCCGCTGCGGCGCGGAAGTCGAACGCGGCCAGCGTGCTGCGGACGGCCTCCGGCGTACGCTCGATCGTCCCGTGCAGCGCCGCCGCGCCGGTCGGCCAGGCTGGCGCGGGAACCGGCGCACGACCGCCGCTCCGGTCGGCCGCCGCAGCCAGCCACCGGCCGGTGCCGTGCGGGTGGCCGCAGGCGCGGACGGCCCCGTTTCGATACGAATGAGCCATTGAGACGACCCGGTTCACCAGGTTGCCGAGTCCGTTGGCCAGGTCCTCGTTGGCGCGGTCGATCAGCTTGCCGACGGTGAAGTCGGTGTCGCCCACCCTCGGCACCTCACGCAGCAGCCACCAGCGCAGCGCGTCGGCGCCGAACCGGGCCACGAGCGCGGCCGGGTCGCTGCTCGCCGACGTCCCGGCCGACTTGCTGATCTTACGGCCGTCGACAGTGAGGTAGTCGTGCACGAAAATCTGCGTCGGCAGCGGCTCGCCGGCCGAGAGCAGAATGGCCGGCCAGTAGACCGCATGGAACCGCAGGACGCCCTTGCCGACCAGGTGCACGCGCTGATCTGCGTCGGCCCACCAGCGCTGGTAGTCGGTGCGCTGCTGATCAGGCAGGCCATAGTTCAGGGCGGTGATGTAGTTGGCGAGCGCGTCAAACCAGACGTAGATCACCTGAGTCGGGTCGCCAGGTACCCCGATGCCCCAGCCACGAGCGCGGCCCACCGACCTGGAGACACTGAAGTCCTCGAGGCCGCCCTCGATGAAGCCGAGCACCTCGTTCCGCCGGGCGGCAGGCTCGATCCGCAGCCGCCCCGAACTGATCGCCTGGTGCAGTTGATCCGCGTACCTGGACAGGCGGAAGAACCAGTTTTCCTCGGCGACGTGCTGAGACGGCGTGCCGTGCTCCGGGCAATTCCCGTCGGCAAGCTCGGAGCCGGTATAGAACTGCTCGCAGCCGACGCAGTAAAGGCCCTCGTACGTCTTCCGGTACAGGTCGCCGCTCGCCTCGCAGGCGCGCCAGAGCCGTTCAACGCCGGGCCGGTGCCGCGGATCGCTGCTGGTCCTGATGAAGTCGTCGTAGGACAGGGAGAGCAGCTCTCGCAGCCCGGCGAACTCGCTGGAATTGCGGTTGACCAGCTCCCTGGTGCTGACGCCCTCGGCCGCTGCAGCCAGCACATTCTTCAGCGAGTTGTCGTCCGTGCCGCTTTGCAGCCTGACCTCGTCGCCGATGCGGCGGTGATGCCGGGCGAGCACGTCGGCCTGGACGAGCTCGAGCACGTGCCCAATATGGGCACGGGAGTTCACGTACGGGATGGTCGTACTGAGATAGACACGCTGAGCGGTCATCGGAACCTCCTGGTGAGTCAGGGGCGCCGACCCCGCAACTGAATCGAGGCCCCTGAAGGGCCTCGTGTGCGGACTTAGTCCTGGCAGCGTCAGATGGCCCCGGCTAGCGGGGCATCATCTCCTGATGCGCGGTGGACTGCATGATAAGGAGCATACCCGATAGCTGGTTCATGATCACGGAAATATGCGGGCGTCCGACATCGGCTGACGAACCGCCGGCCGGCTAGAGCCCACATCGGTGCCCGGCTCGGGCGATAGCGACCAACGTCTGCCTGTCGGCGCTGGACGGGCGAGCACGGCGATCGTTGCCGTCCGGGCTGGGCGCGCCAGGCGACGACCCGGCGGCACCGCTGACACCGGCGTTCGACATCCCGTGGCTGCAGCCGTTTCC
>Ga0335075_10000847_pt1 | contig 51798 bp, 49 predicted proteins | sample Lox_Sample_24_FD_206723 | JGI IMG/M metagenome (GOLD analysis project Ga0335075, IMG submission 206723) | Soil microbial communities from Loxahatchee National Wildlife Refuge, Florida, United States - Lox_Sample_2.4 | ecosystem: Environmental > Terrestrial > Soil > Wetlands | place: USA... | reverse complement strand
ATTTTTCGCGCATGGAAGCCGGACGCGTGCAGGCCTCCTATCAGCCGACCGATCTGGCCACTTTCACGACAGAAATCGCCAGCGCGTTCGACTCTGCGATGCAGAACGCCGGTTTGCGCTTCTCGGTGGAGTGCCGGCCAGTCGAGGAACCCGTGTACGTGGATCGCGATATGTGGGAGAAGATCGTTTTGAATCTGCTCTCCAATGCTTACAAATTCACGTTTGCGGGCGAGATTGCTCTCACCTTGAAGCCGGTAGACGGCGCAGTGGAGTTACAGGTTCGTGACACCGGTGTCGGCATACCCGAAGAGCATCAGGGGCAAGTGTTCGAGCGGTTCCATCGCATCGAAAGTACCCAGGCCAGAACATTTGAAGGCACAGGAATCGGTCTCGCCCTGGTTCAAGAACTGGTGAAACTTCACAGCGGCACTGTGCGGGTGAAAAGCGCGGTTGGTGCTGGCAGCACATTCACGGTGACGATTCCGAGCGGCAAGGAGCATCTCCCCGCCGAGCGCATTCATGCCGCACCAACGCTCGTCTCCACCACAATTCGGGCCGAAGCTTATGTCGAAGAGGCACGGCGCTGGTCCGGAGACGAATCGGGCGTAGCCGGAGAGGTAGCGATGCCTGACAAACGATCATCGTATGCTTCCCCGCCGGAGCCCAAAGCAGCGGGAAAACGCGAACTCATCGTTGTGGCCGATGACAATGCGGACATGCGCCAATACATCGCACGCCTGCTGAGCGAGCGATATGAGGTGCACGCAGCTGCTGACGGCCGCCAGGCATTGGAAGCAACACAGCGATTGCGCCCCGCTCTTGTGCTGGCGGACGTCATGATGCCGCATCTCGATGGGTTTGGTCTGCTGCGGGCGATTCGCGAAGATTCAGCCCTCGCCGGCACGCCGGTGGTCCTGGTGTCGGCGCGGGCGGGCGAAGAGTCGCGCGTGGAAGGGCTCGAGGCCGATGCCGACGACTATCTCATCAAACCATTCGCAGCGCGGGAGTTGCTGGCGCGCGTGGCTGCCAATGTCAAAATGTCGAACCTTCGCCGCGAAACTGCGGAACGCGAAGAAAGGATGCGCAGCGAGGCGGAACTCGAACGCGAGAAACTGCGCTCCAGCGAAGAGCGGTTGGCGGAAACAAGCCGTCTCTATGGCGAGCTACAGCAGGCCGATGCAGAGTTGCAACTACAAGTTCAACTGCTGCAGCAACTCCCCGTATCCGCCTGGACGCTCAACCCCGACGGGACGCCGGATTTCGTGAATCAGGTGTGGCTAGAATTCTCAGGTCAGACCCTTGATTTTGTCCGGTCGCATCCCGAGGCCTGGATGACCGCGGTTCACCCTGATGATCGAGAGATGGCAGCCAGGAGTTTTTGGGAGGGCGTGCATTCGGGGAAGAGCTTTGCATTTGAAACCAGATCTCTCCGTGCTGGCGACGGGACCTATCGCCGGCACCTCCAGCAAGCCGTGGTGTTGCGCGATGCGGAAGGGAAAGTCATCAAATTCGTGGGTACGACCACCGACATCGACGACCAGAAGCGAGCCGAAGAGGCTTTGCGCCAGTCGCAGAGCGATCTCGCACGCATCAATCGGGTGACAACCATGGGAGAGTTAGCGGCGTCCATGGCTCATGAAATCAAACAACCAATTAGCGGTGTCATGACCAACGCGGGCACCTGCCTGCGAAAGCTTGGGCGCGATGAACCCAACCTCGATGAGGTACGCGCCGGCGTGACGAGAATTGCAAGAGATGCACAACGGGCTGCTGAGATTATTGACAGAATACGCACACAATTCGAGAAAGGTGCTTCGAGTGAACAGGCTCTCGATGTAAATGAGATCATCCTGGAAACCATTGCTCTTGTGCGTGACGAAGGGGTGCGATACAACGTCTCGATCCGTACGGAACTCGCGGCCGATCTGCCTCAGATCTTTGGAGATCGTCTGCAATTGCAACAGGTTCTGATGAACCTGATCGTCAACAGCATCGAAGCCATGAAGGAAATCGATGGGGCACGAGAGATCATCATCAAGTCGAAGCGAAACGAAAACACGCAGATTCTTGTTTCGGTCAGTGATACGGGCGCAGGGCTTTCCCCACATGTCGCGGAGAAGATCTTCGATCCCTTCTTTACGACGAAAGCTCACGGCACCGGTATGGGGCTTCGCATCAGTCGGTCAATCATTGAGTCTCATGGTGGGCGCTTGTGGGCGGCCGGTTCCTCTGGGCGCGGCGCCACGTTTCAGTTCACCCTGCCTGTAAAGGTCGCGGATCGTAGCTAATTCTTCCAATACAGCTATCAACTAATCCATCGGAAGATTGGGGCCGCTCTGCTGGAAGGAATCTGACATTCCCCGGATATTTGGATTGTGTGCCGAGGCGGAGAGGACGGTGTCAAGGGTCTTCACCGTTTCGCGGCGGCGTAGCCGCTGAGCTGCCTCCATCGTTTAGTCCAGCTAAGTGAGAGTGCTCGCGGATGAGTTTAGCAGCGAGATTGTCTCGCCGCAGTCGGGGCTGTGCAGATGTGGGAAGCGCGAAGCGATTTCCACATCTGCATGGCCCATGCGAAATTCCTCCGGGGTCAGATATCCGAGGGAGTTGTGAGGTCTCACGCGGTAGTAATCGAGCCGCCAGTTTTCGATGGTCTCCCGCGCGTCGTCCAGCGTAAGGAACCAGTGCTCGTTCAGGCACTCCTCGCGAAAGCGGCCATGGAACGATTCGATATAGCCGTTCTCCATCGGCCGGCCCGGGGTGATGAAGTGCAGCGTCACCCTGTTCTGATACCCATCGCGTCGTCGAACTGTTTTCCAAAGGTTTCGTCTTCCTTGGCATGGGCCCAGTCAGGAACCGCCCATGCGTCGTTATCCCTTCCGACACGGAAAAGCGGCCCCGCGGGCCGCTTCGATTCGAGATCCATTGGATTTGCTCCTAACCGGCTACGAGGAAAGCTCGCCCCGCGCCCGTAATCTCCGGCGCCACACATCACAGCCGCCCGGGAGCAGCGATCCCGTCTGCCTCGGCGACCCGGGCTGATCAACCCTAAATCGGACATTTCAGATGTTTTGGCGACAGGGCTGGTACAAGGAAGCCATTCGCGACTACTGCTTCGAACTTGCCTCAACTGAGGAGAGTTCCCGGGTCGAGAGGGCTGGTCTGCCTTCCCTTTTCGCGGCCATTGTTGAATGAACCGCCTCTCCCGTTTGTTGCAGGGAGAGGAACAGAGAGTTCCTTGAGATGTGGCGAACGGTGGGATCGACCAGCCAGCGAACTGCGACGGGGATGTTGCGACTTAGGGCAATCGCTTCGACCTCGACATAGACCCCGCCGTCCTTTTGCTCGAACTGAACAATACTATAAAGGCGCCAGATATAGCCATTACCCTGGTCAGGCGGCAGCTCCTGCTGGCCAGCCGTGCCGTAATTCCGAATCTCCCGCACCTGCGTGGTATACGTGACGCTGTTCCATCGCTGTTGATCAACCCGGAAATGGCAGGTCTGGTTTTTTATGTCGAGGGCCACGTGGGCCAGACGCTCCTCATCGGCCACTCGCAGCGAGTAGGCGTCACAATGCCCGTCGGTGGCCAGCAGCTTCGAATCAAGAACGGTGGGCTTGTAGAAATCCTTGTAGAGTCCATAATCTCGAACGGTGGATAAGACCGCGTCAACGGTTGTATCCGGGATGAATGCTGTACCTGTCCAGTCGTGAATCAAGCGGGAGGGAATGGGTTTAGGATTTTGGCGACCCACCTGCGAGACCAGGATCTGCCCCTGCCGGAGACGTCGCAGGTCGTCAGGTCCTTCATCGTCGACGCCGAAACGCGGACTCTGGCCGGACTTCAGATGCGCATTAGCAGCCTGCACATACGCATTCCAGCTTCTGAGCGTCTTCTGCTTCAATTCAGCGCCGCGTGATACAAGAGGCGCGGCGAGGAAACCGGTACAAAGCAGGACAGCCGCAAGCCCTCGGAACGTCCCGAAAATCCTCCGGCCGCCCAGTTTGATCGGCTTCCGTTGCCGCTGTGTCTGCGCGACCGCCAGAGGATCGCTCAGCCTGGATCGCAGAAGCACATCGGTGCCGGCAATGTGCGTGTTCCGCTGGTGAACCTCGCGGATCGCTTTCGCGGTAAGGGAGGTGAGTTGGGAGCGGTTGGGCACTTGTTTCAGGGCGCCCCTGACAAGCTCAATTAGCATGGCATTTCCTCCCCATGCTGTTCGTATCTGCACGTCAGTTGCCAGACGCCGCAACCGGCTTCTCGGCGTGCACAATCGCTCGGAGACTGGCTGCTGCCTCTCCCCATCAGATCGCCATTCAGCCCCGGCCGATTCACAGAGATTCGAGATCGGTGGAGTGGCTCCACGAGCAGGTGTCCGGGATCCATGGGACGAACACGGTGGTGAGGTGTGCGGTGTTCGGTATCGAAAATGTCGAAGCTGACACTCGTCTTCAAGCGATGATAGTTGTTGTCATCGCCTGTATGCTCGATCGGGCCGGCAATCGTTGAACCCACTCTGCTCATGCAGCAGCGCAGCGCGGTCGAAATTCCCGACCAAATCCGAACCGTGTTCGACCCGCGGCCGGCAGCGGCTGCAATTGGCCAGATGCCTTGCCCTCCATCTCTTCCTTAGGAAGTCAGGCGGCTTTGAGCTTGTCGGTTTTGGTTGCGATGCGATCCAGCCCTCTCGTCCTGGAGTTGAGATCCCAAGACATTCGTACCGATGCCCGCTTCTGAGGATCACAGTCTCTCCGGAGCGCTTCCATGTGCGCCCCGCCAACGCCTCAGACGCGTCTCCCAACTTCAACCGATCAGAAGGCTTGGCCAGTTACTGCGCAAGGGCGAAGCTTTCAATGTGTTGACCAATCGGCTGAGGTGCGCGCCCGACATGCTCGCGAAGCATTATTGCTTCGCGGCTTCTGGCCAAGCCGAGCTTACCTGCCATTTTCACCAGGTCCGCAAGGGAGGTTGCGCGCATTTTGCGCATTACCTGGCCTCGATGTGCTTTAACGGTTATCTCGCTAATGCCCAACTCGGTACCGACCTGCTTGTTCAGCAACCCGGAGGAAACCAGGATCATGACTTGCTGCTCGCGAACCGAGAGAGAGGCATAGCAGGCCTGGAGCGTTCGCCTGAGCATTTCCCTCGGTACCGCGAGGCGACTTTTTTCCACGGCTAGTTGAATGGCACTGAGAATTTCCTCATCCCGGCAGGGCTTTGTGAGGAATTCAACGGCACCCGCCCTCATGGCTTCGACGGTGGTGGGTATATCGTCTGTGCTGCTGAGAAAAATGGTTGGAATGTGCGAGTATTTCGCAGTCGCGCGCCGCTGTAGATCGAGGCCGCTCAAGCCCGGGAGAGACACGTCGAGGATCAGGCAACCGGGCACGAGACCAAGGGGATGGGCAAGGAAGTCTTCGGCGGACGCAAAGATTTCCGGAAGCCAGCCCTGGCGAACAAGCAGCTCTGCTAACGATTCGCATGCGGTCCTGTCCCCATCGACGATGAAGATGGTGGGGGCTACCTCAGGCGCGGTTGACTCGATCCGACGGCCAAGCGGCGTCGTCGAATCTATGCTGTCAGCAAAAGAGAATTCGGTCTGAAAGAAGCCCATCTTTCCCTCCGTTCGCTTCTTGCGTGTGGTCCAGAGGAGCAGGTTGCGGGAATGTGGTGATCGGCGCTGTCTGGTGGAGATTGGACGGAGAGGAAAAGCGCCACTTACGAGAGTCGAGATGCGACTGGAGGACGCGACATCCACTGCGCGCTTCGCCGACCCACGGCCCAGGCGTTGAGCATGACTCATTCGGCTAGGGAGCCGCGCGCACGCGGCAGGAGAGCTCGTGACAGATGTCTGCGCAGCTCTGTGCGTCCTCTGGACTTGCGGGTCTTGAGCGCGCTCGCGCCGATTCCCAGCGTCAGCGCAACTTCGGCGCCCGTCAGTTCGTGCAGATCGCAAAGCCGAATGGCCGCTCGATTGCGCGCGGAAAGGAGACGCATACACTTCAACAGCAGTTGAGTGCTTTCCTTCTGCAGGCAAAGGGCCTCTGGGTCAGGGGCCCGCTCCGGAAATTCCACGAGCATAAGATTCCCATCCTGGTCTACTACCTCAGGCATCGCCTGCTCTCTCCGTCTGCTCCGCTTCCGCCTCCACATCAGGGCTTCGTTTCTTGCGATACTAACGAGCCACGTCGAGAACGACGATTTCCCCTCAAATTGTGGCAGGTTTACAAACGCCTTCATGAAGGTTTGCTGCACGATGTCCTCGGTATCGTCGAAGCTGTTCGAGCAGCGGAGAACGATCTTCCAGATCAGACGCTCATAGCGCTGCATCAGGGATTCAAATGCAGTTCGGCTGCCTGCAATGGCTTCGGCGACCAGTTCGCTATCGTGGGGGCCCGATGGCGCGGATCTCCTCCTTATTTCATTGGCACTATGCTCCCGCAGGTTCATCTCGCATCCTCCTCTCGGCTGGAATATTCGTTGCAGTTGGCCCTCAGGAGGGCTGTCGCAAGATCGCCGGTGGCAGACGATGCAGTCCCGGTGTTCTGCTGCAATCCCATCAACCCCGGGTTCACGCGATTCCATAACGTGAATGGATCACGGCGTCGGTAAGAAGCAGGGGATCGAGCCGGTCCGGCCAGGGTTCCCCCGATTCGCTTAAGCCGACCAGTAGATCCGACAACTTGCGGGCAGCGACAACATCCGCCCGAGGACACTCGAGCAGGACGGCGCATTCTTCTTCACTGCGCCCTTCCAAAGCAGTAAGCACGTATACAAAGCGTTCGAATGCCCCAAGCGACGTGATGACTGCAAATGGCTGATGACTTGGCCCAAGCAGCGCCCTCGCGCCTAAAGGGGCCGTCCAGCTATACGAGGTCTTCGCCCTCGGCTTAATCAGGCGCACCGCATTCGCGATTACGACGTTGTTGCCGTCGGTCCTTACCCAATTGCTCAGGGTGGCCGCTCCGCTGTTCAGGTATTCATCGACCGAGTCCAACACACATTGTTCGGCCACCTCTTTATTCGCCGTGAGCATGAACGCCAGCAGATATAGCTCTGCCATTTCATCCAGCCAATTCTCCGCCGAACAGAACGCTGTCCCATTCCAATTGTTCATCGCGACGCCCGGCGCTGACAGCGTGACAATCATCACTCCTCCTCTGGGCCCGCTCACCGGGACGAAACCCGCGGTTCGCGGAGATTCGCGCCCGTCACGGAAGAAGCCTGCAATCGCGTTGCCATGTGGAGAGTGTCCGGAGCAGGAAAGATGCCTGCTGGCGCTTCATAATGGTGGAAATCTGTCTGTATGCAGGCCAAGAGCGTTGCCAGCGCTGGATGTCGTTACGTTCCCCTGACCGTATTGACAGCATGACAGTGACACCATGACGCAGGGTCACGAGGATCAGTGGGACGGACTCAATTCGGCGGTCGCTGTGCGGTCTGTCGTGGCAGGCAACGGAAGTGACGTCGAGCTCAGTCGGTAGTCTTGATACTTGATAGTCAGGTAAGCTGAACCGCCGAGGCGGACCATGGTCTGGCTGCGATCCTGCTGTGGCAACCAAAAGGCACCGATCTTCTCATAGGCGTGATGGATTTCTGTGTTGCGGATCCAGAACGAGGGGCTCCGCGCCGGCTCAGCGTCGATTTTCACCACCGCATAATCCTGTGCGTCAACCCAGATGGTACCCCGATAGAGGAGCGCTTTTGCGTGCCGGGGTTCCACCCTGAGGACATAAACCTTCCTGCCATTGTTGGCTTCGGTTGCCTCCAGGGTGAAGTCGTAATTCGCCGGCGTCAGACCGTTATCACTGCGTTTGCGGTCAGCGTCCTGCTCCGCCTTAAGGAGCTTCTTCAGCACATGGTTGGCGAGGAAATGCGAGCCCGATTCGGAAATCACATGAAACTGTATGGAGGTATTGCTTTCGCAGCTCACATCCACCACGAGGCCGGCCTCTGCGGCGTGCGGAAACCCAACGTATTTCAGGTGGTAATCGCGGAGCGACGTATATGGGCCGAGAAGCTGGGCGCGCTCCTGGTTGCGCGCCACCATTCGCTGGACGATCTCGGCGCCAGTCGGCGCCGCGGCTGCCTGGAGTTGCTGCGAGACCCCTTCGGGGGCCGCGACAGTAGCGATCAGAATCGAGAGACCAAGGCAGATCTCGAGGACGGAAAGATGCCGGATTCGGCCGGCGGAACGGCCTCGAAGAGTGCACGGATACTTTCTAATCTCCTGCCGCGGCGACGAGTTCATATTCGTCCTCCTCACTCCTGCGCAGGGATCGCTCGAAGGCGGCCATCTGGGCCTCGATGAGACGTTCTTTCCGGTGGCGTTCGATAATGTCTTCTCGATAGCGCCGCAGGAAGTAGTCGATCGTCTCAACGCGAATGCGAATCGAACCCGAGGGTTTGTTTTCGTCGAGGTCCTTGAACGAGAAATAGGGCGTGCCGGAGCGCTCGATGATGCCTTCGATGACGCCGTAGATGGGCGCGTCGTGCCCGCACTTGAAGCTGGAAACCTCGAGAGCGACGAGATTGGGGTGGCGCGCGGTGAACTTGGCCGCCCAGATCTTGTGGTTGGTGCTGGTGGAATAGCGATTCTTCCAGACGTCGCTGATATCGAGGGGATGGGTGATGATGCCGGCACGAACCTCCTCGCCGAAGAGCCGTTCGAGCAGGTCGTCGTCTATGGGCAGCGTGCTCTGCGAAAAGACCGGGTAGCCGAGCTTCTGAAACTCCTCAAGAATTTCATGGTTGAGGCCGGGATCGTGGTGGTAGACGCGGCCCAGCATGACGATGCCGATCCGGTCTTCGCGTTCGAGCTGATCGAGGGTTTCGCGGGCCTGGCGGCGGATGTCGTTCTCCGATTCCGCCAGGGCGCGGAAGCCGGCCTCGATGGCCCGATCATTTTCATCGAGCGAGAGACCGAGGATGGGGGCCCAGGCTTTGTACATCTGGTCAGCGCAGATTTTCCGGTCCTGCAGGTTGAGGATGGGATCGAGATAGATGACGCCGTTTTCGGCGAAGATGTCGCTCTCTTTGGTGAAAGCCGCCTTGACGGCATTGGGAGTGGCCGTCACGGTGGGGCAGGCGTTCGACCCGGTCAGGTTCACCAGATGGGTGTGCAGCACGTCATACATGGGGAACCAGATGGCATGGAGCGGCTTTTTGCTGTGCTTGACGGCGAGCAGGTTATAGACGTGCGCGATGCCGATCTTGGAGGGATAGCAGGGATCGACGGCGCCGCGGCTGGCTCCGGCACGATAGAGCTCGGGCGTCGTGTAGTCGGAATAGACGATGTTTTCCGCCGCGATGCCGAGGCTCGCGAAGTAACCGTTGAACAGCGGCGCATAGGTGTAGGTATTGAGCAGACGAGGAATGCCGATGCGAAATTCCTTGCGCCGTTCGATGAGCGCCGCGCGGTCTTTGGCGGCCTTCGAGACGAAGAGGCCTTTGATACCGGGAAGGGGATCGGCGACGCTGGTGACTTCGCGAGGACGGAAGACATCGCGGGCGGCGAGATCGACGAAGTTCGGATTCGCAGCTTTGATCTTGTCTATGTCGGCCTTGATGCCCTTCATGTCGCTGAGATCTTCGACCGTTCCTTTTTCGCAGGTGGCGATGATGAGCCGCTGCTCGCCCGCGCGCAGGGGAACTTTCGTCTTGCGCGGCTGAAACTCACCGGTGGGCTTCGGGGCCTCGATGGGCTTCTTCGCTCCGGGAGCAGCCAGGATCTGAACCAGCGGCTCAACCTTGGCCCGGAGAGACTGCGTCGATGAGGATCCGCAGCCGCAGCTGCCTCCAGCATGCTCGTGCCCGGGCCCCGTGCCGCAGGAAGATTCATGGGCGGGCAGATTCGCTTCGATCTGCTCCAGGCTGGGGAGACTGGTCACCGCTGCGGCGACCTCTTCCGGCGTGGCAGCGCGGTCCTCGGCTATTGGTGTGGGCGCTTCGGCCGACGGCGCCGAGCCACCCGAAACATCCACGTCGATGAAGGTGCGCAAACAGTTGTTTTTGCAAAAGTAGCAGCGAGTGTCTTCATTGCGCGTGGTGCGGTAGCGAATCTGGCGAACCGCATCAATGCCGATGAAGGTCGTTTTCTTACCGTTCTTCCACAACCGCAGCGCTTCCTGAGCGGCGCCAATGGCGCCTGATTCGCCGCAGTGTTCGTGGACAATGATCTCCGGCTCTTTGCCGTTGGCGCGGAAGCTGGAGCGAATGAAATCGACTTCAGCCTTCACGACGGCGAGGTTGTTCTGCGTTCCGCCTTGCAGCACGAATCGCGAACCAAGCGCGGCAAGATTGGGGATGCTGGCGACATAGAGGAAGACGTTTTTCGGCAGAACATCAGCGAGGCCGGCGAGGATCTCCTCGGCGCGCCAGCCCTGGCGCTGGAAGTTCACGATATCCGACTGCATGAAGACGGCGCAGCCGTAGCCGAAGGACGGCATGGATTTCGCCGAAAAGGCGACGTCGGCAAAATCCTCAATCTTCATGCCGAAGCCTTCGGCTGTGGACTGGAGAAAGTAGCCGTTGCCGGCGGAACACTGGGTGTTGAGTTTGAAGTCCTTGACGCGGCCGTCTTTGAGCACGATGAGCTTGATGTCCTGGCCGCCCACATCGACGATCACATGCGGGTCGTCATAGAACTTGAGCGCGGACTCGGTGTGCGCAACGGTTTCGACCAGGGCGACGTCCGCGTTCAGCACGTCGCGCAGGATGTCCTTGGCGTAGCCGGTGGTGCCAACGCCAAGGACCTCGAGACGTGCCCCTTTACCCTCCACCTGCCCGCGCAGCTTGTCGAACATCTCGATGGTGTCCTGGATCGGATTGCCGTTCGATAGCTGATAGGCCTTGCAAAGCACGTCGCCCGATTGGCTGAGGAGCACGGCCTTGGTCGATGTCGAGCCTCCGTCGACACCCACGAAGCCGGAGACAGTTTCACCCGGCAGGAACTCCGCGGGGATAAACTTCTTCCGCCGGTAAGCGGAGCGGAACTCATCAAATTCGGCGCTGCTGGCAACTAGACCTTTGCCCCCGGATGCTGCCTTCTCTTCCGCGCGCCCGTACTCCATGTACCACTGAAGCTTCTCGGTGCCGAGATAGCGGCCAACCTCAGGCTCCTCGTCCTTGCCGAATTCAACTGAACCGAGTGCGGCGAAGTACTGCGCGTTATCGGGAACTTTGATGAGATCTTCAGGCGTGGCGCCTTCAGGAATCTCGACTTTACGCTCCTTCCACATGCGGGGGATGTTGGCCTGCCACGCCTCGCGCATGCCGCGGATGAACCCATTCGGGCCGCCCAGCAGCAGGACGTGCGGACGCAGGGTATTACCGCGCGTCAACACGCTGAGGTTCTGCAGCACGATGGCCTCAAAGAGCGAGGCCATCAGCTCGTGGGGCGGCGTGCCCGTCTTCTGCAGGCCGTTAATGTCGGTCTCGGCAAACACGCCGCATTTGCCGGCCACCTTGTGCAGCTTGATGCCGTGGTACCCCTGATTGGCGAGTTCCGAGGTGGGAATTTTGACCTTGGCGTTGATCTTGTCGATGACCGCGCCCGTGCCGCCCGCGCACTTGTCGTTCATCGACGGGATCTTCTTCTTGCGGCCGGTCTCTTCATCATCCTTAAAGACGATGATCTTGGCGTCCTGTCCTCCCAGCTCGATAACCGAATAGACCTCTGGATGCAGCTTCTCCACAGCAAGCGCAACAGCGTGCACTTCCTGCACGAACTTTGCGCCGATCATCTCCGCAATCGTGCCGCCCCCCGAGCCGGTGACGAAGATGCGCGTATTGTCCGGCGCGACACCCGCCTCCGCTTCCATGCGCCCGAGGAACTCGAGCACCTTTTCCGGCTGGCGCGTTTCGTGGCGCTGGTAGTCCTGCCACAGGATGGCGTCCGTGTCCGCATCGACGACCACCGCCTTGACTGTGGTGGAGCCTACGTCCAAACCGACAAATAGCTGCCGCATCGCTTTGCTCTCACTTTTTCCATCGGGTGGGTCGCCGCGCAAGTGCCGCGCCCCCCGATGCCGCTTCGCTCAGTCGCTCCTGTTTCCTCTGGAGTTCTCCGAGTGTGACAACGAGCGCGAGCGCGAAGAAGAAAATGACCAGATTGGAGGCGATCTCTATAAGAAGTTCCGCACGGAACGCATCACGCCGCCTGCTGCGCCGGTACGGGCGTGCCCGGGTGGGGGCGCGGCACGCCATCTCTGTCGATCAGGTCGCTCACATGCCAGGCAAACTGTGCGGCGGTGCCTGCAATTCCGTCCCGGTGGGGTACCTTGTAGAGCGCGTGCTTCAGCTCCGGGTGGTGTTCTACGTAGTCGCGCAGGTCGTCCATGGACTTGCCGGTCTTCTCGAGGACGCCGTCGAATTCGGCGCGAGCCCTGGCCCTTGCTTCCGCCAGCGCCATCTGTACCCGGCTGTGCGCGTTGACCTCGCCTTCACCGGAGGTCTCGATAGGCAGGAAAATCATGTCCTTGTACTTGCTGACCACACGCGATTGCACCGCATCGGACTGGGTCGACGGCATACAGCCGAACGGCTTCAGCGCGAGCACCATGTGGCAGAGGTGGTTGACGGTGTAATACACGTTCTTGCCGACTTCCATATAGCCTTCGCCACCTCGGGCGAGCTGGTGATAAAACGGATGGGCGAGGCGTGACAGCTCCTTCTGGGGTACGAGCCGGTGAGTAGTATCTCCCAGGTGGCGGATGGTGCGGTGATAGAAGTAGGTCCACATGACACTGCCGGCGCTCAGGCCGCCCGTCTTTTTGAGCAGCGCCAGGCGGTTGACGAACTGCTTCTTCAGCTCGTACCGCTTTGGGTTGCGGTGCGGCGCCTGGGCTTCGAAGCGCTCCCGAATGCCGGCTTTCGCCACATACATCATGTAGGCGATCCAGGTGGCAATCGGCTCGACCAACACCTGCGCTCCTTCCTTTTCGAGGAAGGCAAACATGTTGAAGTTGCCGTCCCCCTCCGTCGTCTGCGCCCAGAATTCGCCCGTGATCTTGATGACCGGCTTCACCCGCAGACGGTCGACCTCGATCGCGTCGATACGGTCGCGGCAGGCGTGCAGCGCGTTCACGTATTCCTTTCCGTAAAGGTTGTGCAGAATCTTGCCGAGAATCCGCGTAGTCGTTTTAACTTTGTCATGCTTGTTGAAGAAGGACTGAGTCCAGCCCGGCATCATGTCTTCCACGGTGAAATGCTTCCGATCGCGGAGCGTGTCGGTGAGCGTCCTTGCCGCCTCGTGAATCACGCGATCGGTTTCGCCCTTGTTCACCTCGAAAGGACGGACCTGGTAGACCAGCTCGTTCATGACATCGCCGAGATTCAGCGCATTCAGCATGCCCATGCCGAAGTCGACCGTGAACTTCAGTCCCGGCTCGCCGCTGGCCGCCTTGATGCCGTCCGTCTGCTGGAAGAGCAGCACCCGGAACCCGTCGAAGCCGGCGTTCTGCAACGCGTAACGGTACTCGGCTTCATACATACCGAATCGGCAGGGGCCGCAGGAGCCGGCGGTGAAGAAGACATAGTTGTCGATGATCTCCTTGCGGGTCAGCCCCTGAGCTTCCAGCTTCTGGAGATGCCGAACCAGGTTTCCGACCGTGAAATACGTCGGATTGCACTGGCCGTTGTTGCCGAACTCTTTGCCCGCCTGAAAATCAGCAACTACCGGCGTCGGGATGTTCTCGCAGCGGTACCCGCTCCCATGGAAAACCGCCTTGATCATCTCCTCGTGTTTCCACGTGAGGCCGCCAAACAGGATCGTGACGCGATCCCGCTCGGCTGCCGTGAACCCGCGCTCCACCGGCTTGTTGAACTCCCTCATCCGAGCCAGTCCGGCTTCGGCACGGAGGCGCGCCCGCTCCGCATCGATGCGGGCCTGGATTTCCATTTCATAGTCGGTCTGGACGACCTCAACCGTTGTCGGCATACGTCTCTCCTCTGGGTAGGATTGGCTTACCGAGCCGGGCGAATTCGAAGGGCTGTTACATCTGGCCGTGTACTCCCTGGAATCCATGCGCCAGCTGTTTGAAGAAGTACTTGATCACTCGCTGGTCGTTGTAGCACCAGCCGAGGATATGGTTAAGCGTGGAAAAACAGTGGGTCTGGCAACTCTCTTTCTGGTGGTCGAGCTGCTTTGTGTCGAATTTGTGATCGCCGACGACGCCCCAGTCATAATTCGCCGTGTACATGGGGAAACACGGCGCGAGCGTTCCGTCGACGCGAATGATCATCGAATTCTGGCCGGCCCGGCAGTTCCAGGGGAAATGCTTCCCCTTCATGAAGTCGACCATCTGCCATAACCGCGTATTCGAGTTGACCATCTTGTAGCCGGAGTCCTGTTTCTCCGTCAGCCACTGGATGGTCTCCTCCACCGCCGGCCAGTCGTCGGGCGTGATGTAGGTGACATTCTCCGCTGCGTGCTTGAAATGTTCATCCTGCGCGAGCAGCGGAGATTCATTGATGTGATAGTCCGTCGCAATGCCGAGGTCGTGCGCGATCTCGGTGAGCTGCCGGACGTCGTCCAGATTGTTGCGGCAGATATTGATGTTCAGAAAGGTGGAGTACCCGTAGGCGTACTGCTTGCGGATCAAATAGTCGAACTGCTTCCGGATGGGGGCCAGCGCCTTCGGCAACCCTGGCTTGATGTCGACAGCGTCGACCGCAATGTTGAACGTTGCCAGCCCGGCGTCGGCCAGCTTGTCGATGACATCGGTGCGCAGCAGGCGCGCGTTCGTCGGCAGATAGATCCAGAAGCCCTTCTTCGCCGCGTAATGCGTGATCCGATGGATGAAGTCCGGGCGCAGCAGCGGCTCACCACCCATGAAGGCGAGCACCCGACACCCGGTCCCGTACAGCCAGTCCACGGAGCGTTTTGCTGTGTCCTCTGTCATGCCTTTGACTTTATTGTCAAAAGCCCAGCAGTAATGACAGTCGAGATTGCACTTGAATTCGGTAAAGAGATACGCAATCAGGGGATGGAAGTCGCCGGGCGTGACACGCGACCGGACAAATGGAAATAGCCACCCGCGCATCGTCTTGTAGACCTGGTTGGGAGTCCAGTGGCGCCGCTCGGGTGCCCTCCAGGCTGGATCATCAGCAACCGGGCCGAGCAGTTCCGGATATTGGGGAAAGACCGGCTCAGGGAACCTTTGCGGCACTCCGAGCGGCGGCAGTCGGATAGTGTCGGTGGCCGGGGTCGTCAAAAGCTGGTGCAGCTCCACATCCAGCCGAAACGATGAAGTATGGACTTCCTGTTGTGGCATCGGAGGCTCCATGGCTGATTCTGATCCCCGTGAGAACTCTGAAGTGACCTGCAAAGGCGCTCGCCCGCAGATAGCCGACGCTGCTGCACGTGAGTTGCCATCCAGGGCGGGGAGAATCCACTTACATTCCGAAGTGGGCCGGATTGGCGCGTGCGCACGGCTGCGCTTCCGGAGCGAAATTCCGCAGTGAGCGCTTCGATTCTTCTCCGCCGAAGGGCAAGATGATCATTTCGGGCGGCAATCGGGTGGACTGTCCGCGGGAAAGATCGACAACTTACGCTGTCGAAGGTGTCACGCGGTCTGACACATGACATTCACCACTCAAACTAATGAGCGCGGACGGGAGCCCGCGATGAACCGGCGCTGAGACGCTACGTTTCATCAGAATCCGATGTGGGCGCCATATCGAGATTGCGAAGCACGGTTGTCGATCTCGCAACGAGACAAACATCCTCTCCCCTGAGCACCAGAGTGTAAAGACAGGAGCAGCGGTCGCAGAGCCAGTAGTGCTGCAATCGTCGGCCGGTGCCATTACCAGGTCTTTCAGCTTCTTTTAAATCGAAAACGACCACCCGTCCTTCCCTCAGATATCGAAGGACTTTGCCACAGGCTGGGTTAGCGCAGGCTTCGATCACCCTGCCTCCGTCGATGTCCAGAGCTGACCGCCGGGCCGGCAGGCGAAGTCCGCGGCGCAGGTCAGGAGAATGTCCCCAGGGCCGACGCCGCCGGGGCCGGCCGGAATATGCGGGCATATCGGCTGGTGGCGCGTCGACGAGGAATGCGTCTCGGCCATGGGTGCTCGCCTGCTTGGTGTCGTCCCTGCCTGTTCACACCTACTACCAAAAGTGGCGGTCATGTCGCGACCGATCCGACATAAAGCGACCCACAGAACTCACCGCATGCGTCGGTTGTTGTGATCTTCGGCATTTCCTGAGACTCCAACTCACAACAAGCAATAGGCATGCCATTCCAGAAGTAACAGCGTCCGGGCGAATGAAAGATCGGAACTCAGCCCTTGCCGATGACGCAATTCGCGCGTCTGTGGATGGCCCACCACGTGCATCAGGCAAGTTTCCGGCGGGAAATAGATGACGTTCGCCCTCACTCCATCTGCTGACTACCGTCCTGCACGGCAGGCGTGCGTAGCACTCGCCGTGGCGGTTGGACTGCTGATTATGGTGGCACGGTCGTCCTCGGCAGCCACAAGGACGCACGCCTCTTCGCGGCAAGGTCCGCACCAGTCAATCATCATTGTCGTCGCCTTCGAAGGCGGATTTGTTCGCGGCGACGACGATCACCGCTTCGAGATTCAGATGATCCGTCGCTTATCCGAGGGGAATATTCCCGGGTTGCGTACAGCGAGCTTTTCCAACTGGCAGAGGGGTAAAGCTCAGGCACAGATCCTGCGCTGGCTGGACACAGAAGGCAACGGTCATGTCTCTGCCGCGGAGAAGCAAAACGCGGATGTGATTCTCCTGGGACACAGCTGGGGCGGCTCAGCAGCCGTGAAAGTGGCGCGTCGTCTCAAGAAGTGGGGCGTCCCCGTGCTGCTCACAGTCCAGATCGACAGCATCAATAAGCTATGGGGCCATGATTGCGTGACTCCAGCAAATGTAGCGAACGCAGTCAACTTTTTCCAGACGCGGGGACTCGCACACGGATGTCGACGCCTTTGGCCTGCAGATCCAGGGCATACACACGTCCTCGGCAATTATCGATTCGATTACACGAAGCAACCGCGTGGCTGCCGTTCCTTCTCCTGGGTCAATCGACATTTCCTTCGGATTCACAACGCTATGGACTGCGACCCTCGCGTGTGGTCGCGGGTTGAATCGGATGTTCTCTCGGAGATTCGATGGGTGGAAACAGGAGGGAATGCGCCCGTCGCGTCCGAGTACACTTCCGCCTCCCTAAGCTGTGCCGCGGAGACCCGGCCATGAAATACTCCAGCCTCCGCGCTTCTCGAGCTGGGCAAGAGCGCTATGCAACAGCGGCAACTTTTGCCGCTTTGTTTCGGGCAGATGTATCAGGCATATTCCACTTGGCTTTGCTGCTCACGGCAGATCCGGTTTCAGCCGAAAAGTGCTTAATTGCAGCTCTGGATGACTGCGTAAGGAAGGATTCGGTATTTCTGGAATACGCACCTGCATATGCGAGATATGCGGTGATCAGGCAAGCGACGAAAGCAAGATGCGATCTCCATCAACAGTCGCCACGCGGCGACACGGGCGAGACGGAGATATTAACAGACCTGTACAAGTCTGACCCTCTGCTCTCGCTTCCCAGGTTCGAGAGAGCGGTGTTCATTCTTTGTCTGCTTGAGTGCTTTTCGGATAAACAAGCCAGTCTCCTGCTCAGGGCGACACCTGAGGTTGTTCGGCGTGCGCGAATCCAGGGGTTGGAGCGAGTCGACCTGCTGCCGCCCCGGCCTGCCCAGAGAAGAGAATCGGAGGTTAGGACCACGATCCGGTGAAGCAGCGCCATCACTGGAGGCCGCACTGGCGCGGCACGTCCCGTCCAAAATCACACTGGCAGGGTCCCTCAAATGACACATCACGCAGTTAAGTCCATCTTCGCCTCTGCCATCGTGACCGGTGTGTTGCTCGTCCAGGTCATGTACAGGCGCAGCCAGATTCCCCGCCATCGAATCTGGTCCTTGCGGATTGCGCCGAAGCAACTCCAGAACCTGCTGAGGAGCGACCACCCCCCCCTGATTATCGATCTGCGGTCCCCGCTCGATGTGCTTTCCGACCCGAGGATGATTCCGGGGGCCATTCGACTGACGCAGGAAGAATTATCTGCGGCCTCCTTTGCCTTGCCCAAGGATGACGATATCGTTATCTACTGCACGTGCCCTGCCCAGCGTACGAGCATCGATACAGCGCTGGCACTACGAAAAGTCGGCTTCGCCCGTGTGCGGCTTCTGTCGGGAGGCTTCCAGGAATGGAAGCGACTCGGGTACGAACTTGAAGACGCCAGTGAGAAGATTCACTGGCACGGCTAGCTCCAGCAATACGCGGGACACGACAAATGCCGGCAGTGCCGTCTGGACTCGTAGCTCCTGTGACCTCGCTCCCGGGCACGGCACGTGATGTGCGGTCCCAATCGTTTGACGCACGAGCTCGGATGGGTCTGCCCAGACGGGCCTCACGGCGGCGCAGGCGGCGCCGTCTGTCAGCCACCGGCTATCGAGACTTAGGTAGCGATCGACACGTTTGTCCAATGGATCAGCTCGGATTCGTGGGACAACATGCAGGTGTGCGCGCTTCTGATCGCGTCATCGGGTCAGCGCCGTGTGGGGCAGCGATGAGTGGGAATTATCGGCAAGGGAAGATACATCTGAAGCAAATCTCTGCCGCCTATTGGCGCGTTACGTTCGACCTCCCGCCACTGAACATTTTTGGGCCTGCCAGTATTCCAGAGCTCGAAGCGATCGTCTCGTTGCTGGAATCTGATGATCGAGCGAAGGTAGTGGTCTCTGACAGTGCGGTGGACGGATTCTTTCTGACCCACTATGACTTTCTGGCAAAACCCGAAGAGTCCGCTGCTTTTCATCCTGGAAGAACCGGTTTGCAGCCTCTGCCTGACATGCTTGTCCGGCTGAGCCGTGCGAGTGTTGTCTCGATTTCCTCCATTCGAGGCCGCGCAACCGGCGTGGGCAGCGAACTGGCCCTTGCGTGCGACATGCGTATCGCAAGTCGCGAGAGGGCGGTGCTGTCACAGTGGGAGGTTGGGGCGGGATTGGTCCCCGGCGGGGAGCGAATGGCGCGCCTGCCTCGATTGATAGGCCGTGGTCGAGCATTGGAGGTGCTGTTGGGGGCCGACGACATCGCGGGGGATGTGGCGGAACTGTACGGCTACGTCAACCGCGCATTGCCGGCTCAGCAGCTGGACGCATTCGTCGATACGTTCGCGGCAAGAATCGCCTCCTTCGACAAAGAGGCGATCGCGGAAACAAAGAGGCTGGTGAATCTCAACAGTCTGCCCTCGGATGACGAAATTGCACCGGAGTGGCCAGCGTTCATCGCCGCTCTGGGACGGCCTGCCTCCCAAATGAGACTCCGTGCCCTATTCGAAAGGGGTTTTCACACGCCTGGCGATGTCGAGACGCGGCTTGGCTTCCACGTTGGTTCGATCGGACTCGCCGTGGAGATGCCGGAAAACCGGGGCTGCAGACCAATCGGACGAACTGAACTATAAGGCATTTGAAATGTCACTGGACCGAACAGACGCCTATCGCGACCGGGTCTTGCTCAATGCAGAAGTCAGGGGCTTCAAAACTTCCCGGAGGTAGTGACCGCGATGATCTCTTGCTCGTTCTATAGATTCAGCCTTTCGTTGATCGTGGTGGGACTATTGGCTCGGGGCGTCGCCTCTGGGCAGCAGTTTTCCGCGCCGGCACCGCAGGCTGCTACGGTCGTTGGCACGGTAATCGACGTCAATGGCGGGGTCGTTCCGGATGCGACGGTGATCCTGAATAACTCGAATCTGGGTGATCGTCTGGCATCGGCCAGCGACGGCAACGGCTTTTTTCAATTCACGAAGGTGCCGCCTGGGGCGGGCTGGTCCGTATCAATCCGAGTGCCTGAGTTTGCCGATTGGACGTCCAAGGCATTCGCTCTGACTCCGGGTCAATACTTTCTGCTTGCAGGCATCGAGATGCACCTTGCGATGGTGGAAGTCTCAGTCACAGCCCTCACTCCGGAGCAAATTGCCACGACCCAGGTCAGAGCCGAAGAGCACCAACGTATTCTGGGAGTCATTCCGAATTTCTACGTGATCTATGATCGCAGCCCAGCGCCGTTGACCTCAAAGCTGAAGTTCCAGCTCGCACTCAGAGCTCTTACTGATCCTGCTACAGTCGCAGGGTTCGTCCTGAACGCCACGATCTATCAAGCCGCCGGATATCCTGGATATCGAGGCGGAATTGGAGGTTACGGCCAGCGCTTAGGGGCTACCTTTGCCGGTGGCTATGGGAATGTGATCGTCGGGGACGCGCTGTTACCCGCGATTCTGCATCAGGATCCCAGGTTCTACTATCGCGGAACGGGGACAGCGATGTCCCGTCTCCTCTATGCATTGTCCAATCCGATCCTCACCTACGGAGACAATGGGCGGCGGCAGATCAATTATTCCGGAATCGGCGGAGATCTTGCCTCCGGTGCGCTTGCGGACGCATATTATCCGTCGTCGGAGCGCGGAGGTTATCTCGTGGTAAAAAGCGCGCTGATCGGAGCGGGCGGGCGTATAGCCAACGGCTTGCTGCAGGAGTTTGTATTGAAGCGGCCCGCTTTTCGCAAGCGGCGAAGGTGAGGGCGCGACGCGCAGCTCTGCGCCAGTTGCTGAATCTGTCGCGGCGCTCGCGCAGACAGCGTGATTCATTGGTTGTGCGTAACGAACAGAGGTGGGCGCGGTACTCGGGTATCAGTTGAGGGAAGCAGCGGTATTGCTTCCTGAGCGAGCAGGCACTCCAGGCAGAGTGGCCGGCGAAGCGCCTGTAGACGCCCCCGCTGCAGCATCCATCCAGAGGTCCGGGCCAGGTTCCTGGCGTTGCCGCTTACATTCAATGCCCATGCGTTTCATTCTTGCAATGAGGGTTGTTCGCTTGAGCCCGAGCTTCATCGCTGCTCCTCTGACGCCTCCGACCACCCAGTTGCTCTCCCGCAATGTATTTACGATCAGATCACGTTCGCAGTGGCCGGGGGCGGGGGGCGCCGTGGCTGACGGGATTGGCAGAGTGCAGACCTGATCTCGCAGATCGGGGAATACACCGTCCTGCGACAAAATGACAGCGCGTTCAATTACATTCTGAAGCTCACGAATGTTGCCTGGCCAATCATATGCAGTCAGCGAAAGCAGCGTCTCTTCCGGGACACAGGTGATCTTTTTGCCCAGCCGGCGCGAGAAAACTTCAATGAAATGCCGGATGAGAGGAGGGATGTCGCCTCGACGCTCGCGCAGCGGTGGCATTATTACCGGAAATACGCTTAGTCGATAGTATAAATCGCTGCGGAATTCATTGTTACGCGCCATAGCTTTCAGGTCGCGATGGGTCGCGGCAATCAGCCGTACGTCAACATGTTGTGTGCGACTACTGCCCAGTCGCTCAAACTCTCCTTCCTGAAGGACTCGAAGAAGTTTAGGCTGCGATGCGAGGGGCAAGTCACCGATTTCATCAAGAAACAATGTGCCGCCGTGCGCAATTTCGAACCGCCCGGATCTTTGGACATTTGCGCCGGTAAACGCTCCTCTTTCGTGCCCAAACAGCTCACTTTCCAGCAAATCAAAGGGAATTGCGGCGCAATTCACTTTCACAAACGGACGGTCTGCGCGATCACTCATCGCGTGGATGGAGCGAGCGATCAGCTCCTTCCCGGTGCCAGTCTCACCGAGGATCAGAACAGTGGAATCCGTTGTGGCTACCAGTCGAGCCTGGTCCAGCGCCACTTTAAGCGCAGAACTCTGGCCCACCATCTCAGAACGGCGGCAGGTCTCCCGGTCAAAGTTGCGGATGAAGTTTGCCTCGAGCGCGCTCATTTGAATCTCTCCAGACCAGATGTGTGGGCCTTCGGTTGTCGCCTCTCAGGACTCAGGAAAGGTAAGGTGCCAGCGCAGTGCGAAGCGCCGCTCGACCGCGGCTCCTGCGCGACTTGAGCGCGGTTGCGGTAATGCCCAGCAGCACGGCTGCCGCCGCGGTCGACTTCTCTTCGAGGTCACAGACTTTCAACGCGATGCTGCTTGAGGGGCTCAGTTCGCGCAACCTGCTAACCAGAAGGGCCCCACGTTCCTTCTCGGAATAGATCGATTCCGGATTCGGTCCAGGATCGGCGATTTCGAGTCGCTGCGGCATGCGACCTTCGGCCTCGCAGTTGAGATCTGCCGTCTCATGCAGGCGCGAGCGCTTGCGTCTCCACATGCGCGCCTCGTTGATCGCGATACTGGTCAGCCATGTGGAGAAGGAACACCTCTTCTCAAAACTGGAAAGCCGAACAAAGGCCTTCATAAACGTCTGTTGGGCGATGTCCTCGGCATCAGCGAAGCTGCCCGTCATTCGGCGGCCGATTGCGAAGATCACGCTCTGATAGCGTCGAACAAGGAATTCAAAGGATGGCAGGTCGCCATTCATCGCCGCGGTCACGAAAACATCATCGGGCCGATCGCACAGCGCTCCGGGCATCGCATTTGATTCGTTCCGAGGGGTGGAAATGGCCATCATCTCTTCGTCCTCCCGAGTGTCAGTCTGCCTCTGCTCGGGATTAGGCCATAGAGGGCACGGTGAAGACCATTGACCAATGGTATCGACCGGCACCTTGGTATCGGGCCATCGGTTCCTGAAGAATCTGGGCGAACGACCCTGTGCCGCGTGCGCGAATGGGATCAGTGCACCGCAGCTATGCGAGTTCATCGGGGCACAGTTGGAACGCCTCGATAGGGGGGTCATTCTCAAGGGTGATCATGTCTTTGAGAGTTCTCCGATCAACGTGCTCATGAGTTTTTCCGTCGACATAGGGCGCAAGAGAGAAGCTCCCTGGCCGGCCCACCGGGCCCCGTATCCTGATTCGCCCGCCGCCTTCGCCGCCGCATGCAGGGCCTTGCCGGCGGCATAGGCGATCGGGTAGGGCGGAATGTCCCTTGAGTCCGCGTGTGCGCCGAAGCTCGTGAACCGATTTGCCAGACAACGTGCCGGTCGACCGGAAATGGCGCGCGTCATCATCGTGTGATTCGCAGCGTCACTCAACAGAGCCCGACGGTAGCCCTCATCGGCTGCCGACTCATCTGTCGCCAGAAACGCTGTCCCCAATTGTGCAGCTACCGCCCCCAGGCGCAGCACGGATGCGATACCTGCGCCATCCATGATTCCGCCTGCGGCGATTACTGGAACGTCGAGGTTTCCAACGAGGAGCCGAGTGAGTGGCAGGGTCCCGATCTGGTCGTCCGCGGCATCAGGATCGAATACTCCCAGGTGCCCGCCGGCCTCATAGCCCTGAGCGATGACGGCATGGACTCCGGAGCTTTCCAGAATACGTGCTTCGTGGAGACTGGTCGCGGTGCCCAGAAGTACAATTCCCGCCCCCCGGAGAGCTCGAATCGCCGCCTCAGTGGGATGGCCAAAGTGAAAACTGACCGCCCTGGGCTTGGCGGCGATGATGGCCGCAAGCATGGCGTCATCTTCAACAAAGCTTTTGTAGATTTCTGAGATGCAAACAGGGGGTTCAAAACCGACCTTCTCGAACTCCGGGCGCAGGCGCCGCAGCCAGGCTGCTTCGGAGCTCGCATTCGGTGTCGCCGGGCGGTGGCAAAATACATTCAGATTCAGCGAGGCCCGACAGAGTTCGCGGAACGCCGCCATCGATGCAGCCGCAGCGGTTGCTGTCATCGCGCCGACACCGAGTGATCCCAGCCCCCCAGCGTTCGATACGGCGGCCGCCATAGAAGGTGTAGAGATTCCCGCCATGGGTGCCTGAATGATCGGCCAGGTGATTTGCAAGAGCCCCAGGATTTCGCCTGAACCTGTATTGACGTTCATGCCTCTCTATCCTGCCTGAGATACGCCGTATTGACGAGGCTACGGATCGTTGTTGTGAGTCGCATGCTTGCAACGGCCGAAGCCCGGTGCGCCTGACGCACAGTTGAGGGTGCTGCAAGTCCACCAGTGTGGATGAATCATCTCATGAGTCGTTTACCGGGGCGCCGATTCTACGGCTATATCGACTCTCGTCCACTTACCCCATCCAGCAGATGCGTGTGTCTCCATGTCCGGGACATGGCGGATCGAAGACTCCGATACGAAGGTATCGCAATACCAATGTCCAATTGTTTTCCACTCCGTTTTTCTGGTGTGATCCACGACACGAGGCAACGGCAGGCTTCCGCAATGCCATGAGAACACTTCGAATGTGGTCAGAGACGCGGGCGAAGTCGGTGTTGCTGCTGGTGTTGTGTGGCGGCGCTGTGTCTGCACAGAGCACTCTGCCATCGACCCCTGCTCCATACAATCCAATCGCGTTTAGCGAAATAACGGGGGGGCCCCGAACGGCGGTCCAGAGCGGTCAAGTCAGCGATCACGACCTTTCGCAGAACCCGTATTTAGGAGGCATCCCGTCGGGAAAACTCAGTACAGCACCGCTAGAGCTTTCCCTCGACGATGCAGTCAGCCGGGGTCTCAGGCACAATCTCGGGGGAGTTCTGGCCACAGATACCGTCATTGACGCGCGCGGGCTGCGTTGGCAGGCGCTGAGCGAACTGCTTCCGAATGTCGTTACAGATACGGGCTTCGGAATTCGCCAAATCGATCTAAGGGCTGATTTCGGTCTCTCCATTCCAGGAGTTCCCCCAATCATTGGGCCTTTCGGGGACTTTGAGTCACGCGCCTATCTCACGCAGTCGGTGTTCGACTGGGGGGCCATCGAGCGAATGCGATCTTCGGGGAACCAGCTGGAATCCGCGCAATTCAGCGCCAGAGACGCCCGGGAACTTGTTGCGCTTGTCGTGGTGTCGAATTACCTGCTGCTCATAGCCGACGAGTCAGAGGTCGAGTCAGCCAGATCGCAGCGCGATACGGCAAGAACCCTCGTTCAGCAGGCAAGCGATCAAAGGGTGTCGGGGCTTGCCTCCGCAGTGGACGTTTTGCGTTCGCAAGTTGAGCTGCAATCGCGGGAGCAGCAGCTGATCAGCGCAAAGAATGCCCTCGCCAGGCAAAAACTGGTTTTGGCAAGGGCGATCGGACTCCCTCTCGGGCAACAGTTCGAGACGACTACGCGAGTTCCGTATCGCGAACTATCGCCGGGGAGTCTGGAGCATGCGATCGAGAGCGCTTACAACTCCCGCCCCGACTATCAGAGCCAGTTGCGTCGTGTCCGTTCTGCCGAGTTGGAAAGACAAGCGGCGTCTGCCGAGCGGTATCCATCGATCGAGGCGGGCGTCGACTATGGTCTTGCGGGTGTCAACCCGGGTTCATCGCACGGCACCATTGATGCCGCTGTCACCCTCCGAATCCCTGTCTTTCAGGGCGGGAGGGTGCACGGCGATGTCCTGCACGCGGATGCTGTTCTGACGCAGGAACAAGAGCGGGTCGAAGACCTGCGCGCCCGGATCGACCAGGAGGTGCGGGATGCTTACCTCGATCTTGCGTCGGCTGCGCAGGAAGTCGCTGTTGAAGGAAGCGCCGTCACCCTGGCCACTCAGAGTCTGCAACAATCCCGGGATCGATTCCGCTCGGGTGTTACCGACAATGTCGAGGTAGTCCAGGCGCAGGATGCGCTGGCAATCGCGAACGACGCTTACATTGCCAGTCTCTACAGCTACAACCTGGCCAAGATATCTCTCGCCAGATCGATCGGAGTCGCGGCCTCGCAATACTCGAATTATTTGGGGGCACACTGAGCATGCCGGAGCAAAGTCACCAACCAGAGCACAGCGCGGTTGTGGAGCCGCCTTCGCCAGTCGAACATCCAGGGGTGGACGACCTGCCCTTGTCAGCGTATCCACGCAGACGGAGTAAGAAGATCTGGATTCTGCTGGCATTGGCCGTGGCCCTTGCTGCGGCTGGCGCACTCCTCTGGCATCATCTCTCGGGCTTTGTCTCCACCGACGACGCGCAGGTGGACGTGCACCTCTACCCTGTCAGCGCACGCATTTCGGGCTACATCGACCAGGTTAATGTCGCCGACAACCAGTGGGTTAAGAAGGGCACCCCACTGGTGGAGATTGACCCCGATGACTATCAGGTCGCGCTGGCGAAGGCAGAGGCGGCTCTTGACGCCTCAGAGGCCACCGCGAAGAGCCTGAAGATTGACGTACCCCTGTCGTCCGTGGACACGTCAAGCGCCCTGGAACTCACCTCTGCGGAAATCACGGATGCTGAAGCCGCCATTCAGGCGGCAGAGAAGAAAGCCGCCGCGGCCCGCGCACTCGTCCTGGAAACGTTGGCCGAGAATGTGAAGGCACAGGACGACGTCACGCGCTATCGTCTCCTGCTGGCGAAGGAGGAAGTTCCGAGGCAGATTTACGATCATGCCTACGCCGCCGCGGCGACCGATATTGCTGCCATATCTGCTGCCAGAGCAGACGAGGCCGCAGCTGAGGAGGCCGTACGAGAGGCGCGCAGCCGTCTGAGCGAAGCTGAAGCACAGTATCAGGACGCCAAAGCCGGACCACAACGCGTCGCTTCAACGCGCGCGCGGGCGCTGGCGGCCGTAGCGGATGTGGAACAGAGGCGGGCTGCCGTCGAGCAGGCCAGGCTGAATCTCGGCTACACCACGGTATTTGCGCCCGTATCCGGAGAGGTTACGAAGAAAGTGGTGGTTGGACTCAATGTGAGTCCCGGAGAACAGATGCTCACCGTCGTGCCCCTGAGTCAGGTGTGGATCACCGCAAACTTCAAGGAGACCGCCCTCAAACACATGCGCGTGGGCCAGAGAGCTACGATCCATCTCGACTCGAACGGGCGGACATATCAGGGCCATGTGGACAGTATCGCGGGAGCTACGGGCCCCATTTTCAGCCTGCTGCCGCCCGAGAACGCGACTGGCAACTACGTCAAGATCGTCCAGCGAGTCCCCGTCAAGATCGTTCTCGAGCCAGGTGAGGATCGTGACCACGCGCTTCGCCCCGGGATGAATGTCGAGGTCAAGGTCTACCTGCGATGAGCGCTACTGTAGCAAGCCTGCCTGCGGCTCAGGCCTCGTCTCGTCGGAAAGTGAATCCGTGGCTCATCGGCGTTACGGTGTCCATGGCGGCCTTCCTCGAGGTGCTGGATACCAGTGTCGCCAACGTCGCGCTCCCCTATATCGCCGGCAATCTTGGCGCCAGCTATGACGACAGCACGTGGGTGCTGACCTCGTATCTGGCGGCGAATGCGATTGTGCTTCCTGTGAGCGGGTGGCTTGCGGAAGTGATCGGCCGCAAGAGATATTTCATGATCTCGCTCGTCGTGTTCACCGTAAGTTCGCTGTTGTGCGGCTTCGCGCCCAGCCTGCCGCTCTTGCTGCTCTTTCGAGCGATACAGGGCATCGGGGGTGGCGGACTACAGCCGATGGCGCAGGCAATACTCAACGATACCTTTCCCCCCGAACAGCGCGGCCTCGCCTTTGCTCTCTACGGCATCACGGCCGTCTTAGCCCCTACCGTCGGGCCGATGCTGGGAGGGTGGATTACCGATAACTACTCCTGGCGCTGGATATTCTTCATCAAACTGCCGATTGCGCTGCTGGCCATTTACCTGACCTACGTGCTGGTGCACGATCCGTCGCCTGCCCGTACCGCAAAGAGAGGCGGGATTCGCGTCGACTACATCGGCATAGCGTTCCTGGCGCTGGGGGTGGCCTCTCTCCAGATTCTCCTGGACAAAGGTCAGGAGGATGACTGGTTCGGATCTCACTTTATCCTCACCCTCACGGTTGTGGCCGCAGTGTGCCTGACAGCGCTCGTTGTTTGGGAGTGGTACCGCAAGGACCCTATCATCGACGTCCGTATGTTCAAGAGCTTCAATTTCGCGGCGGCAAACTTAATGATGTTCATGATGGGCGTCATGCTCTTCAGCACGCTGGTGCTCATCCCGGAGTTCCTGCAGACACTGTTGGGCTACACGGCGGGACTTGCGGGCATGGTATTGTCTGCGAGCGGATTCGTCCTCCTGTTAATGATGCCCGTCGTGGGGCGCCTCACCGCGAAGGTCCAGGCGCGGTTCCTGATCGCGGCTGGATGGCTGTGCCTGGCCATTGGTCTGCTCTATTCCGCACATCGCATCGATCTGAATATCAGCTTCGACTTTGCCATGTGGCTGCGATGCGCTCAGGTTGTGGGCATCGGGTTTCTCTTCGTTCCCATCACGGCCGCCGGCTACATTGGGGTCCCGGCGGAAAAGGGGAACAGCGTTTCCGGCATGGTCAATTTCATGCGTAACATTGGCAGCAGCATCGGCACCTCCATTGTGACGACGATGATCGCCCGGCGCTCACAATATCACCAGCAGATCCTGGTTGGTCACATTACCGCGGACACCGAGGCATTCCGCGATGCGCTCCGCCGCCTGACAAACAGCATCCGCTACTCGGGGCTTGACCGAGCCGACGCGCACAATCAGGCCATCGCTCGAGTGTACGGCCTGGTGGATCGGCAGGCACACACGCTGTCCTTCATGGACACATTCTGGGTTCTGGGCGTGTTATGCGCGATTATGTTCGTTCTTGTGTTTTTCCTGAAGAAGAATGATCCCACAGCAGGTGGCGATGTCGCTGTTGGTTGAGGGAAACCTGGATGATTCGAGCCATTACGATTGAGCGAGAGTTCGGTTGCGGAGCATCGGAGATCGCCGGTCTGGTCGCCAGCAGCCTGGGCTGGGATCTGTGGGACGAGCGATTGACCAAAGAAATCGCGCGGCTGACCGAAAGTACTCCGCAAGCAGTCGAGCGGAGGGAATGGCGGTCTGATCCAGCAGCTTACAGGTTTCTGAAGAGCTTTCTTCGAGGGGCGTTCGAGGGGGGGCTGCCGCCGATCAGCCGGCTGCGCATGCTGGATGCGCGCAGGATCGCGGATGCTTCGGGAACGGCAGTCAAGGCCGCTCTTTCCGGTGGGCCCTGCGTGATTGTCGGCCGAGGCGCGCAGTATTTCCTTCGCGCCCGCGCAGATGTCTTCCACGTGTTCCTCTACGGGCCTCGGGATATGAAGATTCGCAGGCTGATCGCGGGTGGGGTAGCGGAGAAAAGGGCAATCGAACAGATCGACACAACGGATCGTGCCCGAGCTGCATTCGTCCGGCAGTACCTCGGCTTGAAATGGCCGGAGCCGCACCTATATGACGCGATGTTCAACACCGAAAGCGGTGAAGCGGTCACGGCTGCAATGTTGATTCAGTGTCTCAAAATGTTTGAATGCAAAGGTGAAGACGTCTCGGTTGCCGGCGGTGCGTCCGCGGCAAGCCTGAGTCGACCGGAGGGCAGTGGTCTGTCGGGCGCATAGCAGTGCGACGCCCGTCAAGTCGCAAGGAGTTAAACAAGGGCGCTTTGCCCTGCGGAGGGGAGATGCGGTCGGACTTGGTCTATGGCGCAGCAAGAACTCTACCTAACCGGTATCTACTGGTCCGCGCTGCCACCCAGGCGATCAGAAAACTGCACAGACCCGGGGCTCGCATTGCCGATACGGCCAACGAGGTATTTGAACGTTTTGGCCGTGCAAACCCACTGGCGATTCGAGAGGGTAAGGCGAGAACCGCTGCGGCTCGAGTGCGGCGAGCCGCATGATCGCAGAGTGGGCGTACGCCCGAATGCGTCAGCGGTCTCAGTTCTGAGCTTTGCAGTCCTTCCGATGAACGCCGCCAGAGCGATATCGTGACGAGTCAGGCAAAAAACAACGGCCACGAGTCGTCGCGACTCCGGCCGCGCGGCAAGCAACGAAGAAGAGAAGGATCAAACAGTTTCAGGCCGCAGCTGAGGCGGCGAAATACTTCGGGAGCGCCTGGCCGTCGAGGTCGACGATGCGGGATTCTGGCCGGTGATGAGGCGTCCATCGACAACGGCAAAGGGCTCCCAATTCTGCTTCTTCTCATAGACTGCGCCAAGGCGCAGAAGCTCATCCTCCACGAGGAACGGCACAATCTTCGTAAGTTGCACCTGTTCTTCCTCTCCGTTGGTGAAGCCAGTCACATGCTTGCCCTTCACCAGCGGCTCGCCCCTGTACCTGACTTTGTGGAGTACTCCGGGAGCATGGCATACCAGAGCGATCGGTTTGCCCGAGTCATAGAAAGATTCGATGAGGGCAATCGACACAGGGCTCTCGGCCAGGTCCCACATCGGGCCATGGCCGCCCGGGTGGAAGATGGTGTCGTAGTCTTCCGCTTTCACATCCGCCAGCTTCACTGTATTCGCCAGCGCCTTTTGTGCCGCAGCGTCCTTCTTGAATCGGGCCATAGCCGGCGTTTGATTCTCGGGGAGGTCGCTCTTGGGATCAATGGGGGGGCTGCCCGCCTTTGGGCGACGCCAGCGTCAGTTCGGCGCCTGCATCGCGAAAAACAAAATAGGGCGCCGCAAATTCCTCAAGCCAGAAGCCGGTCTTGCGCCCGGTGGTCCCAAGTTGATCGTGCGAAGTGAGCACCATCAGAATCTTCATTCGTTGTCTCCTTATGCAGGCCTAAAGGGAGTCCGACTCTGTCGGACGCATATGGCATGAGATCAAAATCGCACGGGGAAAACAATTGGACGAACGTATCGACTATGCCGCCAGTCGATTTCTGATCCGGCTGCATGCCGCAAGGAGCGATACGAGGGTATCGCCGATACCATAGTCCAATTGCGCCGGTCGTCGATTGTCTGGCTCAATCAATACGTTCGGATCTCTTCCGGGGAGCCGTATGTGGCGGCATGGGTGCGTCACTTGCATCCCCAACGCCAGTGGAAAGACTGAACCAGAAACTCCCTAAGGTGACCGGGGCCCATCTCTGGCGCGGGCGACTCGTTGAGACTTCCTTCAGGAGGAACTTGCTCGTGGAAAACTCCAGGACAGTCATCGTGACCGGAGCCTCGAAAGGTATCGGTGCCGCGATCGTCAGAGCGTTTCTGGATCGCGGCTATAACGTGGTCGGCAACTCGCTCAGTGGCGCGAGCAACGAGTTTAATGGAACAGCAGAGTTTGAATACATCCAGGGCGATATTGGGCAGAGGAACACGGCGGAAAGGCTCGCTGAGACTGCAATTTCGCGGTTCGGATCGATCGACCACCTCGTGAATAACGCCGGCATTTTCAGGGCCAAGGCATTCACGGCCTATAGTGCCGGGGACCTTCGTGAGTTCGTCTCTACAAACCTGGAGGGTTTCATCTTCATTACCCAGCTGACTGTAAAGCAGATGCTTGCGCAGGGTACGGGGGGCAGCGTGACAACGATAACGGCTGCATTGGCAGAAAACCCAATTGCAGGAGTTCCGGGCTCGATTGCGATGATCACGAAGGGCGGCCTGAACGCAGCCACGATCAGCCTGGCCAGTGAGTATGCCAGGCAGAACATCCGCTTCAATGCGGTAGCTCCGGGCGTGGTCGATACACCGATGCATCGGAACGACGACAAGGGGCGCCTCAAGACGCTCACGCCGATGGGAATCGTCACTGAGGCGAGAGATGTTGCCGATGCAGTGGTGTATCTGACGGAAGCTCGTCATGTCACAGGGGAGGTGCTGCACGTGGACGGCGGTGCGCACGTGGGCAAATGGTAGGCGCAGCGAAGCTGTCGGAGAGCAGCGCAGAGCGGCGGCTTTCGAGTTTGGGGATCGAACTGCCGATCGCGCCGACGCCTTTCGGCAGTTATGTCGAGGCACTACAGACAGGAAGCCTCCTCTTCCTGACCGGCATGCTCCCGGTTGTCGGCCACACACCGAAATATCTGGGCCGGATAGGCAGAGAACTGGATGCGGAAGCCGGCCGCGACGCGGCTCGCACAGCGGGACTGAGCGCACTGGCTGCAGCAAAAGCATTTCTGGGTTCGCTCGATCGCGTAACGCGGGTTGTGCGCCTCGGCATATTCATGGCCACCTCCGAGGACTTCGTGGAACATCCAGGCGTGGCCGATGGCGCCTCAGACTTGTTTCGCGACGTCTTCGGCGCGGCTGGGGCATCCGTTCGTCTCGTGATAGGGGTAGCGAGCCTTCCTCTCGGTATGCCGATCGAACTGGAAGTCATCCTGGAAGTATCCGAGTCCGCCGGGCCTTAGTGCATGAACTAAACGGCAACTAAAAGGGAGGAATGCGAATATGCGAATCGTCGGCGGCGAACAACGCATGTGGATCAGCATAGCTTGCCTCATCCTGGTCTCTGCGCTGGCCGGGGTTGCGAAGATTGCGTCTCAGGACGTCCAGGATCGCTACACGCTCAAAACCCTCAACGGAGTCAGCTTCTCAGAATTCCGTGGATACGATCGGTGGCAGGACGTGTGGGTCAGCACCACGGCGACCGGGGTTAAAACGATCCTCGGAAATCACACGATCATCAAGGCCTACAAGGCCGGCATTCCTGCCAACGGCCAGCCGTTCCCCGACGGCTCCGTGATTGTGAAGATCGAATGGAACAAAGCGCAGAATCCAGTGTCACCCTACTTCGTGGAGGTTCCGGCCACGCTGAAATCGGTGTCATTCATCGAGACGGACTCGAAGAGATTCCCCAACACGAGCGGGTGGGGTTACGCGCAGTTTCTCTACGATCCAGCCTCTAAGACACTTCATCCCTACGGCAAGGACGCTTTGTTCGGGAAGACAGTCTGCTATCAGTGCCACACGGCGGTCAGGAATCGCGATTACATTTTCACCGATTATGCGCCGAGATAACGCGGCGATCGACCTGGTCAGACGATGACCTTCCAAGCTCTGCATGAGCTGATTTAAAAAAGTTGTGCAAATACTCCCAGGAGGAATGATGACGACAGCGACGGTAAGGACAACTATGAAGGCGGCGCAGGTGGCCAGGGGCGGATCTGGCCTTGAGGTAGTTGAGCGCTCCATTCCCACGGCGGGCGCGGGCGAAGTGCGCATTCGCGTTCTGGCGTGTGGCGTCTGCCACAGCGACGCACTGGTAGCAGATGGTTCGTGGCCCGGAATCGCTTATCCGCGGGTTCCAGGACACGAAGTAGCGGGGATTGTCAATCAGGTGGGAAGTGGCGTACTACAGTGGCGCGAGGGCCAGCGGGTCGGCGTGGGCTGGCACGGCGGTCATGATGGTACGTGCCGCGAATGCCGTCGCGGAGATTTCCGCAACTGCCGCAATCAGAAGATTGCCGGTATCAGTTACGACGGCGGCTATCAGGAATACATGGTTGCGCCCGCCGAAGCGCTGGTTCCCATTCCAGACGGCCTCAGCGACGCCGATGCAGCACCTCTTCTCTGCGCGGGAATCACCACGTACAACGCGCTGCGGCACAGCGGAGCTTTGCCCGGGGACCTTGTGGCCGTACAGGGCATTGGAGGCCTGGGGCACCTGGGAATCCAGTTCGCAAACAGGTTCGGCTATCAGGTTGCCGCCATCGGTCGCGGTCCGGAGAATGCGGCACTGGCAAAGAAACTTGGTGCCGCAGTATACATCGACAGCAAAGCAACCGACGCGGCAGCTGAACTGCAGGAACTTGGCGGCGCCCGGGTCATCATGGCGACGGCGCCTAATTCGAAGGCGATGTCAGGATTGATCAACGGACTCGGTCCTAACGGCAAACTGCTCGTGATCGGGGCCGCCTTCGATCCCATTGAGGTTGCGCCGGTGCAACTGATCGTGGGCAGCAAGACCATTCAGGGGTGGGCGGCGGGTACACCCGCCGACTCGGAAGACACCCTGCGCTTCGCGGAATTAAGCGGGGTGCGCGCCATGATCGAAACCTACCCCATGGAGAAGGCTGCCGAAGCCTACGCTCGGATGATGAGTGGTAAGGCTGAATTTCGTGTCGTCCTCACGATGTGAAATCGCTCGCCGGCCGTGCGTGGCAGCGATCCAGGACTCGCGCGGCGGAGCCGGGCGCCATGTGCATACCCCGCAGGCTCGCCTCCGACACTGCCTGCCGGCCGGAATTCGCGACAAGGAGAAGCAATGCACCAGCCCGTCCACTATCGCACGATCCAGGTGGATCGTCTCTCTCTCTTCTACCGAGAAGCCGGCACACAGGATGCTCCCACGCTCCTTCTGCTCCACGGCCTTCCGTCATCGTCGCGGATGTTTCAACCTCTTCTGACGCGACTCTCTCACAGCTACCACCTCGTGGCGCCGGATTATCCAGGCTTCGGTCACAGCGACTGGCCACCCCCGGAAGAATTTGAGTACACTTTCGACCATATTGCCGAGGTGATGACTCGATTTACTGAGGCCCTTGGGTTATCGCATTACACACTTTACATGCAGGATTATGGTGCGCCCGTGGGGTTTCGTATGGTACTGGCGCATCCGGAGCGGGTCCAGGCGCTTATCGTTCAGGACGCGGTTGCACATAATGAAGGGCTCGGAGCAAACTGGGCAACGCGGCGCGCATTCTGGGCAAGCCGCGAGGCTCACGAAGCGGAACTGCGCGCGAACTTACTATCCCTTCCCACGACCAGGACCCGCCATGTCGGAGATGATCCGGATGTCGGCAGCTACGATCCGGATCTCTGGACCGATGAGTACGCGTTTTTGAATGCACCCGGCCAGGCGCAGATCCAGAGTAACCTCTTTTACGACTATCGGACTAACGTTGACGATTATCCGAAATGGCAGGCGTGGATGCAGAAGACACAACCGAAGCTCCTCGTTCTTTGGGGAAAGCACGATCTCTCCTTCGATTCCGGCGAGCCGGAGCGATATCGCAAAGACGTGCCATCCGCTGAGGTGCATCTTCTCGATGCCGGCCATTTCGCGCTGGATACGAAGCCGGATGAGATTGCCGAATTGGTGCGTCGGTTCGCGATGGCCCCCGCCTCAGAGGCGGCGAACCCGCATTGAGCGTCGCGACAGATCCGAGGCACTGCCACGCGACGCGGAGTACGGCACCCAGATTGTGCCGAGGCACGGCTCGTCTGCTATTCCACGGGCCGGCGTGAACTCTGCAGTGAATTCGCGCAACCGTCCTGCCCGAGAGCAGAGTGCCTGCGCACAGGATTACTGGTGGACATCTAGTTCCGCGGGAATTTCCATTGACACGAGGAAATTACTACCAAGAACATAATCATACAGATGGCTGAGGGGTGACGGAGGGTGAAGCTGTTGCGCGGAAACCCATCCATTCACCTCGCTCCAGTGCCAGCCTTTGGCGGAGACGCTTTCGATCGCCCGCCGCAGATCCGGCGCAGTCATCGGATAAGCGTAGATGCGCACGTTCTGCGCAAGCAGGCGAGACAAAGCCTCAAGGAAACTGCCGTCAAGTTTCGTGTAGCGGTACTCCCATGTGCGAACCAGAAGCGACAGGCCGATGACGAAGCGGATACATTCCTTCGTGTAGCGGTTAATGAGGGAGGTCATGCTGTACAACTCCCGTTCGCGGAACAGTAGAACGTCCCCGCCGTGTGCGCGAAGGCCATCAATACGTTCCAGGATATCGGCTATATCCGGCGGCGTGTCGGCGTCCCAGAGCGGCATTGCGGAAAGACAGAAGAAGCCACCGATCAGTGGGTCCTTTTCGCCGAGCTCTCCTCGAAGCTGCTCTTGCCCGGAAGCCAACATTCGCATAGCGGCACGAGCGGAACCTGGCTGTTTGAATGAACCGGGCGCCAGCACGACGGCCTTCTTGTGGAGAACTTCCAGAGGTGGAGCAGAGAGGCCCTTCGATGGGAAAAGGACGGCTTCCGCAAGGCCTGCGCACACCAGTTGCGCCAGCATCGTTCGCTGATCCCAGCCTTCGAAGGCTGCCCCTCGCACCTCGACGCTGTCGATTTCAAGGCGCCCCTCGATGTCCTGAGCGACGTTGTCGAGGAAAGATTCTCTCATCCGGAGCTGAAAGAAGATGGCGTAGATCAGGTTCACGCCCAGAATGCCGATGGCCTCCTGTTCAAGCGGGGTCGACCGATCGAGCATGTTGATATGGAGAATAATGTCGCTGTTCGGACCTCCAGGCTCGAGCTGAAAACGCAGGCCGACCCAGCCATGGGGTTCGTTGGTCCCTGCGAAATTTCGTGCGGAGATCGTATCGACAAAGGAGAAAAAGCGAGTGGTGGATCCACGGCCCGGGCATAGCTGCTTGATAAGCTGCGCCCACTCGCTGTCCAGCATGGATTCGAGGCGCTGTCTGGAAACGTAACGTACGCCAGAGCCATACAAATCGTCGCTGACCTCCTTGTCATACGCAGAGATCGACTTCGCAACCGTTCCGGAGGCTCCTCCCACAACCAGGAACCATCGTGCGACTTCCTGCCCGGCTCCAATTTCGGCGAAGGAACCGTAGCTCGTCTTGTCGAGGTTGATCTCAAGCGCCTTCTGATGTGTGTTGACCTTTTCCCCGCATTCCATCGAACGGCTCCTCGAGCTTATGGAATCGAAGGTGTGATTGGGACACGCGAAGTCGAGTAGCAGAGGGCAATCCTCGATCTGCGCATGAGATATCTATCTCGAGCGCAACTCGCGGCCTGGTTCCCGACGCCCGAGCCGATCGCCGCAATCTGGCCAACAGCTCGACCGGTATGCTCAACTGCTCCGGTGCCGAATACAGACGTATGCGTGTGACTCCCTCCTGGGACCCTTGTGCTCTGGAAGAAGGCGACCTCCGCGTCTCCTCATCGCTGTGCATCCGGGGAACCTTCACGGACAGCTCTTTACGAAGGAAGATGAGTTGTATGCCTTCGATCGTCACAATTAGGCCATACGATGGCGCGCGTTGCTATTGAACCAAGGTACCGGGCGACACGTTTGTATGACCATCCGCGGGTCACGAACCGCCGCAACACGGTGCGGCGGTATAGCGATACCATCGTGCAATTGTGCTCATTTGCTGTGTTTGCTTTCATTGGACTCGTCGGCCGAGGCCGAGGTCCCCGGGGAGTGCAACGTCCGTGCCGGGCGATTTGGCGCCTCTTCCATCTTTATTCTTTCCTCATCACCGAAGGAGCGGGCTCTAGCCAGTCATGAATACAGACATTGCGATGCTTCCCCGTCTGGTGCTGGTCGACAACGATGTCCGGCAACTGGAAATTCTAACGCTCGTCTTCAGAATGTTCGGGTTCTCGGTCTTCGCCTTCAGTTGCCCGGTTGTGGCACTTGCAGCGTTGGCACAACCGCCACTGCGCGCGCTCGAATTTGCGGTGCTGGATTATCAGATGCCCTTAATGAATGGCGGGGTCCTGGCGCACTACCTGAGGGCGTGTTACCCGCGACTGAAGATTGTCCTGCATTCCGGTTCGCCGGTGATTCCTGAAAACGATCTGAACAATGTCGACATTATCGTTCGAAAGGGAACGGGAGTCGCCCTGCTGCTGCAGGAGATCTCGCGGCTTCGCTGTTCTTAGCCCGGGCGGAATCGGCGCCGCCCCTGCGTCGATCGGACGATGCCACTGGCGCGCGGCACGCATCCGGGATGTCAGTGGTGGCGACTTCCCGCGATTCCAGGGCGCATGGTTGTTGTGAGTGCGCTGAGGCGGACGCGCGCGAATCGGGACGTCAGAAGCTTGCCATGATGCGGAAGCCGCAGACGAACACGTTCTCGCGGCGAGGATCCGCGGCGGGACGAACGATGTACTCCGCTGTCGGTTGAAGAAGCAGCTTCGATGTCACATGAGCAAGATAGTTGACTTCAACCAGATGTTCCGAGACGTGATCTCCCTGGCCGCGACTGAAAAGATAAGCGCGATATGCAGAACCATTTGAGGTTCGAACCCAGCCCACATCGAGCATGTCGTTGGCAAAGTGGCTGCCGCGGATGAGGCCCACATAGCGAAGGCCGACATCGATTTGCTGGTTTTCCGGATTGACGTCGTTGGGCGACCAGTCGACGGTGGAAGTGACACCGAGTCCCCTGTGACCGTCCGGTCCCTGCCCAGGCTCGCGATAGACAACCTGGCTTGCCTGTCCCCAAAGGATGTAATTGCCGGGACTCGGGCGCCCGCTGAGAAGATTGATGAAAACACCCGGATTGTAGCTACCGCCGAATTTGAACACACCCGGCCAGGGACCGGTCTCGGAGGAGCGGATGAAATTCTCTCGACCGAGGGCGGCGGTCGAGTCGGGCGGCAGCGGCGGATCGTGGAGGTAGCCGGCTTCAGCCGCGACGGCGGGCGGTCCGAAGTGAAAGCCGAAGCCATTACCATCAATGTTGTAAGGAGCCTTCTCCTGCGACAAAACGATTGCCTTTGCGTACCAATGGTGGTTGGGAAGGACCCTCATCTCGAAGGCGGGTGTGCCGCCGGGATCGTAGGTCATGTATGTGTTCGCGAACGTGTTGAAAGCATAGCCCATAGGCTCGTTGATAAACGACTGACCGTACTCCTGTACCCCATAGCTGTCCCACGTGGCGATTTTGCCGCCGCGGAATTCGAGGTGATCATGCAAGAGGTACTGGCTGAGGGAGTACTCTGCGGCCCGGAAGACGTGCTGACTGGCAAGGCTCGAGGGATTGGCATAGCTGCCGACGTAGTTTGTCGCGCCGATGTTGGTGCCGTACTGCCAAAGACTGGTGATATGTCCGCCCAGGCCTTTGTCGGGAGTGAATTTGCCGAAATCAAAATCGATCGTGCCACGGATACGTCCCCACCAGTTTTCAGGCGTGGGATCGACCCCCTTGGGCGCGGCGAGCACGTCTGCTACATAGTAGAAGCTCATCCTGACGCCGCTCTGGTCGAGTTGTGAGTGCTGTTCATCGCCAGGAGCCGGCGCCGGTTCGTCTGGGTTGGTCTGACTAACGGGAGATTGTGCTTGGCCTGACTGGACTGCGGGGACACTGGAGCGATCCCGGTGAGCCGGCGCGGGCGTCGCGACCGTGGACACGGGCGCATTCGGCGGGCCCTGCTGGGCGTGGACAGGGAAAGGGAGAAAGAGAAGCAGCCCAGGGAGTACAGAACGGCCCGCTACGGCGAGAGAGCAGCGAAGAGACATACTCTATTCCCTCCAAATGGACTTCACCACGGCGACGCGCGCCGCACGGGACCCCGGCCTCGCGAGGAGACCGGATTTCCCATTCCAGCCAGCGTTATTGAGATTCCGCATGCGCGATCGGTGGCGCATCGATTTGCATGCGACCAGACGATGGTATTCGCTCCGGAGTCCGCAGCAAACAGTCGCTTTATTTCGATGGCTTGCTCGGCGCGGACGTGGTTATAGAACGGATCAGTACCAAAGTATCTGCCATACCATTGGTCAATTGCATTCATCCCGGTGGTAGTGGCTGAATAGGTGGGGGGCGAAACACCCTTCCCGTTGTTGAAATCCTTGTGATGAGCCTGCATACTGACTGGCCTGTCGATTCCGAGCCGTCCAGGAGCGACCTGGTCTCAAACGAGGGCGCTCACCGGCGCTGGCGTATTGGACTGTTGCTGGGTATCGGTGTCCTGATCAACTATTTCGACCGCGTTAACATTTCGGTGTCGCATGGGGCGCTGGTACAGGAATTTCATATCAGCGAGATCACCTTTGGCGTTCTCGCCAGCGCATATTCGTGGACCTACGCGGTACTTCAGATCCCTGTCGGCGTGATTCTGGATCGGATTGGAGTGCAGGTTGTTGGGCGCGTTTCGGCGGTGATCTGGAGCGCAGCCTCCCTTTGCGCCGCCTTTGCACCGGGCGTGACGACGTTTCTGGGTGCGCGCCTGCTGTTGGGAATTGGTGAAGCGGCGACGTTTCCCGCGAACTCGAAGGCGACGGGCTATTGGTTCCCGGAGAACGAGCGGAGTTTTGCGACCTCGCTGTTCGATGCCGCGGCGAAGCTTGCATCCGCCATCGGGGTTCCGATGCTCGGGCTGGTACTTATCTACTTCGGGTGGCGCGCGACTTTTGCCTTCACCGGACTGCTGAGCTTTGGGTTCCTCCTGGCGTTCTGGCGGGTATATCGGAATCCGAGCCGTGACCGTACCCTCTCGTCGCAGGAACTGGAGTACATCCTCAGAGGAAACGCCCAGCCGGAAAATGCTGCGGGAGAGCGCGCAAAGGGCGCGCCTTTGGTGTATCTGCTTCGGAAGCGCGAAGTGATGGGAGCGACGATCGGGTTTGCCGCTTATAACTGGACATTTTATCTGCTGCTTACCTGGCTGCCGGCGTATCTGACCGTACGGCTCCACGTGGATCTGCTGCATTCGGTGCTTTACACGAGCGTGCCGTGGGGTGTTGCGACGCTGACGGACCTCTGCATCGGAGGCCTGCTGGTTGACTGGCTGGTCTCCCACGGCTGGACGGCATGGAAAGTGCGACAGACCGTTTTGGTGCTCGGGATGCTTTGCGGTGTTTGCATCTATGGAGCGGGTGTGGCCGATACCCCGGGGCAGGTGTTGCTGTGGACGAGTCTCTCGCTGGGCGGTCTGGGCGCAATGGCACCTGTGGGGTGGTCGGTGCCGTCGTTAATCGCGCCGAAGGAGAGCGTGGGCAGGATTGGCGGGATCATGAATTTCGCCACGCAGCTCGCGGCAATCGCGGCCCCGATTGTGACCGGTTACTTTGCGGGGAAGCATGATTTTCCCGCCGCATTCACAGTGGCGGCCATCTTCCTTTGCGCCGGAATTGTCGCATATGTCTTCCTGCTGGGGAGGATGCAGGTGATTCCCGAGCCGAACTGAGAACTGTCTCCGGGAAGTATTGCGTAGCGCCGATTGGAAACGAGGAAGGGGGTACCTTATGCAAATCGGAGTGATCGGGCTGGGGCGAATGGGCGCCAACATGGTTCGTCGGCTGATGAAGGGTGGACAGGAATGTGTTGTGTTCGACGTGTCGCGGCGGGTGGTCGAACAGCTGACCAGCGAAAACGCCGTGGGTGCCACCGACTTCCACGATATGGCGGCCAAACTAAGGGCGCCGCGGGCCATCTGGCTGATGGTCCCGGCGGCGGCCGTGGACCAGACAATTCAGGAATTGATCCCGCATCTCGAAGCCGGCGACACACTGATCGACGGTGGAAACTCATATTACGTAGATGACATTCGCCGTGCGAAAGAGCTCTCGGCGAACGGCATCCACTACGTCGACGTGGGAACCAGTGGAGGAGTGTGGGGGCTCGAACGGGGATACTGCATGATGATCGGTGGCGAAGCAGAGGTTGTCGAGCATCTGGACCCGATCTTCCGGCAACTGGCGCCGGGTATTGGCGTCATCCCCCGGACTCCGGGCCGGGATGAGAGTCATGGCACAGCCGAAATGGGCTACCTGCATTGTGGAACGAACGGGGCGGGCCACTTCGTCAAGATGGTTCACAACGGAATTGAGTATGGACTGATGGCCGCCTACGCAGAAGGGCTCGGCATTCTGCGGGACGCGAATGTCGGCAGACGGAAATCTGCCGTCAACGCTGAAACAACTCCGTTACGCGATCCGAAGCATTACCAGTACGAGCTGAACCTGCGCGACATCGCCGAGGTGTGGCGGCGCGGAAGCGTGGTGGCGTCCTGGCTGCTCGATCTGACCGCTGCTGCGCTCGTCGAAGATCCGGCACTTTCGAAATTCGCCGGTCATGTGTCCGATTCGGGTGAAGGGCGCTGGACGATTCAGGCGGCGATTGACGAAGGAGTGCCGGCACCCGTGCTTTCGGCAGCTCTGTATCAGCGTTTCAGTTCCCGCGGCGAAGCGGATTACCAGGATAAGCTGCTTTCCGCCATGCGGTTTCAATTCGGAGGCCATGTCGAGATACCGACAGGCAATTAATCCCGCATTGTCTCGGTGGCCTGCGGGTTTCATTGGCCTCCGGCGAGTTCGCGTGACGGGTTTGCGGTGGGCCGTGATGATTCTCCTTTTGTCACCGCACTTCTCAGGCGCCCCGAGGAGGGATCGAAATGAAAGCCGATCCGAATGATGAACCCGGTATTTACTTCTTCTATGCGTTAATCATGCTGGTGCTCTTTATCGCCGCAGGTGTTATTGCAGCCGCAGTTCTGATCCACGTCAGCCATTAAGCGCGCCCAGGATGAACCTTTAGCGCGGCGGCGTATTTACCTCTCCTGCGGGGGAGCTCCACGCCGGCGTAGATTCATACCTTGGTCTAATTGATTTAGGAAGGCGACTCAGGCTCAATTGCTGTTGTGAGGCGCTTCTGGAAAGGAGATCGGCGTGGAGTGGCTCTGTCCAGCCCCACTTCATCAGTTTCAATGACGGTTCTGGTGGCCTTGCTCGAAGCGACATGCCCTGGAGCAAGCCCGCAGCTTCCGATCGTTCGCAGCGAGTGATTTCCTGGCCAGAAGCGTCTCCATCTGCTGCACACGGTGGATCGGGACAGTGATCATTACAGCCGCAAGAGTATTCTTTCTCGTTATCGCCACGCTCTTCCCCATCGTAGATCCCGTGGGTGGAAGCCCGATGTTTCTTGCTTTCACCCCCCAATGCTCTCCGCGGGAATGCCGCACTCTTTCCCTTCAGGTCGCCCTGAACAGTTTCTGGGTCCTGACAGCGTCATATTTCGTCGGCGCGCACGTGCTTGGGTTCTTCGGAGTATCGCTTCCCGTGGTGCAGGTGGGCGGAGGTCTTCTGGTCACGTCGATCGGCTGGTCGATGCTTGCTCAGAAAGACAGCTCGCCGCCGCAATCCATCGAGAAATGCATCTCGGCCCCGAACTTGATGCGACGCGCCTTCTATCCGCTGACCATGCCACTCACCGTGGGCCCTGGGGCCATCTCGGTCGCGGTAACCCTCGGCGCGAATACCACCCATCGTTATGGCTTCCATATGCTGATCCTTGTAGCCGAGCTGACCGCGGTTGCGGTAATCGCCCTCAGCGTGTTTCTCTGCTACGCCTTCGCGAGTGCACTGGCGCGAGCGCTGGGCGAAACCGGCATGGCTATCATCCTCCGGCTTGCGTCATTCCTCCTGATCTGCATCGGAGTCCAGATCGCCTGGAATGGAATGAGCGCCCTGCTCTCTTCTGTCGCTTTTCAGGTCAGATAGGAATTCAGTCGTCAACGCAGTTGGCGGAAATCGCTGGAAAGATACAACCCTTGCAGCGACAGCCGGCCACTCCCGTCGTGCGTCGTCCAGCCCCAGTGTCTGAGGCGCAGTACCTATACATCTTTCGATCCCACAGGCCCACGCAACCGAAGCCGGGAAGCCATCTTCACGAGCTCTGCCAGGGATTCAGCTTTCATCTTCTCCATCACTCGCCCACGATGGGCTTTGACGGTAATCTCGCTGATTCCAAGCTCGTTGCCCACGAGCTTATTGGGGAGACCTCTGACTACAAGGGCCATCACTTCGCGCTCGCGAGGTGTGAGAATCTCGTAGCGAGCCCTAAGAACCTGAACCTGTCGCTCGCGCTCGAGCAGGGCGTTGCTGCGTTGGAGCGCGCTCCGAACCGCATTCAGCAGCGCCTCATCGCTCAACGGTTTTGTGAGAAATTCGACGGCGCCGGCTTTCATTGCCTGGACGGTCTTTGGGACGTCACCATGGCCAGTGATGAAAATGATGGGCATGTCCTGTCGTTCCACCGCGATCCGCCTCTGCAGATCTAGGCCATTTATATCGGGAAGGGATAAATCCAGAATCAGACAGCTCGGCTCGCAGGAACGTGGACGAGCGAGAAAGTGCTGTGCTGAAACAAACGTCTCGACGGTCAAGCCCTCCTGTGCGAGAAGAATCTCCAGCGACTCGCGCACGGAGATATCATCGTCGACGACGAAGACGATCGGCGTGGCGCCCGAGACGTCGGGTCGATTTTGCACATTACCGGCGCTCATTCTATCGCCCCACGTTACAAACGCTGAGAGGGCATTCTATTTGCCCCCCAGAACACCGCTGAGGGCCTCGAGGAGGGCCGTATCGGTGAAAGGTTTGAACAGGAATCCGACGGCTCCTTCTTCAACTAGCCGCGACCGCAGTGTTTCATCCCTGCGGGCCGTAATAAAGACTACAGGAATATAGATGCCGCGACGCTTCAGTTCGCGCCAGAGGTCCGGTCCGCTCATTCCCCGCATGGTGACGTCCAGGATCAAGCACTGAGTCTTGTCAGGCGCATCGGATTCAAGAAACTCCCGTGCGGATGAGAATGCGCGACTCGTAAAGCCAAACTCCTTCAGCAAATCAGGGAGGGATTCCCGCACCGATTCGTCATCATCGACAATCGAGATAAGAGCCCGCAGTTTTGGCATGCTGTACCGAACCGCCAGTTGCTGTCAAAAGTACCGCGTCCCAGGGCAACGTAAGAAGCCAATCGGCTCAGCCATAGTGGAAAGGACCGCGACAGGAAACGGGTATGGCTAAGTTACGTCCGCCCGCAATCCGTCGTCCGCAACTCAGGGTATATCTTCGACGTTTCCAGTCACCCTTTCTATACCACTTTTGTATAAGCGCATCATTTATGCTTCAGGACAAGTCACAGCTGTTGGATCGTCCTGTGTTCCCCTCGTTGTCGAGGAAGTGAGAAAGAAAAGGTGGCTCCCGGTCCGTCATTGTTCCTGGCCACAAGGCGACCATGGTGAGCTTCGATAATGGAGCGGCTAACAGCTAGCCCGATGCCCATGCCCTCATCCTTGGTGGTATAAAACGAGTCAAAAAGCTGATCGACGGTTCCCGGATCAAAGCCGACTCCGCTATCCCGGACCGTCAGACACACCTGATTCTGATCATCCAGGACAGTCTTTATGACCAGCTCTCTGGGCCGTCCCGCAACGGATTTCATGGCTTCCGCAGCGTTTCGAATCAGATTGAGGATGACCTGCTGAAGCTGAATGCGATCTCCTTTGACAGCCGGCAGAGCATCTGCGAACTCATCCCTCAGAGCGGCACCATAGGTTTGAAGCTCACTGAGCGACATTGCGATGACCTCCCTTGCGGCTTCATTCAGGTCGACCCAATCTTCCGCCGCCTCCTTTCTCCTGAAAAGAGCACGCAGGCGAATGATCACCTCGGAGGCTCGGTTCGCGTCGCGAATAGACCGCCGAGCTGTTTCGCGCGCTCCATCGATATTCGGGGGATCGCAGTTCAGCATGCGTAAACATGTTCCGGCATTCGTCAAGATGCCGGACAACGGCTGGTTCACTTCATGGGTGATGGACGCCGTCAGGACTCCAAGGCTGGTAACTCGGTTGACATGGGCAAGTTCTGCTCTGGTCCTTGAGAGGGCTTCCTCGGCGCGCTTCTGGTCATCTATGTCGGTGGTCGTACCGACAAATTTGAGTACCCTTCCATCCGCATCGCGCAAAACGACGGCTTGCTGAAGATGCCAGCGGTAGGTCCCGTCCCGAGCGCACAAAGAGCGGGTTTCGAACGAAAATCCCTGTCCCGTGCGTACACCCTCCCGGAAGGCCCTCGAGGCTGCCTCGCGATCGTCAGGGTGGATCGCGGTCATCCAGGCCTCGGGATGCGAGCGGACGAAATCGAGAGACTGACCGGAAAAGTCGAGCCAGACGCTGTTCACGAAATCCGGTGTTCCATCGGGTCGCAGGGTCCAGGCGGAAACAGGAAGATGCTGCAATAGTCCAACCTGGAGTTGCAGCTTTTCGTTGGTCTCGGCGAGTTCCCTCGTGCGTTCCGCAACGCGCCGGTCGAGCTCGGTTGCAACCAGTTTCTGTTCATTGAGCAGCCGCGCCCGTTGCAGCCCTACGGCGGCCTGGTTTGCGGCAACGCTGAGAATCAGTGTCTCCGTCTGAGCCGGAAAGCTCGCCCTCTGTGACCCCGCCACCATAAATCCGAGGTTGCCATGTAAGCCCATTGGAATTGCGAATACTGAAATCTCAGCGCCACCGAACGGGTATCGTAGAGGTGTATTCCATCCTTTTTGACCCTCCTGAGGCCAGTCTTCGAGAATCCGGGCAACCCAATTACGCCGCGAGATGACCGAGCGTGGCGCATGGATTTTACATACGTCAATTCGCTCCCGCTCCGAACCCATTGCTGCACGCGCATAGCAAAAATCGAGGGACAGCATCCCCATGAGAGAGTCCACAGAGTCGGTGACGATCTCCGCAGGCCTGCGCCCGCTCCACATCGCCGGCAGCGCGAGAACGCTGACAAGATCATTCAGGCAGCGCCGGAGACTAAGGACATCTTGCGTGAGTCCGCTCCGATGTGGGCGCATTTTGCGTGGCCGGCCCGTCGTAAGTATGCGGTTCGAACCCCGGTCCAGGCTGTCAATCGGTGCCACGCGCTTCGCATCGTCCCGTGCGCGCTCTAGGGCGGGATGCTCAGAGACTCTTTTCCCAATCCGTGAAACAAGCCTCTCGTATTCACATGCAGAAATCGTTTGAATGGCTCCCATGGCTTACCCTCGAATACAGAACCAGAACGGAGTTTGTGAACCTATGACGAGTGGCCCGCGGCCTTTCGCTGAGACGCAGTCTGCGACTCTCCTCCGGGGTCGACGCGGCGCCAAAGCGCCAGTTTGATCGCATGCAGCAGCTGGTCATCGTTGAAGGGCTTGCTCAGGAATGCGGCTGCGCCAGCTTTCAGTGCCTCCCGCCTGGAAGCCGCATCCTCATAAGCAGTGATGAAGACGATGGGGATACTGCTTCCGCTCTCCGCCAGAATGCTTTGGAGTTGCAGTCCGTTCACGCCCGGCATTTGCACGTCAGCAATCAGACATGAGATTTGACCGGTCTTGTCAAATCCCAGGAATGCATCGGCGGAGTCAAAAGTGGCGACGTCGAAGCCGAATGATTTGAGAAGCAATTTCGTCGATCTTCGAACGGAATCATCATCGTCCACAACACCAATCAGACCGGATTTCATGCGGCTCTCGGTCATTGAATCCCGGATAGCGTTGCGCGGGTGGCCGAAGATCCAGGTCGTCCCAGTTCCGGCGGGTTCATTCTCAGACGCTGCCGTGGCCGGATCGATGGTCATCTGCATCACCCCCACAGTCAGAGTAATGCGGCCATCAATCTGAAACCATGGTGCATTGGTAGAGTGGTTGTCGCAGATAGCACAACTCGAGTAGTCCTTTGGTTTACACAGTCATTTCGGCGTGTCTTTCAGTTTCTGCACCATCTTTACCAGATCTGCCACGGAATTTGCCTGCATCTTCGTCATCGCCCGGCTGCGATGAACCTTGACGGTGTTTTCTGCCGTCCCGAGTTGGTCGGCGATCTGCTTATTCAGGAGCCCTTCAACAACCAGGTAAGTCACTTCGCGCTCGCGAGAACTCAGGTTTTCAAAACGGTCCTGGATCCCTTTCACTTCCTGCTCCTGCTCGCGTCTCGCCCGATCTCTCTCGATTGCCGCGTGAACGGCGTCCAGCAGGTCCTGATCTCGAAACGGTTTCGTGAGGAATTCGACCGCCCCGTCTTTCATGGCGCGCACGCTCATGGGAATGTCACCGTAGCCTGTAATAAAGATGATCGGAACGCGAATCTTTCTCATTGCGAGCTCCCGCTGAAAATCGAGCCCATTCAACCGGGGCAGCCGCACATCCAGGATCAGACAACTCGGACTGTCGAGAGGCTGCTTGCGAAGAAAGTCGTCCGGAGCAGCGAAAGTTTCGACCCGCAATCCGATGGTGCCGATCAGAAGCTTCAGGGACGACCGCACCGAGGCGTCGTCATCTATAACAAAAACGACGGGAGCAGCGGTCACAACCCCGCCTCAGGCGCAACCGGCAGAGTGAATGAGAATTCTGCGCCGTGGGGAGACAGGGGCACGGCCTGGAGTCGGCCTCCATGACTCTCAATCAACGACCGGCTGATCGACAGTCCCATCCCCATGCCGTGCTCCTTGGTGGTATAGAACGGGGAAAAAAGATGTTCGGGCTCGCAGGAAAAGCCCGTTCCGGAGTCGCAAACCGCGACCTGAATCCAGTTGGAAGGGATGAGCTGAGACTTCACCAAAATCGATCGCGGCCGGTCCGCCAGCGTGGTCATGGCCTCGATGCCATTCATAATCAGGTTCAGCACCACCTGCTGCAATTGAATACGGTCGCCCAGCACCAGAGGGAGCCGTGCTTCCAGTTGGTGGTTGAGCAGGACCTCATGCGCCTGAATCTCGCGACCGGCAAGCGCCAGCACTTCCTGGATTACCTCGTTTACATCCAGGCTCGTCTTTTCTGCAGCCTGTTTCGTGATGAGAGCGCGAATTTTGGATAAAATGCTGGTGGCGCGAGTGCCGTCGGCGACGATTTCCTCCAGTGCCAGACGCAGAGTATCGGGTTCAAGCTTCCGATTGGCGAGCAGTCTCAGGCACGCGTTGCCGTTATTGACTACGGCGGTCAGGGGCTGATTTACCTCGTGGGCGATGGATGCGGCCAGCTCACCCATCGAGGTCACCCGAACCACACGCGCCAGCTCGGTTTCCATTTCTTTCAGGCGTCGCTCCGTTGCCCGCAACTCATCTTCGGCACGCTTGCGCTCTATACCCTGGGCGATCAGGTCCGCAATCGATGCGAGTACTTCTATCGTTTGCGTCGTAATCGGCTTTCGCGAAAACATCGCCAACACGCCCAGCGTCCGCGCTCCAATGAGAAGGGGGTATCCAGCAAAGCCAGCCATTCCTTCCTTCTCCGCCCAGGCTTTGTCGCTGATTCGGGGATCATTGAGGAGGTCGTTGCAGAGGACCGGCGTTTTCTCCTTTGCGATCGCCCCAATTTTGAGCGTTCCCATGGGAATGCGTGCGTGAGCTCCATCCAGGTGCGTATACAGTCCAGCGCTGGCCCGTAACTCGAGCAGCTGTGCATCCCAGTTTAGGATCCAAATTCTCGCGAATGCCGCGTCGAGGCGCCGCACCATCGACTCCGCGCACTCGTGAAGAATTGTTTCCAGACTTCCTTCCAATCCAAAAGCCAGAGTTACATCCGCGTGGACAGCGCCCTGAAGTTGCGCCGCAGCCTCCAGTTGCTCCGCCTGTTTTCGCTGGCGGATGTCCCTGATAAATCCCGTGAATAAGCGATGTCCGTCTGCAGACAGCTCCCCAAACGAGACCTCCACTGGGAACTCCTGGCCATCTCTGGATATTGCGGTGAGTTCGGTACCGTGCCAGTTGATGTGCCGAATCCCGGTGGCAAGGTAGCGTCTGAACCCATCGTCATGGAGTTCCCGCATGGGTTCTGGCATGAGCATGGTTAATGGCTTCCCAACCATTTCCGCCGAATCATAGCCGAAGAGACTGGTCGTGGCAGGGTTCGCGAAGAGAATTATGCCGGAGTCGTCCATCGCAACGATGGCATCGCTGGCTGCCTCAACAATTACGCGGTGTCGCTCTTCGCTGCTCCTCAGATCTTCCTCGGCGCGCTTGCGACTGGCGATTTCCCTTTGCAGATCTTCATTGGCCCTGGCAAGCTGCGCGGTGCGTTGTGCCACGCGTGGTTCGAGTTCGCCCGCAGCTGCCATCTCATCGCTCATTTGCTGTGCCTCTTCCTGCAGGATTGAGGGCAGGTCGACATTCAGGCAAAAGCGGCGCCACCGAGGTCACGGGTGCAGCGCTGCGGCTCTTTTGCTTCGGTGACCGGAGCTTTCGCTTGCTGGCGCATGCTGCACCTCCGCCACTAGGGATCTGCTCTTCCAGTCCGCCGTGCTCGATAATCGCGGAGAAACTCGGGAGGCGGCATAAAAAATGGATTCTGGTGCAAAGTTCCGCCGATAATCACCAGCGGATGCGTGCGCATGATGTCAATCACCGCATCTCCGCTGAACATCCCAAGGTGGTACGTGCAGATGACCGCGTCATCGTGCCGGTTCCAGATATCATTCACGCGGGACTCAAATTCGATGACATTCTCGAGCCGCGACTCGTCGCCAACGACCCAATCCATTCGACAAACAATGCGGCTGAGCGGGAACCCACCAGACGTGTTTCCCGATGCCAGCTTCTCGAAAGTCTGCAGCATTCGATTTTGATCGAACTTGCCGTCGCACAGGTACGCTTCGGTGTTGTTCTTGATTTCCAGTTGTCCGCTCTTCTGAGCTGCTGTTGCGTCAATTCCGGCAGAAGCCAACCGGCGCAAGTGCTCGACATGCTGGTGGCGATTGACGACCTGGATGGCCTTTTGGCCACACTCGAGTCCTTCCTTAATAAATGGAAGCAGCACGCGATATTCTTCGTCGTCGTTCGAGAAGAACGCACAAATATGGCGAACGGCGCCCAGCTCGGAGCCTGCTAAAGATATCCGTGGCGGTGTCCTGGTCATCTGGTACTCTCCGCGCAGCTCAGTTCAAGGATCTGGGCAGGGCCCGAGACGCATGGAGCCATCAGGACACCTCGCGGGAGCATCCTGATGGCAAAGGCAGCTTTCCCGAAGTGAAAAGCGGACGAAAATCAGGCAGGTACGGCCAGAATTGGCCTGGGGGTCAATTCTCAGCAGAGTTTCGATGGGGAACCGCACCAGCCTGGAACGTGCGTCCATCATACGCCGAATATTGCGCTGCGGCTTATGGCGGCGTGGCGGCGCCGAAGGAAGCTACCATTCGCCCGGAACCTTTGCGAGCTTCAGATTGGGTCGCACCCACCGCGCGAACTGCAGCTCAAGCGATCTGCATTCGACGCGATGCATATCATCCGTAACTCTCGTCATACCGGCTGCCCTTGATCGGAAAACCTGTTGAGACTCCACAACTAGCCGGCAAGCCACTCGAGCGGGCGTGGCGCGAAGCCGAACTCTGTCTTTGCTTTTGCGCTGGACGCTCCGCGGAGTTGAAGCGCATAGTATGCCGCGTCCGGTCCATACTGGCGAACTGTCTCTTCTGCGGGCACGCGAGGCGGATCCGGCGCGCCAATGAACCTGGCGAATGCAGGTAGCCAGACCGCGATGGCGCTTGGATTGTCATCGACAATGTTGTACACGCCGGGGGAGCATTCCAGTGCTGCAACGGTTGCGGCAGCGGCGTCCTCAATGTGGATGAATGAGTAGACTCCGCTGCCCGGGCCGACCAGCGGATACTGGCTGGCGCGAACCTGATCTGCGATGCTGCCGCTTTCGGGATCATAGTAAGTGCCTGGGCCATAGAAGAAGCCGTAGCGCAAGGCGACACCCTCGAGCATCGGACCGCTGAAAAGCCGGTGTTCGATTCTCATGTAGGTGTCGACAGCTCCGGCCACGCCCGGCGATGCGCCGTGCGCGAGTGGTTCTGTCTCGGACGCGAGACCCTCGCCGGGGCCGTAGAAGAATCCCGTGGATTGCACGACGTATCGGCTGACGCCAGCGCTGAGGGCGGCGCGCAGCAAGTTACCCCCTCCTTCCAGTCGAACCTGTCGGTCGCGTGGAACAGCCAGGCGCATCTCCTCTGGAGTGTACCGCCTGGGAAGGGAAGTGAGCTCATCGATGATCGCGTTGGGGCGGATTCTCTCGATTTCACGCCTGACACGGTGGGCATCAAGAACATTCAGAAGCACTGCGTCAGCCCCTTGCTTACGCAGAGACTCTATCCCTTCCGCTTTTGTTGCCATTCCGGTGGTTTGGTGTCCGGCCGCGACCAGTCGTTGTATCAGGGGCGCGCCGATGGCACCGCTTGCGCCTGCTACAAGTACCTTCATTTGCAGTTACCTCTCAAAAGGAACCGGAGATTTGCGGATTCTTTTGCTGATGCTCAGGGCCGCCCCAGACGTGCGAACTTTTCGAGAGCCGGGGTTTTTGACTGAAGCGCACCGCCATTAAAAGCCCAAATCGCTCAAACCCGGATGGCCGTCAGGCCGTCTTCCCAGCGGCCAATGAAGCTTGCGGTCGGCCTCCGTGATGGGCAGCTCATTGATGCTCGCATGCCGTACCTGCATCAATCCCTGTTCGTCGAATTCCCAATTCTCATTTCCGTATGCGCGGAACCAGTTTCCTGAGTCGTCATGGAATTCGTAAACGAATCGTACCGCAATACGATTGCCAAGGAATGCCCACAGCTCCTTGACGAGACGGTAGTCCAGCTCCCTTGTCCACTTTCGCGAGAGGAGTGCGATGATCTGACCTCTTCCGGTCGCGAATTCGGCACGATTTCGCCAACGTGAGTTCTCAGTGTAGGCCAGAGAAACCGTCTCAGGATTGCGCGTGTTCCAGCCGTCTTCAGCCAGGCGGAC